>Ga0315912_10005678_pt1 | contig 11398 bp, 8 predicted proteins | sample VfabasoilMG_FD_204469 | JGI IMG/M metagenome (GOLD analysis project Ga0315912, IMG submission 204469) | Garden soil microbial communities collected in Santa Monica, California, United States - V. faba soil | ecosystem: Environmental > Terrestrial > Soil > Garden | place: USA: California...
CGCCGCCTTTTTCCACGATCTCGCGCACCCAGTACACGGTTTCCATGTTGTGCTCGAGCGTCGGATAGCCGAACAGCCCCACCTGCGCGACGTACGGCGGACGCAGCCGCGGCATGCCGCGCTTGCCCTCGATCGATTCGATCATCGCCGACTCTTCCCCGCAGATGTAGGCGCCGGCGCCCCGCCGCAGGTGGATGGGCGGCAATGGAAACGAAGCGCCCTTCACCAATCTGGAGAGTTCCTTTTCCAGGATGGCGCGGCAGCCGGCGTATTCGTCCCTCAGGTAGATGTAGATCTCGCCCACGCCCGCGCACCACGCGGCGACAAGCATCCCTTCCAGGAACCGGTGCGGATCGCGCTCGAGGTAGTAGCGGTCCTTGAACGTGCCCGGCTCGCCTTCGTCGATGTTCACCGCCATCACGCGCGGCGCGGGTTCGGCGGCGAGGATTTTCCATTTCCGGCTGGTGGGAAAGCCGGCGCCGCCCAGGCCGCGTAGCGCCGAGTCCTCCATGATCTTGGTGATCTCGTCGCGGGTGCGCTTCCCCGCCAGGCAGTCCGCGATCAGCTTGTAGCCGCCCTTCTTCCGGTAACTGTCGAATTCGATGTAGGGGATTTCCGGGCAGCGCGTCTGCTTCTCCGAAACTGCCTTTTCGACAGCGGCAACGGAGGCATTCAATACCGGGTACTGCCCGACAATCGCCACCGGCGCGGATTCGCAGCGGCCGACGCAGGGCGCATGCAGGACGCGGACCTCTTTTCCAAGGGACAAGCCCTTGAGCAACTCCTCGGCGCCCGCCAGCGCGCAGGACAGCGAATCGCAAACCCGCACGGTAAGCGCGGGCGGTGGCGTCTCCCCCTCCTTCACCACGTCGAAGTGATGGTAGAAGGTCGCCACCTCGTAGACCTCGGTCATCGACAGCCGCATTTCCTGCGCCAGCGCAGCGAGGTGCGCCGCCGACAGGTGGCCGTAGTGGTCCTGGATCCGGTGCAGGTGCTCGATCAGCAGGTCAGGCCGCCGCGGTTGCTTGCCGAGCAGCGCGCGCACCTGCTCCAGCGCCTGCGGATCGACGGATCTTCCCTTGAGGGTCGTGCGAACTTTGCGTTTCATCTGCGACGCTATTATCGGCCACCTCCCGATGCCGATTCTTGACTGCGGTCAAGCTAGACTTAGGGGGATGAAAACCCGCCTCCTCGGCCGTACCGGCATCCAAGTCTCCGAACTGTGCTTCGGCACCATGTCCTTCGGCGGCGACGCCGACGAAGCGACCTCCGCAGCCATGTACAAGGCCACGCGCGACGCCGGCATCAACTTCTACGACTGCGCCGATCAGTACAACAACGGCAAGTCCGAGGAAATCCTCGGCCGGCTGATCAAGGGCCACCGCGACGATCTGGTCGTCACCACCAAGTGCTTCAACCCGATGGGCGCGGACATCAACGCGCGCGGCACCTCGCGGCGCCACGTGGTTCGCGCGGTCGAGGCCAGCCTCAAGCGCCTGCAAACGGACCGCGTCGACGTCCTGTTCCTGCACCAGTTCGACAAGTTGACGCCGATCGAGGAATCCATGCGCGCGCTGGAAGACGTGGTGCGCGCCGGCAAGGTGATCTATCCCGCCGTCAGCAACTGGTCCGCCTGGCAAACGCAGCGCGCGGTGGACCTCCAGGAGCGCCACAACTGGTCGCGGCTGCAGGTACACCAGCCGATGTACAGCCTGGTCAAGCGCCAGGCCGAGGTCGAAATCCTGCCGATGGCGGAAGCCAACGGCATCGGCGTCATTCCCTACAGCCCCGCCGGCGCGGGCCTGCTCTCCGGAAAATACTCGGGCGCGGCGAGCGGAAGGCTCAAGACCAACAAGATGTACGAAGCGCGCTATGGCGAGAAATGGATGTTCGAAGTGGCAGACCGGTTCGTCGCCTTCTGCAAGCAGAAGGGCCTGCACCCGGTCAGCACCGCCGTCGCCTGGGTCGGCGCCCACCCCGCCATCACGGCGCCGATCATCGGTGCGCGCAACCTCGAGCAACTGAAGGATTCGCTGAACGCAGTGATGGTCGACATGACCCCGGCGCTGCGCGCCGAGATCACCGCGTTGTCGATCGCCCCGCCGCCGGCCACCGACCGCCTCGAAGAAGCGAAGCCGCGGGCCTGACGCCATGTGCCGCGCCCTCCTCTACCTCGGCCAGCCGGTACTGCTCGATAACCTGCTCTACCAGCCCGACTCGGCGCTGATTCGCCAGTCGTACATGCCGAAGATGCTGCACATGCTGAACCTGGCAGGCTTCGGCCTGCGCGCCTGGGACCCGGCGAGCGCCGATCCCGAGCGGGCGTTCTCCTACTACTCGCAGTCACTGCCGGTGTTCGACCGCAACCTGCAGAACCTGGCGCAGAAGATCCGCCCGGGCTGCGTGCTTGCGCACGTGCGCGGCGTGGCCTATTCCACGCGGGTGGAAATCTCGCTGCAGAACGTGCACCCGTTCCACTTCGCCGACGTGCCGCTGGTGCTCGCCCACAACGGCGACCTCGCCGACATGGCGCGCATGAAGCCGCTGCTCGCGCCGTTCATCAAGCCGCAGTTCCTCGCGCAGATCCACGGCACCACCGACAGCGAGTGGATCTATGCGCTGCTGGTCTCCCAGTTGAACGATCCCTCGGGGATGCTGGAGGAACAGCAGCTCTTCGCCGCCATCACCGACACTCTCGGCGTCATCCGCGACGTGCGCGCGAAGCTCGGCATCGCGCTATCGTCGTCGGTGAACCTGTTCGTCGCCAACGGCACTCAGCTCGCCGCGGTGCGCTACTGCTTCGATTTCGGCTGCTACCGCACCGAGGATCCTGCCAGGGTGCACGAGGCCAACCTGAGCTTCCTCTCGCTCTGGTACACGCTGGGCCGCGACTACGCGCTGCACGACGGCGAATGGAAGATGACCGGCGGCGCCGAAAACGCCGACTCCATCATCGTCGCCTCCGAGCCGCTGACCCGCGACACCTCGGCCTGGGTCGAGCTGCCGGAATACGGCGCCTTGTTCGCCGAAATCCGCAACGGCCGCCCACGCGTTGCGGTGCGCCTGCTCGACTGACCGGGAACCGTGGACCCGTTCAAACTCGCCCTGATCGTGGTATCGGTCGTGGCGTTCGTCGCTTCGCTCATCGAGGCCGTCTTCCTCTGGCGCCTGCGCGGGCAGTATGACTGGCGCGAGGCGGGCGCGTCGGTGGTGGTGGCGACAGGGCGCCAATTGACGCAGCTCGTGCCGCTCGCGATCGCGCTGCCGGGAGGATTCTGGCTCTACGAGCACCGCGTCTGGACGGCGCCGCTCGGCACGGTGTGGGGTTGGGTGTTGCTTTTCCTCGGCGTCGAGTTCTTCTACTACTGGTTCCACCGCGGCGCGCATCGCATCCGCTGGTTCTGGGCCACGCATGCGGTGCACCACAGCTCGAACAGCCTGAACTTCTCCGCCGCGTACCGCCTGGGCTGGACCGGGCGCATCACCGGGTCGCTGCTGTTCTTCCTGCCGCTCGCCTGGCTCGGCTTCGAGCCGCGCGCCATCGCCGCCGCCTTCGCCATCAACCTGCTCTACCAGTTCTGGATCCACGCCGACTGGATCCCGAAACTCGGGCCGCTCGAAGGCCTCCTGAACACGCCCTCGGCGCACCGCGTGCACCACGCCGCCAACCTCGAATACCTGGACGCCAACTACGGCGGCATCCTCATGGTGTTCGATCGCCTCTTCGGCACCTATGTCCCGGAGCGCGAGGAAGCGCCGCCCCGCTATGGCCTGGTCGTGCCGCTGCGCAGCTACAACCCGCTGCGCATCGCTTTCTTCATCTGGATCGACATGTTCCGCGACCTGCGCCGAGCGCACAGCCTGCGGGAAGTGGCCGGCTACCTCTTCGGCCCGCCCGGCTGGGCGCCCGATGGCAACGGCCTGACCACGGCCGACCTGCGCCGGCGCGAGGCGCTACGCTTCAGCACGCCAAATCTGCCCGTGTAGCGCGGCTTCGAGGTCGGATGCCTTGTTCCCGGCCTCGGTCAGGCGGGCGTGGCTGATCAAGCGCGTGAGCTGGGTGTTGGTGCGGCCGATCGAGCGCATCAGGGAGCGGTGGATGGCGTGGTGCAGGCTGACGGTCAGGCCCGAGGTGCCGTCATAGATTTCCAGGAAGGATTTTTTTGAAAATTCCAGAAGGCAACAAGCCTCGCGGGCGCGCGCGTGGTTCGCGCGCGGCGCATCGTTGATCACCGCCATGAAACCGACCAGCTCGCCCGGTCCGGCGATGGCAACGCGCCTTTCGGTTTTCTCGAAGCGAAGGAATATCTCCAGCGCGCCGCGCAACACCAGGTAGCAGGCGGTCGCGGAGGCGCCGGCGGCAAACGCCCAGGCGCCGCGCGGAAGCTCGAGGATCCTGCCGGCGGAGGCGAGCTCATCCATTTCGTGCGTATCGAAGCCTTCGAAGAAAGGCAGCGCCGGAAGGAAAGCGCGCCAGTCGAAGGAGGCCTTGTTCGAGCGTTTCATGCCGGCGAGCGGGTCGGAATCCGGCACAGACCCGGCCAGGGGACGATCTTCGGCCGCGGCGTGGCCCTTCACGCGTTCGTTGAGGAGGCGCAGCTTGTCGGCGAGGGTGCGCGTAATGGCGCGCTGCACCTCGAGCGCGGCGACCTCGCGACTCGCCACCAGCGCACGGAAGTCGTCGCGGCCGACGAACCAGGCATCGACGTTGGATTGCGCGATCACGGTGGCCGACACCACGCCGCGCTCGATCAGCGCCATTTCGCCGAACATTTCGCCGTCGCGGAATTGCGCCACGGTGAGCATGCCGCCGCCGGGCAGCGCGACGCGCGCTTCGACTGCGCCGCTGCGGATCAGAAACGCGCCGCGCGAGAACTCCCCCTGCCGCACCAGCTCAGCGCCTTTCATGAACGATACTCCGCGCGCGACGGCGAGGAGCTGCTTGAACGGCGTTTCCTCCATCGAAAACAGTCTACACGCGCCGCGGCGCGGTATGATCCCCGCAGAGGAGATCGCCCATGACCCCGTTGTCCAGCCTGACCAGAGGATTCGCCGTGTCCGCGCTCATTTACGTCGCAGGGGCCGCCCAGGCGGCCACGTTCGTCTACGTGTCCAACGCCGAAGACGGCAACATCGGCACCTATGCCCTGCAGCCTGACGGCAACCTGCTGCCCGGCGCGCGCGCCGCCGCGGGAAGCGTGGTGATGCCGATGAGCGTGAGTCCCGATAAGCGCTTCCTTTTTGCTGCGGTCCGCACCAAGCCTTTCGCGGTTCTCACGTATGGCATCGACCGCAAGACCGGCGAGCTGACCAAGCTGTCGGGCGCGCCGCTGGCGGAGAGCTTTCCCTACATCCGCGCCGACAACACCGGCCGCTTCCTGCTCGGCGCGTCCTACGGCGCCAACCTGGTCAGCGTCAACGCCATCGGCAAGGACGGCAAGGTTTCCGATCCGCTGCAGGTGATCCCGACGGCACGCAACGCCCACGCGATCATCACCGACCGGACCAACCGCTACGTGTTCGTGCCGCACCTCGGCACCGACCAGGTATTCCAGTTCCGCTTCGACGCGAAGACCGGCAAGCTATCGGCGAATACGCCGGCGACCGTGCAGATGAAGACCGGCACCGGTCCCCGTCACATCATCATCTCGGCCGACAACAAGTTCGCCTACCTGCTGAACGAGCTCACGGCCACGGTGAGCACGCTGGCGCTTGACGCGAAGACCGGGCTCCTGACCGAAAAGAGCGCGGCCTCGGCGCTACCCGCCGACACCAAGCTCGTCCCGGGCGCGCCGCGCCCCACGCCCGGCCGCAACGTCGACAACGACATCTGGGCATCCGACCTGCACCTGACACCGAACGGCAAGTTCCTGTACGCCGCCGAGCGCACCAGCAGCTCGATCGGTGCGTTCAGCGTGGATGCTGCGACCGGCGCGCTGACGTTTCTCTCGAGCACGACGACCGAAAAGCAGCCGCGCGGTTTCGCCATCGACCCCAAGGGGAACTACATGGTCGTGTCCGGCGAGAAATCGGAAACGCTCTCGGTCTATGCGATCGACCAGGCAACCGGTGCCCTGAAGTTGCTCAAGCAATACCCGACCGGCAAGGGATCGAACTGGGTCGAGATCGTCAGTTTCGACTAGGCAACAGCATCAGGTTGTAACGGGCATTGGCATTTCCCGGTTCGAGGAACAGCGCCGTTTCGTACTCGCGGCGCGCCTCGGCCAGCCGCCCTTCCAGCTGATACGCATGGCCCAGGTTGTTGTGGCCGCGCGCGTTCCATGGCGCCAGCCGCACGCTCGATTCCCATAGCCGGACTTCGCTCGCATAGTCGAGCTGGCGCGAGATGCTGGTGACTGCGAAAGCAAGAACCAGCGGCAGGGCCATTCTCGGCGTGAAATGCAATTGAAAGGCCAGCGCCAGAAACAATCCCCAGCAAGCGAGATACAGCTGGCGGTCGTTGGACACATCAACGCGCGGCACGACGGAGTTGGTCGGCGCGAGCTGCAGGAAGAACCACAGCACGCCGAACGCGATCCAGGGACGGGCGCGAAGATTCGAGAAGCCAATGAGGGCGAGTGCGAAGAGCATGGCCGCCTGGAACACCAGCGTGGCATTCCACGCCGTCACTGTCGGCAGCGCAGGGTCGATGTTGTAGCCGTGCAAGCCGACCAGGCGCGACACGAGGTACGAGATCCCGCCCACCTGGGTGATCAGGTTCACCCCCAGGTCGCGGATCGTGTAGCCGAAGCTCAAATGCGTTCGATATCTCTCGTTCAACAATACAAATCCCACGCCTAGGACGAGCAAGGCCCAGTGCGCGCCCTGCCGGCGCAGGATTTCCTTCCATCCCGGCCATTGGCCGCGCACGAGTTCGCAAAGCAACAACGCCGCCGGGAGCGTGACCGCGGTCTCGCGCACGGCAGCAGCCATCACGAACAACAGCGATGACCAGGCCCAATGCACGCCACGCAGGTAGACGAGCAGCGCGCCGAGGTAGAACGCCGTCATCAGGGATACGGAGCGTCCGCTGAGGTAGGTCACCGCCTCGGTCGCGGCGGGATGGAGCGCGAACAGCAGTGCCGCGACCAACGAGGCGTTCTGGTTCCTGAAGAGGATTCGTCCAACAAGAAACAACAGCACCGCATTCAGGACATGGACGGCATTGTTGAAGAGGTGAAAGCCGAATTCACCCGGCCCGAGCGTCCAGTTGAGCGTGTAGCTCGCCTTGAGCAGGGGTCGCACGCCATCGCCCGCGCGTTCGACCAACGCCCGCCACGAATGCACCGTCTCATAGTTCACGATGACGTTGTAGTCGTCGAAGTGGAACACCCCGCCGAATGACGGCAGGAACGCCACCGCGGCAATCAGCGCGACGGCGGCAGCGGGATTCACTTCGCGTCGAACGCGCTGTTCAGCAGCCCAACCGCGTTCCACCAGCGGTTCGGCGAATTGAGCAGGACCGCGAGCACGCGCACGCCGTCGCGTTCGGCGAGCGCCACCAGGCAGTTGCCGGCACCCTGGGTGTAGCCGGTCTTCAGGCCGATCGCGCCGGGGTAGCGCCCGATCAGCGCGTTGGTGTTGCGCAGGGCGAACGTGCGGCTGCCGTCCAGCGTCCGGATGCTCATGCGCTCGACGGCCGCGAGGCGCAGGTACTCCTCGTGGCGCATCGCCTGCTCGGCCAGGCGTGCGAGGTCCGCCGCGGTGGAGTACTGGCCTTCGCGGTCGTGCCCGCAGGGATCCGCGAAATGAGTGTCGCGCATGCCGAGCGCCGCGGCCCGGGCATTCATCTGCGCCACGAAATCGGACGACAGGTCATCCGCAAGTGCGCGGCAGGCATCATTCGCGGAGCGCACTACTGTCGCCGCAAGAAGGTCGCCCGCAGTGAGCTGCTCTCCCGGCTTGAGGCCGATGCGCGTGCCGGTGGCCTTCAGCACACTGCGGCCGACGGTGACCACGCGCTCCGGCGCGCCGCGCTCGAGCGCGAGAAGCGCCGTCATCATCTTCGCAAGGCTTGCGGGCGGCAGCCGCACTTCGGCGGCGCCGGACCAGAGCAGCCGGCCGTCGCGCTTGACCAGGTACGCGGTCGCAACCGACGGATAAGGATTGTCCGCCGCCTGCGCGCCGCAGGCGACGACCAGCGCGAGAAGGACGAGGCCGGGCCGCAGCCGTTATCTTCCGAACAGGCCCTTGAGCTTGTCCAGGCCCTTGCCGAAGCCCTGCTCCAGTTGCTGCGCCGTCGTGGGCTTCTTCGCTTCGGCCTGCGCCGGCGCCGGGCGGTCTTCGCCCTCGCCTTCGGGTAGCGCGAGCGCGGTGCACATGTTGCGCATCTTGGCGTCCTTCAGGGCGGTGTATTGGCGGCCGGCGCAATTCTTGGCGAACAGCATCTTCGAATCCGCCGGGCACTGCTTGGCCACGTAGTGCCAGGCCTCGGTCTGCACCCCCTTCGGGCAGAACTTCGACCCCGCCTGCTTCACCTCGGCCGGGCATTGGCGCGACAGGAAGTTGAGCGACTCGTTCTTCAGCGCATTGCCGCACAGCGACGCCTTGAGCTTGTCGGGCTGCACCGCGCACAGCTCGCCGGCTGCCTTCAGGTTGCCCTGATGGGTCGATGCGCGCGAGAAGCCCGCCTCCGTCTGGAAATTCGTGCACAACTCCTTGCGCCGTGCGTCGCAAGCGGCCACCGCCTCCTTGGGCATGCCCGTGGCGGCCATCTGTTCCTTCGGGAACCGGCGCGCGTCCATGTTCGCGGTCGCTTCGTCGCAGGCCTTGGTCACCTGCGCCGTCATCGACTTCATCTGGTCGGCCTGCATCTTCGCCCCGGCCGCGGCAGCCGCTTCCGCCTCGCCTTTCATCTTGGCCGCCTTGTCCTCGCGCGCCTTGCGCGCCTGCTGCACGTCGCAGGTGCCGACCTTGCGCCCCGACATGTTCATGACCATGTCGCCGTCCTTGCTCTTCATGGTCATCGTGCCCTTGTACTCGGTGCGCGCGGCGTTATAGGTCTGGTCGATCACCGCCTGGCCGTCCGGGCAGGACATGGTGACTGTGAAGCGCGTTGCGGTCTGCTTCGAGTCAACGACCTTGCATTTCTGCATGTCGGGACGGCGCGTGGCATCTTCCTTGGGGTCCTTGCCGGTGCAGACGCGCTGCGCGCCGCCGCCCATGCCCGCCATGCCCGCCGGCATGCCCGGGATATTCATCTGCGTGGTCACTTCCCACAGTTCGCCGTCATCGGCGGCGATGCAGGCGAACGGCAACAGCAGGAAAAGAACGGATATGGCGAAACGCGTTTTCATCGAGCGACTCCCTTCGTAGCGCGAGTGTACACTCGCCGGGCGCATGAACCGAGACCCGCTCCAGGTCGACCCGGAAAAACTGCTCACGGTCGTCGCCGCGGTGGCGCGCGAGGCGCGCCCGCACGTCACGCCGCGCGTCACGCTCGACAGTTCGCTCGAAAAGGAGCTGGGCCTGGACAGCCTGGCGCGCGTCGAACTGGTGCTGCGCCTGGAGCGCGAATTCTCGGCGAGCCTGCCCGAGCAGGCCCTGGGCACCAGCGAAACGCCACGCGACCTGCTGCGCTTCCTCGCCGGCAGCGCCGACGCTGCGCCGCGCGAACTGGACAAGACCGTGGCCAGCCTGGCGCATGCCGGCAACGTCCCGCCGCCGGTGCAGGCGCAAACCCTCACCGAAGCCCTCGAGTATCACGTCGAGAGGCAGCCGGACCGGCTCAGTGTCTTCCTCTATGAGGGCGACAAAGAAGTCCCGCTGACCTACCGGGCGCTGTACGAGGGATCGCTCGACTATGCGGCGCGGCTGGCGGATGCCGGCCTGCAGCCCGGGCAGATGGTGGCGATCATGCTGCCCACCTGCAAGGAGTACCTCTATTCGTTCTACGGCGTGCTGCTCGCGGGCGGCGTGCCGGTGCCGCTCTACCCGCCGGCGCGCCTGACGACCATCGAAGACCACATGACGCGCCACGTGGGCATCCTCAAGAGTGCCGGCGCTACGCTGATGATCACCATCCCGGAGGCGAAGCCGCTCGCCTACCTGCTGCGCGCGCAGGTGGAGTCGCTGCGCATGGTCCTGGTGCCGGAGGACTTCAAGGAATCCTCGGGCCGGAGATTTCCCCCGGTGCGCGGCAAGCGCGGCGACATCGGCTTCCTGCAATACACCTCCGGAAGCACGGGCAATCCAAAGGGCGTGGTCCTGTCCCACGGCAACCTGCTGGTGAACGTCCAGGCGATGGGGACGGCGGTGCGCGCCAGCGCCGAGGACGTGTTCGTCAGCTGGCTGCCGCTCTACCACGACATGGGCCTGATCGGCGGCTGCTTCGCCACCATGTTCCTCGGCTTCCCGGTGGTGCTGATGTCGCCGCTCGCGTTCCTGTCGCGGCCGTCGAGCTGGATGCGCGCCATCCACCATCACCGCGGCACCATTTCCGGCGGTCCCAATTTTTCCTATGAATTGTGCTTGAAAAGAATCGACGAAAAGGAAATGGAAGGCCTCGACCTGTCATCCTGGCGCTTCGCGTTCAATGGCGCAGAACCGGTGGGGCCGGAGACAATTTCCAGTTTTTCAAATCGATTTGAAAAGTGGGGCTTCAGGAAAAACTCCCTTTCCCCCGTGTACGGCCTCGCCGAGTGCACGGTCGGCGTCGCCTTTACCACGCCCGGGGACCCGTGGCGCATGGACGTCCTCGACCGGGAGCGCTTTTCCCGCACCGGGGAAGCGGTCATTTCTGCTGAAACAGGAAATTCCACGATAAAAGTCGTCGGCTGCGGCCAGGTCATCGAAGGCCACGACCTGCGCGTGGTGGACGCCGCGGGGCTCGAACTGCCCGACCGCAACGAGGGCCTGCTGCAATTTCGCGGGCCCTCGGCCACCTCCGGTTATTACCGCAACCCGGAGGCGACCAAGGGGCTGTTCTCCGGCGGATGGGTCAACACCGGCGACCGCGCCTACCTGGCCGAGGGCATGGTCTACATCACCGGCCGCGAGAAGGACATCATCATCCGCGGCGGCCGCAACATCAGCCCCTACGAACTGGAGCACGCGGTGGGCGATCTCGCCGGCGTGCGCCGCGGCTGCGTCGCGGTGTTCGGCAGCCGCGACGTGGCGAGCGGCACCGAGCGCATGGTGGTGCTCGCCGAGATGCGGAATCAGGACGCGTCGCGCCACGACGACTTGAAGAGAATGATCAACGCGCTCGCGGTCAGCCTGACCGGCGGGCCGGCCGACGACATTGTGCTCGCGCCGCCGGCAACGGTGCCCAAGACCTCGAGCGGCAAGATCCGCCGCGTCGCCGCGCGCCAGTTCTACGAGCGTGGTCCCGCGTCGGTGCGGCCGCAGGCCGTCTGGTTGCAGTTCCTGCGCCTGGTGCTGGCGGGAGCGGCGCCGC
>Ga0315912_10005679_pt1 | contig 11396 bp, 8 predicted proteins | sample VfabasoilMG_FD_204469 | JGI IMG/M metagenome (GOLD analysis project Ga0315912, IMG submission 204469) | Garden soil microbial communities collected in Santa Monica, California, United States - V. faba soil | ecosystem: Environmental > Terrestrial > Soil > Garden | place: USA: California...
CGTCGACGTCGCGGCCCACGAGGCGCATCTCGCGAAATCCGGCTACCTGGTTCCGGAGGGACCCGACTTTTCCATCGGCACACAAAATGTCGATGCGGAGATCGCCCGGCTCGCGGGTCCGCAGCTGGTGGTCCCGCTCAGCAACGCACGATATGCGCTCAATGCCGCCAATGCCCGATGGGGCAGCCTCTACGACGCTCTTTACGGCACCGATGCCATCCCGGAATCCGGAGCGCTGGCGCGCGGGCAGAGATACAACGCGGCGCGAGGGCGTGAAGTCATCGAACGCGCACGCTTGCTGCTGGACCAGGCGGTGCCCCTGACATCTGGCAGCCATCGAGATTCACGAGGATATTCAATTGCGGCCGGTGCTCTGCGGGTCGCGCTGGAAAATGGCGAGTCTGGACTTGCCACTCCCTCGCGATTCAAGGGATACACCGGCACGCAGGAGGCACCCGAAACTTTGCTGTTCGAACATCACGGGTTGCACATCGAAGTGCGGATCGACCGCACGCATGTGATCGGCCGCGACGATGCCGCGGGCGTTTCCGACGTGCAGCTCGAATCGGCGCTCACCACCATCATGGATCTCGAGGATTCCATCGCGGCGGTCGACAGCCTCGACAAGGTGGCGGTGTATCGCAACTGGCTGGGCCTGATGCGCGGGGACCTCACCGCGCGTTTCGAGAAAGGCGCGGCACACGTGGATCGAAGCCTCAATGCCGATCGCAGCTACTACTCGCCGACACGAGGCGTCGTCCAGGTTCCCGGCCGCAGCCTCATGCTGGTTCGCAACGTGGGACACCTGATGACGACGGATCTCATTCTCCATCAGGGCCGCGAAGCGCCAGAGGGCATCGTCGATGCCGTCGTGACGGCGATGATCGCCGTCATCGATCTCAAGGGCCTGGGGCAATACCCGAACAGCCGCGCGGGTTCTGTCTACATCGTCAAGCCGAAGATGCACGGTCCCGAGGAAGTGGCCTTCGCCAACACGTTGTTCGATCGGGTTGAGGACCTGCTCGGTCTCGCGCGCCACACGATGAAAATCGGCGTGATGGACGAAGAACGGCGCACGACGGTCAACCTGAAAGAATGCATCCGCGCAGTCAAGGACCGCATCATCTTCATCAACACGGGTTTTCTCGATCGCACCGGCGACGAAATCCACACGGCGATGCAGGCCGGTCCGGTGATGCGCAAGGGGGAGATCCGGAACGCGCTCTGGCTCCAGGCCTACGAAGATCGCAATGTCGACATGGGGCTTGCCTGCGGATTTTCGGGTCGCGCGCAAGTCGGCAAGGGCATGTGGGCGATGCCCGACCGCATGGCCGAAATGCTGGCTAACAAGGTGGCGCATCCGAAATCCGGCGCGAATACCGCGTGGGTTCCGAGCCCGGTGGCCGCCACGCTTCACGCGCTGCACTACCACCAGGTGGACGTGGCAGCGCGCCAGCGCGAGCTTTCGACACGGGCGCGAGCCTCCTTGCGCGACATCCTGACTCCGCCGCTGGCGCCGCGTACGGACTGGAGTGACGCAGAGAAGCGCGAAGAGCTCGACAACAACGCGCAGGGAATTCTCGGATACGTGGTGCGCTGGATCGACCAGGGCATCGGCTGTTCGAAAGTGCCGGACATCCACGATGTCGGGCTCATGGAAGACCGGGCCACGTTGCGCATCTCCAGCCAGCACATCGCCAACTGGTTGCTGCACGGAATCGTGACACGCGATGAAGTCATGGCCGCGCTGAAGCGCATGGCCGCGGTCGTCGACGGCCAGAACGCCGCGGACCCTTCCTACGAGCCCATGTCACCCGCGTTCGATCGCTCCCTGGCCTTTCAGGCTGCCTGCGACCTGGTGTTCGAGGGCGCCGGGCAGCCGAATGGCTACACGGAGCCGCTGCTTCACGCGCGCCGGCGAGAGCGCAAGGCACCAGTGAAGCAATAGTCAGGCCGGTGTCTGCAAGGGACAACCCGGCGCTGCCGCCGCCTTCTTGGCGGCGACGATGCCCGCGCAGTATTTCTGCAGGTAGTACGCGATGGTCTCGACACGGATTTTCACCGAGCCCGCAGGCTTGGTGGAGTCGAGATCCTGGAACGAAAAGAAGAGCGTGCCCGATCGTTCCACGATCTGCTGAACGGGCGAGTAGGTAGGCTGATCCATCCCGCATTCATAGCTGGACAGCCGCACGACGCAGGCGATCCACGGCATCCGCGCGGCGAACTTGGCCGCCCACAGGATCTCGTTCGTGTTGGCGCTGTACGAGGAGGGCCAGACATCGGCGATGTCGAGCGGCGACTTGATGTGCCCCGCCTCGATGTCGGCGTGGAACATCCAGTCGAGCAGGTCGGCATCGGTGGGCAGGTATTGCGTCCACAACACCGGGTATCCGTACGCCTGCAGGTCGACTTCGATTTCGTGACCGATGCCGGGATCCATGTGATACGGGCGCGCGAGCACCAGGATGCAGGGCTTGTCGCTGGCTGCGCATTGTTCGAGCGTCGCGCGCGCTTTCGCGCGCAACTGCACGCCGAAGGATTCCAGCGTGTCGAAGCCCGACTGAACGGCACGCTTCGTTTCTTCGAGCGTGAGCCCCGGGATTACATCGCGCAACGATTCGAAGAGCTGCTTCGGCACGAGCGGCGCGTCGCCCAGTGAAACCATGGGCGACACGTGGGCGACGCCTTGCTCCGCGAAGACATCCTTCTCCTTGAGAAAGCCTGCCTTGATGTTTTCCGGCGCCGCCATGACACGCGGGCACGAGAGCGACTCGAGCACGTGCCCTTTGAGGTACGACGGCAGCGAATAGATCATCGGTGAAAACAGCACGTCGATCTTGTGGTGCCTGGCGCGCGCGAGCAGCTCGCCGTAGTGGCCGTTGATGCACTTCACGGGATAGCAGCAGTCGACGGTGCCGCGTCCCTTGCCGAACTGGCGGGCCTGGTCCTCGGAACTGTCGGAAGAAAACTCCAGCTTCCGCGCATCGATGCCCAGCGCCTCGAAGAACCCGATCCAGAACTGGTGCGTCGACCAGAGATTGAGGACGCGCGGAATGCCGATCCTCATCTTTCTCCGCGTGATCGACTTCGCATCAGGCGTCGAGCTTGACGCGCCGGAAGGCGGCTTCGCGAACCATCTCAGCAGTGTTTGGGTGGGCATCCCGCGCGCTCTCCATGTTCTTCTTCACGATCCGCATTTCATTGGCATCTTCGAGCAATCCCTTGGGACAGGAATTGCCGCTGATCACTCGTTCCCAGCCGGCCCCGAGCGGAACATTGCTCCAGGGCCGGCCCTTGCCATCCGGCAGGCGCACATCGATGAACGTGCGCTTGCAGCTCACGGGGCACCACGTGCAGGTCGTGAGTTCGTTGGTGGTGCTCGTGTATTCGAGGGACTCGATGACGTCGTACCCGCGAAAACGCGTCGCGATGCCTGATTGCATCGAGTCGGCGGCGCACAGCGCGGCACCGATGGCTCCCGCTTCGCCGGAGTAGGGATGCACGACGATCTCGGCATCCGGCACCTTCGCGGCAATGAAGTCGACCTGCGCTTTCACCACCGCGAGATTGCGGTGCGTGCCGCCCTGCAGGATGAACTTGCGGCCTGCGGCAGCGAGGTTCTGCAGCTGTCCGGCGTAGACCCAGACGTTGAGCGGCAACACCGCCGCGAGCCCCGCCATGATTTCGTCGGCGGACCAGCCTTTGCGTTGCTGGTTGACGATGTCCGACTGAAGGAACACCCCGCAGCCCATGGCGAGTGCCGGCACGGACTTCGCGTTGAACGCGTGGTCCGCGTATTCCTCGAGCGGCACCGAGTAGCGTTCGGCGACGCCTTGCAGGAATGCGCCGTTACCGGACGAACATTGCGAGTTGAGGCGGAAGTCCGCGACCGTGCCCTGGCGCAGGATCATGATCTTCACGTCGGTGCCGCCGACGTCGCAGATCACGTCCGCATCCGGAAAGTAGTGCAGCGCGGCAGTCGCGTGCGCCACGGTCTCGACGATGCCGAGGTCCGAGCCGATGACGTCCTTGAGCAGATCCTTGCCGTAGCCGGTGAGTGCGAGCGCGCCTAGCTTCTCGAAACCCGCTTGCCGCACCTGGCGGAACAGCGCCTTGGCATCTTCGATCGGATTACCCTGCGACGGCGCGTAGCAGCTGAAGAGCAGTTCACGCTCGGGTGAGAGAACGACCGCTTTTGCCGTCGTGCTGCCGAAGTCGCAGCCCACCACCACCGCGGCGGATGACGCGCGGGTTTCCTGGGGTCGCTTGCCAGAGGTCGAATAGCGCGCGACGAAGCCGTTCAAGTCTTCCGGGTCTTTCACCAGCCCCTTCGCGCCTTCCTTCGACTTCGCCTCCCACTGTCCTTTCTCGATCCAGTGGGCCAGCTTTTCACGGCCGAGGTAGAAGCCGACGCCGGGATCGCCCGCGGCGATCTCGATGCAACCCAGGCAGGCGTAGTACACCGCTTCCTTCGGTACCTGGATCGCACCCGCCGGATCGGCGTCGATCTTGCGTTCCTTCCACAATTTGCCGAGATGATGTCGCCAGGCTTCCTGGAGGCCGCGGAAGAACAGGTTCGGTCCGCCTAACAAGAGGACGCCGGGTGTGGGCGTATTGCCCTTCGTCAGCGTGCTGAGATTCTGGTAGACCACGGCCTCGAACAGGCTGGCAACAATTTCGTCCACGGGTACGCCGGACTTCACCAGGGTGTTCGAGTCCGCCTCGGCGAAGATGCCGCACTTCGAGCTGATGCGATGCAGGTTGATGCCGTCGTAGCGCGCCTGCGCGAGCGACTCCGACGACACCTGCAACTTGCGCGCGGTTTTCTCGATGAACGTGCCGGTGCCACCGCTGCACGCCGATTGCATGTAGACCTGTTTGGACTTGCCGTCACCGCTCGGCGTGAAGAACAGCGTCTTCATGTCTTCGCCGCCGATCTCGGAAACGAAGTTGACGTCCGGATGCAGTTTCTCGACCGCCGCCGACACGGCGACGACTTCCTGTACGGTCTTTGCTCCGATGAGCGGAGCGAGCAATCCCGCGCCCGACCCGGTGATGAATATGCGGTCGCGAGAGGGTGCGAGCCCGCATTCGGCTTCGATGCGCGACAGGAACTCGAGCACCATTTCCGCCTGCCTGGTGTTGTGGCGCGCGTAGTCCTGCCAGCGGATCTCGCCGTTTTCCATCACCACCGCCTTGACGGTGGTGGATCCGACATCGAGGCCGATGATCAACATTGCGCCAGGTGCAGCGCGTAATTGGCCGCGGTGCCGGCCACGCCGTAGTGCGGCACGCGGTAGGTGGCGCGACGCATCCCGGGAGTTTCCCGCTCGCGCAACTGGTCCAACGTCTTGCCCGTGCGCGCCAGCACTTCGTCGTACTCCTTCTGGGCGCGTTTCTTCGCCTCGGTCAGGATCATCTGGCAGCGCGACAGCGCATGTACCTCGGCGTCGCCCTTGATCTCGAGCGGTGCGTACAGCAGGTCTGGATGCTTGCCGAGCACGGCCGCCATCGCGCCGATGCTCATGGTGTTAGGCATGCACGAGTACGGCGAGAGCTCGCAGATCATGTGGGCTTTCTTCTTCTGGTGCGCCCAGAGCGCCTTGCCGACCAGCATGTCGCCTTCGCCGCCATTCAAACGGCTGTGGAAATAGGGCTTCGCGAGATCGCGCAGAACGGACTGCTGCGGCATCTCGTGCGGCACGTTGCCGAGCGCGCGTCGCATGCGGTCATACGTCCAGCGAAGCAGGCCCTGCGCCGCGTGGATCGATTTCATCTTGAGGTACGCGCCGCGGTTGATGCCGATATGGTCCTCGAAATCCTGCGCGGCCATGCGCATGAGGTAGTCGAACCAGATGACGATCACCGCCGGATAGACTTCGGCGCCTTCGGCCTCGAGCCAGCGATGGATGTTGTAGTTGGGGTCGCCTTCCACCGTCTGCAGGTAGAACTCGCCGGTGATCTTCACTTTCGGCTTCATGCGCAGCCGGTCGACCTCGACCTCATCGAAGCGGTGACGCACCACTTTCATCGCGTTGACGAAGTAGGGCGACGCCAGGTGCCAGGTGAGCGAACCCCACTTCTTGCCGCGCGCGGGCCGCTCGAGCATGGCCCGGTGCAGGATTTCAACGGCGTCTTTCGAGGCGCGTACCGTTTCACCCGGCTTCACTTCATAAGGACGCGTCTGGTACTCGAGATCCTGAACCACGTCGGCGAGCAGCACCGACCACGCGGAGCCAAGCAGCAATGGCAGATTGAGATCGAGCCCTCCGCCGTCGGTGGCTCCCTGGTCGAGGCCTCCCTGGCCCATGAGGAACATGCGGAAGCCGGACATTCCGGAGTTGCGCAGCGCGAGTTCATAACTCTGGTGGTACTGGCCGAATCGGCAGGCGCCGCACGAACCGGCCGTCAGGTAGACGAAGTTGTTCGCTACAGCATCGGCGCCTGAATCCTTGGCTTCACGACGAAGGGTGTTGACGATGTTGCCGACGGTGAAACTCGTGGGGCAGCACTGGCCGATGTCGGCGACTTCGCGGCCGGTCAGCAGGTCTTCGCGCGTCGCGGTGGGCAGGATCTGCGTCCTGTATCCGAGATTCGTGAACACACCCTGCATGACACGCTCCGCGCGCCAATGCAGATTTCCAAAGAGGATCGTGACCTTGTCGCGCTCTTCTCGCGTGAAAGGTCGCGGCTTGTAGGCGCGGTAGGGTTCGGCGGCGCTGCGCGCGGGTGGAGCGACGCTCCGCACCTTCGCAGGCTCGGTGTCTCTGGCGACGACGACGGGAATATCGGCCAGTGCCATAGCTAGCTCTCCTTGAACTGCCTACACACCAATACTGCCTCAACGGTTCGCCGTGTTGAGTAGAATTTGCCGCGAGACCTACCGGGAGGGAGTCGATGAAGATCTACAACGCCGTCGGATACGCGTGTCTTCTTCTTTATGCCGCAGGTTGCGCGTTGCTGGCGCCCGAGCACTTGGGCCCTTGGGCGGGCCTCGGTATCGGCATGGCCTACCTCATCGCGTGCTGGTTCTTCGCCGGGGTGTACCTCTCCTGCGTCATCCACATGGGCATCGCGCACCGCGCGCTCGACTACAAGGACTGGTTCGTCAAGAGCCTTTCGCTCTTCAACAACGCGCTTGGCGTCTACATTGCCCCGGGAACCTGGGTGAATCGCCACCGGTTGCACCACAAGTATGCCGACCACGCGGGTGACCCTAACAAGCTGGCAGCCGATGGACCCTGGAAGACCCTTTACCTCTGCCTGCTTCCCTACAAGACAGACGTGAATGTCGCCAACGACGCCATCCTGCTGACCTGGCCCATGCGGCTCGCGGGAAATCCGGTGTTCTTCTTGGTGGCGCAATCCGCCAACTTCGTGCTTCTGTGGTGGCTCGTGGGTGATGTGTACTTCGCGGCCATGATGTGGATCGGCACGCGGGTATTCGCGATGTGGGTCAACATGGTCCAGAACTACTGGACGCATGAACGCGTCAATGGCTACCGCCGCTACGACGACAATGACAACGCGATGAACATCGGTGACTGGTTACCGGTCATGGCCACGTTCAGCGCCTGCCTTCAGAACAACCATCATCATTCGCCGCAGTTCCTGCGGCTGAGCCACGACGACGCCGAATTCGATTTCGGATTCAAGACCGTCAAGGTCATGAAGAAGATGGGCCTCGTGGAGGCCTCCAACTACGGGGCGAAATTGCCCGACGACATCCCGCTGAAAGCGCTGAACTTCTAGGTCGGCTGCGCGGGCGGCTTCCTGCGGAACATGCGCACGAACGGGTAGAAGAACTGGCCCCAGAAGCCTTCGGGCAGTTTCTGCTCGTGCAGGCCGTAGTGCTCCGGCCAGCTGCCGTCCTTGGGGAAGTAGTAGGTTCCGAAGATCTTGTCGATCCACGGGAAGTGGATCGCGTAGTTCTTGTCGATGCATTCCGGCTGCGACGTGTGATGCCAGTGGTGATATCGCGGCTGGATCAGGTACGGCTCCAGCCACTTGATCGTCGGCCCAAAGTTGCAATGCGCCCACGTGGCATGGAAGTTCACGAAGAATAGATAGGCCACGTTGATGCTCTGCGGGAAGATCATCATCATCGGGACGAGGATTCCGCCGCGCACCACCACGTCTTCCACGAGATGCGCGCGCGAGCCGGCGATCCAGTCGAGCGCCTTGGACGAATGGTGGATCGAGTGGAAGCGCCACATGGGTCGCCACTCGTGGAAGGCACGATGGATCCAGTACTGCGCGAGGTCCGCGACCAGGATCGCCAGCAGGAACTGCACGATCCACGGCAGCGTGGCCACCGCCTCTGAAATGAATGCGACGTTGAGCTTCGTCGTGAGTTGCGTCGCCGGCAGCAGGATCAGGAAGCTCGTCATCTGGATCGGCAGGTGCGTGGACAGGAAGTACACGATGTCGTTCACCCACTCGGCCCGGAATACGCTCTGCTTGGGATACGCCGGCCAGAGGACCTCGATCGGCGAGAAGATGAGTGTCATCAACAGCATGTCGAGCAGGAACCAGTCGAGGCCGATGGCGGGTCCTGCGCCGAGGTCCTCGTTGATCGGAACGCTGGATCCACCGAGGAGCGTCGCGCCGAGCGAGAAGATCATGCCGGTCAATGCGAGAACTTTCTTCCGCCGCAACATGGCGGAGATCACACCGCAGATGATGGCCGCGGCGATGACCGCCTGGATCAGCAGGCGCAGGAGATCCATCTGGTAGTAAGGCCTGAGCTCGGGGGAAGACAGGATCTGCGGGAAGTGGAGGCAGACCACCGCGCCGAAAGCCAGCATGCCAAAGAACGCCGAGAGGACACCGCTCCACCATCCGGTTCCGAAACCGGAGGGCTCGTTGTCGCCGAAAATCTCGTTGATCTTTTGTTCGAGCATGCGCCGGAAATTACTGTAATCCGGGCCCGGGCGCACGCCTGGCTGCTATTAGTGCGATCTGCGTACTAGTCCGACGCCACGACCACCTTCGAAACCTTCCCGGCAGGATCGAAGTCGATGAGCAGCCATTCGTAGTCGATGGAAAAGAGCCCGCGTTCCGGGCCGAGCACGTAGAGCAAGTCGGGGTTCCCCATCCTCTTGGCGTCCGTGACGGGCTCGCCTAACAGCGCAATGACTTCCTGCCGATTCATGTTGTCGAGTCGGTTACCCGAGGCAAGCCGATCCGCGATGCGGTAGCGAGTCCTGAACATGTTTGGCTGCGCAGTGTCGACATCCCACCAGGAAGCGAGGAATGGGAGCGGCGACATGAACAAGGCCCAGTAGGTGGCGATGATCGTGGCCGGTACGCCGACGATCCAGAACCAGGTTCGTGAGGTCATTGGATCATTCCGATGGTGTGCAACCAGTCTTCCACGAGCTCGGGCCAGCGGCCGATGGGCAGCTGAGTCGCGCGCAGCCCGAAGGCGTGGCCACCCTTTGCATAGAGGTGCATTTCCGCAGGCACGCCAGCCTTTTGCAACTCGGCGAAATACGTCAGCGAGTGCTTCACCGGATCCACGGGATCGTCCTCGGCATGCAGCAGGAACGTGGGCGGCGAATCCGCGCGCACGCGGATGTCCGATCGAATGGTCAGTTCCGTCACCGGGGTCCACAGGTGCCCGGGATAGACCACGACGGCGAAGTCCGGACGGCAACTCAATTCGTCCGCGGCATCCACGGGTGGATAAGCCCGCTTGGCAAAGCTCGTACTCACCGAGGCGGCGAGATGGCCACCCGCGGAGAACCCTATGACGCCGATCTTTTGCGGGTCGACTTCCCATTCCCTCGCGTGCTGACGAACCAGTCCGAGCGTGCGTTGGGCATCTTGCAGCGCCGTGGGCGCCTTCGGGAAATACCCGCGCCCGTCTTTCATCGTCGGGCCCGAATCGGGCACTCGATACTTCAGCAACATGCAGTTGATGCCGCGGGATACCAGCCAGTCGCAGATCTCCGTGCCTTCGCTATCCATCGCGAGAAATTGATAGCCGCCGCCGGGGAACACCACCACCGTCACCCGCGTGTTTTCACCCTGCGCGGGATACCACGTCATCGTCGGCACGCTGACGTCGTTCGCGCGCGGCCACCACTCGCGACCAGCCGGTGGGCCGACGGATTCGGGTTTCGGGTCGGGGAGAGGGTTCGGCACTGCGCCCGGCCAGATCGGCACCTGTTCATGGCCGGCCGGGGGCTGCCACGCGCCGATGCGCTCCTGCGCATGCGCACACGAAAACCCCAGGAGAATTGCAAACGATCCGTGCCAGCGTTTCATCCGGTCTCCTCAAGCCCGGGGCGAGACATTGCGTATTCATTACGGCGGCGGCGTGGACCAATTCGGGCAAATTGTGGCGCTGCCGAGGTCCATACTCCATTCATGAACCGATCTTTTGTAGTTAGCGGCATTCTGGCCACGCTCCTGGGTATCACGCCGGCGCTGGCCGGTGAGGATGCCAAGCCCGCGATGAACATGGAAAAAGTGAGATTCGAGTCCGACGGGCTCTCGCTCGTCGGCTACCTGTATTTCCCGAAAAAAATAGGAGTTCATACGGCCGGGCCCTGGGCCGCACTGATCTGGAACCACGGAAGCGAGAAGGACCCGGGCGCAGGGCCGCAATTCTCGACGATCGCCTCTGCCTTCGTGCCGGACGGCTATCTCGTGTTTGCCCCGGTGCGCCGAGGCCACGGCGAATCCGAAGGCGATTACATCGTCGATCGCACGCAATTCACGGGAAGAGTGCAGGGTCGCGACGCGGCCGCCCAACTCACGGTGCAACTGCTCGAGACCGAACAACTGCGGGACCAACTCGCCGCGCTCGAGTTCGTGAAGCAGCTCCCCTTCGTTGACTCCGAGCGGATCGTCGTGGCTGGTTGTTCTTTCGGTGGAATCCAGACCTTGTTGGGAGCGGCGAGCAAGGCCGGCTACAAGGCGGCTATCGCCATTTCGCCAGCCGCGCTGAGCTGGGACTCGAATGAATACCTGAGAACGCGACTGACCAAGGCCGTCCGCCAACTCGATATCCCCGTCCTCATCCTCCAGCCCGCGAAAGATGCGAGCCTCGCGCCGAGTCGCGTGCTCGGTGCGGAGGCGGCGCGACTGCACAAGCCGGTCACTACCAAGGTATATCCGGCGACCGGACCCGAGAAAGAACAGAGCCATTGCTTCGGCGGCGCTGCCGGCATGCATGTCTGGGCCGAGGACGCCAAGGTTTTCTTCCGGGCCGCCTTGTCTACGACAACTGTCATAGACTAGGCTACATACGTCATTCCGAGGGCCTTGCATGCAACCAAACAGGGTGTTGACCCGTCTCTACAGGGTCGCGAAATGGCGAGAGGGGTCGACCCTTATATATATGTGTCCGGGAGGCCCTCATGAGACCGCGTTTGAATGATCACGCT
>Ga0315912_10005680_pt1 | contig 11395 bp, 8 predicted proteins | sample VfabasoilMG_FD_204469 | JGI IMG/M metagenome (GOLD analysis project Ga0315912, IMG submission 204469) | Garden soil microbial communities collected in Santa Monica, California, United States - V. faba soil | ecosystem: Environmental > Terrestrial > Soil > Garden | place: USA: California...
GGGGGGCCACACCTGGGGGTTGCCCCTTTTCCATCGCGCGTTCACCCCCGCTCCTACACGCGATCTTTCGCCGCGTCGCGACGAGGAGTGCGCCGGTTCTGCACGAACGAATCGCGTCGAGACACCGGGTCCGTGGGGCAACCCGTGCGGTCGGTGAGGTAGCGGCAGGGAATCAAGCCGACTTCTTCTCCTTCCAAGCCGCCAACAGCTTCTGCTCCCGCTCTTCGGTGAGTCCGGCACCGAGCTTCGCCTGCCGCTCCGCCGGACGCGCGAGGCACCAGGTGAGGGTATCGGCGGCGGTGGTGGCGAGCGGTCGGAAGGTGAGGCCGGCATCGGTCGCGCGCTTGATGCTGATGCGGGCGAAGCCGGCGCTGTCGCCTTGTCCGGGTACCCACACCGGCATGTCGCCCCAGGGGGAAACCTGCTGCTGCTCCAGGAACTCGGTCGGGATCCAGGTGAAGCGGGCGCCCTTCGTGGTCACCGCGCGGATGCCGTACAGCATGGCGGCCATGCTGACCTCGTGGTCGGGTCCGGTGGCGTTGAACACGCCGTAGCGGCGCGCCTCGGCCATGCGGATGGTCCATTCGGCGAGGTCGCGCGAATCGATGTACTGCACGGGATCGGAACCGTCGCCCGGCGCCGCCACCTCGCCGCCTTTCGCGATGCGCAGCGGCCAGTAGCTGAAGCGGTCGGTCTCGTCGCCCGGACCCACGATCAGCCCGGGGCGGATGATGGTGGTGATCTTCGGGAACTGCTTCTCGGCCTCCTGCTCGCTCAACGCCTTGAGCGGGCCGTACAGGCTCATGTCCTTGAGCATGGTTTCGCGCGTCTCCGCCATCGCGTCCTTGCCGTTGTACGGCGCGACGGCGGCGGTCTCGTCCATGCCCGGCTTGGAGGTGTCGGCATAGACCGAGATGGTGGAAATGAAGATGTACTGCTTGATGCGGCCCTTCAGCACCTTGCCGATGTCGCGCACCCAGTAGGGCACGGCGGTGGGATTGTCGATGCACACGTCCCACTCGCGGTCCTTGAGCGCATCGAGGCTGCCGTCGCTGCGATCGCCGAGCAGTTCCTCGACCTCGCCCGGCCATTCCTTCTTCGCCTTCTTGCCCCGGTTGAACAGGGTGACCTTGTGGCCGCGCGCGAGCGCGTACCTGACCTGGTGCGGGCCGGTGAATCCCGTGCCGCCGAGGATGAGGATGCGCAGGGGCTTGCCGTTCGCTGCCGCGGGAGCGGCCGCGGCGACCGGATCGGAACCGCTCGCGGCGAGGCCCACCGCGCCGGCGATGGCGCCGAGTTTCAGGAGGTCTCGTCGTGTGGTCATGTCGGGCGCTCGTGGTCGCGGGGGAAACCCGAGTCTAGGCGTGTGGGCGGGCGCGGGGATGGGACGGAAGTCAGGGGTGGTTGCGCGTTCGCGCGGGCCACCGGCCACGTGCGCGAGACGTTAAGCTCGCGGGCGTCGATGGCGGTGGTCGCCGGGGAGGTGCGGGATGGCGCTGATGCTCGCGGGAATGCTGCTCTTCTTCGGCATCCACCTGGTGCCGTGGAGCGTGTCGCTGCGCGATGCGATGCGCGGCGCGATGGGGCCAAGCCGCTATCGAGGCACGTTCGCCCTGGTGTCGGCCGTGGGCCTGGTGCTGCTGGTCCTGGGTTTCCGGAGCATGTCGCGCGAGATGCTCTATGTCCCGCCCGCCGGCCTGCGCCACCTGGCGATGGCCCTGATGTGGGTCGCGTTCGTCCTGCTGCCGGCCGCGCACATGAAGGGAAATCTCAAGCGCTACACGCGCCATCCCATGCTGTGGGGATTCTCCGCCTGGGCCACGGCGCACCTGCTGGTGCGCGGCGAGCTGCGCACGACGCTGCTGTTCGGCTCGTTCCTGGCCTACTCGCTCGCGGCGATGGCCTCGGCGAACGCGCGCGGCGCGACGTACGCGACCACGACCTACCCGGTCTCCCGCGACCTGATGGTCGTCGCCGCCGGTACCGTCGCCTTCGTCGCGTTCGCGTTCCTGCACCGGTACGTCATCGGCATACCCGTGGTCTGAGCGCCCGAACGCTCACGCGGGTGCCTCGCGCGGGACGGCGACGACGCGGTTGCGGCCGCTGTCCTTCGCACGGTACAGGCGGCGATCGGTCTCGGTGATCAGGTCCTCGGCGAGCTGGCCGGCCTGCCACTCGCTCACGCCCACGCTGATGGTGACTTCGAGGTCGGCGTGCAGGCGCGACCAGTCGGTCGCCTCCAGCGAGCCGCGGATGCGTTCGCACACGGCGAGCGCGGACGTGCCCTCGGCCTCGGGCAGGATCAGGGCGAACTCCTCGCCGCCGTAGCGCGCGATCACGTCGATGGCGCGGCATTGCCGCCGCATGGTGTCGGCCACCTCGCGCAGCACGGCGTCGCCGAGCGCGTGGCCGTAGCGGTCGTTGATCTGCTTGAAGTGGTCGAGGTCGAGCATGGCGAGCGCGAGGCGGCCGCCATGCCGCTGCGCGCGCCGGATCTCGAGCATCAGGCGCTCGTCGAACTCGCGCCGGTTCGCGACGCCGGTGAGGGGGTCCTCGCGGGTCTGCCGCTCCAGCTGGCGGCTCTCGCTGCGCAGTTCGCGCAGCAGGCGTTCCTTCTCCGCGTCCGCCAGTTCCAGCGCTTCGGTGCGCTCGGTCACGCGCTGCTCGAGGCGGGCCTTGTAGTCGTCCAGTTCCTCGTACGCGCGCGCATCGGCCAGCGCCACGGCCGCGCCGGCCGCGAGTTCGGAGAGGACGTGCAGGTCGGCGCGCACGAAGCGGCCCGGTCGCGCGTCCTGCAGGCTGATCAGGCCCAGCGCGTGGCCGGCGTGCGCGAGCGGAACGATCAGCACCGATCGCGTGGGGTGGACGGTATGTTCGGCGCGCGCCCAGATCTCGGGCGGCGGGTCATGCCCGTCCTCCACGAGCAGCGGCTCTCCGTGCGCGAGTACCCACCCGAAGGCGCCGCTCGAGATCGGCTTGCGCCGGCTGGGCAGGCGCACGCCTTCGCGTTCGTGCAGGCGGATGTCCAGTTCCGAGCGCTCGCGATCGGCGAGCACGAGGTAGAACTCGTCGAAGCGGAACAGCGTATGGCAGCGCTCCAGCAACTGGGAGCCCAGGGCGTCGACGCGCTGGGCGCCGCGCAGGGCTTCGCCGGCCTGGCGCGACCGGCGCGACTGCGCGCCAGGGTCGCCGGCGTCGCCCGTGATCTTGGAGATGGCATTGAAGCTGAGCACGAACAGCGCGAGCAGGCCGGCGTACAGCCCGAACGGCGTGCGGTCGGACTGCGCGTACAGCAGCGCGGCGAGCACGCCGGCCGGCGCGAACACGAGGTCGCTCAGGGCGTACAGCGGCGTGAGCAGCCGGTTCACGTCGCGTCCGTCCAGCCAGTAGAACACCGCCATCATGAGCAGGTTCACCGCCTGCAGCACCAGCACGAGCGCGAGCAGCGGCACCAGGTCCATGCTCGAGAGCGACGCCAGGGGCATGCGTCCGCCGAGGGCCTGGTAGAGGCCGCCCGCGCACAGCAGCATGAACGTGGACATGGCTGCGTTGTGCAGGCCGCGCAACGCGGCGACCTTGAACGAGCCCTGGCGATAGCGCCGGCTGGTGAAGGGGAAGATGAGCGAGGCGAGCGCGTTGATCACCGCCGCAGTGCCGGGATCGAAGATCAGCAGGGTGCCGACCTGGGGTACGCGCTCGAGCGAGATCAGTCCCACGGCCGGCGCCGGCAAGCCCAGGTGCCAGACCAGCAGGTAGGCGGCGACGCAGAACACGGTGACCGCCGGCGACGGTCCGCCGCCCGCCGCGGCCAGCGCGTACCCAAGCCATGCCCCGGAAGCCGTCACCAGTACGGCAACGTACCAAGCCTGGCGTCGGTAGCGGACGGCCATGGGGCAGTGTAGCGATGGCGGGTGGGACGTGACAGCGGCATGGGCCACGGTCCCCATTCATTGCTTTCCCATCGAACCGGGGGACCGCCCGTCGGGGTCGACGCAACCTTCTGTCGCTTCCCGGGCGCGCGGGGCTCGGCGACGGGGGTCTCGATCGATACGAATGCGCGAGTCGCCGGGTTCCCGCCTTCGCGGAAGCGTCGTCGTGCTTGATCAGCGCGCTGCTGGAAGAGCGCCACGGTAAGCCGCAATACCGATGCCTTGATCAGGCGATCAGTCGCCTCCGCCACCGCCCCCACCGCAGCCGCCGCAGCCGCCACCCCCTCCACCGCCACTTCCTCCGTCGTCGCTTCCACCGCCACCCGACCCGCAACTGCTGCCGTCATTCTGCTGGGCCGGCTTCCTGGCCTGGTGGTAGTCGGCGTACGCCGTGGAACTGAGCACCGCCGTGCCGGCCAGGGCAACCGCGAGAGCGATTTCGTGCTCGCGCGGTGCGCGGGCCGCGCGCGCGTGCTCTCGTCGTGCGTTCGCGAGCATCGAGGTTCCCGTGCGGCTCAGCGGGGTGCGCGCGGGTCGCGACCGCACCAGGAGCACGATCGCCGCCAGGACGGTCAGGATCACCAGCAAGGCCACCGGTTTGTCGCGCGCGATGCCGACGGCGATCTTCACCACGCCGAGCAGCAGCACGGCGGCGGGTACCAGCAGCGGCAGCAGCCGCGCGCGATACGCCTGTTCGGCGTCGAGCAGCAGTCCGCGCCGCTCGAGCGTCGTGCGCAGGTCCGACATGGGTTCGAGCCGCTTGATCGCGTCCCCCACGCGCCCATCGCCGTGGAGTGCCCTCGCGATCCGGCCCAGCGGCGCCTCCTGGTCGAGCGCCCGGGGTTGAACCTCGATGATGCGGCGGTGCTCGTCCCAGCGCGCAAGACCGCGCCGCATCAGTTCGGCGGCGGCGGCATCCACGACTCGTGGGACGCCGCCGGCGAGGTAGGCGAACTCGTAGGGACCGAGGGTCGATGCCGGTACCCTCCGTTCGCCCGTGCGCATTCGATGGCGCAAGACGGTCGCCACCACGTTCGCCAGCACCGTGGCGACGATGTAGAACCCCAGGAAGTCCGGGCCGTTCCAGTCGAGCGGATTGATCGACAGCGCCGCGCTGGGGCCGGCCAGGAGGACGAGCGCCAGCATGCCCGCGATCGAAAGCGCGATCCGCACGGTTGCGCGGGAGCCATGCCGCTGCGGGCGCACGTGGTTCCTGCCCAGGTCCACGCGGCGATAGCGCGAGGCCACGGCGAAGCGTTCCGCCGTGCCCGGCCAGTGGGTCTCGGACGGCGGACCGAACCAGCATTCGTAGCTGGCGAGGGTGTGCGCATACTGCGAACGGTGGTCGCGGTCCTGGTCGGCGCCGCCGCGCGAGGGGACGTGGTGCAAGTCGGTGCCCAGCACGATCGGGCACCAGGTCTGCCAGTAGTCGCGCGTGTCGGTCAGGTGCTGGTGCCAGACCTCGTCGACGCTGTCGCTCGGGACCACGACCTGGCCTGCGACGCAGGCGAGGAAGCAGAATCGCCGGTACTCCTCGATGGCCGCCAGTGCTTCGGCGGCGGTCCAGCCGTGCTCACGTGCGAGCCGAGCGCTGAAGGTGATTCGGTGACCTGGATGGTCGAATCGGTGTTCGCTGATGCGTCGCCACAGGGCGCGCGTGGTGTCGTTCCAGTGTCCACTCGCAGTGTTCATGACGCTGCGCTCCCGGTCGGGGTGGTGGGGATGGATGACGTGTCGTCCGAAGGCCGCGTTCCTCCTCGATGCCGATCGGCAGTCCCGTCGGCGGGTTCATTGGATGCCGGCCAAGGCCTCGATCCGGACGGGCAGGGCATTCAGCGCGGCGTTGCCGGTGGGTACGTCCAGGGCGGCGGGGTCGGTCAGGTCGTTGTAGCTCGGTCCGGGCACCTGGTTCGCTCGCCCCAGTCGGGTCCCGTGCTGATCATGCCCATAGCCGTGTGGCAGGCTGATGACACCCCGCATCATGTCGTCGCTGGCTTCCACTTCGACCTGAATTTCGCCCACGGCCGAGCGCACGCGCACGCGTTGTCCGTCCCGGAGTCCTCTCGACTTCAGGTCCTCGGGGTGCACGAGCAGATGATGGCGTGGCTTGCCTTTGGCGAGCCGTGGCGCGTTGTGCATCCAGGAATTGTTGCTGCGCAGTTCGCGGCGGCCGATCAGCAGCAGTGCCTGGGGATCGCGCTCGCGCTCGGACCGGGCGAGGCGATTGAGCTCCTCGAGCAGGATGTCGGGCGCACACTCGATCCTGCTGCTCTCGGTTTCCAGGCGGTCGAGCAGGCACGGCCGCAACGGACCGAGGTCCATGCCATGCGGTGCCCCTTCGAGCGTGTCGACGTCGATGCCGCTGCCACCGCGTGCGAGCCCCATGGCGATCAGGTCCCGCGGGGGCGGGAGGTCACGCCACTCGCGCGACTGGGCGCGCGCGTGGCTGGCGCCAAGGGCATTGAGGATCTGCCAGTCCGCCCGCTCGTCCTGCGGCTGGTCCACGATCGGCGCGCTCACGCGCGCAACGCGGCGCACGGCGAAGGCATTGAAGATCAGGTCGTAGTGGTACTGGCTCAGCGAGGACGTGGGCGGCAGGATGAGATGCGCGTGGCGCGTGGTCTCGTTCAGGTAGATGTCGATGCTGAGCATGAAGTCCAGGGACGAGATCGCCTTTGCGAGCGCATCACCGTTCGGCGTGGACAGCGTCGGATTGCCCGCCACCGTGACGAGCGCGCGCACCTGGCCCTCGCCCGGCGTCTCGATCTCCTCGCGCAGGATGGACACGGGGAACTCGCCCGCGAACTCGGGCAGTCCGCGCACGCGCGAGCGCCAGCGGCCCACGTGCCCGCGCGCGGTGCCCGGGCCGGTGATCGGCATGACGACGTCGTTGGGGATCGAGCCACCTTCGCGGTCGAGGTTGCCCGTGTGCAGGTGGATCAACTGGATCAGCCACTGGCACAGCGTGCCGTAGGGCTGCGTCGACAGTCCCATGCGCCCGTACACGGCGGCACTCGGCGCCTGCCACAGGTCGCGCGCCAGCCGCGACGCGGTTTCGCGCGCGATGCCGGTGCGCGCCTCGAAGTCGTCCAGCGGGACCGCCGCGAGTGCGGCGAGCGCCTGCTCCAGACCCGAGATCCTGCCGTCGTATCGCTGCGTACGCGAGGGACCCAGCGCCACCAGGTCGCGCAGCAGCGCGATCAGGAACAGCGCGTCGGTCCCGGGCCGGATGAAATGGTGCTCGTTCGCGAGCTCCGCGGTTTCGGTGCGCCGGGGATCGATCACGACCAGCCTGCCGCGCGCGGCGATCGCCTTGAGCCGCTTCGGCGCGCCCGGTGCCGTCATCAGGCTGCCGTTCGAGGCGACCGGGTTCGCGCCGAGCATGAGCAGGAAATCGGTGCGGTCGATGTCGGGGATGGGGATCAGGAACTGGTGCCCGTACATCAGGCGCGCGACGTACTGGTGCGGCCACTGGTCCACGGACGACGCGCTGTACACGTTGCGCGTCTTCAGTCCGCGCAGGAACGCCGGCAGATAGGCGAGATGCCCGAAATGATGCACGTTCGGATTGCCGAGATAGGCGGCGACCGCGTTCGCCCCGTGCTCGCGCTGGACCGCGGCGAGGCGCTCGCCGGCCTCCGCGTAGGCCTCGTCCCAGCCGAGCTCGTGCCACTGCGTGCCGATGCGCTTCAGCGGCCGCCTCAAGCGGTCGGGGTCGGATTCGAGGTCGATGATGGCGTTGCCCTTGGGGCACACGTGGCCGCGCGAGAACGGATCCTCGTCATCGCCACGGATCGCGGCCAGGCGGCCGTCGTCATAGCGGAACTCGAGGCCGCAGATCGCCTCGCACAGGTCGCAGGCGCGGTAGTGGTAGGTGCTGGGCATCGGGACCACCGGATGGGCACGGGCGCGGATGCATCGCGCGAACCGATGCTACCCGGATTGCCTGCCGGCGGATCAGGCGAGGGTGCGGAAGAGCCAGTCGCCGAGCGGGTAGGTGATGTTGAAGTTGCGCGAGGTCATCAACGTGCTGTCATGGTGGCGCCAGTGCAGCCGGCGCAGGCGCGCGACACCGGGTATCCGCGCGAGCCAGTGCCCGGTGGGCAGGTGGTAGGCGAGATGCAGCAGTTCGTAGTTGAGGAAATACGCGAGCGCGGTCGCCACGAACAGGTACGCGCTGTTCGGCGAGAGCAGCGTCGCGATCAGCCATCCGGCGGGCAGCGCGAACACGGTCAGGAAGAACGTCACCAGCAGGGCGGGGAAGAGCACGGCCTTGAAGTCGCCGGCGCCCTCCATGGTCATCGCCTCGTCGGTGAAGAAGCGGTGGTGCTGCCCGGCATGGCGGCGGTAGACGAGGCCGAGGCCGCGGATCGGATGGTGCATGGCCGTGCGATGTCCCCAGTACTCGGACAAGTTCGCGTAAACAAAGGTGGCGGGCACCATCAGCCATTCGAGCAGGCTCGGCGATTGGATGTGCGCGACGCACCAGGCGATGCCGGCGCCGCCGAAGCCGAAGGTGAAGGCGAGATGGGCCCAGCCGCGGTACCAGGTCGGGATCACGTCCTGTCGATACTGCGCACGGAAGCGCGCGACGTTGGCGGGGACTTCGGACATGGGATTCGACCGGTCGGCGTGGCCGCGCCCAGTCTATCGCCATCGGGCTGCGGGACGCGGCATGAGCACGCGGACCCGGAAACGAAACGGCCCGCCGGGTGGCGGGCCGTTCGATCTTGCGAAGCAACCGATCAGTTCTTCGGCGGGGTGTTCTCGGCGAAGTACTCGTGGTTGTCGGCGTTCGCGCGGGCGTTCGCGGGATTGCTGATGGCGAGGTTGTGCGCACCGGTCTGGCCGTACACGTGGTCGTCGGTGTTGGCGACGATGTCGAAGTGGCTCATCTCATGCACGAGCGTGCCCGCGCGCGAGTCGGTGCCGCCATTGGGAGCCGCCCAGAACGCCTTGCACACGTAGATCTTGTACGGCTGGTTCGGATAGACGTAAGCGTAGTAGGTCTTCTTGCAACCGCAGTCGATCGTGATGGCGGCGGAGTTGAACGCGGTCGAGATCTTGCTGAAGTTGCTCTTGACCGTGTTGTAGCCCGTCGTGCTCGGGTTTGCGGTGTAGTCGAACCACCAGCGGTAACGTTCACCGTTCACGCCCGTGTTGTACGCCGCCGCCGTGCTCGCGTAGGACGCCGCGAGGTTGACCGCGGAGGGCAGCGCCGAGATCTGGGTGGTCGTGCACTTGGTGTAGGTGAGCGTCGCGGCCTTCGCGCTGAAATCGGCACCGTCGTCGGCGAGCTGCTTCTGCTGCGCGTCGGCGCCGGTCACCGTGTCGCTGCCGTCCACCCACAGCACGAGCGGGAAGGACTCCAGGCGCGGCAGCTGGTTGCCCATCTTCGCCAGTTCGCGTCCGCCGACCCGCGCGTCCTGCAGGTAGGTGTCGAACTTCAGCTGGTACATGCCGCTGGTGGAGAAGTCGTAGGTGTCGGACAGATCCAGCACGATGCGCTTGGTCTCGCCCGGCGCGAACGTCATGTAGTCCTCGGGACCCGGCGCGCCGCGCTTGGCGTACATGCCGTTGTATTCCACGCGATCACCGCCGCGATAGACCTCGAACAGGTTGTGCTCGACGCCCTCGAACGGGGTCTGCCACTTCAGCACCTGCACGGACTCCGAGCTGGTGTTCGTCATCGAGAAGCGGATGTTGCCCAGGAACATGCCGGTTTCGGCCGAGGTGGCCGGCACCATGGTGACGCGCAGGGCGTTGGCGGAGCCGTTCGCCGCCACGCGCGGTGCCGCGATCGCGGTGCCGATGGAGGCCGAGAGCAGGACGCAGGTATAGACCGTATTGCGCAGCAGACGTGACATGCAAAAGTCTCCCCGAGGGTGCCGATTGGATGAAAGGTGGGCCGAGCGATCCGTCACCGGGCGCGCGGACACTACCGGATGGACTATGTGACTTCAATCACATTTCGTTGCGCAGTGCAACATGTTTTCGCTGTTTCGGCATCCCCGCCATGCGCGGGCCGTTCGGTCAGAATCGGGCGGTAGCCCCCCCCCAGAGGTACCGTCGCATGCGCGCCCTGAAGAACCTCTACGTGCAGGTGCTCGTCGCGATCGTCCTGGGCGTGCTGCTCGGCATCCTCGATCCCGACCTGGGCGCCCGCATGAAGCCGCTCGGGGACGGCTTCATCAAGCTGGTGAAGATGGTGATCGCGCCGGTGATCTTCCTGAGCGTGGTCGTCGGCATCGCGAAAATGGGCGACCTCAAGCACGTGGGCAAGATCGGCGTGAAGGCGCTGGTGTACTTCGAGGTGGTGACCACCATCGCGCTCGTCGTGGGCCTGGTGGTGGCGAACGTGCTCGCGCCGGGCACCGGCGTGCACGCGAACCCCGCCATGCTCGATTCGGCGTCCGTGGCGGGCTACAAGACCGCGGCCGCGGGGCAGACCACGACGGAGTTCATCCTGCACGTGATCCCCGAAACCATGGTCGGCGCGCTCGCCGGCGGCGAACTGCTCCAGGTGCTGTTCGTCGCGCTGCTGTTCGGCGTGGCACTCACCCAACTCGGGGCTCGCGGCCACCGCGTGCTGCACCTGTTCGAGGAACTGTCCGAGGCCGTGTTCGGCGTGGTCGCGATCCTGATGCGTGCCGCGCCGATCGGTGCGTTCGGCGCCATGGCGTTCACCATCGGCAAGTTCGGCCTGGGCGCGCTCGCCTCGCTCGGGTTCCTGATGGTGGCGGTATATATGACGTGCGCGATGTTCGTGTTCGTGGTGCTCGGGTTGATCGCGCGGCTGGCGGGATTCTCGCTGTGGCGGTTCCTGGTGCACATCCGCGGCGAACTGCTGCTGGTGCTGGGCACCTCGTCGTCGGAGTCGGCCCTGCCGCGACTGCTCGACCGGCTCGAGGAAGCGGGCTGCGATCGCGCCGTCGTCGGACTCGTGGTGCCCACCGGCTATTCGTTCAACCTCGACGGCACCTGCATCTACCTGACCATGGCCGCGCTGTTCGTCGCGCAGGCGCTGGACATCCCGTTGTCGCTCGGCGAACAGCTGACCCTGCTCGGCGTGCTGCTGCTCACCTCGAAGGGGGCGGCGGGCGTGACCGGCTCGGGCTTCATCACGCTCGCCGCGACGCTGTCGGCGTTGAACGGGAAAGTGCCCGTCGAGGGCGTGGCGCTGATCCTGGGCGTGGACCGTTTCATGTCCGAGGCGCGCGCGATCACGAACTTCATCGGCAACGGCGTGGCGACGATGGTGGTGGCGAAGTGGGAAGGCTTGCGCGACGACGCGAAGATGCACGCGGCGCTGGCGCCCCGGCGGTTGCCGGCCGGAAACGGGGTGCCGGACGCCCCGATGGATTAGCGCGCCCTGTCCGCCGGAATGCGCCGGTGTGCGATGTAGGAGCGCGCTTCAGCGCGCGATCCTTTCGAATCGGCGGGAGGTGGCCGGTACGCGGAAGGAT
>Ga0315912_10005681_pt1 | contig 11394 bp, 6 predicted proteins | sample VfabasoilMG_FD_204469 | JGI IMG/M metagenome (GOLD analysis project Ga0315912, IMG submission 204469) | Garden soil microbial communities collected in Santa Monica, California, United States - V. faba soil | ecosystem: Environmental > Terrestrial > Soil > Garden | place: USA: California...
AGCGGAAGGCGCCGTGCCTCGAGCGATGCTCGACGATGCGCCGGGCGAGCACGGGCCCGATGCCGGGCAGGCGGTCCAACTCGGCCACGGTGGCGTGATTGAGGTCGGTCCGCTCGACACCGCCAGCCGGGGCGGAGACGCCGGTCACGACCTCCGGCTCGCCGGGCGCGAGCGCGGGAGCTGCGGCCGGTTCCTGCCCTGCGGCGATGGCACTCGGTGCAGGATGTGGCGCGCGGGCCCGGGTCCAGTCATGCAGCGCGCCCACCAGCAGCAAGGCCACGAACCAGCGCGCGCCGCGCCGCTCGGAGGGCGTGAGTTCGGGCATGGGCGCACTCCGCGGGGGCGAGTCGAGGGGGCGGGTGCGGTCGCTTCAGTTGTAGAACGGCCAGGACAGCTCGAAGCGGAACTGCTGACCGGATCCCACCGCCGGCTGGCCGGGGAACAAGCTGCTCGGATCGCTCCAGACCTGTTGGTGCGCGACATCCGCGAGGTTCATCGAGCGGAACACCATGCGAGCGTCGCCCAACTCGAGCGTCACGCTGGCGCCATACGTCCAGTAGGCCGGCAGCGGGACCGGGCGCGTGGAGTAGCCGGGCACCGGTTCGGTCTCTCGGGCCCCTGTCCACGCCGCTTCGCCGCGCAGGCGCACGCCGAGGTCGCCCTGGAATACCCGGAACCGCACGTCGAGCCCGCCTCGCGCGCCCGTCGCCGCGTCCACCAGGGCCTGCGTCCCCACGGGCCGCACGCGCGTGTGGAACGCGCCGTCCACGCCGAACGGCCCCCGGTGTGTGCCCGCCAGCAGCAACAGCATCGCATCCTGCACACGGTCGGGCTCGGCCGACCAGCCCAGCCGCAACGAGATGTCGCGTACCGGGGAGCGCGAGAGGATGGCGCGGTTCCCGCTCTCCAGCGCGACACCCGACACATCGAGCCAGGTCCGGTCCACGCTGCCGGCGCGGAGCCCCGCGCCCGCGGCCCATGTGTCCTGGACGAAGGAGGTCACGCCGGGGCCCAGGTCACTCCAGACCGGGGTCACGATGCGACCCGCGTGAAGGCGCCATTGCCGCGTCGCAGGACCCCGCCGCCACACGGCCGACGGCGCCAATTGCCAGTGCTGTGCGTCCCCGCTCGCCGATTCGAGATGGCCGCCACCCAGCTGCAGCTCCAGCGCTCCACCCATGAGCGGCCGGCGCTCGCGACCGGCGATCCACGCCGTCTGCTGGCTCGTGACCCGGGCCGGGAGCCCGGAGAAGAAGTCGTCCGTGCGCCGGACCTCGCTGCTCGTGAGCTCGAGCTTCAGGCCGCGCTCACGCTCCTCGTGCGTCCACTGGGCCTCGACGACGGCGCCATTCTGCTGTGCCTCCCGCTCGGAGAACAGGTCGTCGAGCAGCGGTTCGAACGACTCGCGATGATCGTGTGAACGCGAGAGCTTCGCCTTGAGCACGCGGCCCGGACGCGCCCAGCTCCACTCGAACCCGCCCGCCTCCCCTCGCGCGGCCTCCTCGTAGCCGGCGTACGGCGGGCGCAGGCCGAAGATGAGATCCACGTCCGCCGTGTTCGCGCGCGTCGCGCCGGCGAGCCCGCGCTGCGAGAACACACCCGAGAACGTGTGCGGGCCGCGCCGAAAGCCCAGCTCCGCGAACCACACGTGCTGCCCGGAGGCCTCGAGCATCCCCGAGCCCGAGCGTTCCTCGTTCGTGGTGCCGGCGCGGAACCAGCCGTCCTCGGTGCCGCGCTGCACGAACATCGTCGCGCGGTCCACGGCCGAGCTGCCGTTCACGTACGTGAAGGCCGCGCGGGGCTGCCGGCGGCGCGGCGGGCGCGAGAACGTCCGCAGCTCCACGAGTGAGGCCGAGAAGCCGTTCCAGCCGGCGTCCTCCCCCACCGCCACGGCCGCCGAGTCGTACCACGCCAGCGGCGAGGCCACCTCGTCGAGGCCCGGCCACGGCGCGAACGCGGGCAGCAGCCCGTCTCGGTAGCGCACCCCGCCCGCGACCAGGCCCATCCACGTGAGCGGCAGCCCGCTGCCCATGTGCAGGTCGTCCACCGCACCCGGCATGCCGGGGGAGCCGAACCACTCGGGCAACGAGCGCGCATCGAGCGGCGCCTCCTGCGCGCGAAGCGGGGGCGCGAGTGCGCAGGCGAGCAGCACGGACAGCGCGAGGCGGCGGATAGGTGGATCCTCGAGGGGCACGCAAGACGGGGATGGCGGGAGGATAGTGACGCGCTCGCGAGCCCGTCAAAGGATGGGCGCCGACCCGGCTCGAATGCCCTCGACGCGCGGGGCTCCCGGCGCAGCCGGGGCCGCGCGGCTCAGCGCGCGGCGGAGGCGGCGCGAGCGCGCAGCGATTCCAGCACGCGCTCGGGCACCGGCATCTCGCCGAGGCCGGCGCCGCGGTGCGGACCGTGGAAGTCGGAGCCGCCGCTCGCGACAAGGTCCAGCTCCTCGGCCAGCTCGCGCCAGGCGCGCTGCGTGGCCATCCCGTGCTGCGGATGCCACACCTCGATGCCGCCGAGTCCGGCCTCGACCAGTTGCTCGACGAGGCGGCGCGCCAACATGCCGGGATGCGCCAGCACCGCCACACCGCCGGCTTCGCGGATCATGCGCACGGCCTCCGCCGATGCGAATGCGGGCCGCGGTACGAACGCGGACCCGCGCGAACCCAGCAGGCGCTGGAACGCCACGTCCAGGCTGGGAACGTGCCCCGCGCGCAGCAGGGCGTGCGCGATGTGCGGGCGGCCCACGACGCCGGGACCGGCGGCCGCGAACACCTCGTCGGCCGGCACCTGGAGTCCGAGTGCGGCCAGGCGCTTCAGGATCGCGAGTGCGCGCTCGCGGCGCTCGTCTCGGAAGCGGAGCAGCCGCGTGCGCAGGGGCTCGTGTGCGGGATCCACGAAATAGCCCAGCACGTGCACATCGTTGCTCTCGAGTGTCGAGGACACCTCGATGCCCGGCACCACCTCGAGTGCGGTGCCGGCTGCCGCCTGCGCTTCCGCCACGCCCTCGACGGAGTCATGGTCGGTGATCGCCAGCGCGAACAGGCCGCGTTCGACGGCGAGCGAGACGAGCGCGGAGGGCGACAGCTGCCCGTCACTGAAGTGCGTGTGCGCGTGCAGCTCGAGCCGCCGGCCGCCCGCGCGCGGCGGCCGCGAGGAGATCATGCCGCTTGCCCGAAGGCTCGGCGCCACTCCGCCAGCCGCTGCTGGATGTCCGGCCGTCCGGGGAATCGCATGTCGGCGATCTCCATCTGCGCCATCGCGTCGGCCATCTCGCCGGTGGCGGCCATGCTCATCGCCATCAGGTAGCGCAGTTCGGCCTCGGCCGCCGCGTCCAACGGCAGCAGCTGCAGCGAGCGATCGAACTCGCGCACGGCGTCCTCGTAGCGCCCGGAGTCGGCGAAGCTGCGACCGATCATCTCGCGCGCACGCTGCGCGAGCCGCGGATCCCGTTCCGCGATGCGGAACGACGAGATCGCCTCATCGTGCAGCCCCATCTCCCGGTAGGCCATGCCCAGATCGTAATGCCCCTGCACGTCGCCTTCCAACTGGGACTCCACCCCGCGCTGGAACTCCTGGAGCAGCCCCTGGAGGTCGAACGTCACCGCGCGCCCGCGGCCCACGGCCACCGCGACGCGGCCGGCCTCGGAGGGTGCCGGTGCCGCGGGCGGAACCGGTTCCGCAGCGGCCGCCGGCGGCGGCGCGGCGGTCATGCGAAGCAGACGGCGTCGCGCGGTGTCGTTGGTCGCATCGAGCGCCAGGGCATGCTCGAACCAGCGGCGGGCCTGATCCTCATGACTGTCGTTGAGTGCGCGATCGCCGAGTTCGCACGCGACCTGCGAGCCCTCGGCGCCATCCGTGCGCTTCTCACAGTTGGCGAGCCAGAGCTCCATCACGCCCACCGGCGCGTTGGCCCCGCGGCCGAGGCTGCGGAAGATCGTGGCGGCGCTGTCGAGCCGGCCGAGACGCTCATAGGCGAGTGCGGCTTCGACGAGCGCCTGCGACGCACTGTCGCGGCGCCCGGCGCGGAACTCGTCCTGCGCACGCTGCAGCAGGCCTTCCACGTTCGCCACGCCGCCGAGCAGTTCCTCGGGTCGGCGGGCGATCATGGACGGCGTGGGATCGGCGGGCGCGGGCTCCTGCGCGAACGGCGTGGGCCGAGGTGCCACCGCACCCGGCTGCTGCACTTCACGGAGCGCTGCTTCGTAGCTCGACGCCTCCTCGGCGCCGATCTCGTACACCCCCTCGGCCTTGACCGGTACTTCCGCTGCCGCTGAGGCCGGCTCGGGCGTGGGTGCCACGAACGTGTGTCCGGCCTCGAACTCGTTGGTGTTCGCCACCGGCGGCGGCGCGGCACCGAAGACGGGACTCTGCGTGAGCCCCGACATGGGCTTGCTCTCGAAGCCCGAGGGCACGAACGAAGGTCCGCTCTCGACCGGCAGGCGAGTTGCTTCCGCCGGGTCCAACGAGGGCGCGGTCAGGCCCGGGATGCGACTTCCTGTCAGGATGCCCGCCGCGGGCGGAGGCTCGGGCCGGTCCACGTACGCCGCGGCGTCCGGCGATGCACCGTTCTCGGTCGGCTGCACCTCACTCGCGACCGGAGCTGGCGTGGGCGGCGGCGCGACAGGGTTCACTTCCACCGCGCCGGGCGTGAACAGGACTGGCGCGGCCTGGGGTTCGCTCGCAGGAGCCGGCGCGGGCTCCGCGGCCACCGGCTCGGGCGCGACCGGAACGGCCGACGGCGTGTTCAGCACAGGGGCCAGCATCGGCGGCGCGGGTGCGGCACCGGGCTGCGGTGGCGTCACGACATGCGGTGGCGGCAGTCCGGGCGGGCCGACGTGCGACGCGGGCTGCGCGGATGCGACCGAGGGATCGATGAGCGTCGCGCGCGCCTGGCAGCGCCGCGCTTCGAGGGCCTGCCCGCGCGTCTCCCAGTGGCGTGCGGCCTCGAGCATGGCCTCGGCGGCCTTCGCCGGCTGGCCTTCGAGCAGCAACACCTCCGAGAGCTGTTCGAGCAGCTTGATGTTCTCCTGCCCCAGGTCGAACGCCTGGCGCAGCGCCTGGATCGCCTCGGCGCCATTGTTCGCGCGCAACATGAGGTCGGCGTACTGGGAGTAGTACACCGAGGCTTCGCTCGCGAGTCCGTCCAATGCGTGCAGCGCGGCGAGATGACGCAGCACCATGGAAGGCGCCAGCGAAAGTCGCGACATCTTCTTGCACACGGCGATCGCGTTCTTGAACAAGCCCGCGGTCTGGTAGGCCTGCACCGCGCTCAGGTAGCGCTCGGCGGCCTTGCCCTGCTCGCCCTTCTTGTACAACAGGTCGGCAAGGAGCACGAAGTTGTACGGGTCGGACTCGGGCGTCTCGACCAACTTCTCGTATTCGCGAAGCGCGCCGTCCACGTCTCCGTTCTGGACGCAACGCTGTGCCCTGCGCTTGATCTCGATCGCCTTTTCCAAGTTAGCTGGATCTCCCGGCACGGCCCACGGTTCGGGCGGCCTCTCCCTGATCTCAAGCGTTCATGGCGGTCTGGACAGCCGAGGCGCATCGGTCCGAAGCGGCGGACAGCTCCGCACGGATCGTTCCGGCCTGCTGTGATACGGCCTCTCTATCGGCCGAAGGAGCCAGCGACTTCAGGTTGATCTGGACGTTCAGGAGCGCTCCCTCTCCGGCCGCTCGGGCCAGAAGACCCGCCACCCCCGCATCCGAGACTGCGTTGACATTCCCATGACGCGCCACCTGATCCGCGAGTCTCGCGACGCGCACGCAGGCGCCCGCCGACTCGAGCGGCACGCGGCACGCCTCGAGGTCGGCGCGGGCCATGGCGTGCTCGCGCTCGGATTGCTCGGCCGCCGTGGCCTGGGGCAGCCGGCGAGCGCGCAGCACGGCGTCGAAGGCCTCGCTGTCCCGCCGCGCGAGCGCCAGCAGTTCGCGGCGCAGGTCCTCGGCCTCCCGCTTCACGTCCAGCATCACGGACTCGGCCGCCGCGTACTTCTTCTTCCCCAATGTGAGGTTCGCCACCATCATCGCCAGGCAGCTGGCGAGCGAGCCCACGAACGCGGCCACCGTCCCTCCGCCCGGCGTGGGTGTCGGGCCCGCAACCTGGTCGAAGAAGCTCGCGATCGGGACCGCCTCGGTGAGCGGCGGCGTACGCAGCCTCAGCTCCAGCACCTGGTCGCGCTGGAAGTTCTCCAGCTGCAGCGTGTGCTCGGCGGCGGCGAGCATCGCGGCTTCCGGCACCAGTCCCACCACCTCGCAGCCGCTGATCCGCGCGCCATGGCGCGCGGCCTCGTCGCGCACCAGCGCGAGCACGCGGTGGATGGGGGTCGCCTCCACGTTCACGAGGTTCATGCTCACTTGCGCGCGACGCCCGTTCTCGATGCTGAAACCCAGCGCGCGAACGTTCTTCAGGCCGCCGCTCTGCTCGCGGATCGCGGCCGCCACGGCCTTCGCGACGCGCACGTCGGCGGTGTCGAGATTGGCATTGAACGCGACCAGGAAGCGCCGCGCCCCGATCGCCGTGGCGCCCGCGGTGGCATGGATGCGCTCGGGTCCGAAGTCGGGCTTGCGCGCGGCGTCGCGGCCGATGGCGTCGCGCAGTCCCTCGAACTCCCCGCGCCGCACGTCGGCGAGACTCGTGCGCGCCGCCGTCGTGGCCGCCGCTTCGTAGAGGAACACCGGGATCGCCAATTCCTCGCCGACGCGCCGACCGAGCCGGCGGGCGAGTTCGGCGCAGTCGTCGAGCGTGACACCCTCGACCGGCACGAACGGCACCACGTCGGTGGCTCCCATGCGCGGGTGCTGCCCCTGGTGGTGATTCAAGTCGATCAGCGTGGACGCCTTCTCGATCGCACGGAACGCCGCCTCGAGCACGGGCTCGGGCTCGCCGGCGAACGTGAGCACGGAGCGGTTGTGGTCCGGGTCCATCTCGCGGTCGAGCAGCGTGACTCCCGGCACGGCGGCGATGGCGTCGAGGATCTGGTCCACCACCTCGCGGCGGCGGCCCTCGGAGAAGTTCGGCACACATTCGACGAGGCGCGGCATGGGTCGAGATCTCCACGGGTCGGGCGGAAGGGTGAGGCGAGTGACGCATGTTAGGCGCAGTCGGTGAGCCGTGCACCTCGCCGAGCGCTCAGCCGTGTCGCAAGCGCGCCGGCGGTCGCGGGGTGCTCAGGGCCAGACGCGCCGTTCCACCGCGGGCAGCGCCAGGTCCGCGCCGCGCATGAACACGGTGTCCGGACGCACGGCGGGCATCCAGTACGGCAGCTCCTCGAGTGTCTCGCACTCCCACTGCACGGCATCGCCCCAGGCTCCGGGATTCAGGTGGCCCACCTCGGCCTCGGCTCCCAGCGCGCGCGCGGCATTCCACGTCACGGCGAGCAGCAGTTCCTCGGCGGTGAAGCCACACAACCGCCCCGCGAGCGTGGCGCACTCCATGAGCGACTGCGCGGGCGCGGTGCCGGGGTTGAAGTCAGTGGCGATCGCGAAGCGTGCGCCCGAGGCGCGCACGCGGCCCGCCTCGGGCAACGGCAGGCGCAGCGTGAGGGCGGCGGCGGGCAGAAGCACCCCGACGGTGCCCGCCTCGGCGAGGTCGCGCCAGTCCTCGTCGTTCGCGCTCTCCAGATGATCGGCGCTGCGAGCACCCAGTTCGGCGGCGAGCCGGGCGCCGCCGCAGCGCGCGGTCTGCTCGGCGTGCAGCTTGACCGCGAAGCCCAGTTCGACGGCGCGCTCGAGCACGGTGCGGCATTCGGCCACGGTGAACCCGACCGGATCGCAGAACACGTCCACCGAACTCGCCATGCCGCGCCGGTGGATCTCGGGCACCAGCAGGTCGCGCACCTCGGCCACGTACTCCTCGCGGCGGCCCTCGTACTCGTCCGGCAGCGCATGCAGCACGAGCGCGGTGCGGTGCACGCGCACGGGCACACGGATCGCGGCTCCCGACATGAGTTCCAGCAGCCGCACCTCGCGCGCCGAGATGAGCCCGTAGCCGCTCTTCACTTCGACCGTGGTGCAGCCGTTCGCGCGCCAGCGCTCGAGCCGGTTCGCGAGCGTCTTCTCGAGCACTTCTTCCTTCACTGCGGCCGTGGCGCGCACGGTGGAGCGGATGCCGCCGCCACGCGCCGCGATCTCCGCGTAGCTCACCCCCGCCAGCTTCATCTGGAACTCCCGCGCGCGGTGCCCGCCGAAGATCATGTGGGTGTGGCAGTCCACGAACCCCGGCGTCACCAGCTTGCCGTTCGCGTTCAAGGGACGCGCGTCGGGATGGTGGCGGAACAGGTCGGCCGCCGGTCCCACCTCGAGCACCCGCCCGTCGCGGAACACGATCGCGCCCTTGGGGAAGCGCAGGATCTCGCGGCCCGCCGCATCCGGGGTGACCACTTCCGAGGTGTTGTGCAGGATCAGGTACGCGGTGCGCCCGGCCACGGCCTTGCCGGACGGATCGTGCGCGGGCCAGTAGCTCATCGGCTCATGACGTCACACCCGGCAGGTTCATGCCGGTGCGCCGCGCGTGCTCCTGGGCCAGCGCATAGCCGGCATCCGCGTGGCGCATCACGCCCGTGCCCGGATCGTTCGTGAGCACGCGCGCCAACCGGCGATCGGCTTCGGGCGTGCCGTCGCAGACGATCACCATGCCGGCATGGATCGAGTTGCCGATCCCCACTCCGCCGCCGTGATGCAGCGACACCCACGATGCCCCCGACGCGGTGTTGAGCATCGCGTTCAAGAGCGGCCAGTCGGCCACCGCGTCGCTGCCGTCGCGCATCGCCTCGGTTTCGCGGAAGGGCGAGGCCACCGAACCCGCGTCGAGATGATCCCGCCCGATGACGATCGGAGCGCTCACCTTGCCGTCGCGCACGAGCTGGTTGAAGCGCAGGCCCAAACGGTGGCGCTCGCCATGCCCCAGCCAGCAGATACGCGCGGGCAGGCCCTGGAACTTCACGTGGCGCTGCGCGAGCGGGATCCAGCGATGGAGCCGCGCGTCGTCCGGGAACTCGGCGAGTGCGGCCTCGTCGGTCACCCGGATGTCCTCGGGATCGCCGGAGAGCGCCGCCCAGCGGAACGGCCCCTTGCCGACACAGAACAGCGGCCGGATGTACTCGGGCACGAAGCCCGGATAGGAGAACGCCTGCTCGTGCGACAACCCGCCGCGCTCGGCCTCGCCGCGCAGGTTGTTGCCGTAGTCGAACAGCACCGTGCCGCGATCGCGCATCGCGAGCAGCGCGCGCACGTGCGTGGCCATGGATTCACGCGCGCGTCGGATGACCTCGGTCGTACGCGTGCGCCGCGCCTCGGGCATCTCCTCCACGCTCATGCCCGCAGGCACGTAGCCGTTGAGCGGATCGTGCGCGCTGGTCTGGTCGGTGGCGGCATCGGGGATCACGCCGCGCCGGAGCATCTCGGGCAGCACGTCGGCCGCATTGCCCACCACGCCCACCGACAGTGGCCGCTTGGCCGAGACGGCCTCTCGACACCACGCGAGCGCCTCGTCGAGCGAGCGCGTCATGCGGTCGCAGTAGCCGCCCGCCACACGGCGCTCCGCTCGCGCGGCTTCCACTTCGATGGCCAGGCACACACCGCCGTTCATCGTCACGGACAGCGGCTGCGCTCCACCCATGCCGCCGAGGCCGGCGGTGACCACGAGACGTCCGGAGAGCGAGCCGCCGAAGTGGCGTTCGGCGCACTCGGCGAACGTCTCGAACGTGCCCTGGACGATGCCCTGCGAGCCGATGTAGATCCACGAGCCCGCGGTCATCTGCCCGTACATCATGAGGCCCTTCTGCTCCAGCTCCCAGAAGTGCTCCCACGTCCCCCACTTGGGCACCAGGTTCGAGTTCGCGATCAGCACGCGCGGTGCGTCGGCGTGCGTGCGGAACACGCCCACCGGCTTTCCGCTCTGCACCAGGAGCGTCTCGTCATCACCGAGTGCGCGCAGGGCGCTCACGATCCGATGAAACGCCTCCCAGTTCCGCGCCGCCTTGCCGGTGCCGCCGTAGACGACCAGGTCCTCCGGCCGCTCCGCCACCTCGGGATCGAGGTTGTTCATGAGCATGCGCAGCGCGGCCTCCTGCACCCAGCCCTTGCACGAGAGCTCGCGCCCGCGCGGAGCGCGCACGACCGGGGCGGCCGAAGTGGGATTCACGACGACAGCACCTCTTCGGCCAGCTTCTGCGGAGCGGCGCTCATGACCCAGCGCGCCAGCTCCTCGCACGGTCCCTGCAACGGCCGGTCGCCCTCGGGTGCGGGGACGATGCGGCGCACCGCGCCGTAGAGCATCTCGCTGCCCTCTCCGGCCTTGAGCGGCCGGCGCAGTTCGAGCGCACGGCAGCCGCACAGGAGCTCCATCGCCACCACACGCGCGGTGTGATCGGTGACCTGGCGCGCGTGCCGCGCCGCGATCGGCGCCATGCTGACGTGATCCTCCTGCCCCGCGCCGGTGGGGATGGAGTCCACGCTCGCCGGATGCGCGAGCGTCTTGTTCTCGGAGACCAGGGCGGCCGACGTGTACTGCGCCATCATGTAGCCCGACTCGAGCCCGGGTGAAGCGGCGAGCGCGTCCGGCAGACCCGACGAGCGCCCGTCCAGCAGCCGGTCGATGCGGCGCTCCGACAGCGAGGCGATCTCGGCCACCGCGATCTTCAGGTAATCGGCCGCGAGGGCCACCGGCTGGGCGTGGAACAGCCCGGCGGAGACCGCTTCCTTGCTGTCGGCGAAGATGAGCGGGTTGTCGTTCACCGAGTTGAGCTCCACCTCGAGCTGCTGCTCAACGTGCAGGATGGCGTCCCACGACGCCCCCATCACCGGGGCGACGCAGCGCAGGCTGTAGGCGTCCTGCACGCGGCCGCAATCCTTGTGGGACTCGACGAGCGCACTGCCGCGCGAGTACTCGCGCAGGCGTCGGGCCGCCTCCTGGGCTCCCCGGTAGGGACGCAACGCCTGCACGTCCTCTCGCGCCGGCGCGAACGAACCGAGCAGGACCTCGGTGCTGAGCGCGGCCGCGCCCAGCGCCGCCTCCCACACGCGTTCGGCGTCCGCACAGGCCAGCGTGGCCCAGGCGGTCGAGAACTGCGTGCCGTTGATGAGCGCCAGCCCCTCCTTGGCTTCGAGCACCATCGGCTGCAGTCCGGCCCCGCGCAGCGCCAGCCCCGCCGGCATGCGCTGGTCGCCGAGCCATGCTTCGCCCTCGCCCACCAGCACACTGGCCAGGTGCGCGAGCGGGGCCAGATCGCCCGACGCCCCCACCGAGCCCTGCAGCGGCACGACCGGCGTGAGGCGGCGATCGAGCATCGCGACCAGCATGTCGATCAGCTCGGGGCGCACGCCCGATGCGCCCATCGCCAGTGAGTGTGCGCGAAGCAGCAGCATCGCACGCACCACCTCGCGCGGCGTCGGGCT
>Ga0315912_10005682_pt1 | contig 11393 bp, 9 predicted proteins | sample VfabasoilMG_FD_204469 | JGI IMG/M metagenome (GOLD analysis project Ga0315912, IMG submission 204469) | Garden soil microbial communities collected in Santa Monica, California, United States - V. faba soil | ecosystem: Environmental > Terrestrial > Soil > Garden | place: USA: California...
CCGGCGGGTTGCTCGGCAACCTCGCCGCCGGGCGCGCGCCGTTTCGTTTGCTCGCGACGCGGCGCGAGCCCGACGGCCTCTACGTAGGCAACGTCGAATGGCTCGACGCGCCGGCGCCGGCTGCGCTGCCGCCGGATCACGAGGCGCTCGCGGGGTTGCTGCGCAGGCTCATCGAGCCGCTCGCGCTCTATCGCGGCGCGCCGGCGTCGTTCGGCGATGCCGCGTGGGTCGGCGGCCGGCTCACCGAGCTCTTGCCGCTCCGGCTCGCTTTCAAGCAATCGCTGCTCGAGCTTGCGGACCCCGTCGAGCGGCTCGTTCAGCTTGCGGCGGCGCTCGAGCGGTCCCTCGAGAACGAGTGAGCCCCGAGGTCGTGGTAACCTTGCCCGCGAAAAGCGCCTCGGACAGTGATCGTGAAGAAATATATGTGTCTCATCTGCGGCTTCATCTACGACGAAGCCGAAGGCCGGCCCGACGAGGGAATCCCCCCGGGCACGAAGTGGGCCGACATTCCGCTGTCGTGGCGCTGCCCGGACTGCGGCTCGGGCAAGGAAGACTTCGAGATGGTCGAGGTCTGAAACGGTACGCCGCGGTTAGTTCAACCGTTCGACTTTGTGCCCGCGCGAGCGCAGTAGCTCGATGACGCTGTCGGGGCCGACGAGATGCAATGCCCCGACGACGACGAGGTGCTTGCGCCCGTCGGCGAGCATCTTCTCGAGCGTCGGCACCCAAGCCTCGTTGCGCTTCGTCACGAGAGTGTCGTAGAGGCCCGGAAACTCGTCGAAGTCCGCGTACAGCTCGTCGCCGAGCCTATCGATCTCGCCGTCGCGCCAGGCCGCGACCATGTCGCTCAGCATCGTCGCCGCTTCGTCGAGCTCTGCGAGCGTCTGCTCGAGCATCGCTTGCTGCTGCTGCTGCGGCAGCGAATCGAAAATTCCGATCTGAAACTCGAGCGTCTCGAGCCCGACGATCTCTTTGCTCGTTCGCGCCGCTTCGCCGACCACGTATTGCTCGACGCCGCGCTCTGCCTGGAAGCCGAGCTTGCGCATGCCGAGGTCGAGCAACGTGATTGCGAGGAACCACGGCTCGAATCGCTCGAGCGCCTTGACGTCGACGCCGAGCGAACCGGCTTCCTGCTCGACGAGCCTGTAGACGTCGGCGTCGACGACGTCGGCGAGCACGGTGCCTTGCGGCAGAAGGGCCGTCGCGAGGATCGTGCTCTGCTGCGCCGCCGCATCGAGGTCGTCGAGATCCATCTCCATGACGATTTGGTCGGCGCGTGCGAGCAACGCGTTCATCGAGGCTGGAAGCGGATAGTCGCTCGGTCTTAGCACGTGCATCGAGCCGAGCATCGTGACCTCGCCGCCGTTCGGTGCGGTCATTCGCCACGCAGCCGGATCGGCCGCCGAATGCCCGGCCGTGCCGAGCAGCGCAAGCGCGGTCAGCCACGCGCGCATCGTCACGGGCGCGGTACCCAGCTCACTTCCGTTTCGATGCGGCCGTCGTCGTGGAGCGTCAGCCACCGCATGCCGGGAGGCCGATCGTCGAGCGCGAAGAACTCGTTGCCGGGCAGAAACTGCGCGCACGTCGACGGCGTGCTCATGAAGCGCACGTTGTTGCGCATGCGGTCCGCCGCTTGATGCACGTGACCGCAGAGAACGCCGCGCACGCTTGCGTTCTGGTCGATGATGCTCCAGAACGCCGTCGCGTCGCGCAGCGCGACGCCGTCGAGCCACGTGCTGCCCATCGGCAGCGGGTGGTGGTGCATCGCGACGAGCACGTGCTGACCCGGGTGCGCGGCCAGCGCTTTGCGTAAGCCCTGCAAGCGCGCGGGCCCGAGGCCGCCGGCGTCCTCGCCGGCGAGAAAAGTCGAAAGCAGCACGACGGACCAGCGCCCGTGACGCAGCTCGCCGCCGAGCTGGAACGAGCCGCTCGCGAGGATCTCGCTCATCAAGTTCGGGTCGTCGTGATTGCCGGGAATCGAATAGACGGGAACGCCGAGCGGCTCGAGCGCGCCACGGAACCGCTCGTACCCGGCACGGCTTTCGTCTTGCACGATGTCGCCCGTCGCGAGAATCGCGTCGACGGGCCAACGCGGATCGCGCTGCGCATGCTCGAGCACGGAGAGAAGCGTCGCGTACGTCGTGACGCCGCGCATGCGGCTGTCCGCGGCCGCATGCAGGTGCGTGTCGCTGATCTGCAGGAGCTTGAGGGCGGAATCCTTCCGAGTCATGACGCATTCGATGATACGCAATTACCGCCGGCCGTGCGGGGACTGGCTCACAGACCCGGGCGTTCGGTTGCGCGGCCTGTATCCGCTAAGCGACAATTCGCGTTCGTCGTTTCATTTTTTCCACGCTCGAGCCGCCCAGGGCCGGCCGTTCTTTCGGCCGGCGGCGGTTATTAGGCCAAGACGCCGATGGCACTGCGCAGTGATGACCCGACCGCCGTAGCACGGCCTTCGCGCCGGCGGCTCGCGAACGCGATTCGCATGCTGTCGATGGACGCCGTCGAGGCCGCGAAGTCGGGCCACCCCGGCATGCCGATGGGCATGGCCGACATCGCCGAGGTGCTCTGGAACGACTACCTGAGATTCAACCCGGCCAACGGTCATTGGTTCGATCGCGATCGCTTCGTGCTCTCGAACGGCCACGGCTCGATGCTGCTCTACTCGGTCGCGTACTTGACGGGCTACGAGCTGCGCCTCGACGAGATCAAGAATTTCCGCCAGCTCGGCTCGCGCGCCGCGGGGCATCCCGAGCGCGAGCTCGAAATCGGCATCGAGACCACGACGGGGCCGCTCGGCCAAGGTCTTGCGAACGCCGTCGGCATGGCGCTCGCCGAGAAGCATCTCGCGGCCGAGTTCAATCGCCCGGGGTTCGAGATCGTCGATCACTACACGTACGTGTTCCTCGGCGACGGCTGCTTGATGGAAGGCGTCTCGCACGAGGCCTGCTCGTTTGCCGGCACGCACAAGCTCGGCAAGCTCGTCGCGTTCTACGACGACAACGGCATCTCGATCGACGGCGAGACGCGCGGCTGGTTCACGGACGACACGCCGAAGCGCTTCGAAGCCTACGGCTGGCACGTCGTGCCGAACGTCGACGGCCACGATGCGGAAGCGCTTCGGCGCGCGATCGACAAGGCGCGCGCGGAAGTCACGCGTCCGACGTTGATCTGCTGCAAGACCGTCATCGGTTACGGAGCGCCGAACGTGCAGGGCACGTCGGCGACGCACGGCGCTGCACTCGGTCCCGCCGAAGCCGCCGCGGCGCGCAAGAACTTGGGTTGGGAAGAGCCGCCGTTCGTGATTCCGGCCGACGTGAAGGCGGCCTGGGACGCGCGCGAGCGCGGCGCGCGGATCGAAGCCGACTGGCAGAAGAAGCTCGCGGCTTATCGCAAGCAGTACCCCGAGCTCGCGGGCGAATTCGAGCGGCGCATGAGCGGCGAGCTGCCGGCGAAGTGGGCCGAGCACGCGGCGAAGGGCATCGATGCGATCGCGGCCGCGGCCAAGTCGATGGCCACCCGCAAGGCGTCGCAGGCCGCGCTCGAAGCGTTCGCGCCCGCGCTGCCGGAGCTCGTCGGCGGATCGGCCGACCTCACGGGCTCGAACAACACGCTGCACAAATACTCGAAGCCGCTGACGCCGAGCGAAGCCGGCGGCAACTACTTGTTCTACGGCGTCCGCGAGTTCGGCATGGCCGCCGTCATGAACGGGCAAGCGGCGCACGGCGGCGTGATTCCGTACGGCGGCACGTTCCTCGTTTTCTCGGACTACGCGCGCAACGCTCTGCGCATGGCCGCGCTGATCGGGCTGCGCAGCATCTTCGTGCTGACGCACGACTCGATCGGGCTCGGCGAAGACGGCCCGACGCACCAGCCGATCGAGCACCTCGCGAGCTTGCGGCTCATGCCGAACATGGAAGTCTGGCGCCCGTGCGACGCCGTCGAGACCGCCGTCGCGTGGCGTGCGGCGATCGAGCGCAAGGCAGCGCCCACGTGTCTGATCCTGACGCGCCAGGATTTGCCGCACGTGCCGCGCACGCCGGAGCAGCTTTCGGCCATAGCGCGCGGCGGATATATCGTCAGCAACGGCGACACGCCGCCGGCCGTCACGTTGATTGCGACGGGGTCCGAGGTGCAGCTCGCCGTCGGCGCTGCACGCGAGCTCGAAAAATCCGGCGTCTCGGCGCGCGTCGTTTCGATGCCGTGCGCGGAGGCATTCGATCGGCAGTCCGCCGAGTACCGCAACCACGTCTTGCCGCCCGGCGGCGCGCGTCTCGTCATCGAGGCGGGCGCGACGGGAGGCTGGTGGCGCTACGTTGGCGCGCGAGGCGACGTCATCGGCCTCGACGGCTTCGGCCGCTCGGCGCCCGCCAAAGCACTGTTCGAGCATTTCGGCTTCACGGTCGAAGCCGTTGCCGCAGCCGCGAAGCGGCTCCTTTAACCTACGTTCTCGTCTGGCCCGCCTAGGGAGGCATCATGCCCGTCAAAGTCGCAATCAACGGTTATGGCCGCATCGGCCGCAACATTCTGCGCGCGCTCTACGAGTCGAAGCGCACGAACGAAATCCAAGTCGTCGCCATCAACGATCTCGGCGACGCGAAGACGAACGCGCACCTCACGCGTTACGACACGGCGCACGGGCCGTTCCCGCTGCCCGTCGGCGTGGACGGCGATTCGCTCGTCGTCGGCGGCGACCGCATCAAGGTGTGCGCCGAGCGCGATCCGTCGAAGCTGCCCTGGGGGCAACTCGGAGTCGACATCGTTCTCGAGTGCACGGGCCTCTTCACCGCGAAGGACAAGGCCGGCCTGCACATCAAGGCCGGCGCGAAGAAGGTCATCATCTCGGCGCCGGGCGGCAAGGACGTCGACGCAACGGTCGTCTACGGCGTCAACCACAAGACGCTGAAGGCAAGCGACCAAGTGATCTCGAACGCGTCTTGCACGACGAATTGCTTGGCGCCGCTCGCGAAGGTTCTGCACGAGTCCGTCGGTATCGTGCGCGGCATCATGACTACCGTGCACGCGTACACGAACGATCAGGTGCTGACGGACGTCTATCACAGCGACTTGCGCCGCGCGCGCTCGGCAACGCAGAACATGATCCCGACGAAGACGGGCGCGGCGGCCGCGGTTGGCCTCGTGTTGCCGGAGTTGAACGGTAAGCTCGACGGTTTTTCCGTGCGCGTGCCCACGATCAACGTCTCGCTCGTCGACCTCACGTTCGAAGCTGCGCGCTCGACGACGAACAAGGAGATCGACGACGCGGTCAAGAAGGCGAGCCAGGGAGCTCTCAAGGGCGTGCTGGAGTTCGTCGACGAGCCGCTCGTGTCGAGCGACTTCAACCACAACCCCGCGTCGTCGTTGTACGACTCGAGCTTGACGAAGATCATCGAGGGCAAGCTCGTGAAGGTTTGCTCGTGGTACGACAACGAGTGGGGTTTCTCGAACCGCATGCTCGACACGACGTTGGCGCTCGCAGCCGCGAAGTAACGTCGCCATGGCGCTCAAGGTCAAACGCATGGCCGAGCTCGCGCTTCGCGGCAAGCGCGTATTGATACGCGAAGACTTGAACGTCCCCGTCAAGGACGGCAAGGTTACGAGCACCGCGCGCATCGATGCCGCGCTGCCGACGCTGAAGCTCGCGCTCGAATCGGGTGCGCGCGTCATGGTCATGTCGCACCTCGGACGGCCGAAGGAAGGGAAGCCGGATGCGGAGTCTTCGCTTGCGCCCGTCGCCGCGAAGCTCGGCGAGCTGCTCGGCCGCAAGGTGCCGCTCGTTGCGAATTGGCTCGGCGGCGTGGACGTGCAGCCGGGCGAGCTCGTGCTGTGCGAGAACGTACGCTACAACGTCGGCGAGAAGGCCGATGACGATGGGCTTGCGAAGCGCATGGCGGCGCTCTGCGACGTGTTCGTCATGGACGCGTTCGGCACGGCGCATCGCGCGGAAGCGAGCACGAACGGCGTCGCGCGCCATGCACCGACGGCCTGCGCGGGGCCGCTGCTCGTCGCGGAGCTCGAGGCGTTGGGCAAAGCGCTCGAAAGCCCGAAGCGGCCGCTGACGGCGATCATCGCGGGGTCGAAAGTCTCGACGAAGATCGAAGTGCTGCAGTCGCTGTCGACGAAGGTCGACGAGCTGATCTTGGGCGGCGGCATCGCGAACACGATCCTCGCGGCGTCGGGCGCTCCGGTCGGGAAGTCGCTGCACGAGAAAGACATGATCGAGTTCGCGGCGAAGCTGTTGCGCGGCGAATTCGGCAAAGCGAAGGTGCCGTTGCCCATCGACGTCGTCGTGGCCCCGAGCCTCGACGCGGGCGTGAAAGGCCGCGTCAAGAAAGTCGCCGACGTCGCGAGCGACGACATGATTCTCGACATCGGGCCCGAGACCGCGAAGCTCTACGCGGAACGGTTGAAGACGGCCGGCACGATCGTGTGGAACGGGCCGCTCGGCGTCTTCGAGAACCCCGAGTTCGCGGCCGGCACTCGCCGCGTTGCCGAAGCGATCGCGGCGAGCAAAGCATTCTCGATCGCCGGCGGCGGCGACACGCTCGCGGCGATCGAGCAGTTCGGAGTCGCTGACCGCATCTCGTACATCTCGACGGGCGGCGGCGCATTCCTCGAGTTCCTCGAGGGTAAGAAGCTGCCCGCGGTCGCGACGTTGGAGCAGCGAGCGGCCGGAGGTTGACGGGATTGCACGCCGCACGCTCGTTGCTCGAGCAGGCGTTCGACGAAGCGTCGCGGGCTGCCGCGCCTGCCGTCTGCTTGCCGCCGGCGCTCGCAAAGTTGCCGCGCCGCCCCGCGCTCGTGCTCGGCGCGGGCAAAGCCGCGGCGTCGATGGCGGCGGCGTTCCACGCACATTGGGGCGCGCCCGTGCGCGGCATGGTCGTGACGCGCTACGGCCACGGCTTGAAGCCCGGCGAGAGCGCGGGCGGTGTCGAGATCGTGGAAGCCGGACATCCTTCGCCCGACGCCGCGAGCCTCGCCGCCGGCGCGCGGCTGCTCGATCTCGCTTCGGACCTGCGCTCCGGGGAGACGCTCGTCTGCTTGATCTCGGGAGGCGGATCTTCGCTCGCATCGCAGCCGCTTCCCGGTCTCACGTTCGAGCAAAAGCGCGCGGCCGCGAACTTCCTGATTCGCCAAGGCGCCGACATCCGCGAGATCAACTGCGTCCGCAAGCACTTGTCGCGCTTGAAGGGCGGCCGGCTCGGCGTCGTCGCGCATCCGAATCCCGTCGCGACGTTCGTGATCTCGGACGTGCCCGGAGACGACGTCGGCGCGATCGCGTCCGGTCCGACGGTGCCCGATCCGACGACGCAAGCCGACGCGCGGCGGATTCTCGAGAAATACGGCTATGCGGCGCTGTCCGAGCTTGCGCCGGTTTTGAGCGATCCGCGGTGGGAAACGCCGAAGCCCGGCGACACGGCTTTCGCGCACGACAGCGTGCATTTGATCGCGACGGCTGCAACCGCGCTCGCGGCAGCGGCGCGGTTTCTCGAGAGCCGAGGCTACCGCGTCGTCGAGCTCGGAGACGATCTCGACGACGAAGCGCAAGCCCTGGGCCGCGAGCACGCGCGGCTCGCGAAGGAAACCCGAAAGCAGGGCGGACGCACCGCGATCTTGTCGGGCGGCGAGACTCGCGTCGTGCTCGGGGCAGGCGGCGGACGAGGCGGCCGCAACACGGAATATCTCGCGGCGCTCGCGCTCGAGCTCGACGGCGCTGCCGGCATCTCGGCGCTCGCGGCGGATACGGACGGAATCGACGGGCACGGCGACCACGCGGGCGCCATCGTGGAGCCCGACACGCTCTCTCTCGGTGCACGGCACGGTCTGTCGCTCGAGGAACTACTGGCGCGACACGATACTTATAGCTACTTTGACGCCTGCGGGCTGCTATTGAAGCCCGGGCCCACGCGTACCAACGTCAACGACTTCAGATTAATACTTTGCGAACACTAAGCAGATCAAACGACTCGGCCTTGATTCCGGACACCGCGCGCGACGAGGTGCGTCGCCGCACGAAGATCGTCGCGACCCTTGGACCCGCGACCGATGACGCTAGCGTCATCGAGCAGCTGATCCTCGCGGGCACGGACGTGTTCCGCGTGAACTTCTCGCACGGCACGGCGGCCGACCAGGAAGCGCGCGTCGCGCGCGTGCGCCAGGTCGCCGAGAGGGTCGGGCGCCATATCGGCATCATGGGCGACCTGCAAGGCCCCAAGATTCGCATCGAGTCGTTCAAGTCGGGCCCCGTAGTGCTCGTGGAAGGCCGCGAGTTCATCCTCGACGTCGCGATGGATCCGAACGCGGGCGACGAGCACGCCGTGGGCTGCGCTTACCGCAACCTGACGCACGACGTCGTCGCCGGCGATTCGTTGTTGCTCGACGACGGGCTCATCGTGCTCGAGGTCGAGCAGGTCGAAGGCACGCGCATCCACTGCCGCGTGAAGCAAGGCGGCAAGCTCGCCGATCACAAGGGCCTGAACAAGCAAGGCGGCGGACTCTCGGCGCCCGCGCTGACGGACAAAGACCGGCGCGACATCCAAGCGGCCGCGCGGTTCAAGCTCGATTTCATGTCGGTCTCGTTCGCACGCAACGCCGAAGACATCGAAGAAGCGCGGCGCTTGCTGCGCGCCGCGGGTGGCCACGGTCACATCGTCGCGAAGATCGAGCGCGCCGAAGCCGTCACGAACATCCGCGCGATCATCGACGCGAGCGACGTGATCATGGTCGCGCGCGGCGACCTCGCCGTCGAAGTCGGCTACGCGTCGATGACGGGCTTGCAGAAAGGCCTGATCCGGCTCGCACGCGCGCGCAACAAAGTCTGCATCACGGCGACGCAGATGCTCGAGTCGATGATTCATTCGCCGTCGCCGACGCGTGCGGAAGTGTCCGACGTGGCGAACGCCGTCATGGACGGCACGGACGCGGTCATGCTCTCGGCCGAGACGGCCGTCGGCAAGTATCCCGTGCGCGCCGTGCGCACGATGGCCGAGCTCTGCGTCGGCGCGGAGAAGCACGAGACGTTCCGGCGCGCGGCCAACTACCGGCTCGAGGACGTGTTCTCGCACGTCGACGAGGCCATCGCGATGGCCGTCATGTACGTTGCGAATCACTTGGACGTCACGGCGATCATCGCCTTGACGGAGTCGGGCTCGACGCCGCTGTGGATGTCGCGCGTGCGCTCCGACATTCCCGTGTTCGCGTTCACGCGGCACGAGGCCACGCTGCGCCGCGTGAGCATGTACCGCGGCGTCTATGCGGTCGCGTTCGACGAGGTCGTCACCGACGATACGGTTGCGACGCACGGGCGGATCTTCGAATCGCTGCTCAAGATGGGCGCCGTGACGCCCGGCGATCTCGTCGTGCTGACGATGGGCCAGAAAGGCGTCGCGGGCCGCACGAACTCGCTGCTGATCTTGACCGTGCCGGGCGCGGCTCCGCCGCCGAGTGACTGACAGGATTCGCAAGGCCCTGATCCTTCCGGGCGCGGGCGCCCGCGGCGCGTATCAGATCGGAGTCTTGAAGGCGATCGCCGGCCTCTTGCCCGAGCGCGACCCGAATCCGTTCAGCGTCATCTGCGGCACCTCGGCCGGCGCGATCAACGCGGCCGTGCTCGCGGGGCGCGCGGCGAATTTCGAGCGCGCCGTCGCCGACATGGAGCAGGTGTGGGCGAACTTCTCCGCGAGCCAAGTCTACCGCTCGGACAATTGGACGATGCTGAAGACGAGCCTGCACTGGCTTTCGGCCGTCGTCTCCGGCGGCCTCGGCAAGAGCAATCCGCAGGCGCTGCTCGACAACGCGCCGCTGCGCGAGCTCTTGACGCAGAACGTGCGCTTCGACGGCATCCAGCGCGCAATCGATCACGGGCATCTCGACGCCGTCGCGATCACGGCGTCCGCGTACTCGACGGCGCGGTCGGTCACGTTCTTCCAGGGCCGCCCCGAGCTTGCGGGGTGGACGCGCGTGCGGCGAATCGGCCGCCCGACGCGGCTGACGGTCGATCACCTGATGGCGAGCAGCGCCGTGCCGTTCATGTTTCCGCCCGTGCAGATCGGCGGCGAGTTTTACGGCGACGGTGCGATGCGGCACCGCGCGCCGCTGTCGCCGGCCATTCATCTCGGCGCCGACCGCATGCTCGTCGTCGGCGTGCGCGACGAGCGTCCCGACGCGGAGCCGCCCGTCGGCGCGACGCCGGACCGGCCGACGTTCGCGCACGTGGCCGGCTACATGCTCGACACCTTGTTCATGGACGGTCTCTACACCGACCTCGAGCGCCTCTCGCGCACGAATCGGATCTTGGAGCAGATCGGCGACTGCAAGCTGTCCGGGACCTTGGCCGGGCTGCGGCCGCTGCACACGCTCGTGATCGTGCCGCGTCAGGATCTGCGCTCCCTCGCCGCGGAGTTCCTGCACGAGCTGCCGCGCGGTGTCCGCGTGCTGCTGCGGGGCTTGGGCGCGCGAAGCAACAGCGGCCTGCAGCTCGTGAGCTATCTGTTGTTCGAGTCGGGCTTCACGCGCGCGCTGATCGACATGGGTTACCGCGATGCGATGGAGATGGAGGACGAGCTCCGCTCGTTCATCTTCGACCAGCCGATGGCGACGTTGTACGCGCCGGCGCATTTGAAGTTCGCGCTCGATCGCTGATCGCGGCGGCGGCTAGCTCCCTCAAACAAAGGAGCCGCCCCGAGGGGCGGCTCCAATGTCACACCAGAGCGGGTTCCCGTCGGCTCACAAGGGTCCGCGGTGCCACGGGCCCGTGATCGCGAACGTGACGCCCGGCGTTTGGATGTTCACGAACAACCAATCGCCGTCGCGGCTGAACGTCGCACCGGCCCATTCCTGCGAGCGAAGGTTGCCCGTGAACGTCGTGCCGCTCGGCCGCGTGTACGGACCCATGCCGCCGTTTGCGGCCGCTCCAAAGTCGATGAGGTTGTTGGCGAACGTGAAGATGTTGCCGTTTTTCGTCAATCCGACGAGGCGCTCCGTCGGCTGGCCGAGGTGCAAGTGATCGCCGTTGCCGGCGCCGTCCTCGCAGAACAGCAGCCCACCGCGCGGCGTGACCGTCATGTTGTCCGGATTGTCGAGGTCGTCGAAGTGCGGCGAATCGTAGATCAGCGTCAGCTTCGACCTCTTGATGTCCAGCGCGAACACTTGGCCGTTACCGGACGATCCCCCGTCGGTGGAAACGAAGAAGATCGTGCCGTCGTTGTACGACGTGCCCTCGGGCCGGCGGAAGATCGCGCCGCCCTTCGCAAGGCCTTGCGCGAAGTTGCCTAGACCGCCGGGCCCGTTGTTCTCGGGAAAGTCGATCTTGACCCACTCGACGTTGAACGCATCGCCGACGTTGATTGCGGGTGCGCCATGACGGGCGCCTTGCAGGTTCACGTTCGGCA
>Ga0315912_10005683_pt1 | contig 11393 bp, 11 predicted proteins | sample VfabasoilMG_FD_204469 | JGI IMG/M metagenome (GOLD analysis project Ga0315912, IMG submission 204469) | Garden soil microbial communities collected in Santa Monica, California, United States - V. faba soil | ecosystem: Environmental > Terrestrial > Soil > Garden | place: USA: California...
CGAACTGGCACACGGGATGAGCCCGGACGTCGGCTCGGCGCTGCCGCCGACCCCCCATCCACTGACCGAGCTGCTCGGGCTGATGACGACGCCGCTGGGCGACGGCGCGATCACGGTGACGATGGTGATCGCCTACGCCTCGCTGGGCCTGATCGGGTTCTTCGTCTACCGGCTCGGGGCGATCTGGTTCGACCGCTGGATCGGCGCCGTCGCCGCCGCGATCGTGCTCACCCGCGCGCCGTTCCTCTCCAACGGCCTGCGCGCCTACATCGACCTCCCCTACATCGCCCTCTGCCTCGCCGCCCTGCTGGTCGAGGCCAGGCGCCCGCGCGCCGGCTGGCCCGTCCTCGCCCTGCTCGCGATGGCGGGCCTGCTGCGCCCCGAGGCCTGGCTCTTCGCCGGCATCTACTGGCTCTGGCTGGCGGTCGAGACTCGTTCCGGGGCGAGAAATGACCGCATAGGGATCAAAAGTCGCCCCGGAATCAGCTGGCGCGGCGAGCGCTCGACCCGAGAGCTGATCTGGCTGGCCGCCCTGGCCGCGGCTGGGCCGATGCTCTGGGCCGTGTTCGACGGGATCACGGCCGGCGACGTCCTCTACTCCTGGACCGGGACCAAAGAAACGGTCGAGACGCTCGAACGGCAGACCGGGCCGGTCGACCTCGTCTTATATGGGCCGCGCCGGCTCGGCGAGGTGCTGCAGTGGCCGGGGATGGTCGGCGCGGCGGGCGGTGTCGTGCTCGGCCTCGCCTTCCTGCGCCGCCGCTCGGCGCTCGGTGTCGCCGCCGCGGCGCTGGCCCTGCTCGCCTTCGCGCTCCTCGCCTGCGGCGGCCTCGCGATCCTGCCCCGCTACACGATGCTCGCCGCCGCGATCCTGGCGATCTTCGCCGCGCTCGGGCTGCTCGGCTGGCGACTGCTGGACCCGGGGCACCCCTGGCGCAAGCGCTGGATGGTCTTCGCCGGCGTCGTCGCCCTGATGTTCGTCGTCTGGGCGCCCAACCAGTGGGACCTCGACTCGCGCGTCGACACCGACCTGACCAACCAGGCGAGAATCGAGAAGGACCTCGCCGACCTGGTCGACGAAGGCGCCTTCGAGCCGCTCTGCGGAAAGATCGCCGTCCCCAACCACCGCGCCGTGCCCCGGCTCGCCTTCGGCCTCGACGTGCGGCCAACCCGGATCGTCAGCGCCAGCGAGGAAGAGGTGCCGGACCGCGGCTACTTCGTCGCCCCGACCAGCGCCTTCGTGACTGAAAACTTCATCCTCGACCCGGGCGACGAGACCGACCTCGACCTCGAGCCCCCCGCCAACTTCGAGCTGGTCGGCGAAAACGAGTCCTGGCAGGTCTACCGCCGCTGCTGAGCGCTGCCGCTAGCCACCCTCGGCGCGAACGATCGCCGCGTGGGTCGCGGCGGCGAGGTCCGGATCGGCGAGGTCGATCGCCGGCGGCAGCTCGACGTGGAGGTCGTTGGAGGGATCGATCAGGACCCGCAGGCCTTCGCTGCGTGAGTCGAGCACGTGGCCACCCCGACTGCGGTCCTCGCTGACGAAGTGAAGGTGGTAGCCGGCGACCTCGATGCCCTCGACGTAGGCGGGGAAACGGAAGCCGAGCATCGTCCCCGGCACATCGGGTAGCTCGAACACGTTCTGTTCGGCAACCACCTCGGTCAGCGTCCGGTAGGGCCGCGACTGAGCCGGGACCGAGCGCGCGCGAACGAGCTCGAAGTCGCCGTCCAGGCGGATCGCGCAGGAGGCAGCGTCGGCCGGGACCAGGGAGTCGAGGCGCTCGAGCAGCTCCTCGTGGACGAGGTTGTCCTCGATCCGCGCGTCGATTGTCGGTTCGAAGCGGGTGACGACCGCGAACGGGGTCAGCGCCTGCGGCGGGATCGGGTGCAGCTGGCCCTCGACGTCGGCGCGCAGGAACTCACCGTCGAGCGCAATCATCTCGCCGTCGAGCGCGTTGAGGGTCCCCAGCCCGAGGTCGCCGTGCTCGGCCAGCTCGGCGAAGCTGAGATCGCCGTCGAAGGCGCCGTCGAGCAGCGCCCCGATCGTCGAGGCCTGGAAGAGGACATGTGGCTCACGCTCGGCGTGCAGGTCGGCGCGCCGCATCGACTCCACGTGGAGCGAGCGGATCCAGCGCTCGTCGAGCATCACTTCAGGCCCTCAGTTCAGCTCAGCGGGCCGCGCCGCATTTTCATCGCCAGGAAACCGTTGCAGTCCTCGGGCGTGTCGATGTCGCCCGGGGCGACCACGGAGACCGAGGCGAAGACCCCCCGCCCGCGGGTGAAGTCGACTTCGATCAAGCCGCTGCCCTGGCGCAGGTTGCTTTCCGCGTCGTACTCTCGCTGGGCGTGGCCGCTGAAGTTGGCGCGGCCGCCGTTGAGGTTGTGGCCGTCGAAGTAGCGGACGTAGTCTTCGCCCGTTTCCGAGTTGTGGCACTCCATCCGCAGGTTGAAGAAGAAGCCCGTGACCTTGCGATCTTCGACCTTGAACCCGATCAGCTCGTCGCCGCGGACTTTCCCGTAGCGCCCGTCCAGTGCCGGCGCCGGGCGCACGTAGCGCGGGCGCTCCGACGAGGCGGGCTGGGCCGCGGCAGTCGCGACCGCGATCGCAGCGAGCAGCAGGCCCAGGAGGGCAAGGGGGACGAGCTCGAGAAAGCGCTTGGAGAGTGGCATTCCGCACCATCGGCAACCGGAATGCCGTACTTGAGTGTCGCCAGTAGGCTGCCGCGCGTGTCCGGGGGGTTCAAGAGGTCTGGGCTTTTCGGCGTGATCGGCGTCTTCGTCGTCGCCGCGCTGGTCGTTGTGATCGCCCTCGGCACCGAAGGGGGCAACGCGGACCCGAAGCTGACCTACGCGCTGATCTTCGGCGTGATCGGCCTCTTCTGCGTCGTCCTCTTCGCCCTGCAGCGCTCCGACCTGAACCGCGTCTCCGGCCGCGATGCCGCGACCAGCAACCGCGCCGCCGCCGAAGGCGGCCACCAGGTCGAGAATCCGACGACGATGGCCGAGCCCGAGCTCTGGGCGGCGCTGGCGATCGCCCCGATCGACGCCGACGCCGTGCGTGCCCGCGACGAGATGTGGGGCGTCGCCCGCAGCAGCCAGAACCTGGCGATCGTGGTGACGATCCTGATCTTCCTCACCGTGCCGGCGATCTACCTGCTCGAATCGTTCCTGCCGCTCTTGATCGGCGGGCCGTTGATCGTCGGCGCGGCCCTCTACGGCTCCTTCCGGGCGATCGGCCCGGGAGGCGCGATCGAGCAGAGCTACGAGCTCACCGACCGAGCGATGGCGCCGCTTGGCTTGGCGGTGACCGACCGACCCGACGGCGGCTTCGAGATGCGGATCGGCATGCCCGGATTCGACTACCGCCTGCGCGGCTGGACGGTGCTGAGCGGCGAACGCCACGGGCGCGCGGTCGTCGTCCGGATCGGCGGTCACGAAGACGCCGGCACGAGCGAGGTCCTCGTCGCCGAGCCAAGCCACGAGTGGAGCGCCGAGTCGAAGCGGGTGGAAGTCGGGAGCGGGCCAGAAGGGGTCCTGGTCAGGCGTCGCAAGGGCGAGCCACGCGACTGGCTCTGCGACCTCTGGCTCGCCGAGCGCCTGGCGAGCCCGCCGAGTCGCTAGCGTCAGCTCCCAATGGGAGCGATCGAGCTACAGGGAGTTGTCAAGAGCTTCGGGCCGATCCAGGCGGTCAACGGGCTCGACCTGGATGTCCCGGCAGGGATCTGCCTCGGCCTGCTGGGCCCCAACGGCGCCGGCAAGTCGACGACGATGCGACTGCTGACCGGGCAGGCGATCGCCGACGAGGGCTCTCTCCGCGTGCTCGACCACGAGCTGCCGCGCCAGGCGAAGGAAGCGCGGGCCCTGATGGGGGTGGTCCCGCAGCTCGACAACCTCGACATCGACGTCACCGTCGAAGACAACCTCGCCGTCTACGCGCGCCTGTACCGAGTCAAGGACGTTGGCGCCGCCGTCGACCGGGCGCTCGACCTCGCCCGCCTGCGCGACCGCCGCGCTGACGCGGTGGAGAAGCTCTCCGGCGGGATGCGCCGCCGCCTGCTGCTCGCCCGCGGCCTCGTTCACGAGCCGCGGTTGGTCCTGCTCGACGAGCCGACGGTCGGGCTGGATCCGCAGATCCGCACCGAGCTCTGGACCCTGATCGACCAGTTGCGCTCGCGCGGTACGACGATCCTGATGTCGACCCACTACATCGAGGAGGCCGAACGCCTCGCCGACGAGGTGGCGGTGATGCACCGGGGCCGGATCATCAGCCGCGGCCGGCCGGCCGACCTGATCGCCGAGCACGCCGGCCGCCAGACCGCCGAGGTCTACGCACCCCCGGACCGGCTGGCCGAGCTGCGCGTCGCCGCCGAGGCGGCGGGCCTGCGCGTGCGCCCGGCCGGGCCGGCGATCGCGATCGTTGGCTCCGAGCGGGCCGAGAACGGGGTCGTGCCCGACGACGCCGTACACCGCGCGGCGACGCTCGAGGACGTTTTCGTGCTGCTGACCGGCGAGGAGGCGGAGTGAGCGCCCAGCCGCAGGCCGCGCCGGAAACGGCGCCCGCGCGCCGCACGATGCGCCGGCTCGAACCGGCGGCGATGGCCGGGGTGATGAGTCGCGAGGTCGCCAACTTCCGGACCTATTGGAAGGGCACCACCTTCTCCAGCGTGCTCGAACCGCTGGTCTACCTGCTCGCCTTTGGGCTCGGGCTCGGCGCGACCCTGGTCGACGAAGTCGAAGGCGTCCCCTACATCCAGTTCGTCGGCACCGGCATGGTCGCGACCGCGGTGATCTTCTCCTCCGCCCTGCCGGCGATGTTCGGCACCTTCGTCAAGCACCGCTTCCAGAACACCTACGAAGCGATCCTCGCGGCGCCGGTCGACATCGAAGAGCTGGTCAGTGCCGAGATGCTCTGGATCGCCCTGCGCTCCTCCGTCTACGGCTGCGTGCCGCTGATCGTCACCTTCTTCTGGGGCCTCGATCCCGCCTGGGGAATGCTGCTGGTCCCGGCCTTCGCCTTCGTCACCGCGCTCGGCTTCGCCGGCTTCGGAATCACGATGGCGGCGGTCGTCGCCAAGATCGACCAGTTCAACTACGTGACCGCGCTGTGCATCACGCCGCTGTTCCTCGTCGCCGGCACCTTCTTCCCGATCTCCGGCCTGCCCGAGGGCGTGCAGGTGATCGCCAACGTCAACCCGCTGCACCAGCTGGTCGAACTGGTCCGCGGCGGCGCCTTCGGCTTCGAAGCCTGGGACATCGCCCGCTTCGCCTTCCTCGTCGCCTTCGCCTTCACCACCTGGCGCTTCGCGATCAACCGCATGCAGGCGCGCCTGATCGACTGAGGCGAGTCCGTAGTTGACCCCGTATATCGGGGCCAACTACGACTCGAGAAGTTATGGACCGTGCACCCGCCTCTGAGACGAAGTCACCGGGCGTGTCCGTCGCTTTTGGCTCTTGCCGGGCTCACCTGCGGCACCCGCGGCATCCGCTTAAGGCTGCTTCCTTCCGGACCTGACCTGATTCGCGTGCCCACGTCGCGCAGGACCCGGCCGTCAACGCCGCCGCGACGCACTGACCCCGACGGCCAGCCCCTCGGAACGGGAATTCGGCCCCGCTAGAGCGGATTGCGGGTTACAGGGCACCGCTGATTCCCCGCCTAGCACGGTCCGTTGCTGATCCTACTGGCCGCGCGTAGGATGCGCACTTGTTCGCGCTCCCGCCCATCGCCGCAATCGAGGTCGACTCCCAGTCATTCTTCGTGATCGTCGTGATCGCGGCGCTCGCGGCGATCACCGTGGCGGTGGTGCCGAAACGCTTCGCGCCGCCGGTCGTCGTGGTCGAGCTGCTGCTCGGCATCGTCGTCGGACCGGAAATCCTCGACCTCGCGAAGACCGACGAATTCGTCGACTTCTTCTCCAATCTCGGCCTCGGCATGCTCTTCTTCTTCGCCGGCTACGAGATCGACTTCGACCGGATCAAGGGCGCGCCGATGAGGCTCGGGGCGCTTGGCTGGGCGATGTCCGTGGCGCTTGCCTACGGGATCGGCGGGCTGCTCGCTGCTGCCGGCGTGATCGTCTCCTTCCTCTACACCGGCTCGGCGATGGCGACGACGGCGATCGGCACGCTGATCCCGATCCTGCGCGATAACGGCGAGCTGAAGACCCGCTTCGGCACCTACCTGCTGGCCGCCGGCGGGGCCGGCGAGTTCGGCCCGATCCTGCTGGTCACCCTGGTCCTCTCGACGACCAACCCGCTGCACGAGGCGGTGATCCTGCTCGGCTTCGTCGCCCTCGCCCTGGTCCTCGCGCTCGGCTCGATCCGCTACGCCTGGCGCGGCTGGCCAGCGCTCGAACGGACCTTCGAGGCGTCGAGTCAGCTGGCCGTGCGGGTCACCGTCGTGCTCGTCTTCGGGCTGGTCCTGCTCGCCGGTGAGCTCGGCCTCGACATCCTGCTCGGCGGCTTCGTGGCGGGCATGATCACGCGATTGGCCCTGAAGGGCCAGGAGGTCAAAATCTTCGAGTCGAAGCTGACCGCGGTTGGGTTCGGCTTCTTCGTGCCGTTCTTCTTCGTCACCAGCGGCATCGCCTTCGACCTCGAGGCGCTCGGCTCGGCGGAAGCGATCGCCAAGCTGTTCATGTTCTTCGCGCTCTTCCTGGTCGTGCGCGGGGCGCCGGCGCTGCTGCTCTACCGCGGCGTGCTCGGCGCCCGCGACCGCGCCGCGCTCGCCTTCTACTCGGCGACCGAGCTGCCGCTGGTCGTCGCGATAACGACGATCGCGGTCGAATCCGGGGAGATGAAGACGTCGACCTCGGCCGGCCTGGTCGGCGCCGCGATGCTCTCGACGCTGGTCTTCCCGTTCGTCGGCCTGGCGCTGCGCAAGAAGGCCGAGCAGGAGGAGGGCGACTCCCCTCCTCCTGCCGAGCCCTTGCCGGTTTAGCGCCGCCTGATCAGCTTCAGGTTCTTGTAGACGGTCGCCTTGGCCGGACCGGCCTTAACCGTCTGCTTGAAGAGCAGGCGGTTCTTTTTCGCCACTTTGCCCTTCAGCTTCGGCTTCACTCTGAGCACCAGCTGCTTGGTCTTGCCCTTGGCGATCTTCGCCGTGCGCTTGCTCGTCGCCGGCTTGCCTTTCTTCAGCAGGCCCTGGACCGTGACCGTGCAGGCGCGCCCAACTTTGGCCGGGCACTTCGCCTTGACGAAGATCCGCTTGCCTTTCTTCAGCACCGCCGGGCCAATCAGGCTGTTCTGCATCAGGGTGGTCAGCTGCGAGTTGGTCAGGCTGCCGCCCCCGCCACCGCCTCCGGCGCCGCTGCCGACCGTGACCGAGACGTTGTCGAAGCGCGCCGACGCGGAACCGAGCAGGCCGACGTTGGCGACCGACGAGCTCGTTTCCGAGTCGATCAGGAGCGCATAGGTGTGGCCAGCGATCAGTTTGGTCGCCGCCTCTTTGCTGGCGAACGTTTCTGCTGCTCCGCTCACCGAGTCGGTGATGACGTTCGTGCTGTCGCCACCGGTGCGATCGACCAGGGTCACCGTGTAGTCCAGTTTCGGGGTCAGGTCGAGCAGGCTCCCCGAGGCCAGCTGCCGGTCCACGGACAGCGTCGCCGGCCCACCTTCGGTCGCCGTGAAGTTCGGCGATTCGAAGACAGCTGTCGATTTGAACAGCCCCCCGAGGTTGACCACCACGCTCGTCGTGGCTGCCAGCGAGCCGGCGGGATTTCCGTTCGCCCCGTCATAGCCCGCCGTAGCCGTGCAGAGCCCGGCGAGGTCGATATTGCAAGCGGGCGGTTGTGCCGTTTTCCACCCTTCGGCGCTACCCGAGAAGGTGCTGCCACCGCTCGGATAGACAGCCGCCCGCGCCTGTCCCGCGGCGACTAGCGCCACCGACACCACCAACAGCCCCGCCATGGAGATCCAGCGAACCGATCTGTCTAGCGCTCCACCCACGTTGCTCCTTCCGTCGCGTTCTATTGCAAAGAACTGCTTGCCCGGAGGATCTGCCCTTTACTTAAAATTCTCAACCTCCCTACCTAGTTTTATGGACATACGTTCTAGGTCCAGCCCGGTACCCACGCACGAACGGATCGCGCGCGCACGGCCCGCAGCGGCAAGCGACCTCCATTTCGATTGCCCGTAGAATCCGCCGACCCAGGGCGCGTAGCTCAGTGGGAGAGCGCTCGCTTCACACGCGAGAGGTCGCTGGTTCGAAACCAGCCGTGCCCATCCGGAAGCTCACACGTAGTCGACGACCGTGCGGATGCCGTCCTGCTTGTGCATCAGGTCGAATCCGGTGTTGATCTCATCCAGCGTCGTGCGGTGGGAGATCAGCGCGTCGACGTCGATCTCGCCCTGCAGGTAGCGATCGACCAGCTGCGGGACCTGTTCGCGTCCCCTGACGCCGCCGAAGGACGCTCCCATGACGGTGCGACCCGTGATCAGGTAGCGGGGGACGATGTCGAGGGTCTCGCCGCGGCCGGCGACGCCGGTCACGCACACGGTGCCCCAGCCGATCCGGGCCGACTCGACGGCCTGGCGCATGACCGCGACGTTGCCGGTCGCCTCGAAGGTGAAGTCGGCGCCGAAGCCATCGGTCTCCTCCAGCACACGATCGACCACGCCGTCACCGCCGAGCCAGAGGTCCGTGGCGCCGTGGTGCGCCGCGTGTTTGAGGCGGTCCTCGGAGAGGTCGACGGCGATGATCCGCTCGGCGCCCATCAGCCGTGCGCCGGCGATCGCGCCGAGGCCGACCAGACCCAGGCCGAAGACCACGGCGGTGGAGCCCTCGAAGACCTTGGCGCGGAACATCGCCGCGCCGAGACCGGTCGAGAGGCCGCAGGCGAAGAGGGCGTTGGCCGCGTGGGGCGACTCAGGGTCGACCTTCGCCAGCGCGATCTCGGGCATGACGGTGGCCTCGGCGAAGGTCGAACAGCCCATGAAGTGGCGCAGCGGCTCTCCGTCGCGCGAGAGCCGCGTCGTCCCGTCGGGGAGGTAGCCGAGGTTCTGCTGCTCGCGGATCGCGAGACAGATGTTCGTCCTCCCCGAGCGGCAGTTCACACACTCGCCGCACTGCGGCGAGAACAGCGTCACGACGTGATCGCCCGGGACCAACGAGCTGACCCCGTCGCCCACCGCCTCGACCACGCCGGCGCCCTCGTGGCCGAGCACGCACGGCGCGTAGCCGGACGGGTCGACGCCCGAGGCGCTGTACATGTCGGTATGGCAGACGCCGCAGGCGTGCAGGCGCACCAGGACCTCGCCTGCCTTCGGGCCGGCGAGGTCGATGTCCTGGACGACGAGAGCCTGGCCGAACTCCTCCAGGACCGCGGCGCGGATCTTCACGCGGGCGGGTTTTCGTCGTACTGCGGCGCGTCGTCGCCGATGATCTCCCACGGCGCTTTGAAGGCAACCTGCAGGTGGAACTGCGGCGTCAAGTCAAGCTCGCGCATCAGCCCGGCGGCGACGTAGTACTTCTCTCCGAGGTCGTCATACAGCGCCGAGCCGCAGTTGCTGCAGAACTGCCGCGGGGCGAACTCGCTCTCGTAGTGCTTGACCAGGTCCGCGCCCTTCGTGACGTTGAAGTTGCTCGGATCGACCAACACTCCCGTGAGGCTGGAGCCGGTCCAGCGCTGGCAGCGCGTGCAATGACAGACGCCCATGCCCTCCGGATCGGTCACCTCGTACTCGATGCCGCCACACAGACAGGATCCGGCCAAAGTCTCGCCCATCAGGACCTCCTCAGATTCGGTAGCTGGCCGCCCAGGGCAGGCGGACCCGGCCGCACCTTAGGCCGAGAAGTACTCCACGGCTACTCGTCTTCGAAGGCTGCATCAAGGCTGCATCGGGCCTCGACGATGCCCGGTGCCCGCGAGTCGGGCAAAAGTGGCCCTGCCGTGCCATCGCCGACATCGGTGGAGACGCGGTCGTGCAGCCGGTACGGCCGACTGAGCACCAGGTCCGAGCCGAGGCGCCGTCGCAGCCGCGTGATCTCCGCGCGCACCGTCGCGCTCGGCTCGGCGGACCCGTAGAGCGCAAGGGCGAGGTCGCGCACCGTCATCCCCGCCGGCTGCATCGCCAGCAGTGCCAGGATCTCGCTGTGCCGCAGGTTCATCTCGTGGCGACCGTCGGCGGTGGTCACGACGGCCCGAGCGCGGCCGGCAATGGCGACCGAAGCCCGCTCCGCGGCCGGCCCTTCGGGCAACTTCGAGCGGTCGCCGTACCGCCGGGCGAGAAGCTTTTCGGCGTCGCGGCGCTCCGCCGCCATCCACGCCTCAGCGGCCATCGCGACCGCGGTGACGAGCGGAAGAGCATGCACGTGCGCAGTGCGGAAGTCGCCCGAGAGGTCGATCGCGCCCAGCAGCTCGCGGGTGTCTGGATCGTGAACCGGCGCGGCAGCGCAGGTCCATCCGTGCAGCAACCGACTGAAATGCTCGGCTGAGTAGATCTGCACCGGCTGGTCTAGCACCAGCGCGGTCCCGATCGCGTTCGTCCCGACGCCGTCCTCGCTGCAGAGGAATCCCGGCAGGAAGCGCGGTGCGACGGCACTGCGCAGCGCTCGCGACGAACCCTCGGTCCAGAGCAGCACGCCGTCCGCGTCGCTGAAGGCGACGAAATAACCAGACTCGACCAGGGCCTCGCGCAGCAGCGCCCTGATCCGCGACAGAAGCGCGCCGACCGGATGGACCGCGAGCCGCTCGGCGGTGCGCCTGGCGTCGAAGATCCGCGGCGCAGGACGCTCCGGGTCGACGCCGGCAGCGACCGAGCGCCGCCACGAGTCCGAGATGACCGGCCGAACCACCTGCGGCGCGACGCCCGTATCGAGGGCGATCGTGTGCGCGCGCCTGAGCAGCCCGGCAAGACGCACGTGATCAGCATCGGCACTCAGCGCCAATCTTGAACTCGACGTCATCGTCTTGTTCTACCCGAACCCATTCGGCGATGCTCGACCGGCATCGATCAGACAGAGGCGCGAGCGTCAGCGGCTGCCGGACGAGCGGCGCAAGCGCCGATGTCCCGCGAGGGCTCCCAGCGGCCCGGCGGTGCCGAGCACAACCGCCGGATACCACCAGCCCCAGAGGCCGAGCGCTGCGCCCTGGGCGACAACCGCGAGCTCGGCGAGGAAGGCGATGCCGTGCACCGGCCCGAGCACCCCCACAGCACCCCGGCTCCCCGAGAGCGAGGCGGTAATCAGCGCCGTGAGCAACACCAGGTCGACCAGCGCCAGGACCGCGACCACGCGCAGGCGCCGCTCCACGTTCGGCGGGGGCGGAGCGCTCACGGCGCCAGCACGACCTTCCCCACGTTGCGCCGCTCGGCGATGATCCGGTGCGCGTCGGCCGCATGGTCAAAGGGGACGACGTCGGAGACGACCGGGTCGATCGTGCCGTCGTTGAGGCGCGGCA
>Ga0315912_10005685_pt1 | contig 11389 bp, 11 predicted proteins | sample VfabasoilMG_FD_204469 | JGI IMG/M metagenome (GOLD analysis project Ga0315912, IMG submission 204469) | Garden soil microbial communities collected in Santa Monica, California, United States - V. faba soil | ecosystem: Environmental > Terrestrial > Soil > Garden | place: USA: California...
TAGACATTGCATGGCTGGGTGCGGCACATCCACAACGTCTGCTGCTACACAGCAGCGGATTGCATGGCGTCGAGGCCTATGCGGGTTCGGCGGTACAGCTCGCGTTGCTGGCAGACCCACCCAAAATCGGCGTCGACGATGCAATGGTGCTGGTGCATGCGCTCAATCCGTGGGGCATGGCGTGGCTGCGGCGCACGAACGAGAACAACGTCGATCTGAATCGAAATTTTCTTCATGACGGCGAATCGTGGTCGGGCGCGCATCCGCTATATCGTGCGCTCAATTCTCTGATAAACCCGGAATCGCCGCCAGGTTTCGATGCGTTTATGCCACGCATCGCGTGGTTTGTTGCGCGTCACGGTATGGGGGCGCTCATTCAGGCCATTGCAGAAGGGCAATACGACTATCCGCGCGGCTTGTTTTACGGCGGGAATGTGTTGCAACAGGGCCCAGCGCACTATCTGACCTGGCTGCAACAACATCTTTCCGGCGTCCGCCGCGTATTTGCACTCGATCTGCACAGCGGTTTGGGACGCTGGGGCGGGGAAATGCTGATACCGGAGCCCGGCAATATCACTACGGCAAATATGCTTTCGAGAGCGCTACGACGTTCGCTAGCTGGCGTGGCAGGCGGCGACGCGGTTGCTTATACCACACGTGGTGACATAGGGCTGGCGATGATGCGAGTGTTCAGCGGTGCGCGCGTCGATTACCTGACGCAGGAATTAGGCACGTACAGTCCATTGCGCGTTTTGCACGCGCTGCGAGAAGAGAATCGCTGGCATCATTCCGGCAGCGGCGGCGTGGATCATTCAGCAAAACGTCGGTTGCTGGAGGCGCTGTGTCCGGAAGACTCAACGTGGCGCGCGCAAGGCGTAAAGCTCGGTGTGAGTTTAGCGCTCGATACCACAGCCTGGCTTTTTGAGGAGGAACACAACGATGGCCTGTGAACTGTGCGCGAACGTGGGTGGCGAACTGTTGTGGCAGGACGCACGACTGCGGGTGGTGCATGTGGAAGAACCGGACTATCCCGGCTATTGCCGCGTGATCTGGAAACAGCATGTCACGGAAATGTCCGATCTGGCGTCGGCCGATCGCAATCACTGCATGAGCCTGGTGTTCACAGTCGAGGCTGTGCTGCGAGAACTGATGGCACCGGACAAAGTCAATATTGCCAGCCTTGGCAATTTCACGCCGCATGTGCATTGGCATGTGATCCCGCGCTTTCGTGACGACCCGCATTTCCCGCAGTCGATCTGGGGTGAGCGGCAGCGTCCGGGACGCGGCGCCGTATCGCAAGGTATGCCCGCGCGTATCGCACACGCGCTTGCCGCGCGGCTCGCTTAAGTGCACAGTACTTGAAAGCGTGATTTTTTACCGATTCTCCGGGAATTAGTTTTGTAGGCGTGATGTAGTTCACAGCGCAGGCCGTCACGACAGGACTAGTCTGCGCTCGTTGCAGGAAATTTGTGTCCGAATCGTTAAAAATACGGAGATGTCCATGAGCATTCAACCACTTTGGAACTGGAATGCGCAGCAGCCGGCTGCAATGTTGTTCAGCAATAACGTGGATTGCGCGCGTTGGCTCGAATCGTTGCCAATCACCAATGTCCAGCATGCGCATAAGCTGCTGCACGAACAGACCGCCGCACTCACTGCCGCGCCGATGGTTGCGATTGAGCGGCTGAAGATACTTGAAACACTCAAACCCAGTGTTACGTTTGTGCAGGGCGAGATAGCGAAACGCTATCTCGGAAAATCGCTGCCGCTCGATGCCGCTGATGCCGGCGCGTGGACGGGCGTGATCGCGCTGTGGCGCGAAACGGGCGTGAACTATCAACTCTGCCTCGACGCTTATCGTGAGGGTGACTTGCCGGTCGCGCCGTTCGCGGCGCTCGTCACCATGCGCCGCCTGCGCTGCATCGATTTCGCACTGTTCGCGCATTATCATGTCTATCGCCAGCCGCCTGCGGCGATGTGGAACGAATATCATGCGCTGTTTGCGTTCGCCGAAGATCACGGTATTTCGCGCATCCGTGTGCAGGATGTGTTCGCCAAACAGGAGGCGGATTCGAGTTGTGCCGAAGCGTACGTGCATGGACTGCTCGGCAATCTCGCCAATCCCTATTCGCTGTCGGTGCGGCAGATGGATTTCGTGCAACGCTGGCTCGACAAGTGGTCTACGCTGGTGGGGCTTTCGGCGCAGCCTTTACCGCAGGGAGAGATCCCGCCGCTAGCAGTGGATTTTGGCGGTGGCAGCGCGGCGACGTTTCCAAACCGCCTTGTACCGGGCCCAACGGTGCGTTATCTTGATCTGGAGCAGCTTTCCAAAACGCTGCGCCAGACGATCAACCTGTTGAAGCAGGGCAACACACCCGCGCAACTCGGCCTGGGGGAGGACGCACGCCAGCCCGGCTGCGAAAATCTTATCATGCTGCTGTATGTGCAATGGTGCCGGGCGGGGCAGTTGCGCAGCGAAGAGCGCAGTGCTACTGACGATCCGGCGACCGTGTGTCTGGGCATGGAGGATGCGCACAAACTCGTATCCAGCAGCACCGCGCAACAAAGCGCCAACACATTTTCATCGCGCGATAAATGGGAGCACGACCGCCTCGGCTATTCGCTGGGCACATCGCAGACCATTCTGCAATCGGCGGTGTATCGCTCGGAGAAATGGCAGATCCTCAACCAGAGTGCGTCGGGATTCATGTGCATGCTGCGCGATCCGGCCGGCATGATGCGGTTGTCGCACAATCAGTTGCTCGCGGTCGAGCGTACCAGCGACAAGACGCACCGGCTCGGCATGGTGCAATGGCTGCGCGTCGAGGAAAGCAAGGAGTTCCAATGCGGTGTGCGCATGTTCCCTGGCGTGCCGCAGGCAGTGATGGCCCGGCCTTCGAATTTCACCCTGTCGGGCCGGCAGGAATTTGAACCAGCGCTGATATTGCCGGAAATCGCAGTACCCGCAATACCCGCCACTATTGTGCTGCCTGCGGGCTGGTTTCAGAGCGGCCGCGCGATCGAATTCAAGGACGGCGTGCACAAGTCGGCGAAATTGGTCAATCTTCTTGAGCGGGGCAGCGATTTTGATCGCGGAACTTTCATTTACGCTTGAGTGACTTACAGGATTGACGCAGAGGCGCGAAGGCGCAAAGTAGTTCAATGCAGTTCGTTGTGTTTCTTTGAGCTTCGCGTCTTTGCGTCGAAGCCTTGGTAAGAGGTATCATGCGCGTCCCAAATGAACGAAGGGTGCGCGACTGTGGCCGGCCTTAACAAAGATGTTCCCGTTCCCACTGAAATAAAGCTGCACCAGAAGTCGAACGTGCTGGAAATCGCGTTCGCGGACGGAAAATCATTCCGGCTGCCGTGTGAGTTTTTGCGTGTGTACTCGCCTTCCGCCGAAGTGCGCGGTCACGGCCCCGGTCAGGAAGTGCTGCAAGTGGGCAAGCAAAGCATCCAAATCAAGCAGATAGAACCGGTCGGCAACTATGCCGTGCAATTCAAATTCTCCGATGGCCACGATACCGGCATTTACTCGTGGGATCTGCTGTACGATTACGGCTTGCGGCAGGAAGAAATGTGGGCGCATTACCTAGGGCGATTGAAGGAAGCGGGGGCGTCGAGAACGCAATGACGGAGAAAATTACCCACTTCGGCTATCAGCAAGTCGACGAATCAGAGAAAGCGCGCAAGGTCGAGGGTGTGTTCAGCTCGGTTGCGGGCCGTTACGACCTGATGAACGATCTGATGTCGGGCGGGCTGCACCGGCTGTGGAAGAAGTTCACCATCGAACAGAGTTATGTACGGCCGGGCGAACGCGTGCTCGATGTCGCGGGCGGCACGGCCGATCTTGCGCATGCATTCGCGCGTCGCGTCGGCCCCGCGGGTCTGGTGGTGTTGACCGACATCAACAACGCGATGCTTAGCATCGGCCGCAACCGGCTGATGGATTCCGGCACGCTGACCCCGGCCACGCAATGCGATGCGGAAAAACTGCCGTTTGCCGCGAGTTCGTTCGATTGCGTGAGCGTCGCCTTCGGTCTGCGCAACATGACACACAAGGAGGCAGCACTCGCCGAGATGTATCGCGTACTGCGTCCGGGCGGACGCCTGCTGGTGCTGGAGTTCTCGCAAGTGTGGAAGCCGCTCAAACCGCTATACGACGCGTACTCGTTCGGCGTACTGCCACGAATCGGCCAACTCGTCGCAAAAGACGCTGGCAGTTATCGTTATCTTGCCGAATCGATACGCATGCATCCCGATCAGGAAACGCTGAAGCAAATGATGATCGACGCCGGCTTGGGACGCGTCGAGTATTTCAACCTTGCTGCCGGTGTGGTTGCATTGCATCGAGGCTACAGATTGTGATCGACATAAGTATTTGTTTTAATTGATATTTTTTTGATGGCTTCGTGCATTATTCGGCTTATAATGATGCGTGCCTTGTCCATTTATGGGCGCTTAACGAACGGAGGATAAAAATGACAAAGTTACTCAGTATGGTGTTGATGCTTATCGGAATGGCATTTGTTGCGGTGGATACCGAAGCGGCATCGCGCATCGGCGGCGGCAGAAGCGTTGGTGCTCAGCGTAATACAGTGTCGCAGCCAGCGCAGAAAACGCCGGCTCAAGCCGATCAGTCCGCAGCGGCAAAAACCCAGCCTGCCACACCGGCACCACAGTCGGGCATGAGCAAATGGCTAGGGCCACTGGCTGGTCTTGCGCTCGGCGCGGGTCTCGCGTCGTTGTTTATGAACAATGGCATCGCCGGCGCGATCGGCGGCATCCTGATGATGCTTTTGCTCGCGGGGGCCGTGTTCTTCCTGATACGTTGGCTCATGAATCGCGGCAAGCCGCAACAACAACCGCTGCAATATGCGGGTGCAGGCAACACTGGCACGACTGAACGTGCTTCGTCGCCGTCTGCAGCCCCTGCCCAGTTTACCGGCAATGCAGTGCCCGGTTCGCTGGCTGCGACCTTGGGAGCATCGGCTGGAACGATGTCCGCTCCGGGCCAATCCAGCCAATGGCCGGCAGGTTTTGACGCGCCTGAATTTGAGCGCCAGGCCAAGTCCAACTTCGTGCGCCTGCAGGCGGCGAATGACGCGGGCGACGCATCCACGCTGCGCGATTTCGTAACACCTGACCTGTTCCGCGAACTCGAGTCGGAAATGAAAGCCGCATGGGGCAAGCCGCAGAAGAACGATGTCGTTGAGTTGAACGCCGAAGTCATCGACGTGGTTACCGAGCAGAGTCTCTACATCGTCAGCGTGCGTTTCAACGGCAGGATAAGCGAAAATGCCGCACCGGCAGAAGCGTTCAGCGAAATCTGGCACCTCGAAAAACCAACTACCGGCCGCTCGGGCTGGCTGGTTTCGGGCATCCAGCAGACGCACTGATTGCGCCGGTCTTCAACAAAAACTCCCGGGCGAAAATCCGGGAGTTTTTTTATGCTCACTTCGCGCTGATGCCCATGCGTGTTCCTGCCTTTACCGGTCCCGTTAACCACCTGTTGCGCGCCAATAGCTGGGCATTGGAGCGTCTCGCGCCGCACGCGGGACGCGTGGCGTGCTTCGACAACGGCCCGATCTCCGTGATGATGATGGTGGCTGCAAACGGCGAAGTCACCGATGCCGCGCAGGATGCCGTGCCCGATGTAACCATAAGGATGACACCCGGGATCATGCTGCGCATCCTGGCGCGCGACGCGATGGCCTGGGGTGAAGTCAAAGTCGAGGGCGACGCCGAATTCGTGGTTGCAATTCACCACGTCGTAAGCAATATACGCTGGGACTTTGAGGAAGACTTGAGCCGCGTTGTCGGCGACATTGCCGCGCATCGTATGGTTACAACCGGTCGCAAGCTCGATCAGTGGGGACGCCAGAGCGCCGACAACCTGGCACGCTCGTTCAGCGAGTACTGGACCGAAGAACAGCCGCTCATCGCCAGCAAGCATGAAGTTGAAGCGTTCGTGCGCGATGTGGATGTGCTGCGGGATGATGTGGCGAGGCTGGAGAAAAGGGTGGAAGGACTTGAAGGGCGTTAAAATTCCCTCATGCGTTTCTTCCGTCTGATAAAAATCCTCGCCGTCAGTCTGCGCTTCGGTCTCGAAGAATTCGTACTCGGTCACGAGCGCTTTCGCGGCGTGCGTTGGCTGTCAGCGTTGTTGTTCTGGCGCGACCTGTCCGCGCCGCGTGCGGTACGGCTGCGTCACGCGTTGGAGGTGCTGGGGCCGATCTTCGTAAAGTTCGGACAGGTGTTGTCGACGCGGCGCGATTTGCTGCCCACAGACATTGCCGACGAACTCGCTCAGTTGCAGGACAACGTGCCGCCGTTTCCGGGCAGCGAAGTCGCGGCGATACTTGAACGCGTCTACGGCAGGCCGCTCGCGCAGGTGTTCGCCCGCTTCGAGCGAGACCCCGTCGCCAGCGCCTCGGTTGCGCAAGTGCACCTTGCGCAACTGCATGACGGGCGCGAGGCTGCAGTGAAGATTCTGCGACCGGGCATAGCAGCGGTGATCCGGCACGATCTCGCGCTGCTCGACGCGGGCGCAACGTTGATGGAATGGTTATGGGCCGACGGCAAGCGCTTGAGGCCGCACGAGGTTGTCGTGCAATTCGCGCGTCACCTCGACGACGAACTCGACCTGATGCGCGAAGCCGCGAATGCCAGCCAGTTGCGGCGCAATTTCACCGGCTCGCCGCTGCTTGCCGTGCCGGAAGTATATTGGGATTATTGCGCGACTGAAGTCATGGTAATGCAGCGCATGCGCGGCACGCCGGTGTCGCAGGTGGATGCGCTGCGCGCGCAGGGCGTGGATATCCCCAGGCTTGCACGCGCCGGTGTGGAGATCTTTTTCTCGCAGGTGTTTCGCGACGGGTTTTTTCATGCCGACATGCATCCAGGCAACATCTTCGTGTCTCCGGCGGGGCAGTACATTGCTCTCGATTTCGGCATCATGGGCACGCTCGGTGCTACTGACAAGCATTACCTCGCGCAGAATTTCATCGCGTTTTTCCGCCGTGACTATCGGCGCGTCGCCATCGCCCATGTCGAATCCGGCTGGGCTCCGCCAGACACTCGCGTGGACGAATTCGAGACCGCGATTCGTGCGGTGTGCGAGCCGATCTTTGACAAGCCGCTGAAGGACATTTCGTTCGGGCGCGTGCTGCTGCGGCTGTTCCAGACTTCGCGCCGCTTTAACATGGAAATCCAGCCGCAACTCGTGTTGCTGCAAAAAACGCTGCTTAACATCGAAGGACTCGGCCGTGAGCTCGATCCTGACCTCGATCTGTGGGCCACCGCCAAGCCCTACCTCGAGCGCTGGATGTCGGAGCAGGTTGGCTGGCGTGCGCTTGCTCGCCATATCGGCGAGGAGGCGCCCCAGTGGGCGGTGCTGCTGCCGCAGATTCCGCGCCTGATCCATCGTGCTCTGAGCGAAGACAACCTCGTGCCGCTGCAAAAGCAGATCGATTTACTGCAACAGGAGCAACAGCGGTTGCGCCGGATGTTAGCCTTGGTCATGATCTTTTCCCTGTTAGGTGCCGCGGCGATCGCGCTGCTAATCTGGTGCCGCTAAACGTATAATTCCCGCGTTTTACATTTCCCGTTTAACCACTCGCGGAGGGGCGCGTCATGCTGATCTGGTTTGTCGTTACCTACCTGCTGATATCCCTCGCCATCGGCCTGATCGCAGCCACCCGCGTTCATAACGCCAAGGATTTCGCTGTGGCGGGACGCAACCTGCCGCTGCCCATCGTCATGGCCACCGTGTTCGCGACCTGGTTCGGTGCGGAAACCGTGCTTGGCATCTCCGCCACCTTCGTCAAGGAGGGGTTACGCGGCGTGGTTGCCGATCCGTTCGGCTCCAGTCTGTGCCTGATCCTTGCGGGCCTGTTTTTCGCGAGCAAGCTCTACCGCATGAACCTGCTTACGATTGGCGACTATTATCGTGTGCGCTACAACCGCACGGTGGAAATCTTGTGCACGCTGGCCATCGTCGCTTCTTATCTGGGTTGGGTGGCGGCGCAGATCAAAGCGCTTGGATTAGTTTTCAGTGTTGTTACTGGCGGCGCGATCAGTCAGGAAATGGGCATGGTGATCGGCGCGGCGATTGTGCTGACCTATACCACTTTCGGCGGCATGCTGTCGGTGGCGATACTCGATTTTGTGCAGATGACGGTCGTCATGGGCGGCATGCTTTATATCGGATATGTCATTTCCGGTATGACCGGCGGCGTCGGCGCGGTGGTGTCGCACGCTTACACCGCAGGCAAGCTCGATTTCTTTCCCGAGGCGAAAATGACGGCGTGGATACCGTTTATCGGCGCATGGATCACCATGATGTTCGGCTCGATTCCGCAGCAGGACGTGTTTCAGCGCATTACCTCAGCCAAGGATGAAAAGACGGCGGTGCGCGGTTCGGTACTCGGCGGCTCGATTTATTTCTTTTTTGCCTTCGTGCCGATGTTCCTTGCCTATGCGGCGACGCTGGTCGACCCCAAGGTGTTCGGCGAACTGCTGAGCAAGGATTCGCAACTGGTGCTGCCCACTTTGATTTTGCAGCACACACCGCTGGTGGCGCAGGTGGTGTTTTTCGGTGCGCTGCTGTCGGCGATCATGAGCTGTTCGAGCGCGACGCTGCTGGCGCCGTCGGTGGCATTTTCCGAGAACATCATCCGGAACGTATTTCCAGGCATGTCGGACCGCAAATTCCTCCTCACCATGCGCATCGTGCTGGTGTGCTTCGCCTGCATCGTGCTCGTTTTCGCGTTGAATTCCGCCGCAAGCATTTTCAAGATGGTGGAAAACGCCTACAAGGTGACACTGGTGACGGCGTTCTGGCCGCTGTTGCTGGGTTTGTATTGGAAGCGCGGGACCACGCAAGGCGCGCTATGCGGAATCGTGACAGGATTTTCGGTTTGGGTGCTGCTGGAATTCTTCGGCACCAACAATGAGGTGTGGCTGCCGCAACTCGTGGGGTTCCTTGCCGCCGGCACCGCAATGGCGCTGGGGTCGCTGGCGCCGCAAGTCGTGGGGCGGCCCACGCCGCTGCATCCCGAAGCGCACGTGCCGCATCCGCATGCAGCCACGCACCACGTTCCGGCGACAGGCCATCATCGCGATCACCACGGCTCTGCTCGCTGAATCCAGACAGCAGCGATGATCTCGCGCGCACGTTTGAGCGCAGCCATTGTTGCACTGCTCGCGTGCAATACCGTTTACTACGTCGTGGCGGGTCGTGCGAGCGAAGCGCTGGATTCGCTGGCATGGTTTACGTTGCTCATTCTGTTCACGGTGGAGTCCATGCACAGCATGCGCTCGCCCCGCGTGCTCGCTGCTGTGCGCGGCGCGCGGCTCGTCGCGGCGGTGGCGGTGGGTGCAGCGGCGGTCGGTTATGTGACGGAACGCGAGTGGCTCGACGCTGCCAACATTTTCTTATGGATCGCAGTGGTGGCACTGCTTGAAATCGAGGTGCGGCATCCCGCCGCCATCGTGCAGCACCGCACACTGTTCTCGCGTACTGCTGCGCTGCTCTATTCCGCGCTCGCGGTGCTGGTGGTGATCTGGTTTGTGCGGGGTGAATGGATGGATGCGTGGGACGCGGCGCTATGGCTTGCGGCGTTCGGCATCCTCGAATTAGGCGTGCTGCAGGTCATTCAGGAATACAAAAAATAATCATTTAAAAACAGATACTTATAAAATATTCAAGACAGTTATTTCTTCTGACAGTTCGCTATCGATCGCGTAATCATCGCATGCGACATGGCTTCATCTTCCTTCATGCCGAGCTGCGCCAGCAGAGGCCTGACGGAGCCGACAAAAGGTGCGAGCAGCTCATCCTCAAGCGAAAGGTGGAAGGTAATTGATGCCAGGTTGCCGAGCCGATCCGCGTAACGCGCGATGGCATCGTCGTTCGAACGCGCGGCATGGCGTTCGTGCACCAGCACATCTACCGCCACCGTAGCCGGAGCGGCTTCAGTGGGCAGACTGCTCGCAAGCGCTAGCACCAATGTCCCGGGTCGCGACAATTGCGTGTCCAGCAACTTCCGCCCAAATAGATCACGGCAATGTGCCGGGTTGTGCGCGGCGAGCGTTTCAGCCCAGATATCGAACGCATTGTTAGTCAGGCATACCAGCAGTACGCTACGGGTTTTGGACAGGCGGCGTTCGCATTCCGCTTGCAATCCATTGCGGCGTGCGGCGGCGGTGGCCCACACTTGATCCTCCACGTGCGCGGCTTCCGGTTTGCTGCCGAATAATTTGCCGAACATGATGCGTATGCTGTCGAATTATTTAATGCCGGTACGCCGCGCGAAATGCATCTGCGAATGCAGTGAGACCTGATTCCGGGAGCAGATTGATGCCAGCGGCGCCTTTGCGACCGCCGCCGGTATCAAAGCGCAAGCATAATTCGTCTGCACCGGAAGGCCGCGTCACCGGCGCGCGTACGCTCACGGTGTAGCCGCCGGGCTTTGCCACCAGCACCGCGTGCGCGCGTTGCGGATGATCGTGCGCTAGACGATTGCCGAACACGCCATTCACGCGCCGACTCCATGCGGCGTTGGGCAGCACGTAGAGCGCCGCCGCTTCGTCGGCAAATTCAGCTTCGGTTGCACCGGCGCGGTACAAATCTTCGGTGCATGCATTGTGCAACACGTCAAACACCGGCTCGTCCACCATGAATTGACGCGGATCAATATAGGGCTTGATAGCTTCGTATAAATCTGCCGGATGGTAATGCAGGTCATCCACCGTTTCGCCATAAGCGTTGTAGTTGATGCAGTCGCCAAGTTCGTGCAGCCGCGCGAGTTCGGTGTGATCAAGCTCCAGCGGCTGCGCGGCGCGGATTGCCGATTCGACGAGATTGTCGCCGAACGCGGCTACCACCGCCCATAGACGCTGGCGTCCCGATAGATATTTATCGACAATGAGGCTGGTGCAGGTGTCGGCGGCGGTATCGATCTGTGCGTTAAGGTTCGGGTGTTTGGGTACATAGCCCGTGGCGTGATGATCAAAGTAACGGCAACGCACGCCGCGAGCAAGCAATTTTGCCAGCGCGTCGGCATTGGTTTTGTGCGAGATATCGAGCACAGTGAGTTCGTCGCCGGCATTGGCGTCAACGCGTTCGAGGAGCCTCACGTCACGTTTAACGCCAGTGACGAGTTCCGCGTCGTGTGGGTCTTCAAGGCGCAACTGATGCAGCGCGCAAATGCCGTCGGCATCGCCGTTGAAAATATCGTAGTATTTACTCAATGCAATCGTCTCCATGTGATTCATCTGTATTGCAGCCCCAGTCGGGGCGCACGCCGCCGCATGTTTACGCGCTGGCGCTGATCCTCGCGTTAGCTTACCTGCTCATCATCATCTATGCCAGTCTGAAACCTCT
>Ga0315912_10005686_pt1 | contig 11389 bp, 4 predicted proteins | sample VfabasoilMG_FD_204469 | JGI IMG/M metagenome (GOLD analysis project Ga0315912, IMG submission 204469) | Garden soil microbial communities collected in Santa Monica, California, United States - V. faba soil | ecosystem: Environmental > Terrestrial > Soil > Garden | place: USA: California...
CCTCGGCGGTGAGCGCGTCGCTCACCGCGTCTACCATGTCGTCGAGCTTCTGCAGAATCATCGTCAGTGCCGGTCGATCGCCGGCGGCAGCTGTGTTCGTGATCGTCGTGAGTGAATCCTTGTAGAGACGCTGCAGCGTGAGACCGTCGACGACGTTATTAGCCGCGATGGCCTCGATCGCTACGGAGTCGCCTTCGCGTTTGCGTGACACCAGGGGTGCAAGTGCGCGCAGCGGTGCAATCAAATGGTCGAGGCGGGCCTCATGCAGCATCCGCTCGATGCGATAGCCGAGCAATGCGCCGAGCGGCTGGCCTTCGCGCACGCCGTCGAGCAGTCGCGCTGCTTCGCGAGTGCGCCGCGAGGAAAGATCGATGGCGAACGCCCCGGTCGCCGTGGGTATGCCCGTCGCACCGAGATGAGCATTGCGCAACAGCGCAGCCGCGGCCGCATGTGCTGGGGAGGGCGCGTGGATGAACCCGCTGTCGTTGGTCGCTGATTGCAGCGGGCCCGGCTCGCCGGCCGGCAATGTCGTCACCGGCCTGGCGCGGTTCGTCGGTATCGGGCCGAGGTTCTCGACCCAGCCGTAGGCACCAATATATTGACCGATGGCACCCGAATTACGCATTGAGGTCAAGCGCTTCGTTGCCATGGAGGTAATCCACGCATCTAGGCGATGCGAGGACAAGTCGAGCGTCCCCTGCATCAGCAACAGCAGCGCCTCGCTATCGAGCGACTTGAGTCGCGCCAGGCTATTGCGAAAATCACCGAGCGCCTCGAGCCCCGACGTGGTGAAGGTCGCCGTCGACTTCAGGTATTCGCCAATCGTTTGGTTGCCAGTGACTGCGGTTTTTTGGCCGAGCTGCCACCGGAAGTGCTTCGTGCCCGGCGGCAGGTTCAGCGGGCCCGGCGGGCTCGCTGAACCTGCGACGAGGTCTATCAATTCCGAGTCGCGCAGCAACGTGAGCAAGGCGGTGTTCTCCTGCGCCTGCAGACGTGCCGTAGCGTTGGCGATCTCACGCAGCAACGCGTGTCGCAACAATGTCTGCAGCAGCGGCGTCGGAACGCCGACCGATGTAATCAATTGATCGATGTCGCGCTGATTGAGCAATGCGTCGATGTAGTTCGGCGTGAGACCGATCCATGGCGATACCTCGCCTGCCTGTACCAGTGGGGCAGTAACCCCATACACCCAGTTCGCATTCCAAAGATGCGCGAGGCGCGGCGTCCAGGTGGCACCGATCTGACCCAGCAACTGGGTTTGTGCCGGATCGGTATTGGCCAATCCGGACAACATCTGCTCGTAGAGATGCTGCAGGAAATGCCGGCCGAATACGTTGCGCGTGTTGTAGGCCGCGGAGACACCGTCGCTGCGCATGACATCGACGAGATCGCCGTCGGCGTCCACGACTGGATTGCCATTGACGTCGGTCGCGAGCGCACGACCACCAACACGGGGAACTGCGGCGACAGCGGGACGCCAGACAACGTCGCGCAGCGTCTTCAACATCTGCGGCAGCCAGCTGTCCTGGGGCTCGAGGCCCTCAGTGGCACCGGGTTGCCACGAACCGAGCGAGGTCACCGGAAGAATTCCGTACGGCTGCGTACCACAGCGCAGCGCCGGAAAAGGGCCGAAGCAGCGAACGTAATCGAGGAAGTGTCGGCGCGCCCAGTCGATCGAGGCTATGCTGATGCCGCTTTCCACGGCGATCATGTTGCTGAGGAAGTATCCCCAGCCGACCTGCCATAGCGCGGTATTCATCGCACGCATGTCGAGGTTGTCGCTGCTGAGCCCACGTTCGATGCGACCGAATGTCGAGTCGATGCGTGCCGTGGGAATGCCGAGTGCATTCGCAACGCGCTGCGCGTTCGTCTCTTCGCTCGTCGAGGGTCGTGCGATCTCCAAGTTGAAACTGCGCACGTGTCCCGGATCATCGGAGCTGTAGTCCGCGCGCCGGTCATCCGTGTTGTTGGTCGGGGTTCCGGGCCGGAGGAATGCGAGCCCATCCGTATAATGGTGGGCATCGAGGAGATCGGCAAGCTGCGTCGCGCTGTCTGCAGCACTGACACTGCGCAGCACGCCGAAGACGAGCAGGCTGTCGAGATTGCTGAGTTGTGCTGCCTGGATCGGGATGCGCAAGGCCATGCCGGCAGCTTCCGCCGCGTTGAAATCCACGATCCACTTCATGCCATCGTCGCCAGGCAGCCGATCACCGCGTTCGATCGCGGCTTTGATCTCGGGCGTCGGTTCGGGCGCAGTGGGATCCGGCCCGACATTGAGCGGCTTGCGGATGTCGGCGCTCGTGACGGTCGTTGCGACCTGTCCGTTGACGTGCAGGACTGCGATCCAACGATCTGGCAGGAGCTGCGCCTGCGGCGCGTGACGCCAGGTGTTGTCACTGCTCGCCAGCGTCAGCGTTGGAAATGTCGGCGTTCCAGTTGGACGCTGGTCCGCATTGGTTGGCGTGAGGCGGCGCACGATCCACGCTGCGCGTGGCGCGCCGAAGCGATCGGCCAGTTGACGCCATGCATTGGCGCGAGCCGTCGAGTCGGCGCCTGCCAGCCAGTCCTGCCGCCAGTAGTGCTGACCCCACGTCGATTCATCCGACGTCAGGTCCGGCTCATGGCTATTGAGATGAATTTTGTCCGGATACACGCGCACGCGCAGCTCGGTGGCGCCGTCCTGCAACTTGAAGAAGCGCGTCTCCAGACGCACCGGCAGCAGCACGAGCGGCAGATCGCTCGGACACAACGGCGGTGGCGGCGGCGGCGGCGTTGGCGCCACGGCCCCCGGGGCTAGCGCCGGTTTCGGCGGAGGTGGAGCAGCGGTCGGGACACCGATACTGCTCCTGAAAAACGTGGCCATGCATCGAGCTCCTGTCGTGCGCCCCCAAAAACGTTCTGTGGGCGTTCAGTGGGCGATGAGTTGTGATGCGCGAATCGCGATGCGCATCGGTGAGCGGCGCGTAATGCTGGCCATGAGGGCGGCATTCTTGCCCCATGTGCTGGGCACGCCGGGCGGCGGTTTGGTCGCACTAAAGTACGGGGTGTTGCCGGGAACAATGTTGGCATCCAGGCCGAAGCGCGATTCGGTGGGGTGCTCCTGAAAAATGACGAAGTAGCCGGTAGTCGGGCTGTTGCCGATCGCAGTAGCGGCCGAGATCGGAAAACCGAAGAACGATACGTCCGGTGGACTGGAGCCGTTGAAGATCGGCATCTTGTAACTGCTGTCCTGATCGCTCGGCTCACCATTGATGAGGACCGGTGTCAGGTAGATCAGCGCGTTCGGATAGCGTCGCAGCAATGCCGAGCGCAACAGCAACACGAACTGATCGGTGGCAGTGCCGGCAGCACCTACGCCCAACGCGCGGGTACCCCACTTGTGCAGGTCGTCGATATCGTCCGGGTCCCATTGATCGACACTGCCGCCGCTGGCAGGCGCCGCGGCGTCGTATCCCCAAAAATTCTTGAAGTACGTGCCGCGTTGATCCGTCGGAAAATCGCGCCACAGAAGTTCCCGCCCCATCTCGAAGTTGAGACCGACCATGTACGCTTCCATGAACGCGCGGTTGGTCTTCAATCCCAATACAGTCTCGGGTTTCACCGTTTCGAGACCCGGCAACAGCAGGTTCGAGGACAGTTCCTGGAGCGGCTCGTACATCGGTTGTTGGAACGACGGCACGAACATTGCGGTTTCGCCACCCACGGCGATCGCGCCCGTACCATTGGGCGCCAGAACGTTCGACGCAGTCGTTACGATCGCGCGCGCGAGCTTCGCGTGCGCGTTACGCGGGCGCATGGTGTCGAGCACCGTAGGCGCCGTTGCCGCCAGCGCGGGTTTCGCGACTGCGGCCACTGTCGGTGCCGGACGGATTTTCGACAGGTGTGCAAACGCAGCCGCGCGAAAGCGTCCGGGATAGTCCCAGTCGGGGGGCAGCAGCGTCACTGCCGTCAGGGCCGGCGGTTGATTCTCCGCAAGGACGCGGAAGCTGGTATTCCACTGCGCGTTCGCCAATGCTTGCGGCGTTGGCAGTGCCGAGATCAGAGCAGCGACCGTCGGCGCGACTGCCGGTCGCGTATTACCTGTTCCGTAGTTCAGGCGCGCCACCCAACTCTGGTCCGCCGGACGCGAGAATGCTACCCAAGCCTGATCTGCAGGCCGCGTGAATCCCTGTGCTGCGATCCGACGAGAATACGGTCCGCGATGGCGACCGACCCGGCGCATCGCCGAACTGGTCGCGGGAATCGGCAGGCGCGAGGCGACCACCTGTGCTGCGACCGTCGAGCCAGCGGGAATGCCCGGCGCGGCAAATCGCAGCCGGCTGAAAGCCGGCGCGGCAAATCGCAACAGCATCTCCTCGTTGCCGCCCTGCGCTGTCGCGCGCTCGGCAATGCTCTTCAGGTGTCGTCGGTGCAGACTATCGCCAATGGCCATACTGAGCTGCAGCTGCCGCAACCGCTGATTTGCAACCTGCGCTTCGGCCGCCTGCTCCCACGCCGAGGCCATCAGCGCTTCCTGATGCTGCTGCACCACGCGCGTGCCGAGTGCGGCTGCGCTACGCCAGCGCGGATCGAGATTCAATTCGTCAAACCAGACCGATCCGCCGACATTGACCAGGTTGCGTGCAGCATGCCAACGTCCATACAACGGTGGTGCCAGCAGCGGATCTGACCCCGGCGTCGCGGTCTGCGTGCGGCCCGCCTGATTGAGGATCTCCGCCAATGGGCCTTCGAACTTGGGCGCATTCTTGTCTGCCCATAGCACCGGGCGGGCTGGGTTCGCGACGAGTGGTTGCAATGCACCTTCGAGCATGACTTGCGGCGCCGTCGTCGTGTCGGGAGTCCAAGTGAATCCAGGCGCGGCGATGCTGACCGGACGCTGACCGAGGCCGTTCGGCACATCGCTCGTCAGGTTCGTCGCGAGCGACTTGAAGTTGCCGCCCTCGCCGGTGCGGAATTCCCACGAGTAGTAGACCGGCAGCTGCACTGTCGCCGGTGGCGGATTCGACCAAGCCGGCGTCAACGGATCGCTGTCGGCCGTCGGCGATCCCAAGCCCGTTTTGCGACCGACTTCGAAAGTAGGCACCACACACGCGATGTAGTCGGTATTGGCCGCCAGCGCGCGTGGCGCGATGAGTCGCGACAATGACAGCTCTGAAGGGCCATCGATGGCACTTGTCACACTCGCCGCTCTGATCTTCGGATCCGACGACGAGATGTCGGCGGCAACTTGGGCATGCGCCCATGCCCACGACTCCATCGGGTCTGGAAGCTCAGCCGCTGGCGAGGCGGGGTTGGTGATCTCGAGCATCGGCAGTGGCGTCGGGCCGGCGCTCTTGACACTGACGCCGGCCTGTTTGCGCACGACGATCAAACACAGCCACGGTCGCAGCTGCGACTCACCGTTCGCTGCGGCCGGCGTGAACAGCCACGGGAAATCGGCGCGGTCGAATTCGATCGACGGGAAGCAGTTCGATTCGAAATCGTTCGTGCCCGCCAATGGATCGGTGCGCAGGACCTGATGTGCATCGATTCCCGTCACATCCGCCGGACCGCGCAATCGTACCGACACCAGGTTCGGCACCGACTCATTGTTGATTTTGAGCGTGATGCCCACGCTGGTGAACGCTGCCTGCGTTGCAGTGCGTGCATCGGGCGCGGTGATGGCCGCCGCGGCGCCTTGCCTGACCCACGGTAGAAAACTCAGCTTGGCTTTGTCGGTAGCTGCCATGGAATGTCTCTCAAGGTTGCAGTTCGTGAGCCGGCAGGAGCTGCCAGTTGGCGCGGCCGCGGTTGAGCGTTTTCAGCACCGCCTGGTACTCGCTCCAGGTGCGCACGTTCGGCGCGACGCTCGCAGCGGTACCCTCGGTGCGCGGCACGATGCTCCACTTCTTCGGATTGAGCTTGACCGCGCCCGGCGCCGTCGCGTTGCGAAAGCGCGCGCGGCCCGTCCCGCGCACTCGAGCTCGGCCCGCCGCGCCGCTGCGCGCCAGACTCTTCAGCCGATCGTTGCTCACCACATACTCGGTGGTCATCGTGGTGCTCGCGCCAGTGACCAGATCCACCTTGACCGTCTGATAGTTCAGGTCGGCACCGATGATCTGCGTCTCATCGATCACGCTCACCGCGCTGCCGAACGTGCAGCCCGCATCGTGCGTCTCGAACGAGGGTGCGCTGAGCTTTTCATCCTCGCTCATGGTGAAGTACTGCGCGGGCGCAAAGCCGCTGCGCAGCGCCGTGGGCGGCAACGGTACATTCGGGGTGGTGCTGAAAACGGCGCCCAGACTGAAGCGCCGATCCTTCCCCGCCAGCGGCGCACCGCCGAAGGTATCGATGTCGCGTGCGGTGTTCAGCGGCACCACTTGTTGCTTGACGCTGAGCTGGCCCAGCGGATCCAGTACCGGCGTCGCCCCAGCAGGCAAGGCCCGCAACGCCACCCCATGCGCCGCATTCGCCAGGCGCTGCGTGCTCCAGCTCTGCGGATCCATCAGCGCCTTGATCAGCTCGCCCAAGACATCCACCGCCAGTGGCAGCGCAGGCGGTACACCCGGCGCCAGCGTCAGATCGAAGCGCACCGAGAAGTGGAAGAACAACACTTTGAATTGTGCACGGCCGCGCACGTGCAGCGGCACCGGCCCTTCCAGCTGCCCCTCCAGCGACACCATCAGCAGCGAATAGGAGCCCACCTTCAGGTGCACCATCGCGTGAAAGTCAGCGATGAAGTGCAGCGGCACCCACTGCACCAGCACATCGAAGCCCAGGTCGCCCTCCACGCTCGCACCACCCACCGCCGCATACAACTGCGCACGCGAGCCGAACTGCAAGGTGTTGGAGCTGATCGCGAAGTACGCCTCGCACAGCAGCCGCGGGTTGTTGCCCGAGCTCAGTGACAGGGCCAGACGATCCAGCGTGGGCAGATCGCGCGGCGGGGTGAAGTGTGGATTGAATCCGCCCGCCGCGAGCAGGAAGGCGCTGCCGCCGGCGCCAGCGCCGGCGCGCAACGCTGCCGAACCGGTGATCGGAAAGCGATGCAGGAAGCGCGAATCCACCAGCACCGCATCGATGCTGGCGCTGCCCTCATCGAAGTCCAGCACCCCCAGCGCATCCATGTTCAGTCGCACCAGATCGTTCTCGGCTGAGGGCAGCGCGACGCTGATCCGTCCCAGGGCCAGCAGGCGCGTACGGTTGCCGAACTCCAGGATCAGCGCCAGCTCCAGCGTCACCAGCGTCGGGGTGAACCAGCCCAGCTTCACCAACAGACCCACCAGATAGCTGCCGCGACGCACCGGGAAGGACTGAGTCAACGCGTGCAGCAGCGCACTCGCATTGCCGACCGGATCGCGCGGGAACAGCAACGCCCCGAGCGTGTCGTTCTTCAACCCCTGTTGCAGTGCCTGTTGATCGAAGGTGTGATTGATCGCGACCATTCCGCCGATGCCCAGCAGCGTGAAGCCCAGGCCGAGCTGGATGGGCCGAAAGTCCTCCGCCGTGATGAACACGATGAGTGAATAGCCGCGACTGCCGTCGGGCATCCGCGTGTTGATGAGCCCGAATGCCTTGAGCGTGATCTGCTCGTGCACGGTGAGCTGCATCGCACCGAAGTACAACCCTTGGGCTGGGTCGTGAACCAACGCGCCGCCGCCCGAGACGACCCCATGCGCATCGACCGACAACGCAATCCCACTGGGCGACTTGAAGCCAATGTCCAGGTTGGCGACACCGAGATTGCCGCCGCTCTGCGGAAAGCTCAACGCACCTGCAATTCCCATCCGGTCCAGCGCCGCGATCACCGGGCCGATTGAAGCGGCGACCGCGGTGGACACCTCGGCGACCACTCCGCCGCCTTGGGTGCGTAGACCGACGTGGACTGCGGTCAGTGCAACCCCGCCAATGGAAAGCGACACCGGCAAAGTCATCTCCAGCCCAGCCGCACCTCGAAATGCGAAGCCCCCATCTCGCGACCAGGTGATTCCGAAATCAAAGTCGATTCGAATTTCTGACGGAAGAATTTGCGAAAGGAAGCCGTCAGTACCTTCGAACATCAGCACGGCTGCCCCGCCTTTGATGTCCAGATCGGCGCTTACATCGGTGGAGAACGCGCCGTTCGAGCCTGATGAGCTGAGGACTCCGCCAATCGATGCCGAGATCTGTTTCGCCTCCAGACGACTGCTACCTGCGAGCCCAAGCAGCACGAAAGGAGTCGCCGCGTCGGCAGACTCACCATGAAGTCGCAAATGGATTCCACCTGGAACCGGTGTGAATGGCCTGGCGAGCTCCAGTCGTGCTGGCGGCAACAGCTGCAGCGCGAGCCCTTCTTTGAATTCGCCAGCCAGCTCCAGATCGAGACGCCACTGCGGTGACGCGCGTAGCAACGGAAGCACTAGCACCGCGTTGCGTCTGCCGTTACTCTTGCTGCCAATCCCGGTGGCTGACGATCGGTTTGAATCCCCACCGTCACTCCACCCAGATCGAGCCCCAAGATGGGTTGATACGCATCGTTCAGCACATCTCCAGCCCAGACGCCAATTGCGATCAGCAATCGACCGAGGCGCTGTAGCAGCCACTCCGCCTCGAGCGTTTGCGAATTCCATCCATAGCCCGTCGCAAACAGCGATTGCGGGTCCGCAAGCAGCGTTCTGAGCCGGTCCAAGTACAAACGCCGCCGCAGGACCGTATGAGCTGCCGGGCCGATACCTATCGATGCGCTGGTTCTTTCGACGATGGTCAGCAACTCGAGCACACCGAGCAGCGCCGGATGCGTACGCTCGAGCTGACATACCACCGAATACTCGAGTAAGCGCTGGACGAGAACTGTCGCAAGGCTGCCTGCTGACACATCAACGCGCTGCAGATCAATCGCCACCAGACTCAGGGAAGATCGCGCTGCTGCAGCGGTCGCCAGGACATCACTCGCCGCACGAACCGACGCGTCCGCACTTTCCGCAAAAGCGTCGTCGAGCAGATCGATCTTGGCAAACAGTTCTTGCAGCGCTTGGATTGCCGCAGACAGTTTCTGTTGAAACACCGCGTCTGCGGAAGTATCAACGAGCGTATCCAGCCCTAGTTCGAGAAGAAACGTTGCAAACCTGTCAGGCAGGAGGTCGTCGGAAACCGCGGCGAGTGCAGTACCGACGGCGCAGGCAATCTGCTCGAGGGTTCCGCTGTTAGAGCTCATTTTCAAGGTCCATCCGCCGCGATATCGGCAAGCAGTTTTTGCATGGTCGCCGCATCCAAAATGCCATATCCGCGGTTATCGACCTTGATGCCGAGGTGCGTGCGGTAGAAGGCGAACAGGTTCGCAAATCCGACGGGACACGCGGGGGGATCGAACTTGGCGCAGACCTGCATCATGCGGAAACCGGTCTTCTCATCGTCGCCTTCAGTGCCCGGCAAGGCACCGACCCCCGTGTGCGACATGTTGTTGGCGAATTGAAACGCGTAACATTTCTGCAGTCGCCGGCGTAAAAATTTTTTAACCTCACCGAACGTTCGCGTCATGTTCACCGTGGTCGCAACCGGTGGCAGGAATGTCGCGCCCGGATCGACCAATGTATAGCGAGCCGGAGCCCAGTCCTCAAAGTGGAAATTGATGGGAGTTGCGTCGTTCACACCTCCCTGTTTTATGCGCGTTTGCGCCTGTTGAACGACGCGCAGTTCGATGTCGAAATTGCATCCCCAGGTGTGCATCGCACCCTTTGGATCGAAAGCCGCCGTGAAAGCGAGGCCGTTGAGGAGCGAGCTCGGGGAACTGGCTTCGCCCATCAACAGATTGAAATCCACACCGGATCGACCATCCTTGTCGTTCGGATCGCGAAGATTGGGATTCCGAACAGCATCGGAGCTGTTGACCAGGATCGGTCCTTCTATCCAGCCATGGCTGAAGAAGCTCAACTCGAGAACCGATCCTGGCGGAGCACCGCGCACCGATCGGTAGACGTCGGTGATCGAGATGACGTCCGCCGCCGCCGCGCCTGAAATGAAAGTGGGCTCACCGCCCGGGTGCGGTTGGTAATCGGTTGAGTTGCTGATCGCGCGAAACGGTCCGCCACTGACGAATTTAGCAGGGTCGAAGTTGTCTCCCGTCGCCACTGTACTCAGCGGCTTCCAGTCCGACTCTCGTGGAAAAGCTCCCTTGACTCCACGGCCTGCCGTGAAGTCTCTGTCGATGACTTCAATCTTACCGGTCCCTACATTGAAGCGAATGAATCGTAGAGTGGTATCCGCACTGACCAACGCATCAGCGCGAGAAAATGTGGTGTTGATATGTTGTATGCGCTCTCGTACACGGCCCGTACACATCTTCCAGAAGTCAAGATCCTTCTCGGAATATTCATGGCCGGCCACCAGGAAAAACAATTTGACGTTGGTCGCAGTCATTGTCGGTTATCAAACGTGACGCTCGAGTGGTTCACCTGGACCTGCACTGGTGAAACTCCGATCACGACATAGGACGCCTGTTCATCTTGTTTCTCGAAGCAAACGCTTCTACCGGAGAATCGAATTCGACGCGGCAAACCCGACATCACCTCATGACGCTGCCGGCAGGAAACGCTCGGACAGGTCCCTGGTCAGGAGCCCTCAATGGGGGATTCGGATTCGGCCCGCAAAAAGCGACATTGCTTCCGAAGGCGTCGCCGCGAACGGACAAGTCGGCTGCATGAAAACCGCGGCGCGGGCGTTGCCGCTGTCGTCTTATGACGGCGGTTTTCGACTTAGTCGTAAAGCGTCGTCATCTGTCCTGCGAGCAATGGATAGCGCCGACATGCCGCCCGAGTTTGCGCCAGCACCCCAGCACCCAACGACTTGATGCAAGACACAGTGAACAACCTTCTCGGTGTTTCCGGCCGATCCGCCGCTGCGATGCACGCGGCCGCAGCGAGCGAGTTGTATGAAAGCAAGCGAGGCGCCCCTAGCTTCCGGCTGGAGGACTTGATGGCCATCGCTGAGAATGTGTGTGGAGAGCGGAATTGGGGAATTCCCCCGGAACTGCTAGCCGGGCTGAGAATCCTGCTCGATGCGCTGCAATCCGAAGCCGGGCTGGACGCACTCGGAAGAAAGTTGCTCCATCGGGATGTGGTCCGGTGGCTGTGCAATTGCCTGAAATTCGAGGCTGATTTGAAAAAGGATCGGGTCCCACCTACCCCTGCAACCTCGCAGCCAGTTTTTATCGCCGGTTTCGGCAGAACCGGGAGCACGCTGCTGCATACACTTCTGGCACTCGACCCGGACAACCGGACACCGAAGCTCTGGGAGCTTCTCGAACCCTCCCCGCCTCCGGGCGAGGACCTGCAATCGGACGCCCGGCGCGTTGCGGCGGCCGAGAAGATGCTGGCGCTGATCGATTCATTTTCCCCCCACGCGTTGAAAATTCATCGCATCGACGCCCGAGCGC
>Ga0315912_10005687_pt1 | contig 11388 bp, 9 predicted proteins | sample VfabasoilMG_FD_204469 | JGI IMG/M metagenome (GOLD analysis project Ga0315912, IMG submission 204469) | Garden soil microbial communities collected in Santa Monica, California, United States - V. faba soil | ecosystem: Environmental > Terrestrial > Soil > Garden | place: USA: California...
TCGAGATAACTCGAGAGCACGCCCTGCAAAGTCCCGCCATAAGAGCGAATCACCTGCGACAGGAAGTCGCGGCTCATCACCGGATCGACACCATGTTCCTGCTCGGCGATCACCTGCAGCAGGATGCTGCGCGTGATGTCTTCCTGCGATTTCTTGTCGATGACAACGAAATCGATGCGCTCGAGAACCAGGGACCGGATGTCGCTGAGCGTGATGTATTTGCTCTGCACCGTGTCGTACAGACGTCGGTTTGGGTATTTCTTGATGACGCGTGGTTCGCTCATGACTTCACCCTCCGTGTGGCGCCTACCTTAGTCCACCTGCAGCAAACCCACAATTTCGTCGTCCATTTCTGCTTTCATGTCGCGGGTGGCGGACATGGGGCCGTCATGCTGCCCGCAAGCGCTTGCGGGTCCCAGTGCTCAAATGCCCATTTCCAGAGGTCTTTGAGCGAAAAGAGGGCCAAATCAGCCGGCGGCGACTGGGATAAAAGCGTAAGGGCCTGTGTAAGCCCTATGGCCACTTGCGAGGGGTCGAGCGCTATCGCGCGACTGGACTTCGATAGTTTGGCGCCATCGGGTTCGACCACCAGTGGCAGGTGGCCGTAGATAGGCCGACTGAATGACAGGGCGGTTTGCAGGTCGATCTGCCAGGGCGTGCTGGTGAGCAGGTCGGCCCCGCGGACCACGCGCGTGATGCCCTGGTGCTCGTCGTCCACGACCACGGCGAGTTGGTAGCTCGCGATGCCATCGCGACGTTCGACGACCACGTCGCCACAACTGCGAAGATCGAAAACCTGCTCGCCCTGGAACAGGTCGGTGAATTGCACCGTCGAGTCGCTCACTCGAAATCGTTGCGATGTCGGTCCAGGCCGGGTCGGACCCTGCCGACAAGTGCCCGGGTATCCCGGCGCATCCTCGCCGCCGGCGCCCGCCAGCTGTTTGCGCGAGCAGCTGCATTCGAAGATGCGTCCCTGCGCCCGCAGCCGCGCGAACGCCTCGCGATATGCCTCGCGACGCGTGCTCTGGTAAAGGATGTCGCCGTCCCATTCGAAGCCGAAGACTTCCAGGGTGCGCAATATTTCGTCGGCACATCCGGGAATCACGCGCGGCGTGTCCAGATCCTCGATGCGCACCCGCCAGCGCGCGCCGCTGGCGCGTGCGTCGAGATAGCTGCCCACCGCCGCGAGCAGGGATCCCAGGTGCAACGAGCCCGTGGGCGAGGGGGCGAACCTTGCCACGGGCTGGCGCCCGACAACGGAAAACGGGGCCGATGCGGCCCCGTCCGTGTAGTTGTCAGGCACTACGAACTGCCGTTATCGGTAGCGATCGTCCCGGTCGCCGTACTGGCGTTCGCGGCGCTCGCGGCGTTCCTGCGCTTCGATGGTCAGCGTGGCCACGGGCCGTGCTTCGAGGCGCTTCACACCTATTTCTTCGCCGGTTTCGAGGCAGTAGCCATACGAACCGTCTTCGACGCGCTTCAATGCCTCGTCGATCTTGCGGATGAGCTTGCGCTCCCGGTCTCGCGTGCGCAGTTCGAGGCTGAATTCCTCTTCCTGCGTGGCGCGATCGTTCGGGTCCGGAAAATTGGCCGCTTCGTCCTTCATGTGCGACACGGTGCGATCCACTTCTTCCATGAGATCGCGCTTCCAGCCATTCAGGATTTCGCGGAAGTGCTGCAGCTGCTCCTTGTTCATGTACGCCTCACCACGCTTGGTGATGTACGGCGTTACATTGCGGGGCCCTGCGAGCAGGCTGCCTGCTTCGACGGTGTCGTCACCCTCCTCGGGGGCGGCGCGGCCGGTCGGTGCGGTCGCGGCGGAATGCGTTGGCACACCGGTCGCTGTCACGACGATGGCTTCGGCCGCGGGTGCCTTGCGGATGGCCTGGGCCACCGGCGTTGCGCTCTGGCTGCTGGCCGGCGCGGGTTTCACGACGGGTGCGGCAGGCTTGGCGGCGACTGCGGGTTTGGCAGGAGCCGCGGACTTGGCGGCGGGCGTGGCTTTGGCAGGTGCCGGTTTGGCGGTGGTCTTGGCTGCGACGGGCTTCGTCGCCGGCTTCTTTGCGGTCAACTTGGGTTTCTCGGCTTTCTTCGGCTTGGCGGGCTTTGCAGCCGCTCGCTTGGTCGGCATCTTGTGTCGCTCCAGGCCCGGATCCGGAAAGGGGGCCGGTTTGCAGGACGCGGGACTATACCGGCGACTTTTTTGGCTGTACAGCCGCCTGAAATCGGCGACTGGGAAGGGTAAATCAGGGCAATTCGACCCCCGGCTGGGGTGTCCAGCCCTTTTTGCGGCGCTCGACCACCACCGTGGTGTAGATGCCGCCCCGGACATTGAATTTCCCCGCCAGTCGCAGAAAACGCGGTGCGCAGGCACCGGCGAGGTCGTCGGCGATCTGGTTGGTCACCGCCTCGTGGAACGCCCCCCGGTCGCGAAATGACCACAGGTAGAGCTTGAGCGATTTGAGCTCGACGCAAAGCTCGTCGGGAACGTACTCGAGTTCGAACGTGGCGAAGTCCGGCTGGCCTGTCTTCGGACAAAGACAGGTGAATTCCGGCAGCGTCATGCGGATCGTGTAATCGATCTCGCGCGACGGATTTGGAAAAGTCTCAAGGCGTGTCGATGGTTGCGTGGACATGTTGAGTGATGGGATTTGTCGTCGTCCGCGTTCTGAAAAATGCGGCCGACGAGTGGCCTGAAAAAGATTGCGATTACTTTACACTACGGCGCCAATTCTTCCGCCGCCTGCAATCGGTAAAAAATAATGCGCCTGACCAAGATCAAAGTCGCCGGCTTCAAATCGTTCGCGGACCCGACCTCGGTCGGATTCCCGAGCAATCTCACCGGCGTCGTGGGTCCGAACGGCTGCGGCAAGTCGAACATCATCGACGCCGTGCGCTGGGTGATGGGCGAACTGTCCGCGAAACATCTGCGCGGCGATTCGATGATCGACGTCATCTTCAACGGCTCCGCTTCGCGCAAGCCGGTCGGTACCGCGTCGGTGGAACTGGTGTTCGACAACAGCGACGGCAAGATCTCCGGTCCGTATGCCGAGTACGCGGAAGTTTCGCTCAAGCGCCAGGTATCGCGGGATGGCACGTCCAACTACTTCCTGAACGGTGCGCGCTGCCGCCGCAAGGACATCACGCAGCTGTTCCTGGGCACGGGCCTCGGTTCGCGCAGCTACGCCATCATCGAGCAGGGCATGATCTCGCGCGTCATCGAGGCGAAGGCCGACGACATGCGCATGTTCGTCGAAGAGGCCGCCGGCATCTCGCGCTACAAGGAGCGCCGCAAGGAAACCGAATCGCGCATCGCCGACACGCGCGAGAACCTCGAGCGCCTGCAGGACGTGCGCGACGAAGTGGACAAGCAGATCCGCCACCTGCAGCGCCAGGCCGCGACCGCGCGCCGTTACCAGGCGCTCAAGGAAACCGAACGCCGCCTCACCGCCGAACTGCTGGCGCTGCGACTGCGCGAGATCGATTCCGGCGCCGAGGTGCAGGATTCGGCGGTGCGCGAATGCGAGCTCACCATGGAGCGCGCGCTGGCCGACCAGCGTTCGGCCGAGGCCGCCATCGAGACGCAGCGCGTCTACCAGACCGAGCAGTCCGAGCGCGTCAACGGCGTGCAGGCACGTTATTACGAGATCGGCGCGGAGATCAGCCGCACCGAGCAGAACATCAAGCACACGCGCGAGCTGCGCGATCAGCAGCGCAACGAGCTCGGGCAGGCGCGCTCCACGCTGTCCGAACTCGCGTTGCACATCGAGCGCGACGAGCGGCAAATCGAATCGCTGCGGTCCGAGATCGAACAGCTGGGTCCGGAGCTCGCGCAGGCGCAGAGCGCCGAGACCGCGCTCAACGAAGGGCTGTCCGCCGCGGAAACGGCGCTGTCCGGCTGGCAGCAGCGCTGGGAAGAATTCAATCGCGAGCAGGGCGCCGCGCACCAGACCACGCAGGTGGAGCGCGCCCGCATCGAGCAGCTCGAGAACCAGCTGCGACGGCTTTCGAGCCAGACGGACCGTCTCGCCATCGAGCGAGACACCTTGCTGGCGCAGGAATCCTCGGCGCTGCTGGCGCAGCTCACGGAGAAGGAATCACTGGCGCGCAGCACCTCCGACGAACTCGCGCGCGCGCTGACCGCGGCGCTCGATCGCTCGCAAAAGCTGCGGGCCGCGCAGTTCGAGGCCGAAAGCCGCCTCGAAGCGGGTCGCAACGAACGCGAGCGTTCACGCGCCGAAGTGGTGTCACTCGAAGCCCTGCAGAAGGCCGCGCTGCAACGTGGCGATTCACGCACGGCCGAATGGCTGACCGGATCGGGACTGGCGAAGCAGCCACGCCTCGCGGCGCAGTTGTCGGTGCAGGGCGGCTGGGAACGCGCCGTGGAAACGGCGCTGGGTGACTACCTCGAAGCACTTTGCGTCGATGAGCTGGACGCGCTCGCGGACGTGCTGCCCACACTGCCCGTCGGCCGCATTTCACTTTTGCAGGCCGGAGAGCACCTGGATGCCGATGGCACGCCGGGCATGTTGTCCGGCGTGGTCGCGGGGCCCGCCGCCATCGTGCGCCTCCTGTCGCGCGTGCGACTGGCCGAGACACTGCCCGAGGCCCTGAAGCTGCGCCGCGAACTGGCACACGACGAATCCGTCATCACGCGTTCGGGCGAATGGATCGGCCGCGACTGGCTGCGCGTCAACCGCGGCGGCGATCCGCATTCGGGCGTCCTCGAACGCGAGCAGCGCCTCAAGCAGCTGCGAGCCGAGATGGCCCGCAGCGAAGACGAAGTGCGTGATCGTGAAGCGCGCCTGGCCACCTGCCGCGAAGAGCTGGCCCAGGCGGAACGCGAGCGTGACCAGGCGCAGAGCCGCATCCAGGGCGCGCATCGCGAGCACGCCGACCTCATGGGTCAGCTGGAAGGCGAGCGTGCACGCGCCCAGGAATCCACGGTTCGCCGCGAACGCCTGGAAGAAGAAGCCGCGGAAGTCTCCCGTGAAACCGGTCTCGCGCAGGATGCGCTGGCCCGGGCCCGTGCCGAACTCGACCGCGGCCTCGTGGCGCTGGATGCGCTCGACTCGCGCCGTTCCGGTCTCGAAACCGAGCGCGAAGAACGCCGCGAAGAAGTGCAGTCGGCACGTTCACGCTGGCAGGCCGCGCAGATCGCCAGCCGCGACCTGCTGATCCGCATCGAATCACGCCGCTCGAGCGAAAGCTCCATGAGCGTCGGCGTCAAGCGCATGACCGACCAGCGCACGCAGACGCAGGCGCGCGAGCGCGACCTCGAAATGGCGCTGGCGGACGGCGATCAGCCCATCATCGAACTAGAAGGACGCCTCGAAGGTTTCCTGGCGCGTCGCCTGGAGATCGAAAGCGAGCTGGCCACCGAGCGCCGCGCGCTCGAAGAGGCCGACGGGGCGCTGCGCGACCTGGATGAGAAACGACTCGACGCCGAGACGCGGGTCAACACCGCGCGCGCCGGCGTGGAGCAGGCGCGCATGGCGGCGCAGGAATCGCGCGTCCGGCGCGAGGGCATCGTCGAGCAGTTTGCCGCCACGCGCTTCGATCTCGCGGAGATACTCGCGGGCCTCGCTGCCGATGCCGCGGTGGTCGCCTGGGAAGAATCGCTCAACGGCACGCGCGCGGATCTCGAGAAGCTGGGCCAGGTGAACCTGGCGGCCATCGACGAGCTCAAGGAATCGAGCGAGCGCAAGGAATACCTCGACCGGCAGTTCGCCGACGTGACGTCCGCGCTCACCACGCTCGAAGAAGCCATGCGCAAGATCGAAAAGGAAACGCGCACGCGCTTCGAAGACACGTTCAATCGCATCAACAACGGCCTCAAGGAGAAATTCCCGAAGCTGTTCGGCGGTGGTCACGCGTATCTCGAGATCGTCGGCGAAGACATCCTCGAAGGCGGCGTCGCCGTCATGGCGCGACCCCCGGGCAAGCGCAACAGCAGCATTCACCAGCTCTCGGGCGGTGAAAAGGCGCTGACCGCGGTCGCGCTGGTGTTCTCGATCTTCGACCTGAACCCGGCGCCGTTCTGCCTGCTGGACGAAGTCGACGCACCGCTCGACGAACACAATGTCGGCCGTTTCTGCGACATCGTGCGGCAGATGTCCGAGCGCGTGCAGTTCATCTTCATCACGCACAACAAGGCCACCATGGAACTCGCCTCGCAGCTGCTGGGCGTCACCATGACCGAGCCGGGCTGCTCGCGTCTCGTCTCGGTGGACGTCGACGAGGCAGTGCGCATGGCGACGGCGTAACGGGGGCGCATGTCTGAGCTGCGCATCATTCTTCTCGTGGTCGGCGTGCTGTTCATCGCCGGCGTCGCGGGCTTCGAATGGTGGCGCGCGCGGCGCGGACGCGCACTGGCCGCACCGACCCGCGAAGACGGCGCCTTGCAGGAAGTGGCGCACGCAACCAGTCGTACGCCGCTGCCCGAGATCAACGTGGTGCGCGACTCGCGCGTCGCGGTGAGTGACAGCCTGCCGGTCATCGAACTCGCGAGTACCTCGGCGTCGGGCACGAGGCGGGCGCTGGGCATTTCGATCTCCGACGAAGTGGCCGTGGACGTTCCGCATCCGGGTGGGGAATCGGTTGAGGCGCCGCGCGTCGAGCCGACACGCACCGAGCCTTACATTGGCGCGGGCGGTGAAGAGCTGTCGCCCGTGCGCATCGTCGACGAGCAGCCGGTCGTGGGCCCGCAGATCGTGGTGTCGTGGCCCTCGGAGTCGGAGAGGCGCATCGTGACCCTGCGGATCGTGCCGCGCGGTGAGCCGCGTTTCGCCGGCCGTGCACTTCGCCAGGCCTTTGCCAGCGCCGGTTTCTGGCATGGGCCGCTCGACATTTTTCATCTTCCCGACGAACAGGGCCGGGTCATCGTCAGTGCCGCGGCGCTGGCGCAGCCGGGCACCTTCGATCCTTCGATCATGGATTCGCAGCGCTTCTCCGGGGTCAACCTGTTCGCGGTGCTCCCGGGCCCGTTGTCCGAGCGCGATGCCTTCGATGAACTGGTGCGCGCCGCGCGTACGCTGGCGGAGCGCCTCGAAGCTTCCATCACCGATCAACATGGCGACGAGCTCACGGGGCCGCGCATCGCCCGGTTGCGGCAATCTCTCGAGGCGCCAGTGCAGGCGCGTGCCGCCGGCGAGTCGTAAATCGTGACGGCCTCGGGCGAGGCGCGGCGCGCCGCGCAGCTGCGCGATGAAATCAACGCGCACGACTACCGGTACTACGTCCTCAACGAACCCGCGGTTCCCGACGCCGAGTACGACCGGCTCATGACCGAACTGCGTGCGCTCGAGTCGGCGCACCCGGAACTCATCGTCGCGGACTCGCCCACGCAGCGGGTATCGGGGAGCGCGGCGCCGGAATTCGCCGAAGTGCGGCACACGATCCCGATGCTTTCGCTGAACAACGGCTTCACCGACGAAGACCTGCTGGACTTCGATCGCAAGGTGCGTGAGCGGCTCGGCAGCGAAGGCCCCATCGACTACTCGGCGACGCCGAAGCTCGATGGTCTCGCGATCTCGGTGCTGTACCGCGACGGCGTCTACTCGCGCGCGGCGACGCGCGGCGACGGCGTGACGGGCGAGGATGTGACGGCGAACGTCGCCACCATCCGCTCGGTGCCTCGCAAGCTGCGGGGCAAGCCACCGGCCGTGCTCGAAGTGCGGGGCGAGGTGTTCCTGCCATACGCGGGCTTCGAAAAAATGAACCGCGACCAGCAGGAGCGCGGCGAGAAGACCTACGTGAATCCGCGCAACGCAGCCTCGGGAAGCCTGCGGCAGCTCGATCCACGCATCACCGCGCAGCGCCCGCTCGACCTGAATTTCTACGAACTGGGCGTGGTCGAGGGCGGCTCCGTGCCGGAGCGGCACAGCGATCTCGCGGCGTGGTTGAACGCGCTGGGGCTGCGTACCGGTTCGGAGGCCAGGCGGGTTCGTGGCGTCGAAGGCTGTCTCGGGTACTACCGCGACATCGGCGCGCGTCGCGCGCAGCTGGCGTACCAGATCGACGGCGTGGTCTACAAAGTAGATAGCCGCGTCGACCAGGAGAAGCTCGGCTTCGTGTCGCGCGCCCCGCGGTGGGCTCTGGCGCACAAGTTCCCGGCCGAGGAGGAAATGACCGTCATGGAGGACGTCATCTTCAACGTCGGGCGAACGGGTGCGCTGACGCCGGCGGCAAAACTCAAGCCGGTATTCGTCGGTGGCGTCACCGTGAGCAACGCCACGCTGCACAACATGGACGAGGTCGCGCGCAAGGGCTTCATGATCGGCGACACCGTGGTGGTGCGCCGCGCCGGCGACGTGATCCCGGAAGTGGTGCGCTACCTGCCCGAGCGGCGACCGGCGGATGCCCGGCCCATCGTCATGCCATCGCAGTGCCCGGTGTGCGGTTCGCCGGTGACCCGTCTCGAAGACCAGGCGGTGTACAAGTGCACGGGCGGCGTCCTCAAGTGCCGGGCGCAGCGCGCCGAGTGGATCCTGCATTTCGCGGGCCGGCGTGCCATGGACGTGGAAGGCCTGGGCGAGCGCCTGGTCGAGCAGCTGGTGAATGACGGGCGACTAACCACCCCGGCCGATCTCTACACGCTCAGCGAGGCGGAACTCGGCGCATTGAAGTTCGTGGCGTCGAAGCCGGAAGAGGGCAAGACGGCGGAACGCCGTTTCGGCGAGAAGAACGCTGCGAGCCTCTTCAAGGCCATGGAAAAGAGCAAGCAGACCACCTTGCCGCGATTTCTGTTCGCGCTGGGCATTCCGCAGGTGGGTGAATCCACCGCTCGCGCACTGGCCGAACAGTTCGGTGACCTTGCGCCCCTCATGGCGGCCGACGCCGCGAAGATCGAGACCACGCCGGACGTGGGGCCCGTGGTCTCCCAGGAAATCGCGAAGTTCTTCGCCAATGCCGACGCCCGACAGGTGGTCGAACGCCTGGTGGCCGCGGGAATAACCTGGCCCAAGATCGACGTGGTCCAGGCCGCGGACGCGCCGCTGGCGAACCTCACCTTCGTGATCACCGGCACGTTGGCCGGGCTGCAGCGCGACGCGGCCGAGGATGCTCTGCGCCAGCTCGGCGCGAAGGTTTCCGGCAGCGTCTCGAAGAAGACCAGTTTCCTCGTGGTCGGCGCCGACGCCGGCTCCAAACTCGCCAAGGCGCAGTCCCTGGGGGTACGCATCCTCGACGAGGAGGCGCTGCAGCGGATCCTGGAAACGAAACGGCCGCCGGAACCCGCGTGAGCCCCGGCGGCCGTCGATCTTCCGGATTCTAGTTAGTGGTGGGCGCGGCCGGCGTGGTCACCGGTGCCGGTGCCGCGGGGGCTCCCGCCGGGGCCGGCGCGGCGGCAGCGGTGCTGCTCGCCAACGGTGGATCGATCTTCGCCGTCTTCACGAGCTCTTCCGCGTAGGCCTGGTACTTCTTCCGCTGCACGATCTGCTTGAGCTGTTCCTGCACGGCCTCGAAGGCCGGCGGGGCGCGATCACGCGTGCCCAGCAGCTGTATCACGTGCCAGCCGAACTGCGTCTGCACCGGCGTCTTGGTGTATTCGCCGTTCTTCAGCAGGGCGACCGCATCGGAGAAGGGCTTGACCATGGCGTTGGGCGCGAACCAGTCGAGATCGCCGCCCTTGGCCGCCGACGCCTTGTCGGACGAGAAGCGCTTCGCCAGCGTCCCGAAGTCCATGCCGCTGCCGAGCTGGCCGATGATCTTCTGCGCCACGTCTTCGCCGCTCACCAGGATGTGGCGCGCGTGGTACTCGACCAGGGGCGAGGACTCGAGCTGCACCTGGTATTCGGCGCGCAGTTCCTCGTCGGTGGGCACGCGATCCTTGAGGTATTTCTGCGCGGATGCCTGTTGCAGCAGGTTGATGCGCGCCAGTTCCAGCCGCGACGCGACTTCCGGATCCTTCGCCAGCCCGTCTTTCTCGGCCTGCTGCGCGATGAGTTCGAGCCGGACCAGGTTCTCCTTGATCTGCTCGCGGTCTTCGGGCGGCAGGTCGGCCGAGGACTTGCCCTGGGTCAGCGCCTTGACGTAGTCCTCGTAGAGCTCCGTGCTGATGGGCTTGCCGTTGACGGTGACCAGCGGCGGCTTCGCGGGCGGCGCTTCCGCGGTCGGTTCGGTGGTGGCGGGCTTGCTGCAGGCGGCCAGCGCGAACACCACGCCCATGGCCAAAAATCGCATGACTTTCATTTGATCTCTCAAGAAGTTGGGCAATTTTTCTCAGGCAGGACGCGCGTCTATCGACAACGCATGTATGTCCCGCCCCATCAATTCGGCGGCGGCAGCATAGACCATCCGATGCCTTTCCACCTGCGAGGTCCCGGCGAACGCCGCGGCCACGATGGTCACGTGGAAATGGCCGCCTTCACGCGCGCCGGCATGGCCGATGTGATGGGCACTGTCGTCCCGGATCTCGAGCAGCGTGGGATGCAGCGCGCCCTCGAGCGCGTGGCGCAGCTTCTCGACGCGCACGCTCAAGTCGGTTCCTCCGACTGGTAGCCGCGCATGAGCCACAGCGTGGTGCCGAGCGTGAAGACGAACACCAGCGGCAGGAATAGCCAGGTCTTCATGGACACCCAGGTTTCCTCGGCCAGCGTGTAGGCGGCCCATAGGTTCAGGCAGCCCAGCGCCACGTAGAACGCGGCATTGACCAGGGAAAGATTGCGCCAGGTCGAACGCGCCACCGTGTGGCCCTCGGGCAGCACGCTGCCGATCATGCGTTCCAGCAGCGTCTTCTGGCCGATGAACACACTGCCGAGAAACACCACGGCGACCAGCCAGTAAAACACCGTCGCCTTCCACTGGATGAAGCGCACGTCGCGCAGCACCAGCGTCGCGATGCCGAACACCCACACCAGGATGGCACTCACCAGGTGCATCTGCGGCACCTTGCGCGTACGCAGCCAGTCCCAGGCGAGCAGCAGGGCCATGCCCACCATGAGCACGACGGTTGCCGGGTAGATGCCGCCCAGAAGTTTGTAGGCGGCGAAGAATGCGATGAGCGGCGCGAGTTCGATCAGGGTTTGCATCGGGTCGTATGATAGCGGCAGATCCGTGAGCCAGTATTTCGAGCTACATCCCGAGAATCCACAGTTGCGCCTGGTCCGTCGCGCCGCCGAAATCGTGCGCGCCGGAGGGCTCATCGTGTACCCGACGGATTCCTGCTACGCGCTCGGCTGTCACATCGGCGACAAGGACGCGCTGGAACGCATCCGGAGCATCCGCAATGCGGATCGCCACCACCACTTCACGCTGGTGTGCCGCGACCTCGCGGAGATCGGCCGCTACGCCAAGGTGGAAACCTGGCAGTTCCGCATGCTCAAGGCGGCGACGCCGGGGCCATATACCTTCCTGTTGCCGGCCACGCGCGAGACTCCGCGCCGCCTG
>Ga0315912_10005688_pt1 | contig 11388 bp, 9 predicted proteins | sample VfabasoilMG_FD_204469 | JGI IMG/M metagenome (GOLD analysis project Ga0315912, IMG submission 204469) | Garden soil microbial communities collected in Santa Monica, California, United States - V. faba soil | ecosystem: Environmental > Terrestrial > Soil > Garden | place: USA: California...
GGACGATATTGGGGTGACGTAATTTGCTGATCACATCTGCTTCGCGTTTGAAGCGGGTAAGTTGATGGATGTCACGTTCCAACAGTCCCCTCATTATTTTGACCGCGACGGGTCCATGGATTTCATGGGTGCCTGTATAGATCTCTGCCATGCCCCCGCGAGCGATCAGGTCCTGGATTTGAACCTTGCCTACTGTTTTTCCTGTCCATGCTGGCATGACAAGATTATAACTGGGAAGTGTTCAATTAAACATACATTTGGTTGTTACTGCCGGGTATGCACATCCTTGATCGCACCGATCAGGCGCGGCTGGATTTCACCAATGGGAACGCCGGGTGTGCCGGGTGTGATGATGTCGTGAGGAAGTTTCATTTCTTTTTCGAAATGATATTCGTTCAAATTTCCCTTGCCATGTTTTTTCCATAGGTTGAGTAACTTGAAAATCTCGGCGTTGCTCACCGCTGGTTCGGCATCGTTGATGATCATTGTGATGTTCCCACTCAATGGTGGGGACTTCTGAGCCTGTGCGCGTGTGATCATGGCAAGGCGCATGATCTCTGCCAGGGCACGCCAGGGATAGCGCGGGTAGGCATAATAGATGCTATAGGGGTTATCCGCTTTCGTTCTTGGATCCCACCATAGGAAGAAGTTGGGGAGGAGCAGGGCAATACGCTCGAAGAGTTTGGTGAACACAGACGGGATCATTGCCAAACCGAACAACGGGGCGATGATGAAGGCAAAATCAAGATCGGGACGGTTTTGTGCCAGCCATGCCACCAGCGTCCCACTGCCCGAGATGCCCATGACCGTGACCTTTTTTCCCAGACCGTGTGCAATGTCAACGACTCTATCTCCAAAATTCGTGATGTTCTCCGCTGTCAAATTGACCAACGCCTCAGTCATACGGTCGGTTAGACCATGATATGGCATGCGCGGAATCAGGACATTGTTGCCTGCTTCGAAATATTGTTTACCAAGTTCCGTGAATTGTTCTGGGCAGTTGGTGAAGCCATGTATGAGGACGATGACGTGTTCGGTTTGCGTTCCGTGTGTGTAGAGTTTTGTAATGCACACATCCTGTGTCAGATCCAGGTTGTCCTCTTCCTGCATTGCCTTGACCTGGGCAAGCGCCTCATCATAGGAGGTCACGGGTTCGGGGTGTGAATGAAGCATGTTTCCTTAATTTTGATTGGTTGCGCGTCATTTCGTTTCTTCTTTGATCTTCTTCGCAGCTTTCTGGACGATCTTTCCAACCCCTGCAATGGGATTTGCCAACGTGGACAAAGCCACATCCGCAATATCGGGAGCCATCTTTTTCAGGTTGCGCAAACGGCGGGACAGGAAGGATTCGTTGGCTTCATCACCTTTGGCAACTTCGGCTTTGATTTCATCGATCTCGATAGTAAGATCTCGTTTTTCAGTAATACTACGGGAGGATGCTTCTATGGCTTCGTAGATAGGTTTGAATTTTCGATTGGTGGTATTTACTATATCTTTATCGCCGATCGCGCTGTAGGCGTGAATATTGTATACCGTTGATGGTGGAGTACTTTTGCCTTCCTTTTCAATTTGTTTCAAAACATCTGCGACAATTAAGTCGATGATGCGATTACCAACTTGAACTGGTAAAGACTCTCTGCCTTCATTTGCCAATCGCTGGAGAAAGGTCAAATCAACGGGAGCAGCTTCGGGGGCGTTGGGAAGCGGGACTTTTTCCGTCACTTCAATTTTGGCGATAGTTTTGTGGATGGCGTCAAATCCGCCGCGGATCATGGCAAGCAGTTCACGTCGCGTCTCTTGTTTTCCACCAACGTAGATGTATATCTTTTTGTCTTCAATATCGGCTTTGATGAGGGCTGTGTTGTCGATATGTTTCAAAACAGCGCCTGTGCGCCAGATGGTGTTCTTGTGGATGAAGGCATTCATGCGGACGATGAAGCGCGTAATGATGGTTGATGGCAAAACGTTATAGTGATATTGAAACGCCAGCGCATCGTCCCACTCGCCTGTATAGATTTCGTCTTTGGGGAGCAGGTCGGGGATGAGGAAGGATTTATCGGGTTCGATGTCGTAGCACAACTCGAACTTCTTCATCATATCCACGATGAACAGGCGTTTGTTACTTGGATATTCAGGCGGGTTGAGTGTTTTGTTTAGGATGGGCAGGGTGAGCGTGCCCTGATTTTGAAAGAGTTCGTGCGAGTTGAGAATTTTATACACGCCATTGGTGACCCACTGCGGGTTGAGAATGCCGAGCGCTTCGAGGCGCGGGTCGTCTTGAAAATGCAGGACAACGCCCAGGTCGTGCAAGAAGCCGATGAGCGTGTGCTGACTGGTTTCGTCGGTGACCTCGTTCGCCCCGCACAAGCTGAGATATTCATCCTGCGTGATGAAGTTTTTATCCCTGCCGAGTTCCTCCAGTTTGGATTTGACCGTGAACCACGTCTCAGGTAGCAGGTCGCGGACGTGCGGCAGGGTATCCACTTGTTTTGCGATCTCGGCTTTGAGCGCTACGATACCCGCGCCCGTGGCGGCGGAGGTCTCAAGGATGCCGACGATGTTCGGATATTTCTTCTGCAAACCTGTACGGTCAATATCGAGCGGATGCTGGTCGGTCTTGTTGCCGACGATCAGCACAGGCGACTCGCCACCGAAGGACTGGATAATCTTAAGCCAGTACTCGACGCGGTTTTCCTCCTGTGTCAGGCGCGCATCCAGCACCAGCAGGTAGAGACTGCGCTTGGTGAGGAAGAACTGGTGCGTGGCATGCATGATTTCCTGCCCGCCGAAATCCCATAGATTTAGAGCTATTTTATTTTCATAATTTGGGATTTGTAATTCGAATCGTTCATTATCTTTTCCAACCACCTGCCACTTACTGATGTATATCCCTTCTGTTTTGTTTTGGTTATAAGTGAAAGTATCAAAAAGTATTCGTTGAATAATGGATGTTTTACCTACTGCACCTTGCCCGACTGTAAGAAGTTTAATTTCGCTTATTGGCTTTCTTTTTCCTCCGACAATCCAGTTGTAGAAATTAATTATTGATGAAGGTTCTCCGGTTTTAGAAAGAATTTCTGGTGGAATATCAAGCATATTGTTTTGCAGATTTAATATTGAAAGATTCTTCAAATTGTTGATTTCTTTGGGTAAATCGGTTAGTCGATTAGTATTAATATCAAGTTCTCGTAGATTTGTTAATTCTCCTATTTCTGGAGGCAATTTGGTGATAATGTTGTTGCTGATGTTCAATCTTGTAAGATTTTGTAACTCACCAATTTCTGGCGGTATAGTTGTAAGTTTGTTGCCGTGGAGATCCAAACTTCTTAAGTTTGTAAGCAACCCAATATCTGATGGTAAAGCATATATTTCGTGACCATTAAAAGCCATATGTTCCTTACGCTCAAAGGATGCGTGATGGATATGTTCTCGTAGAATTGAGTCGTAGGCGGATGTTGATTTTTCCATATTCCTAGCCTTTATATAAACATGTATAGATCTATTTTCTATCTGACATTAGATTTATGGTTTCCTCCTTGTAACGTTCCAGGGAAATCTGTTGCGTTTGAAAAGTGAGGAAGAAAACTAAAAGGGAGGGTTTTCATCTTTTGGTTGTTGAAGAACAAACCTATTCTTGTTTTCTAAAATCCATTTCCATCCTTCATCTGTAAATGTATATCCTGAATAGGGTAGTCCATCCTCTGGGTCTTGATAATCACTTATAGATATAAGTCTTTTTTGGAGCAGAGATTTTAAAGCAAGAGATGTAGCAACTTTTGTGTAACCACTTGCCTCCATGTCTCGTTTTATGACAAATGTACTTGGGTGGTCATCGGGCGCATCAAGATTTTGCGCAATAGCCGCAAGGGCAACAACTTCATGTGAATCTAACCCTTCGAAACTAGTAAGTTTTGTAAGTTCAGAAATATTTGAAAGTGTTTCTGCCTTTTCAAAATAAGCTTTTATTTTTGTCGTAATATCCAGTTCCAGTTTTTTGAAGTCACTTGATGAAGAAGTTGAATATTTTATGATTGTACGATGTTGAACGTCGAATGGAAACTTTGTTATTCTCTCGTCCGAACATACAAGTACAACCTCTTTCCCGCTTGCAAAGGCAAAACCAAGCTCAAACCAAACATTGGGGTTGTCCAATGTAATTTCGGCAAAACAAATCTTTGAATCACGGATTCCCCTCTCAATATCCTGAATTGGAATACTGACTTTTGGATCTTGATCCACCCTATATGGCTCAAGCCCTGCATTTCTAATAGCGGGTGCAAACACATCCTTATATCGCTTATCAAATGTGCCACCATCAAACGGTTGCATAACAAAGCAAGTATCCATAATCTGTTTTCCTTCCTGTTCGATTCTGCTTTGGTGATTATACATCTTTGCCTTACTCAATCAACTTTCAAACCTTCCAACTTGTCGGCGCCACACGCGAACATCGTCGCTTCAATCTGTCGCTTCGTCTTCGCCCTCACCCTAGCCCTCTCCCGCAGGGAGAGGGGACTCGTTGCGTTTGAAATGAGGAGGTGGGTGATCATGTGATTTCATATAATCCAATTACATCGAACTCAGTCTCTTGTAGAGTTCTTTGTTCTTCTCCAAAACATATTCGAGCGCTTTTTGGAAATCTTCATGTGGGCGTTTGGCGATCTCTTCAATGCACAGACGCAGTAATTCGTCAGGGTCAATGCCATGTTGCTTGGCAAGTTCTTGAAATTGTAGGAAGTGAACAAATGTGAGAACAGATGATTGATATTCTTTTGGCAATGATGCAACTTCATGAATAATTTCTTGTATAACGTCCGACATATCACACCTTTTGACTCGATTCTACACCTTTACCAATTTTCCATTCTCTAATTCTCCAATCTCTTTTGCCCCACAGGCAAACATCGTGACCTCAATTTGCCTTTTCGTCAACTTCATCATTTCAACGGCTTTCTCTGTTGAAACCGCCGCGGCTTTGAGGAATTGACCTGCCATGCCGCCGAGAGTCGCGCCGAGGGCGATGCACTTGGCGATGTCGAGTCCGTCTTTGATCCCGCCGCTGGCGAAAATAAGCGTGCCGGGGACGGCTCGCTTAGCGTTTAGTATTGAATCAGAGGTTGGAATGCCCCAGCCAACGAACGTGGCGGCGAGTTGACGAGTGAACTCGTCGGGTGCGCGGTGCATTTCCACTTGGGACCAACTTGTTCCGCCCGCGCCAGCCACGTCAATGGCGGATACGCCGCAATCGGCTAAGAGTTTGGCTGTCCTTTCAGAGATGCCCCAGCCAACTTCCTTGGCAATGACAGGTACTTCGATCTGCTTGCAAACTTCTTCGATCTTTTTGGCAAGACCGGCGAAGTTCACGTCTCCTGCATCCTGCACTGCCTCCTGGAGGGGGTTAAGATGGAGGATTAGTGCGTCGGCTTGGATCATGTCCACGGCGCGGCGGCAGTGGTCAATGGTGTAGCCGTAGTTGAATTGGACTGCGCCGAGGTTGGCGAATAATAAAATATTTGGCGCAACATTGCGCGTGATGGAGAATGTAGGGGTTTGTTCGGGGTGTTCGAGCGCGGCGCGCTGGGAGCCGACTCCCATGGCGATGCCCACTTCCTGCGCGGCTTCGGCGAGTCGCTGGTTGATTTCGCCGGCTTCCTCTGTCCCGCCGGTCATGGAAGATATCAGAATGGGAGCGGCTAATTTTTTGCCGAACAGGCTAAGGCTTGTGTCGATGCGGTTTAAGTCCAGTTCGGGTAAAGCCTCGTGCGTAAAGTGGTAGTTCTCTAGTCCTGTGGTAAGCGCGGAGCGGACATCCTGCTCCAGATTGATCTTGATGTGGTCGGCTTTTCTCTGATCTATGGGCGCAACTTTTGACATGGGGTAGTGTTCCTGTGATTGTGTATATATCTCTGGCTTGACACGGTTGTTAGACCGGGTACAATTGCCACGAAAATTCAAACGGAGGTAGGAATGTCTGAAACATACAATGATGTAAAGGCGATTATCAAAGACTTGCTCGGTGCAGACGAAGCGAAGATCACGATGGAGGCTCGCTTCCGCGAGGACCTCGAGGCTGATTCTCTCGATCTCGTGGAGCTGATCATGGCTTTTGAAGACAAGTTCGGCGCCGAGATCTCAGACGATGATGCGCAGAAAATCGTCTCTGTGGGTGATGTCGTCGCTTATATTGACTCGCACAAGTAATTTGTTTGTTCGATTATAACCGTAGAGCCGTCCAAACTTGGACGGCTCTATTGTTTAAGTATTGCTCTGGTGGTTGAGTAGCCACGAGTGAAACGAGTGGCGTATCGAAACCACCATGTAAGCAAAGTTATTTTGGTTAGTGGTGGTCTCGATATGCCCTTCGCAACGAACGCTCAGGGCTACTCGACCACCGAGTTTACTTCAACAGCGAAGGGATTTCTTCCGGGTGTTTGGCAACTTTTACGCCCGCGGCTTCCAATGCTTTGACCTTGCCTTCCGCACTGCCAGAGTTGCCTTCGATGATCGCACCGGCGTGTCCCATGCGTTTTCCGGGAGGGGCGGTCTGACCGGCGATGAAGGAGACAACAGGCTTGGTCATTTTGGATGCAATGAACTCCGCTGCTTTGTCTTCGTCGGTACCACCGATCTCACCGATCAATACAACTTTTTCCGTGTGAGGATCATGTTCGAACATTTCAAGACAATCAATGAAGTTCGTGCCGTTGACCGGGTCGCCGCCGATGCCCACGCATGTGGACGCGCCCATGCCGACCAGCTTCAACGCGTACAACACTTCATACGTCAATGTGCCGGAGCGTGACACCACGCCGACATTGCCTGGGATGGCGATGTTGCCGGGGATGATACCGACCTTTGATTCGCCGGGGGTCAACAGACCGGGGCAATTGGGTCCAAGCAGGCGCACCTTCTTTTGGTCGAGGTAATTGCGGACGCGCATCATGTCCTGCACAGGGACGCCTTCGGTGATGCAGACGATCAATGGAATGCCTGCGTCCGCGGCTTCGAACATCGCGTCGGGAGCGAAGCGTGCGGGGACAAAGATGACCGAGCAATTTGCGCCGGTGGCATCTGCCGCGAGTTTGACCGAATCAAACACGGGGACTTTTCCGTCGAGAACCCATTCGCCGCCTTTGCCGGGGGTCACACCTGCGACGACGTTCGTCCCATAGGAAACCATCTGTGTGGTGTGAAAGAGTCCTTCGTTACCTGTAATGCCTTGAACGATCAAGCGGGTGTCTTTGTTGATTAATATGCTCATTGTATTATCCCTTCGCCGCCGCGACCGCTTTTTGTGCCGCATCTGCCAACGTTTCTGCTGTGATCATATTCGCATTCTCGAGCAGTTTGCGACCTTCTTCTGCGTTCGTCCCAACGAGACGGACGACCATCGGTACCTTCGGTTTGACCTCATCCATCGCAACGAGAATACCGCGTGCGACTTCGTCACAGCGGGTGATGCCGCCGAAGATGTTGAAAAGCACCGCTTTCACATTCGGGTCGGAGAGGATGATGCGCATCGCCGCGGCGACCTTGTCTGCTCCTGCTCCACCGCCGATATCCAGAAAATTGGCTGGTTCGCCTCCAAACAATTTGACGATGTCCATGCTTGTCATCGCGAGACCTGCGCCGTTGACCATGCATCCGATGTTGCCATCGAGTTTGATGAAGGAGAGTCCGTGACGGCGCGCTTCCGTCTCTGCGGGTGCTTCTTCGTCTATGTCGCGTATCTCGGCAAGGTCGGCATGACGGAACAGTGAGTTGTCGTCAATCAACATCTTGCCATCGAGCGCTACGAGCTTGTTATCTTTTGTAATAACGAGAGGGTTGATCTCTGCGAGTTCAGCATCTGTATCTTTATACACCTGCCACAAAGCCGAAGCGATCTTGCTGAAGTCGCGCCACAGTTCGCGGGGCAGGTCGATCGAAGCGGCAATGTCGCGTGACTGATAATCGCGCAGTCCGAGCAGCGGATCGATGTGAACCTTGATGATCTTCTCTGGTGTCTTGGCGGCGACCTCTTCGATGTCGATGCCACCCGCGGCAGATGCGATCATGACGGGTTTCTTCGCGGCGCGGTCATTGGTGATGGCGAAATAGATCTCATGGGCGATGGCAGCGGCTTCATCCACAAGTACTTTGCGGACGGGCAGACCTTTGATCGTGAGAGTGAGGATCTGTTGCGCAAGTTCGGCGGCTTCATCTGAGTTTTTGGCAACTTTCACCCCGCCTGCCTTGCCTCGTCCACCGACCAACACCTGCGATTTAATAACAACGCGACCACCCAGTTCTTCGGCAATTTGTTTTGCCTCATCTGCGGTAGTCGCCACCCGTCCCTTGGGGATGGGAATTCCATACTTTGCAAAAATGGTTTTGGATTGATATTCGTGAAGTTTCATGCGTCTTCCCTGTAAGTTGAATTCAAAAGCACGGGCATTATACCACCCTCATTTTGTTGTGAACTGCGACGCGTCCGTAATGGACGAATTTGTGACGAATGTCAGGTGTCAGTGGCGCGACGGCTGGTTTGGGGCGAATTAACCCTCCCGTCGGAGTTTGAAGCGCCTGTCCGTCCTGGGGAGGAGATTTGTTTTATGAAGAGATTGTAATGTAGGTGCAAGATGAAAATCGCTATAATTTAACCGGTAAAAGGAGAGCCAATGCGTAAAATTTCCCATTTGATCGGAATCCTGTTGATCGTGTCCCAGATTCTTTCCGCCTGCTCTTTGTCGCTTGGACAGAACAATGTGGTGAAGGTGGGATGGTTGAAGAGTCCGGATTCCTTTAATCCGGGTTTGGCGAGATTGGATGAATCCTTTCGTATCTTTGACCTTGTATATGACACCCTTTATAAGTTGAATGTCAACCAGGAATATGAACTTGAACTCGCGGAGACCGACGACATTTCCCCGGATGGCAAAGAGTGGACATTTACGATCCGTGACGGAGTCAAGTTCCATGATGGCGAGCCGCTGACAGCGGATGATGTGGTGTTCTCCATCGATTTTTACATGAACCATCCGGATGAATTTCCATATCTTGCGAATTTCACGAGCTATTTCGAAAGTGTGAAAAAGACCACACCCACCTCGAAAGATGTGGTGATTACTCTTAAGCAACCCGTGGCGAACATGCAGAACCAGTTGTCCTATTTGTATATTCTTCCCAAGCATATATGGACGGGAAATATTGCGACCGAGGGTAACAACTTGAGCTTCCTTCGTTCCTTTTTTCCATCCCAGTACCTTGGCGAAGCGGATCTAAAAGCCGCTTTGACCTATCCCAATCTTGATATGATCGGCAGTGGTCCTTTTAAGATGGCGGAGTATCAGCCGGACGTACTGATCAAGTTGGAAGCGGTGAAGGACCATTTCTTTTATCCGCCGAAGGTGGATGGGATCGAGTTCATGATCTTTCAAACCCCCTCTGAAATGATACAGGCATTGGGGAACGGTGAAGTGGACATGCTCTCTTCTGTCCCCTTTGAAGCAGTGCCTGCCATACGACAAATGTCCAATGTACAGCTTGTGGATGGACCCTCTCTTGCGCCGTATATTTCAAATATCATCATTAATCAAATCACCCCTCAGACTTGTTCTACGTATCCGGGATTGGTGTGCAATGGGCACCCTGCCTTGCGTGATCGCAACGTTCGCCATGCACTTGCTTTTGCGGTGGATAAGCAAAGGATCATTGACGATGTCATGTTGGGGCTTGCCACTCCTGGATTAACACTTGTTCCGAAAGGTTTGGGAAAATTTTACAATACAGCCATCGTGGAAGATCCTTACAATGTGGATCTGGCTAATAAATTTCTCGAGGACAATGGATATCGTGATACGAACGGCGATGGTATTCGCGAAATGCCTAATTCCGACATTGACCTTGATTTTCGGTTGGGATGGCCCACCAATATTCCCACTGCCCAATACGAGGCGGAGCTTCTAAAATTCATGTGGTCGCAGATCGGTGTGGCGATTGAACTGACTCCCATTGACCCGGCTACTCTACAAGGGCGTTGTTGCCCCGGCTTTGATTATGACATCATGATCGGCGAGCGGGCGTCTAATCCAGACCCTGCGGTCATCCTGGGCACGGAATATTCCGGGAATATTCAAACTGGACTGAATGAGACGGGATATTCCCTGCTTGCCTACGATCAACTGTATACTCGCCAATTGGTAAAGCTTGACCAGGAAGACAGGTTATATACGATCCTCCTCATGCAACAAATGCTCTATACCGATGTGGTCTACATTGTCCCGTTCTATACGAATGCGATCCAGGCATACCGGACTGATACATTTACCGAATGGCCCATCGGTGCGAACAACCTCGCTTTGGAAAACCCGTTTTCACTGACAGCCATCACCCCTGTGCCATAGAAATTTCATTCAGCTCTTGAAAAGACTTCCGAAATAAAATCGGAAGTCTTTTTTGTGGTATCCTCCCAAACCCGTATGAAACATCTACTCCGAATACGTACCTTCCTCAAGCCATATCTCTGGCAGATACTGGCGACCATGCTCATGTTGCTCGCGCTCACCGGGCTTGGACTCATCGTGCCGCGCATCATCCGTTCTGTGATAGACGATGGACTGGCGCGCGGCGAATCGAAATACCTGATCCAGTCTGCGCTTCTCCTTCTTGGACTTGGGCTTGGTTCAGCGATACTGAATCTGGGTAATCGCTATCTATCTGAGTGGATCGCCGCACGTGTGGGGTACGACCTGCGGAATCGAATCTATGACCATATCCAGCATTTACCATTTACTTATCATGACCACGTCCAAAGTGGACAATTGATCTCGCGTTGTATCGAGGATGTCCGTTCCATCGAGCGCTTCGCAGGTGGTTCCGTCGCTGACCTTGTCCGATTCGTCATTCTCTCCATCGGCATCCTCTGGATCATGCTCGTGGATAATGCGCGGTTAGCGGTCGTTGCCCTGTTGCCCGTCATCCCATTGATATGGATGACCTCCAGCTTCGGGACGAAGATCGGCAAATTGTTCTTCGCGGTGGATAATGCCGTCGGTGAAGTCTCCAACCGTTTGCAGGAAAATGTCGTGGGCGTGCAGGTGGTCCGTGCCTTTGCGCGTGAAGAGTACGAGACCAAACGTTTTGATACTGCAAACAAAGAAGTCTTCAAGACCTGGGTGCATGTCATTGATGAGTGGTCAAAGATCATGCCGACCACCAACTGGTTGATCGCTATCAGTACCATTCTCATCCTATGGTTTGGCGGGCAAATGGTCATGGACGGCACGTTGACCATCGGTGCGATTGTCGCGTTCAATGTGTATATCCTGATGATGGCGGAGCCTGCCCAACAGTTGACAGGACTCGTCAACGCGGGCGGGGAAGCCGCGGCAGGCGCGCAACGCGTCT
>Ga0315912_10005689_pt1 | contig 11388 bp, 4 predicted proteins | sample VfabasoilMG_FD_204469 | JGI IMG/M metagenome (GOLD analysis project Ga0315912, IMG submission 204469) | Garden soil microbial communities collected in Santa Monica, California, United States - V. faba soil | ecosystem: Environmental > Terrestrial > Soil > Garden | place: USA: California...
CGAGACTTTTCCCCTAGTGCCTTTGCTGGATGAGATCGCCATCACCATCCGCCCCTTAGCGGACCGGAATGGGAATGCTTTACAGATCGTCTATCCCTCTGAACTCGGGGAGATGCGCGCTGACTTGCCGAAGGTGCGCCAGACGTTGTTGAACTTGTTGAGCAATGCCTGTAAGTTCACCAAACAAGGTGTCATTAAACTCGAAGTCGTGCGCGGAGTGCATCCGAAACCCAATGGCTCCGGTGCGCATGGGGTGGGTGACTGGCTCACCTTTCGCGTCGTTGACACCGGCATCGGGATGACCGCCGAGCAAATGCAACATCTATTTGTCGAGTTCACACAGGGCGATGCGTCTACCACGCGTGAATATGGTGGCACGGGCTTGGGATTGGCGCTCAGCCGCCGGTTTTGCCAACTCATGGGGGGCGACATCAGCGTGACGAGCAAAGTAGGGCAGGGATCGGTTTTTACCATTTACCTGCCAGCCGAAGTACGCCCCTTACCAGTAGCCGAACTAGAAAATTGATGGGGAATAATGCTAACGCTGATTTTGAAGCGCGCCTCATCGCATGGGCGCAAACTCAAATTGCCCCTAGCCGGTTAAAACATGTGCAGGGTGTGGTGGCGACCGCCGAGCAATTCGCCCAACGTTATGCCCCTGAAGCGCTCCCGGCTTTGCGGATCGCGGCGTGGTTGCACGATGTCGCCCGCCACTGGCCGCCTGAACAATTGTTGGCCTATGCTGAGGCTCATGCCTTGCCTATCACCGCCAGTGAACGCGCTGAGCCAATGCTATTGCATGGGGCGGTGGGTTACGCCCTCGCCGCAGAACACTTTCAATGGCACGACGTGGTTGTGCAATCTGCCTGCCAATTTCACACGGTGGGGGATGTGGCGATGAGCGTGACGGATAAAATTTTATTTGTCGCCGATATGCTAGAACCGGGGCGGAAATTCTCGGAGGTTGAAGCGTTACGGGCTGTAGAGCGCGAGCAGGGCCTCGACGCCGCGCTCTTGATGGGGATTGATCTTTCGTTGCAATGGCTCATCCAACGTCACGCGCCGATTGATGAGCGCCAAGTGCAGTTGCGGAATAAATTACTCGAAGCAGGGCGATCGGACGAAACCCCTTACGCTGGCGATAGGGCATAACCGCCTAATGCCAGCCGAGTATCAAATGTTAGCCCCCAACAAAAAGGCCGGTCAGTCTGACCGGCCTTTTTGTTTTATCAGCCTAACTCTCAATTCTGGATCGCTGGAAGGTACAAACGATACGTTGAGCCGCTGACGGTCGTCGTGGCGGTCGTCGTGGCGGTCCGTGCAGTGTTCCCGCGCGAAGTCAGAACCAGTGTAGCCGTATTGATCGTCCCGTTGGAAACAACGAGTGGGATTTGCACACCAACGCTCACTATCGCGCTGGCGCCAGCCGCCAGTGGGCCAACACTGAGGGGGGACGTGGTAGACCAAGTGGTGCCAGAGATGGTCAGGTCAAAGCGATCGGGCGCGTTGCCGGTATTGGTGACGAAGAGAGTATACGTCACTGTTTCGCCGGCCGCCCCGATGAGCGCATTTGCCTCCAAGGCGGCTTGTGCGCCGAAGACGTTGTTAGCGATAGTTACCAACGCAACTGCGCTCGAGGCGTTGCCGTTTTGCGAGTCGGCGGTGATGATCATGCCGTTACTAGAAGCGCCCGTCGTCGTCATTGGCACGGCGACGACGAAATCTACTGTCGTCATGCCACCGGGGGCCAATGGCCCAACCGTGGCGGTCAGCGGCGAGACCCCCCACACCGAACCGGTCACGGTCAGGTCAAAACTGTCAGTTAGGTTGCCTGTGTTCGTCAGCTGGATAGTATGCGTGACTGTCGCGCCCGGATCGCCGGTGCGGATGTCGAGCATCGGGCGAAGGCTCACAGCGGTTTGCCCAGCGGTGGTGTTCAGGACCATCGCTCCGGCAGGCTTGGCACTCGTCTGTGAGACGAAGTTAAGCGTGAGCGTATCCATTGCCCCCTCCGGCGCATCAACGGGGACATCTACCTGCACCGTCACTGTAGCCGTGCTATTCGGGTCGAGTGGGCCAACGGAGCGGGGGATGCTAAGCCCCCAACGGTTGCCCTCCGCCGATAAGTCATAAGTATCGGCGACGTTGCCGGTATTGGTGAGCCGCAGGGTATAAGTGATCGAAGTGCCTTGCCGAGCCACTAGCGCAGCACTTGGAGTGGACAGCGCCAATGTGCGAATGGCTGGGTCAACCGTTAGTGTCACTGGGAAGCGGAGGACCGACAAACTGCGATCATTGGTCGCCACAACTAGGGCACTATTGTATATGCCATCGGCGAGCGTAGCGGAGTCGAACATGACCGTGAGCGTGAACCCAGTGCCGACTGGTACTGAACCCGAAGCCGAAGAGACAGACAGCCAGCTGGTATCACCATAGATCGAAAAGCATTTTTCGCCCGAGGTCGAGCGTAACCAAGATGCACCAGAAATTTGGAAACCGCCGTCGAAGCCGCCGACCGTCCATACTTCGCCACCGGAGGCGCTGTTGGTGCAGAAGCCAGTGTTGTTTGCGGCATAACTGTTGGGTAGCGAATCGGCCACCTCCCTCCACGCGCTATCGGGCCAAGTCGTCCAATCCATCCGCTCGACCATGCCCGAGGGATCCAGGAGATTGTTATGGTTCGCGTCGCCGCCGATAGCGTATAACGCCCGTTCAGTGACGGCCAGCGCGAAATCGGCCCGGCCACTGGTGAACGTTGGGCCAGTCTCCCAAGTGTCACCCGCCATGTCGTAGCGTTGGGTCGCCGTGATATTCTCAAATGGTGACAGATCGCCGTGCCCGCCCACGACATAGAGATATTGACCGGCCTGAGCATAACCCGCACTAACCGCTGGGACGGGCATGGTCATCGCCGGAGTCGCCGTGAGCCAAGCATTGGCAGTAATGTCAAAGACATCTACTTGCCCAGCCGTCCCACCGGTAGTCAGATCAGTATCGCCACCTGCCAAGAAGAGTTTGCCGTTCCACGCGCCGATGGCCGCGCCTGCCGCGATGCGCGGGAGCGAGGGGCCGCTGGCCCAACTGTTCGCGGCGATGTTATAGATGAAGAGTTGGTTACTACCATCACCGCCCGCCACATAAATCTTGCCCGCATAACAGGCGGCGGCGGCGCTTTCGATCCCTTGCGGCAGTGGTGCGAGCGCCGTCCAAGTGTTGGTGGTCGCGTCGAACCGCCACGCCTTCTTGCTGAGGCGGGAGGCGTCGTTGAGGCCAGCGAATACATAGAATCTTTCTGGGTCCTCAGCGCATTGTGCGCGCGCCGCGTGAACCGCGCCACCGGGTAGCGCTTGCCCCATAAACCAAGCTGGGCTTTGGGGTGAAGCGATATAGAACGAAGGCGGTTGCTTGCCTCCGCCAGCGGCGGGGGCCCCCGCCAGTTCAAGCACATTGTATTGGAAGCCCGTTGGGCCGGTGTTGGTGATGAAGATGGATTGCTGAGCTGGTATGCCTTGTAGGGTCGTCGCGTTCAACGCCAGCGGGCCGACGCTCAGACATGGCGTAGCCAAGCGCACTGCCACGTTTTGCGTCGTGGTCTGAGCCGCTGTGACCCCGACGTTCATCACTGTGTTGGTCACATAGCCCCCATAGCTGACAGTGATCGTCAGCGGGCCATTGGCCCGATCCAACCAGTAGCTATAAGCACCATTCGCATCCGCACTTAACACCCGATTGTAACCAGCCTTGCCTTGCAAAGCGACCGTCGCGTTATTCAACGGCGTGGCGTTGGAGTCACAATAATCAAAAGCGGTGATCGTCCCGCTGACCTTGCCCCACGTCGCGGGTGGGTTGACGGTGAACGTCACTGGCACCCGGATTAAGTTATAGGGGGTGTCTTCACCAACGTGCAGGCGCGCCAAGTATTGACCGGGTTGATCCAAAACGTTGCTGTTGAAAGTCAGAGTGAGGCGTCGCGCGGCGCTGGACGATAGCGTTCCGGTGATAGGTGACACGGTGAGCCACGGCACGTCTACATTAGCGAGACAATCCGTCAGGCCAGGATAAACCTCGCCGCGCGTCGAAGACCCAAAGCCGCCCGAAGAGCCGCCGACCCGATAGAAACCGCAGGCGCTCGCCCCGCGATATAGCACGGAGTTGGAAGCCGCCAGCGCACTCCAAGCGTCGGCGAGCGGATCGTAGTAAAAGCCGTCGCTGGTGATGGTGGCGAAATTGTTGGTCACGCCACCGGAGATTAAGAACAGGCCGTTGGCGGTGGTGTAACCCATGCCCCATTGCGTTTGGGGCATGTCGGCGACGCGCGTCCAAGTGTCGAAGTACGCATCATAAACGTAAGTGCGGCGGCTCTCGCCAAAATCGGAGGCCCCGCCCGCGCAGTAGAGTTGGTCGTCTATGGCACCGCACGCCAACCATGAAGTCGCGATGGGGTAGGGCGCAATCGCCGTCCAAGCATCTAGTGTTGGGTTATAGCGGTAAGCATCGGACGTACCACAGAAGCTGGACCCGCACCCGCCGATCACATAAAACTGACCGTTGAGGACGGCGCTAGCCGAGGCGGCATACGCTGTTGGGATTGAAGCGCCAGTGAGCCAAGTATTCGAATTCGGGTAATAAATTTCCAGTGAGGTAACCGGCGTTCCATCTAGGCCCCAGCCACCTACGACATAGAGCCGCCCATTGATGAAAGCCACCGCTGGCTTTTCGCGGGCGTTCGCCATGTTCCGCATCTCCGACCACGTGTCGTCAGTGGGATCGTAGATGTAACCACTGCTCACAATCGAGAAGCCGTCGTAACCACCAACAGAATAGAGTTTGCCGTTATAGAACCCAGCGGAGTTGTCTTGAATCGGGATCGGGTAGTCAGCGATGTCTTTCCACGGCGTCGCGGCGAGCGGCGACGAGGCGCGCGGCGCTGGTGAGGCGGTAGTCGGCGCAGGGAAGTTCCGATTGGTTTCGCCCAACCGCAAAGGCGAGAACTGCCCGGTCACTTCATTGGCCTCATCAGCCGTGGCACTCGAGGTGGCTGGCAAACCAACGTGGCTGGGGATTTCACCCACATAAAATGATCCAGCTAATGCGCCGCTGTTAGTCAGTGTGAGGGGCCGCGTTTGCGACAGACCTAACGTGACCGATACCGCTAACCCAGACGGCGGATATGTGTACGACAGGAAGCCCGCCGAGAGATTGAAGTCTTGCCGAGCGGTATTGCTGAGGGGCACCGTCACGGTCACGACATTGTTGGCATAACTAGGGAGCGATGCTGTGAAAACGCGCGACCCGGAGGGGGAGAAAAGCGTGTAAAACGAATCCGCTACGGCCGGGTCATCAGTGGCCGTGGTGGTCGCGGCATAACCGGCCGCGTTCTGCACGCCCACCCCCGCCAGAGGTTGGCCGATATGCACATCATACGCGTTGCCTACAATCAGACCACCGCCGGTTGGTGTCGTGCAAGTCCCTAACCCGACGTTATCTATTTGCCACCACAATTCCCACGAAGCGTTGTAATAATAGAAGCGCGCCATGACATTCGACTGCCCAGCGGCGACGGGCGAAATATCCAACGCGACATGTCCACGGAAATCGCCGACGTCAACGGCCGACAGTTGGTAAACCGTCGTCCAACTCGCACCGCCGTCGGTGCTGATGTCTACATCGGCAACCTCGTTCAGATCACCGGGGTCTTGATCAAACGCATCAATATAAGCGTTGAAGTCGGTGTCAAAGGTCAACCACACTTCTGCCGCGCCAGAGAAATCGCGGGAGGGCGTTTGTAACGCGGCGTCTTGGAACAAGCCTGGGCCAAAGTAATCGCTATCTAGGATAGCCATCCCACCCGTGCCGCCCGTGCGATTACTGCGTTCAGCAGGGTTGTCAAAGGCCCAGTCCCCTTCTGAAGTGTTATCTACGGTACTCCAACCGGCTGGCAATGTGCCGCCTTCAAATTTTTCATAAAGCGCACTGAAGACATAGCCCGGAGCGGCACAGGCAGTCGCCGCTGAAGCCATCGCAAAGTTCAGGGTCTGGTTCGCGGCGAGCGCAGTCAACGTCTGACTGCCCACGGAGTAGCCAGCCGTCCAAGCCGAGGCGCGCACAATATAATTTGAGCCGCCCGCCAGGGTCACGCTGTAGAAACCTGTGACCGGGTCGTTGTAGATCGGCCCGCTGGGCGCTCCGGCGATGTCAAGGCGAGCATAGAGCGGCCAGTTGGTCGCCGCATCGCGGATCGTGCCGGACACGACAAAGTTAGTCGCGGTGTTTAGCGAAACGTTGCGGGTTGTGCTGGTCACGACACTAAGATTTGTAACTTGGGCGGGTTGATAACCATAGGCCGAAACTGTGAGGGTGTAAGTTCCCGCAGGCAGGGTGAGCGTATAGCGTCCACTCGCGCCAGTTGTCGCGCTAAACGTTTGGGTGAGGCTCCGGGTCGCCTGAACGGTCGCGCCGGCAATTGCGCCCCCGCCGGTCGTTTGGGTGACATTCCCAGAAAGCGTGCCCTGTGATGATTGACACGAGGGAAATTTAAACGACGCAATGCGTGTGCGCCAAGCAAAGGGATCTACCGTCGCGTAATATTCTTGGGTATACCAGAAGGTGCAATCATCTACCGGGTCGAGGGACATCGAGCTATAGTCGCCCCAACGCGCTTGGGAAGCAGTTTGATACCCCGTGCCTTCAATGATCGAGGCTTCGGTTTGCGCCAATGCGCCGAGGGTGTCCGTGATGAAGCGCCCAGCGTAACGAATAGAGGGTGAGATGGTGGCGCTGGATACGCTGTAGCCGAGGGCGATATTCCCTAGTTTGTCCATCGCCATGCTCCCCATCCAGCGATGCGCCGCGTCTGGGGCGTGGGTGCCTTGCTGATAGATCGTAAACGTGCCGGTGTTGCGGAGTTCATACCAACGAATCCCGGCGTGATCTGTGCCATCCACGTCCACCGTGTGGTTCACCACCATCGCCTGATAACTGCCGAAATTGCGATACTGCAAGAGATTCATCACATTGGTCGAAATGGCGTCTACTGGCGTCCCCCCTGGTTGCGGGATACATTCCCGCGCGTAGCCGCACAGATCGGGGTCAAACGGATCGGTAGGAATAACTACATTGGGATCGCCGTTCATCCCAAAGGTGGAGTTGGCGGGTGTCGCCCAATCGGTATGAAATTCCCAAATGGACAGTTGATCTTGACCCGAGGGCGTGGCCCACCAATCTTTGTCATCCACTTCGACAAAATAATTGGGTGTCCCGGCGGGCGGCAACGGGCCAGTGAGGTTGGCGGGCAACATGCCACCATAATTGCGGTTTACCGTAAATAAGTCGAACTTGATCATGCGCGCCGCTTCCCCGGCTAACATCCGGTCGCGCTCAAATACTACTGCTATCGCCCCTGCCCAGGTTTCTTCGGAGTTGAATTGATTTCCTGTCAGGTAATAGCCGTCCGGCCAGACAGACAGCTTGGGGTAGTCGTGCGTCTTGAGATCGCTGAGCTTGAAGGCGTAGCGATACCAACCACCAGTCGGGTCGTCAGTTTGAGAAATAGCGATACATTCATACGTCGGGCCAACGGAGAAGTTCGGGTGAGCCATTTGGCTTCCAACCCAGCGATTGGCGAGGTGATCGTAGAGGATGATCGGGTCGCCATCGTTGGTCTCCTCACACGGGCCACCTAAACCGGCCCAAAGTGTATTGCCCGGAGCTGGGCCGTAGACCAACGTTGGTGTAAACGTTGTGCGATCCAGGGCCCACACAGCGAAGGAGGTATTAACCCATTGTACGTAGTGCCGTGCTCCAATCGCGCCATTCGGATCGGCCGGGATCACAACGTCAACGTTGTCGAGGCCATCGAAATTGAAGCCGGTGGATGGCATGGCCGCCGCTGGACTAGAAGGCTCTTGCTGTGGGGCGAAAGGTGCTATCAGGGGAGCCGTGTTTGCCGATGGAACACGCCCCGGTAACGCCACGCGCGGGAGGTTTTGGACCGACCGCGTGGCGGAGGTTGGCGCCGAGCCAATGGCATTCGACAAAGAGGGCAATGTGTCGTATTGAATAGCCCCACTGACCTCTGGTGTAAAACCTGTCGGCGTACTCGCGAGTGGCCGACTTGAGTCATGCGTACTCTCCGGTTGACTACGCGTTTGGGCTTGTACCAAAAAAACGCGACTAATGTTCAGCGACAACAACAGCAAGCCAATGATCACGCCTAGTTTAGGCAAGAGACGATGGTTGAGACGCATGACTAATCCTCCGATGATTTGATTGTGGACGAGGGGCTTATAACCGATTCTATACCTTTAAGTTGAAAGGGCAAAATAGAAATTACCGACAATAAGTCGCCATCGGTTAGGCTACAGCCCAAACCTACACATAGGAGGGCGCGCGTAATGTCTAACCGATGCCGACGACGTGTAACAAAGAACCTTATTTCCGATAACGCCTAATGGACTGCTCGTAAGTCCCCCAGGTTACAACCCGTACAACTCCCCATACTTCCCTTGTAAGTACTGCACATACGGCTTCACATTGATCGGCCCGCCCACAAGGCGGTGGAGCAATTCGGGCGGGGTGAACTTGCGCCCATGACAGTGCATGTGGTCGCGTAACCATTCACGTAAAGGCATGAACTCGCCGCGTTCAAATTGTTCGGAGAGATTAGGTAAGGCGGCTTGTACCTTTTCCCAAATCTGGCACGAGACAATGTTGCCGAGCGAATAGGTGGGGAAGTAACCAAACAGCCCGCTTGACCAATGGATGTCTTGCAACACGCCTTGCGCATCGTTCGGCACGTCAACTCCCAAGTACGCCTTCATCCGCGCGTTCCACGCTTCCGGTACGTCCTTGAGCGCGATCTGCCCCGCGATGATTTCCTGCTCCAGCTCAAAACGCAGAATGATGTGTAGGTTGTAAGTCGCTTCATCGGCTTCGACCCGGATGAGCGAGGGTTGAACTTTGTTGATGGCGGCGTAAAACGTCTCAGCGGCCACGTTGCCAAACTGTGCCGGGAAGGCCGCTTGCAGTTGAGGATAGAAAAATTTCCAAAATGGGCGACTGCGCCCGACTAAGTTTTCCCACAGGCGGCTTTGCGATTCATGGATGCCAAGCGAGGTGCCCCGACACAAAGGCGTGCGTTCCAACGCCGGGCTGACGCCGTTTTCGTATAGGCCATGCCCGCACTCGTGCATCGAGCCAAATAAGCCGGTGGCGAAATCGTCTTCGTGGTAGCGCGTGGTGAGGCGGATGTCACTAGTGCAGGAATTGCTAGCGAACGGATGCACCGTCGGGTCGAGCCGCCACGAGTCAGCGTTGAAGCCAAAATGTTCGATGACCTTGATGCAAAACGCGCGTTGTTGGTCGGCGGGGAAGTGCCCGCGCAGGCACGCGGTATCTATCTCACGCTTGCTATTCGCAATCGCGGCAATGAGTGGCACGAGGTCTTGCTTGAGTTCATCAAACACGGCCTTCACTTCAGCGGTCTTCATCCCCGGCTCGTAATCATCCAGCAAGACATCGTAAGGCGTGTCGGTCTTGTCGAAACATTCGATGTAACGATGCTTGAGTTCCACCACTTTTTCGAGATGCGGCAAAAACAACGCGAAGTCGGATTTTTTGCGGGCCTCGGCCCAGGCGGTGCTGGCGAGCGAGGTGGCGCGGCGCATCTCGGCCACCAGGTCGGACGGCACCCGGCGCGCCTTGTCGTAATCTTGGCGCGCGACGCGGATCAGGCTCGCTTCGTCTGAGTCATACGGCTGGCTGGCTTCGTAGGCGCGCAGGTCTTCCAACATCCGCCCGGTTTCATCGGCGGTAAATTTTTCGTGCGCGACGCGCTGTAAAGTCGCCAATTGTTCGGCGCGCACCGGTGCGCCTTTCGCGGGCATCATCGTGCGCTGATCCCAATTCAGGACCCAACTGACTTTGTTGAGGTCGTGAATAGTCGAGAGATGAGACTTGAGATCGAGGAAAGTAAAGGCCATGTTTAAGAAAGTCATCCGTGAACAGTTGTCAGTCAGCAGTGAGCGCCTCACTGCTAACTGATCACTGGTCACTTACAAATTTTGCCACTGCCTCCGCGCCATTCGCGCCGATGCGTATTTTGCGCGGCTGTGCCAGAAGTGACGGTAAGTGGGTGAGCCATTGACCGGTATCATACTCGGTATGCGAAATTTCGGCGTGAGCAAAATGCTGTTGTACATACACCGCCAGCGCGTTGGATTCGCGGAAGCGGGGGCGGGTGAGATAGCCGTAAGGCAAACCCGCGTGATACGTTTCGGCTAGCGTACTGTAACCGAGTTTGCCGATGACTACATCGGCGGCGTGAAGCAGATCGGGGTGAAAGAAGGTTGAGTGATGCGGCACGAGGCGCAAGGCACCGCGATTTTCATAAGTCTCACTACCGCCGGGGATGACGAAGTAAATGTTATCCTGCGCGGCTAATTTTTCTAAGAAAGGAAACTCACCCTGAATGCCGCCCATAGTGAGGAAAATGATTTTAGCCTGTTCGGGGATGGCGAGTTGTTGGCGGATGGTGGCGGGCGGGGTGCGTGGGCGGCGGCTGATAGGTGGCACGGTCAGTGTGGCCGGGTGTTCCCCGCCAGCGGGTTCGGCGCGTACATGCTGAGTGGCGTGTCCAAAAACCTCGCGTAGATACTCGATGTGCGGGCGGAAGGCTGGGGCTTCGTCGGCATAGCCTTCATAAATCCAATCCCAAGTGAAGTTTTCGATGAGGATCGATGGCAAGTGTGCGGCATGCGCGACGGCGATGCCCAGCGGCGCGATGTCGCACACGACCACGGCGCAGTTTAATCGAAGCACCTGCTCGGCGAGGCGTGCCACCAATATCGGATCGAAAGGCAGAAAAGCCTTTAGGCGTTCGAGCGTCGCAGGCAAGTCTTCGGCGAGGGGCGAGAGTTGCGTGAGACCAATATCCGAGAGGAGATCGTGATAGGTGAACGCGGCCGATAGGGAGGCACTAAAAAACCACTGCGGCACTTGGGTGAAAATTTCAAAATGGCTGGCGGGTTGGCGGGCATGGACGGCTTCCATCACTGCGCAGGCCCGCGCCGCATGGCCGAAACCATGCGGCGAGATAAAGTAGGCGTAGTTCACGGCGCGGGTGGGCACTGGGTTTGCCGCAGATATTGCACACACTCGTCGGTGGTGAACCAACGCGTCAGGCGCGCTTTGGCAAACGTTAGCAATTGGTCAATATCCAACAAGAAGAACCGCACCTGCCCGTCCACACTCGCCGTCGCCAATTGCCGTCCAGCCGGGGTGAAGCGGGCACTCGTGGCAACGCTATTGCTATTGAGGATGTTCAAAATTTGTTGGCTGGTTTCGGTATTCCAGACCTGCACCGTGCCATCGGCTCCGGCGGTAGTGAAC
>Ga0315912_10005690_pt1 | contig 11385 bp, 9 predicted proteins | sample VfabasoilMG_FD_204469 | JGI IMG/M metagenome (GOLD analysis project Ga0315912, IMG submission 204469) | Garden soil microbial communities collected in Santa Monica, California, United States - V. faba soil | ecosystem: Environmental > Terrestrial > Soil > Garden | place: USA: California...
AGATGAGTCCCATCTGTACGGCGGCGAGCGGATTCTCGAGGTCGCGATCGCCCGTATAACGTTTGTCTTCCAGCCACTTCGTTTCCTTGCCCCAGTACACGTCATGGTCCGGTTCCCAGACGTCCTTGCGTCCGCCGCCGAAACCAAACGTCTTGAAGCCCATCGTCTCGAGCGCCACGTTGCCCGTGAGGATCATGAGATCCGCCCAGGAAATCCTGCGGCCGTATTTCTGCTTGATGGGCCAGAGCAACCGGCGCGCCTTGTCGAGGCTCACGTTGTCCGGCCAGCTGTTGAGCGGCGCGAATCGCTGTTGGCCACGTCCACCACCGCCGCGGCCATCACCCGTGCGATACGTGCCGGCGCTGTGCCAGGCCATGCGGATGAACAGCGGTCCGTAGTGACCGAAGTCGGCCGGCCACCAGGGCTGCGAGTCGGTCATGAGCGCCGCGATATCCTTCTTCAGCGCGGCGTAATCGAGACTCTTGAATTCCTTCGCGTAGTCGAAATCCTTGCCCATCGGATCCGACCTGGACGAATGCTGGTGCAGGAGATCCAGCTTCAGCTGGTTAGGCCACCATTCGCGGTTCGTGGTGCCGCCGCCCGAAGCGTGATGTACCGGGCATTTGGGTTCGGCTGACATTTCGATCTCCTTTCGTGGATCCATGCGTGAACGATGGCGCGAAGCTACGCGTCCCGGCGCTCCGCCGGAATTCGATTGTTTGGATGATCTCGATAGACGATGTCTATGCTGGAACGGGGCTCGCCCGTCCCGGGCCATTAACGATCAGACCTTCGTACAGGGCTAGCCAAATACCGCACAGGAGTTGGATACTCGCGCTGCGCGGATTTCGGTATCAGCTTACGAAGGGGACCAATGATGACTACCGGATTGCGGCTCGCTGCCGCGGCCTTGCTTTGCGTCACGGATCTGGCCACAGCGGCCACGCCTCAGCCTCTCGAGAACTTTGCCCGCCGTCCGCAGATGCAGGACGTGACCATTTCGGGCGACGGGCGATTTGTCGCCTTCCTCTCCGGCGCGGGCGATGAAACGACGCTGATGACGGTCGACCGTACGCAACCGGGTAGCTCGTTCAAGTCGATCACGTCCTCCGAAACCAACAAGTTCGACCTCAGCTGGTGTCGCTGGGCGAACGAGTCGCGGCTCCTGTGCGGCCTAACCGGGAACCTGCGCGGCAAGAAATACGCGGAGCCGCCGTTCGGTCGCATCTTCGCCGTCAATGCCGATGGCAAGGCGCTCAAGGCGCTGGAAGAGTCACGCAACGACGCCAACCTGCTCGTCCAGACGACGAGCATGCGCAACCTCAACATGAACTACGGCGCCTCTATCCAGAACAGCAATCAATCGAACTACGCCAATTTTGGCGGCCAGGACCATCTCGCCGGCGCACTGGTCGCGAGGTACATGACTGCGATCGCGAATCCGCGCAAGGATGAAGTGATCGACATGACGCCTGATGATCCCGACAGCGTCCTGATCCAGGTGGACGACGACAGCGACTCGTTCAAGACGATCTTCCAGCTCAACATCAACAACGGTAACCGCAGCGTTCGCATGGCGGAAGTGCCGCCCATCGAAAACTACGTGACCGACGGTCGCGGCAACCCGCGCATCGGCTGGGGCGGTGAGGGAAACCGGAAGACGCTGTACTACGCACGCCTCGAGGGTGAACGCGATTGGCGGCTGCTCGGAACAACGGAGGCATTCAGCGCGGAGAATCCACTGCGCCCCATCGCCATGGCCGGCACCGGAAACACGGCCTACGCGCTCGGCAACTACCAGGGCAAGGACGCGTTGTGGTCCATCGACCTTGCCGACAAACGCGAACCGCAGCCTATCTTTCATCATCCACTCGTCGATGTGGGCGAACCCATCCTGCAGACGAACCGGCGTCTGCTCGGCGTGCGCTACGACGTCGAGCGTCCGTACGTCTGGTATGCGGATCCGAAGTTCCGCGAGCTCATCGACAAACTCGAAAGGCAATACCGCAATCGCTCGTTCGACATCATCGACAGTTCGGCGGACATGAAGACGCTCGTGATCCAGGCGTTCAGCGATGTCGACGCGGGGACGTACTACACGTACGACGTCGACAAGAACATGCTGCAGAAACTCGGCACGGCGTATCCGGAACTGGATCCGGGAACGCTCGGCACGATGACCAACATCACTTACAAGGCTTCCGACGGCACCGAGATCCCCGGATATCTCACCGTGCCGTCGGGCGCCGAACGCAAGAACCTCCCTCTCGTCGTCCTGCCGCATGACGGCCCGGTGGCGCGCGATTCCTGGAAGTTCTCCTTCCTGCGCACTTTCCTCGCCAACCGCGGCTACGCGGTACTGCAGATGAACTACCGCGGGTCTTCCGGTCTCGGGCTGAAATGGCAACTGGATGCCCACCAGGACTGGGGTGGCCTCACCTACTCCGACATCCATGACGCCACGAAGTGGGCTATCAGCGAAGGCATCGCCGATCCGAAGCGCATCTGCATCATGGGCTGGGGATTCGGCGGCTACTCGGCCTTGTTAGGCGCGTCACGCAACAGCGACACCTATCGCTGCGCCATCAGCATCAACGGCATCGTGGATCTCGAGATGCAGAAGACCGTCGGGGTCTTCGGTGACAAGGAGTTCCGTGCCGCGCAAATAGGCTCCGATCCGGAGAAGATGAAGCGCGACTCGCCGCTGCAGAATGTCGCGAAGATCAACGTTCCCGTGCTGCTGGTGGCCGGCACCAAGGACTGGCTGGTCCAGGCCGAGCACACCGACGCGATGGAACGGGCGCTCGAGCGCGAGGGCAAGGACTACGACACCGTGATCATCAAGAATGGCGGCCACGATCTCGATCGCCGGTCGGATCGCATCACGCTGCTGAAGGAAGTCGAGGGATTCCTGGCGGAAAACCTCAAGTAGCGAACTCCTGCAACAGGGCATCGACCGCGCCCCAGTCCTTGCACTCGAGCGCGGCCTCGATCTCCAGGCTTTGACGGTCACGCCCGACGGTGAGGACAGCGGCAACCTTTCCCGCTGTCCGGTACACGACCGTGGCATCACGCTTCTCGAGGCTGCCGAGCACTTCGACGTCCGCGTCGCCCGCGGCGTGACCCACGTAGGACAGCTGCACGTCGTAGTGCGCGCTCCAGAAGAAGGGCACGTCGTTGAATGGAGTGCCCAGCCCTAACATGTCCGCCGCGGCGCGCTGCCCCTGGCGCTCCGCGGCAGCCCAGTGCTCGATGCGGACTTTGGTCCCGAGCCGCTGCTCCGGATATCGCGCGATGTCTCCCGCGGCCCAGACATCCGGCGCGCTGGTGCGCAATTGCGAATCGACGATGACGCCATTGTCGACCGCCAGTCCGGCACGTTGAGCAAGTTCGGTGCGCGGCTTCACGCCGACGCCGAGCACCACGAGTTCGGCCGCGAGTCTTTTTCCTCCCTCGAGCTCCACCGCATCCGCGCGAATTGCATGCGGTTGCGCACCGAGATGGAATCGCACGCCCTTCTCTTCGTGCAGCTGCTGCACGAAATCCCCCACTCGCGTACCCAGGATGTGGCCGAGCGGTACGCGATCGCGACTCACGACATCCACCTCGATACTGCGCGCACGAAGCGACGCGGCCACTTCGAGCCCGATGAAACTGGAACCGATGACGACAGCACGGCGGGCATCGGCCGCCGCATCGATGATCGACTGCGCATCCGCGAGCGTCCGCAATGTCTTCACGTGCGGCAGCGACGCGCCTTCGATCGGCAGTCGCGATGGCTCCGAGCCCGTCGCCAGCAGAAGCTTGTCGTACGCAACGCGGCGACCGCTCTTGAGCATCACGTTCCTGCCCTTCGGATCGATCTCCACCACTTCGTCACGGACGAAGTCGATGTTCAACCCCTGGTAGAACGCATCGTCACGCAGCCGCACCCACTCCATCGGTGCGTTGCCGGCGAGGAAGTCCTTGCTGAGGTTAGGTCGATCGACGGGGCCCGGCGCTTCGTTGCCGATGAGTGAAATGGCACCGATGTAACCGAGCTTCCTCAATTTCTCGGCCGCCGCCGCGCCGGCTGCGCCGGCACCGGCGATGACGATCGTCGCGGGAGACACGGGTGGCGCGGGCACCGGGGCGGCGGGGATTTTCCCGCCGACGGAAATCCGATCGCCGCGCTGCACCACTTCGTAGCAAGCGATCTTGTCCAGCGCAGGCGCGCCGACCGCCTCACCACTTCGCAGATCGAAACATGCGTGATGCCAGGGACATCGCACCGTCTCGCCCACGACGAGGCCTTCGGCGAGCGGTCCGGAGTAGTGAGTGCACACGGCGCCGACAGCACGAATTCCCGCTGCGGTGCGCACGAGCATGACGGCCTCGCCTCCCGCATGTCCCAGTAGCGGAACGTTTTCAAAGAGGTCGGACGCAACGACACCGGCCGCGAGATCCGGCCCGCTGAGTTCTCTTGCCTGCCCCATCCGGTCTCTCCTTCAATCAGACATACGATTACTGCCAATGACGGGGATGGTACGCGCGTTCCCGCGATTGTCTGTCAGGAGATGTCGAACTGCCGGGAGTCGTGCACCGTCTCGATCTACCCCTTTTGATGGAGGTGCATACCTCTCCGGAGCCAGTCGTTCCGGCGGCCGGATTTCCCCATAGTTAGTTCCATGGACAGGAAGGGAAAAACAACGATTGGTGCGGTGCTGGCCGCAGTGGCAGCGCTCTTGCTCGCGGTGGCGCCGGCTTCGGCCGCCGAGTTCTACGGCTTGCTGCCTGCGCGAGATCTGTCGCCCTTCGGATTCCTTCGCCTCGACATGCGACCGGCAGCCGGCAAGCTCGTCTCGCCCGGCAAGTGGTCATTCGAAACCGAGTTCGCGACGCAGAACACCTGGGCGATGAGCCGAGGAGTCCAGGACTACCTCACGGGCCTAGAGACGAGCGGACGACGTCCACTCGGTGAAGCAGAACTCGCGGCCATTCGCGATCTGCCGGGTGAAAACTATTTGATCGATCTGGAGACGACGACGGTCGACGTGAGACTGAACTACCAGTTCACGCGAAACCTGTCGGGCTACCTGATCACGAGTGCAGTCTCGTACGACAAGAGTTATCTCGATGGCGCCGTCGAGCATTTTCACGATGCGTTCGGCCTGAGCACCTACGGCCGGCCCGCCATCGCGCGCGGCGGCGTCAATCTCATCTACGACCTGAAGTCAGGTTCATACGCGAGCCTGGGCCAGGCACCGGTCAGTGGCGGTGTGCTCGACCCCACGATCGGTCTGCGCTACTCGAACATTCCGCTGGGCCGCAACTGGAAATTGTCGCTCGAAGGCGCGATGAAGGTCGCGGTCAGTGGCGAACGTGAATTGCTGTCGACCGGTCGGTCGGATTACGGCCTGCAGGCCGCGGTGCAGTGGTATGGCCGTCGCCAGGCCTTCTATGCCAACGCGAGCGCGGTGTATTACTCCGGTGGCGAGTTCATGCTCGAAGACTCGCGGCAGATCGTGCCCACGCTCATCGTGGGTTACGAATACGCGCTGACGCCGAACACGAACCTCAACATCCAGGGCTACGCCAGCACCAGCGTGTATTCGCGCCAGGACACGAATCTCGACGAGTTGCTCTCGGAGAAATACCAGCTGACGGCGGGCTTCCGTCATCGCCGCGACGACGTGGTGATTTCCTTCGGCATCACCGAGAACGTGCAGAACATCAACAACACGCCGGACATCGGCGTGCAGTTTGGTCTGTCGTGGGTCCCGGGCAGCCGCTAGCGCGCGCAAGACCGATGGGCATCAACGTCCCTATTTTTCCGATCGCCTCGGCTCAGGAACCCCCGCCTTCGATCCTGAGTACGCGCGGCCCATCGAAGGGCAACTCGCCGTCGCCGAGAACCGGCAACGTGACGACGACGTCCTTCGACGCCTTGCGCCATTTCACTTCGGAGTACTTCGATCCCAGGAGGCTGATGCGGGCGGCCTTGTCCAGGTTCAGATCCCGCAAGACCAGTTTTCCCGCGGGATACAACGGCAGGATCGCGTAGAGCGTCTCGCCCCTGCGCGTGAACAGGATTTCCTTGCGCGCGTCGCCGGGCGCCGGATGCAGTGTCAGGGCCTCGACGTCATACCGCGCACGGTAGTTAGTGGACGTATCCACCTCCTGCCTCTTCCCCGCCGTCCATTGCGCTCCTTCGCGAAAAGTCCGGGTGCCATAGATGGCTTCCCCGTTGTGCTTCAGCCATTTACCGAGATACGCGAGCCGATCCTGCATCACCACGGGAATGCGCCCATCGGCCGTCGGTCCGACGTTGAGCAGCAGGTTGCCGCCGCGACTCACGGTGTCCAGCAGCGTCAGCAGCAGCCGTGATCCCGTCGCGTAGTCAGCGAGATCTTCATTGCGATTGAAGCCATACGAATGGCCGAGACCGCGGTTCTCCTCCCAGGCGTGGCTCGCACCGGGCAACCCCGCACCGTATTCCGTCGTGTAGTAGCCACCGTGCTTGTGCCGCGATTCGCGACCCCAGCGATCGTTCACGACCACTCGCTGCGCGACGGGACTGTCGTTGTACAACCACGCCAGGAGCTCGGGCGCGCGCCACTTCTCCGACGGCAGATCCCATTCGCCGTCCGAGAAGATGACCGACGGCGAGTATCGCGTCACGAGATCCTTGAATTGCGGAAACAGGTGGCGCTCGACAAACGCATTCACGTCACCCGACAGCCAGAGCGGGTTGAACCATTCGTACAGCGAGTAATAGAAACCCATCTCGAGATTGCGCTTGCGAACCGCCGTAACGAGTTCGCCGACGAGGTCACGCCGCGGACCCACATCGACGGCATTCCACGGCCGACCCCAGGTCGCATTCGCTTCCTTCGAAGGCCACAACGCGAAACCGTCGTGGTGTTTCGACACCAGCACCACGTACTTCGCACCGGACTGCTCGAAGATGCCCGCCCATTTGTCCGCGTCGAACATCTCTGCGGTGAACAGCGGCGCGAATCCTGCGTAGTCAAAATCCTTGCCGTAGACGCGCTCATGGAACGCACGGGTTTCGCGCCGGATCTGCGCGTCCTTCGACGAAGGGTCCTGATTGCCGGGCTTGCGTACCCGTTCCCAGTACCACTCCGCGTATTCACCTTTCGTGGCGAAGGCAGGAACCGAATACACGCCCCAGTGAATGAAGATCCCGAACTTCGCGTCGCTCCACCATTCAGGGGTAGGCCGGCTGTCGATCGATTCCCACGTGGGTTCGTACTTCTGCGCCGACGCGAGAGGCGCGGCGACCAACGTCAAACAGGCGAGCGCGAATGTGCGAAGCATCGTGACCTCAGTCGAGATGGAAGACTTCCGTCATGTTCGACCACCACTCCGAGGGCTCGGCGGTGGACCATTTCTCCTGCATGGGCTCCATGAGCGCCCACCAGCGTTGCGTTGCCGGATCTGCCGCCATCGCGCGCATGTCGGCCGCGAAGTCAGTGCCCACGTATTCGAAGTACGCGAACAGGATGCCGTCGCGCAGATAGATCGAATAATTGCGGATGTTCGACCGGCGGATCTGCTCGAGAACCGCCGGCCAGACCTCGGCGTGGTGACGAACATAATCGTCGCGGTGTTCGGGACGGAGTTTGAGGATCTGGCCGTAGCGTTTCACGAACAAGAGCTTACAACGGGCACAATATTTCCCGTCGAGAAACGTCTACAGGACCATGGCGCAGCCCGAATCGCACGATGACTGAGAAAGACAGCGAAATCAGTGCCGTGGTCGTGCGTGAACGGTCCCGGCTCGGCAATTTCATCCGCAAGCGGGTTGGCAATGCGGCGGAGGCCGAGGACATCCTGCAGGACGTCTTCTACGAATTCGTGGAGGAGTACCGCCTGCCGGAGTCCATCGAGCAGGCCAGCGCCTGGCTGTTCAAGGTGGCGCGGAACCGCATCATCGATCGCTTTCGCAAGAAGAAAGAGGTGGCGCTGAGCGTTACGGGCGACGAAGAAGAGTACTGGCTCGATCTCGAGCTGCCTTCCGCGGACGCAGGGCCCGAAGCCGAATATGCACGGGCTGTACTGCTCGACGCGTTGCGCGAAGCAGTCGGCGAGCTTCCGGATGCGCAACGCGTGGTGTTCGTCGAGCACGAGCTCGAAGGACGGAGTTTCAAGGAGATGTCGGCGCAGTCGGGCGTCGCGCTGAGCACGCTGCTCTCGCGCAAACACGCCGCGGTTCTGCATCTGCGCCAGCGGTTACAGACGATTTATGACGAACTCGAGGATTGATCACATGACACATAGAGCGAAACACTGGTTCAAGCCGTTTTTCTTCATCGCGATGGTCGCCGCAATGGGCGCGGTCGTGATGTTGCTGTGGAACGCGGTCATTCCTGATCTCTTCACCGCTGCACAGCAGATCGACTACCTGCACGCACTGGGGCTGCTGGTGCTGTCCCGGATACTGGTGGGGGGATTCCGCGGCCATGGCGGTTGGCACAAGGGCATGCACGGGCACCGGCACGGTCATTGGGCGAAGTGGCAGGCGATGACGCCGGAAGAGCGTGAAAAATTCCGTCAACCCGAAAATCGATGAACCGGACACGAACATTACGGCGATTTCATCTTAACGCCGCACACGGCAAATGGAACTGCCCCATTCGGTGGAGGACGCCGCCGGAATCAGGCGGTAGGGTGCGCGACCATGAATAACACCCCCTCCCCGGCTTCCGTGTCGTTTTCCGGCTACCAGAAAGTGGTCGTCGGCATGCTGGCATTCCTGCAGTTCGCGGTCATCCTCGACTTCATGCTGATGTCGCCGCTGGGCGCAGTGATCATGCCGTCACTCGATGTCAGTCCCGCGCAGTTCGGCACCGTGGTCTCGGCGTACGCCTTCGCCGCCGGCATCTCCGGCCTGCTCACCGCGGGCTTTGCCGATCGATTCGATCGAAAGAAGCTGCTGCTGACGTTCTACACCGGCTTCATCATCGGCACCGCGTGGTGCGGCATGGCGACCAGCTTCGAGTCGCTGCTCATGGCGCGCATCGTCACCGGATTGTTCGGCGGCGTCATCGGGTCGGTCGTGCTCGCCATTGCCACGGATCTCTTTGCTCCCCAGCTGCGCGGCCGCGTCATGGGCTTCATCCAGACGGCATTCGCGGCGAGCCAGGTGCTCGGCATCCCGATCGGCATCTATCTATCCAACCAGTGGAACTGGCACGTGCCGTTCCTGGCACTCGTCGTGATAGGCGTGATCGGCGGATTGCTCATCGCGTTCTACATGAAGCCGGTGGCGGAACACCTGAAAATTCCGCAAGAGCACAGCGCGTTCGAACACCTGCGCAACACGGTGGTCCAGCCGCGTTACCTGCTGTCGTTCATCTCGGTGCTGTTCCTCGCCACGGGCGGCTTCATGCTGATGCCCTTCAGCAGCGCGTTCACGGTGAACAATCTCGGCATTTCGCTTCGCGACCTGCCCATCATCTACCTGGTGACGGGAATCGCGACCATCTTCGTGGGCCCGCTCGTGGGCAAGGCCGCGGACGCGTTTGGCAAGATGCGTGTGTTCTTCGTCGGCACGGGAATCACCATCGCATCGGTTATCGTCTACACGCATCTCTCGGTGACCACGCTGGTGGTCGTCACCGTGGTCAACGTCGTGTTGTTCATCGGAATCTTCTCGCGAATGATCCCGTTCCAGGCATTGATGACGCAGGTGCCGGCGCAGACGCAACGCGGTTCGTTCAACGCGATCAACGCATCCATTTCACAGCTTGCGGGCGGACTCGCGTCGCTCGTGGCCGGACACATCGTGCAGCAAGGCGCGGATGGGCGGATCCATCACTACGAAATCGCCGGCTACGTCGTCGTCTGCACATCGTTGCTGGCCTGCTTCCTGTTGTGGCGCGTTCAGCGTGGCATCACCGCTCGCGCGGCTGCCACGGCTGCCGCTCCAGCCTGATCAGGCCTGCTGCTTGTCCTGCGTCTTCGTCAAGAAGTCGCTCGAATCGTGTCGCTCGTGCAACTGGCTCGCCGGATCACCAAACACGCGGTTGACGATGCGCCCCCGCTGCACGGCGGGACGCGCGGCGATCTGGTCCGTCCATCGAAGCACGTTCTTGTATTCGCGCAGCTGCAGGAATTCCGCGGCTCCGTCGTAGATCGTTCCCAGCGCCATCGCGCCGTACCAGGGCCAGACGGCGATGTCGGCAATGGTGTATTCCCCGCCGGCCAGGTACTCGTTGTCGGCCAGCCGCTTGTCGAGCACGTCGAACTGGCGCTTCGCCTCCATCGCGTAACGATCGATGGCGTATTCGATCTTGATGGGCGCGTAGTTGAAGAAGTGTCCGAAACCACCGCCCAGGAACGGCCCGGCGCCCATCTGCCAGAACAACCAGCAGAGTGTTTCGGCGCGGCCCGCGGGATCCTTCGGCAGGAACGCGCCGAACTTCTCCGCGAGATGGAGGAGTATGGCTCCTGACTCGAATACGCGAATTGGCGCGGGGCCGCTGCGGTCGAGGAGCGCCGGAATCTTGGAGTTGGGATTCACCGCGACGAAACCGCTGCCGAACTGATCACTGTCGTTGATGCGGATCAACCACGCGTCGTACTCGGCCCCGGTGTGACCGAGAGCCAGCAACTCCTCGAGCAGTATCGTCACCTTCACGCCATTCGGTGTCGCCAGCGAGTACAGCTGCAGCGGGTGCCTGCCTACCGGCAATTCCTTCTCGAACCGGGCGCCGGCGGTCGGACGATTGATGTTCGCGAACGCGCCGCCATTCGGCTTGTTCCATTGCCAGACCTTGGGAGGGCGGTAGGTAGCTTCGGTGGCTTCGGGCACGGTGGGTCTCCTTGATTGGAGACCACTGTCCACGAAGTCCTGGCGAGGTTCAATTACTCGAACGAGGGAGAGATCGCAGGCGCTCTACGCCGAGCATTGCCGCCGAGAGTCCGGCGTCGGCGACATGCGATGGTAGCCCTCGACCCAACGCGAGATCGGCGCAGGCCTCGCCCATCGCCGCGCAGGTCTGTATCCCGTAACCGCCGAGGGCGGCGACCCAGAAAAATCCGCGCGCTCCCGGCTCGAATCCGCCGACGAGGCCACCGTCGGGCACGAACGATCGCAGTCCCGCCCACGGCCGCAGCGGCCGTTCGATGCGCATCGTGGTCACGTGCTCGATGCGATCGATGGCCATGGCGATATCGAGGTCTTCCGCCTGGACGTCGTGAGGCGAAACCGGATCGGCATTGGCCGGCGAACCGAGCAGAAGTCCGGCGTCGGGCTTGAAGTAAAAATCTTCATCGACACTGGTCACGAACGGCCATTGCGCCGTCGCTACGCCTTCAGGTGGCTGGAAGAGGAAAGCCGATCGACGACGAGGCTCGACTCCGAGGCGCGCAACGCCC
>Ga0315912_10005691_pt1 | contig 11384 bp, 12 predicted proteins | sample VfabasoilMG_FD_204469 | JGI IMG/M metagenome (GOLD analysis project Ga0315912, IMG submission 204469) | Garden soil microbial communities collected in Santa Monica, California, United States - V. faba soil | ecosystem: Environmental > Terrestrial > Soil > Garden | place: USA: California...
AGGTGCGCGATCATCGCCGCTTCCTTTCCTGTTTCGTGTCCTTCCGAAGCGCCTGCTCCGCTGCCGCGATGTCGGCAGCCGTCAGCTTGCCGGCTTTCACCAGATGCGACATCACGGGGCTGACCGCGCCGCCGAAGAGCGCCAGCAGCTCGTCGATGAGTGTGCCGTGCGCCTGCTCACGGGAGATGACGGCTTCGAACACGTTGGCGTTCGAAATCCGCTTCACGATGCGGAGCGCCTTCTTGGACTCCAGCCGGTAGACGACGGTCTGGACCGTGGTGTACGCGGGCTTCTTCGGCCCGGTGAACGCGTCCTGCACTTCGCGCACCACGGAGGCGCCGCGCGTCCAGAACACGTCCATGATCTGCAGCTCGAGCTTCGTCAGGCGGGCGGTGGGCATGTGACTGCCTACAGAGTGCGGCGAGTCTACTATGCGCGTAGTTGGTTTGCAAATGAAAAAGGCGGACCGCCGCTTTGAAGCTACGGCGCTCCGCCTCTACGAGCCGTTACTTCGCGTCCTGACGGAACCGGCCCACGTAGGCCGACTTCGCGACCGTCTTGCCCTCCATCGCCTTGATCAGGTCGGCGCGGGTGGCCGTCGCCGGCAGCTCGAGGTTCGCGCTGAGCGCGTAGAGCTCGAACACGTAGTGGTGATAGCGCGGCCCCGCAGGTGCGCCTGGTCCCATGTAGACCGGCTGCCCCGTGAGGTTGTTGCCCTGCACCGAGCCGGCCGGGAGGCTCCCCTCGGGAATGCCGTTGGCCGACGCCGGAATGTTCCAGGCGATCCAGTGCAGCACGTCGTCGGTGCCGCCCATCAGCGCCACGTCGATGTCGTGGAAGATGATCGCGTAGGAGACGGTGCCCGCTGGCGCGTTCGAGAACTTGAATCCGGGCTGCACCCCGCCGCGGCCCGCGTACTTCTGCGGCACGATGCCGCCGTCGGCGAACGCGTCGCTTTCCATCAACAGCGGCGGCAGGTTGAACCCGCCGCGGCCGCCGCCACCGCCACCGCCACGCCCGCCACCCTGGCCACCGCCGCCCCCCGGCTGCTGTCCGGCGCTGACGCCGCTTTGCATCCCGAGCGCCACGCTGACCACGATGGCTGCGGCGGCCCCGAGTTTCAATCCAACTGTCCTCATTGGCGTGCTCCTCCATGGGCCCGCCCAGTCGAACGGCGGCCCACTAGAATTTGATGGATGGATTATGTCCCGCTCGGCCACTCGGGTCTGAAGGTTTCGCGCATCTGTCTCGGTTGCATGAGCTACGGCCAGGCCAAAACGCCTGGGCCGGTCCTCAACTGGGCGTGGACGCTCAGCGAAGAGGACAGCCGGCCGCACATCCGCCGGGCGCTCGAGGCGGGTGTCAACTTCTTCGACACGGCCAACGTGTATTCGAACGGTGAGAGCGAAGCCGTACTGGGGCGCGCCATCCGCGACTTCGCGCACCGCGACGACGTGGTGATTGCCACCAAGGTCTGGGCGCCGGTGCGCTCGGGGCCGAACGGCCGGGGCCTGTCCCGCAAGGCCATCCTGTCGGAGATCGACAAGAGCCTTCAGCGGCTCGGCACCGACTACGTCGATCTCTACTGGATCCATCGCTACGACTACGACACCCCGCTGGAGGAGACGCTCGAGGCGCTGAACGACGTGGTGCGCTCGGGCAAGGCGCGGTATCTCGGCGCGTCGTCGATGTATGCGTGGCAGTTGATGAAGGCGCTGGGGCTGCAGCGCGCGCACGGCTGGGCGCCGTTCGTCGCGATGCAGAACTACTACAACCTGCTGTATCGCGAAGACGAGCGGGAGATGATGCGCTTGTGCCGCTCCGAAGGCGTGGGCACGACGCCGTGGTCGCCGCTGGCGCGCGGCCGCCTGGCGCGCCCGTGGACCGACGAGCCGCCGACCGATCGCGCGAAGACCGATGCGTTCGGCACGTCGCTCTACGTGAAGACCGAGGACCTCGATCGGCCGATCGTGGAGCGGGTGGCCGAAATCGCGCGCGAACGCGGCGTGACGATGGCGCAGGTGGCGATGGCCTGGCTGCTGCGGCAGCCCGGCGTCACGTCGCCGATCGTCGGCGCCACCAAGCCGCACCATCTCGACGATGCCATCGCCGGCGAAGCGTTGAAGTTGAGCGATGCGGAGGCGGCCCGGCTCGAGGAACTGTATCGACCGCACCCGGCCACAGAAGCGTTTTCGTAGGGCGGGGCTTCATGCCCCGCCGGTCAGTATTTCCGTTTCAACTGGCGGACGAGATCGAATTTCGCCGTTTCGGCGACGGCCATCACCGCCATCACGCCGGCCTGCGTGGGATCGCTCACCACGAGGTCGGCCACGTCGGGCACGCTGCCCGCCTGGTTGAGCGAGATGACGCGCAGCCCCTGCGCCTGCACTTCCTTGACGGCCTCGGTGATGTCGCCGCCCATGAGCGAGCCCGCCAGGACGAGCATGTTCACGCGCGGCAGCCGCGCCACCGCGCGCACGGCGCTCGCCAGCTCCTGCTCGCCGACGAGCGGGATCGTGTCGATGGAGATGCGCTCGCCTCGGATGTTGTGGCGATCGGCCTCCGAGATCGCGCCCATCGCCACCAGGCCCACCTGCGCGCCGCCGCCCATGACGATGATGCGCTTCCCGTAGATACCCGCGAACGACGGCGTTTCCTCCGCGCGTTCCACGCCGGCCACCTTGGTGAGGTCCGCGAGTACGGCGTTCACGTTCGTGCCGTCCGGCAGCGACACCTCGAAGTAGATGCCGAGCTGCGGCGCGCCGCGGTGGATGTCCACGTAGGTGATGTTGGCGTCGTGGTCGGCCAGCACCTTCGTGAGGCTCGACAGCATCCCGGGCCGGTCGGCCACGGTGGTGAGGATCGCGTGGGTCATGGCTCCGCTGAATCTAGCACGCGGACTATAATGCCGCTCTATGATGCGAGCGGCTGCCCCGTTGATGATGTGTCTCGCGATGGCCGCCGGTGTTCCGGCCCTCGCTTTTGCTCAGGCACAACCTATGTACGGACCTTCGATTACCGCTGACACCGCCAAGAAGATTGCGCCGGCCGCGATCGCCGAGGCGAAGAAGAACAACTGGACGATGGCGATCGCGATCGTCGACACGCACGGCGAGCTCGTTTACTTCGAACGCATGGACGACGTGCAGCAGGGGAGCGTGGACGTGGCGCTGGCCAAGGCGCGCTCCGCGGCCCGCTTCAAGCGGCCGACCAAGACGTTCCAGGACGGCCTGGCCGCTGGCGGCGCGGGTCTCCGTCTGCTGGCGCTCGACGGCGCCGTGCCGGTCGAGGGCGGCATTCCGCTCGTGGTCGGCGGCAAGATCGTCGGCGCCATCGGCGCGTCGGGCGGCACGAGCGAGCAGGATGGCGTTGTGGCGGCGGCCGCGGTCGCGCAGCTGAAATAACGCAGGGCGGTCTGAAGACCGCCCTCTACATTCCGATCTCGAACGTCAGCGACGCCCAGAAGCTTTCCCAGTCGGCGTTCGACGCTGCGGGCGCCGGCACCATGTGCACGGCCTTCACCAGCCACGGCCCGGGCTCCTCGATCTTGAACGCCGCGCGGCCGTCGCGGTCTGATTGTGCGATCAGCTTGTGATACGGGCTGCGCTGGTTGTAGGCGACCACGCGGGCGCCGGCCAGCGGCGCGCCGTGATACGCGAGGCGCACCGGCAGCGTGTCGCCCGCGCGTAGCTGATACGGGTTCCGCTCGGCGACGAGTTCGATCGGAAACCCCAGCGCGCGGTCGCCGGCTCCAGGCGCTGGGGCGCCCGAGCGCACCAGGCTCTTGGCCGAGCGCGAAAAGATCTCGCGGCCGTCGCGCGCCGACGCGCCGCTGCGATCGCGGGCCGCCACGATCGCGTCGAGCCCTTCGTCTTTCAAGTACTGCGTGAACTTCGCCGCCGGCAGCGTCACGGGGCTCGGGCGGCTGTGATAGCCGATCACCATCAGCCCGGGCGACATCACCCGCAGCAGCCCCGCGGGATCCGACCCTTCACGCCCGACGATCTGGCGGCGTCCGCTGGCGTCCACCACCACGAATTCGTCGATCAGCTCCTCGCTGCGCGGCACCGCGTCGCCGTGGAAGTCGTCGCCGACCCGCAGCTTCACGCCGACCACCCGCCCCAGATCGGCGGTGAAGCCGGTGGGCTCGATCCAGAAGTCGTGGGCGCTCACCGAGGCCGATGCGGCGAGCGCGAGTACGAGAACCAGAGAAGAACGTCGCATGTCAGTCTCCTGGCGCGGCATAAAGCCGCGCCCTACGTAGCAAGCGGCCAAAGGCTGGAGGCCAGAGGCAATGTGCGGTCGGGTGGACCGGAGGGTTGCGTATGTGCTTTCCCGTCCGGCCCACCCGCCTGCCTGCCCCATCGGCTAGGGATGGCCGGGGCCGGGCGAACCAGACAACGGCGTCTGGAGGTAGGGGAACGTAGTACGGAACAGGCTGAACGTCGCGTCGCCCGTCACCGCGCCGTCGGGCGTGTAGTTGACCGTCGCCGACGTGAACGCGCCGTCCGTGAGCTGTTCCACCGCGGCCGGGTGGCCGGGCAGCAGCACGCCTTCCACCGCGCGCAGCGCGATATCCACGACATCGTCACCGGGACGCCGGCCGTTGGGGAAGCCGGCCGTATCGCCGCCGAGCACGCCGTACGGGCTCTGCGCCGCCGGCGCCTTCACCGCAATCGACGTGTTGAGCCGCAGCATCTCCGACGCTGTCACGTTGGCCGGCTTGTTCAGGCCGGGCACGCCCGTGAGGAACACCGACACGAGGTCGTTGCGCGGTGTGGCGGGCGCCGGCACGCCGAACAGCGCGTTGATCAACACCGGCAGCGTCGGGTTGGTGACGTACTTCGCGAACTGCCCGTCGTGCTTCGGCTCGCTGGCGTTGAACTTGTCCTTGTCCTTGAGCCCGATCACGACCTCGTTCACGAGCGGGTGGCCAAGGCGCGAGAGCTGCCGCCAAGCCTCGTCGTCCTCGTCCTCGCTCTGGACGCGCTCGCTGGCGGTCGTCCAGGCGCCGATGACCGGATCGTTCCCGGCTTTCAAGCAGGCAATCGGCACTTCAACCGCGAGGCTTGTGACGTTCTTGTCGGCGAGTACGTTCTCCGTGCCGTCCACCGGACCGAGCGGGTTGAGGTTCACCAGATCGAACACTTCGGCCAGGTCCACCACGAACCCCTCGCGACGCTGCCCCGCGAACACGCGGCCGTTGCCGCAGCCCGGGATCGTCACGTCGTAGATGTGCTTGTCGGCGTACTGGGCGTAGTTCGGGATCGACTTGTCGCCGATGCGGTCGGCCGGCTTGGTGAACGTGCGGCTGCCGGTCGCCGCGTCGCGGAGCGAGAAGGCCTGGCCGTTTCGCCGGTCGCCTCGAATCAGGCGTACCGTGTAGGTTTCGAGCGTGTTCAGGTTGCCGGTGTCGCCCGCGTTCGGGCCGATCTGTCCGATGTTGATCAGCGGCACCGCGACGTTCGTACCACCCGCGTTGACGGCGAGATTGCGGTACGTAGTCTTGAAGCGGAACTGGAACGTGAGATCTTCCCTGGCGTCCCCGTCGTTGTCCACGTGGATCTCGTAAAGCCCGTTCGGATCCATCGCGAAGAAGTTGGGGCCGCCGTACGCATCCTGCAGCGGGATGTAGTTGGCGATCAGGGTCACGAAACCTTCGCGTCCCGGCTCGTAGCTCCGGAATGCGTAGAAGTCGGTGCCGTCGAGCTTTGGCCGCCCGGTGATCCCCGGCGCCTCGCGGTGGCTCGACCCTATCGCCGTGATCCCGGCGGCGGCCATGAATGCCGCGCCGGCCAACAGCTGAATCGACAGTCGTTTCATTGCGTCCTCCAGAAAGGGCCCAGGGAATGTCCCGGCCTGGGCCGCCGTCTGTGCTACGGACGCTTTTCGTGATCGGATTCGTAGGGCGGTCTGAAGACCGCCCTCTACGTCAGGCGCTTGGCGAGCACGTCGTCCAGTGCGCTCGGGCGCGACTGGTGCGCGTGATGCTCCAGAAAGTCGATCACGTGCCGGCGCGCCTCGTGGTAGCGCGGATGCGCCAGGACGGCCGCGCGGCTCCGCGGGCGTGCGAACGGGACGGTATAGATGTCGCCCACGGTCGCCTCGGGGCCGTCGGTCATCAGCACCAGATGGTCGGCGAGATAGAGCGCCTCGTCGATGTCGTGCGTGACCATGACCACCGTCTTGCCCGACGCCTCCCAGACGCGCAGCAGCAGATCCTGCAGCTCGAACCGCGTCAGCGAATCGAGCTGCGAGAACGGCTCGTCGAGCAGCAGGAAGCGCGGTTCGACCACCAGCGCGCGCGCCAGCGAGACGCACTGCTGCGTGCCGAGCGACAGCTCGCCCGGCATCTGCATGGCGGTATCGCCGACGCCGACGATGTCCAGATAGAAGCGCGCCAGCTCGCGCGCCTCCTTCTTGCTCTTCGGCGTGGCGCCCTGCGTCGCGGCCACCGTCACGTTGTCGAGGACGTTCAACCACGGCAGCAGGCACGGCGACTGGAACACGATGGCGCGCTCGGGCCCTGGCGCCGTCACCTCGGTGCCGTCGATGATCACGCCGCCGTAGGTCGCCTTGTCGAGGCCGGCGAGGATCGACAGCACCGTGGACTTGCCGCATCCAGAGTGGCCGAGGATGGCGACGAAGGTGCCCGCGAGGATGCGGGCGTTCACGTCCTTGACGGCAACGAAGGGCCCGGTCGGCGTCGGGAAGACGCGCGTCAGACCGGTCAGTTCTAGCGGAATGTGTTGGCCGGTTTCCATCATGCCTGCCCTGACGCCTTGGCGGGTTCAGTCGCCGAGAGCGCCGTTGGTGAACCTGTCGATGAATTGCGCGGACGCCGCTGCATCGACGCGGTGAGCGCCGCCACCACGTGGGCGCGCGCGTGCGTGGCCTGCTCGTCATGCGCCAGTTGCGCCAGCGTGCGCGGCCGTGCGAGCTCGACGACGATGGGTGAACCGAGCGAGGCGGGAGGCCCCGCCACGATCGGCACGATGCGATCGGAGAGCAGGATCGCCTCTTCGACGCTGTTGGTGATCATCACCGTCGTCACCGGCCGCTCGCGGCCGGCGCACAGCTGCGCCAGGTCCTGCTGCAGTGCGTCGCGCGTCAACGCGTCGAGCGCGCCGAACGGCTCGTCGAGGAAGAGCATTCGGGGTTCCGTGGCGAACGCGCGCGCCAGCGACACCCGCTGCCGCATGCCGCCCGACAGTTGACGCGGCTTGCGATCGAGGGCGTTGCCGAGTCCCACGCGTTCGAGCGCCTCGGTGGCCCGGCGCTTCTGCTCGGCCGCTGCCGCGTCCGGAAACGCCGCCTGCACCGCGAGCCGCACGTTCTCGAGCGCGCTGAACCACGGGAGGAGTGAGTAGTTCTGGAAGACGAACGCGGCGTCGCCGCTGACGCCGGTCACGGGTTTGCCGTCGAGCACCACGGTGCCTCCGTCGGGCGACGTCAGGCCCGCCAGCAGGCTCAGGAGCGTGGACTTGCCGCTGCCCATGGTGCCGACGATCGAGACGAACTCGCCCTGCTCGACGTCCAGTCGCACGTCCTTGAGGACGTGGCGGACGCCGGCGGGCGAGGGAAACGACTTCGCGAGGTTGCGGACTTCGAGGAAGGCCATCCAGCAGTTCCTACGAGGCCCGCAGCCTGGCTTCGGCCAGCCCCATCAGCCGGTCGAGCGCGAAGCCGACGACGCCGATGGTGATGATGGCCAGCAGGATGTGCGCGTAGACCAGGCTGTTGTATTCCTGCCAGAGGAAGCCGCCCACGCCCGGCGTGCCGGTGAGCATCTCGCTGGCGACGATCACGAGCCAGGCGATGCCGAGGCTGAGACGATAGCCCGTGAACATGTACGGCATCGTGGCGGGCACGATGATCTTGGTAAAGGTGGTCGTGCGCGACAGCCGCAGCACTTTGGCCACGTTCCAGTAGTCCTGCGGAATGGCGCGCACGCCCATCATCGTGTTGATCACGGTCGGCCACATCGAGCAGACCGCGATGGCGAAGAGCGCCGCCGGCTCGGACTTCTGGAAGAGCACCAGTCCGAGCGGCAGCCAGGCGAGCGGGGAGATGGGCCGCAGCACCTGCATGATGGGGTCGAACATGCGAGTGAGCGTGGACGACACGCCGAGAAGGAACCCGAGAGGCGTCGCAATCGCGATCCCGAGCAGGAATCCGCGCGCGACCCGCATGAGGCTGTAGTAGGCCAGCAGCAGGATGCCCTGGTCCGACTCGCCGCGGTAGGCGAGCGGCTCCAGGATGTACACCTTGCTCTCCTCCCACGTCCTCCACGGCGACGGCAGGTCTGACACGGCGAGGCTGGCACCGTACCAGGCGCCCAGCGCCATGCCGATCCCGCAGAGCGGCAGCAGCAGATTGATCACACGCTTCATCAGGTTCCTCTCCTCTCAGCCTTGCAGGCTGTTGATGGCGAAGGACCGCGCGTACTTCTCGGGATCCTTGCTGTCCATTACGCTGTCGAACAGCGTGATCTTGGTGTCGTTCGGCGGCGTCACCTTGACGTTCAGCTCCTTCATCGCCTCCATGTAGATGTCGGGACGCAGCACCTTCTTGGGGATGCCCGCGTAGTCGGGCGCGCCCTTGGTGAACCCCCAGCGCTGCAACTGCGTCAGCCACCACTGCCCGTAGAGCGGCTGCGGGTAGTTGCAGTTGCGCTGGTTGAAGATCATGTAGTTCGGGTCCTGTTCGACGCGACCGTCGCCGTACTCGTACTTGCCGAGCAGCCGCTCGAGAATGATCGCGGGCGGGCAGTTGATGTAGGCCGGCCTCGCGATCACCTCGGCGGCCTTGGCGCGGTTGCCCAAGTCGTCGAGATGCACGCTCGCCAGATGCAGCGCCTTGAGCACCGCCTTCACGGTCTTGGGGTTCTTCGTCGCGAACTCCTCCGTGAAAGCGCACACCTTTTCGGGGTGGTCCTTCCACATCTTCTGCGTCGTGATCGCGGTGAAGCCGATGCCGTCGTCGATGGCGCGGTTGTTCCACGGCTCGCCCACGCAGAAGCCGTCCATCTTGCCGACCTTCATGTTGGCGACCATCTGCGCCGGCGGAATCGTGACGAGGTTCACGTCCTTGTCCGGGTTGATGCCGCCTGATGCCAGCCAGTAGCGGATCCACATCGCGTGGGTACCGGGCGGGAATGTCATGGCGAACGTCATCGGGTCGCCGGCCGCCTTGGCCTTGTCCACGAGCGGCTTGAGCTGCTGCGGCGTCTTGACGCCGGCCGCTTTCAGCTTGTTGTCGAGCGAGATCGCCTGGCCGTTGCGATTCAGGAGCCACGGAATGACCATCGGCTTCACGGGCGAGCCGGCCAACCCCATTGTCGAGGCAATGGGCATGCCGATCAGCATGTGCGTGGCCTGGTTGTCGCCGATCGACAGCTTGTCGCGGATGACCGCCCACGACGCTTCCTTCGAGATCGTGGAGTCGATGCCGAACTTCTTGAAGTAGCCGAGCTCGTGCGCCATGACGATCGGCGCGCAGTCGGTGAGCGCGATGATGCCGAAGCGCATGGCCGCCACTTCGGGCGAGTCGTCGGCATACACCGAGCCCACCCACCCTTTGGGCAGGCCGGCCATCAAGGCGCCGGCGGTGGTTGCGGTGGCCGTCTTCAGAAAGCGGCGGCGGGAGGAGTGCTTCTTCGTTGTCGTCATCGGATCACTCACCTCACTTCTCGGCCAGGAAAACGTAGGTGACCATGACGTACGGGGCGCTGTAGGACGCCCCCGGCGTGGCCTGTTTCAGGAACTTGCCCGTGAACATGTGCGCGTAGCCCGCTGCCAGCTGCAGATACGGTGCGACGGCTCGCGTCACCTGGAAATCGATCTCCTGCCCGACGTGGCTGTCTGCCGCGCCACCGGCCACGAACGCGGTGCGCGCGCCGCTGGCCGCATAGAGACCGTCGGTCTTCTCCGCCAGCCACCACGAGTGGTAGTTCACGGAGATCGGCGTGGCCTTCCAGGGCGAGAACTCGATCCCCTCGCGGATGTGGTGCGTGTTGCGCCAGCCCACCTGGTCGGCGAGCCCCAGCTTGTCGTGGCCGGTGGGATACAGCTGGTCGAACGTGGCGCGGGTGCCGTCGGTCGGATTCTTGTCGCCGGTGGCGAAGTTGTATTCCGTCGTGAACTTCACCGCGCCCTTGCCGGGCAGCGACTCGCGAAGCTGATAGTGGCCGGCCCAGGCGCTGATCGAGTCGTCGGCGAGCGAGCCGCGCTGCAGCGCCATCTCGACGCCGTAGTCGAGGCCGGCGGGCAGCCGGCCGGCCGTGCGCGTGCCGACCGTCGTCTGGTCGATGCTGCCGAACGGGCCGAGCTCGCTGCGCAGGTTCTCGTCGTGCCGCAGGATGACATACGGCTCGACGGTGGCCTTGGGAATCAGCTTCGCCGTCGTGGCATACGCCCCGATCAGCCGGTTACCGTTGCCGCTCTTGTCGAACTCGTCGGGCAGGCTGCGCACGAGCGACGCCGCGAACACGTCCACCTGAAAGGCCTTGTGGCGCAGGATGGCGCGCGCCGCGTCCCAGGTACGGCCGGTATTCACCCACGCCAGGTGGCCGAGCAGACGCTGCTCGCCGAAAGCCAGCTCCTGTCGCCCGAGGCGCGCGGCGACCGGTGCCTTCGCCGTGCCCACGTCCGCGAAGAGCGCCCGCACGTCGAACGGCCCGCGGAACGGCGCCGTCGTCGGTCCGACGGTCTTGTCGGCTACGCGTGCGTCCTGCAAGTTGGCTTGAAACGAGAGGTACTTGTTCGCCGTGGCCGCGATGTTGAAGCGGAAGCGAGTGAGCGCGTAGCTGTCGTCGCGGTCCTCGATGAACCCGAGACTCTCAAACCCTTCGAAACGCTCGCGGAACTCGCCGCGTACTTGCAGCCACTTGGGAAGGTTCTGATTGGCGCGGTTGAAGATGGGGACCTTCGGTGGAGCCTGTGGTGCAGCGGCCGGCGGCGCCGCGGGCGTGACCACCTGGGGCTGTGCCGACGCCGACGGTTGTTGAGCGGCGGCGGTGAGCGGGAACACGAGCAGCGCAACCGGCGTCAGCCGGCGAACGCACACGAGCAACGATCTGCGCATTGACTATCTCTCCTCCAACCCGCGCGGGGGCGTGCGGACACACGGCACACCGCCAGCGTGCACAGCGAGGGGAATCGCGATGCCGCGCGGAAACAGTCGAACTGGACCGTGGAGAGGCGTCGGGGCCTGGTGAAAAACGAACCTGACGGGGTCGAGCCGTGTTGCAGCGGTTGGACGGGCGTCTGGGCCGTAAGTGACCGCTGCGAAAGGTTGAGCAAGGACCGTTCCTGCGGGTCGCCGCGCCGCACAAGCGCGCCGTTGTTACGGAAAGCCGTGCGATCGCGCGTTTTCTGGTACGA
>Ga0315912_10005692_pt1 | contig 11382 bp, 12 predicted proteins | sample VfabasoilMG_FD_204469 | JGI IMG/M metagenome (GOLD analysis project Ga0315912, IMG submission 204469) | Garden soil microbial communities collected in Santa Monica, California, United States - V. faba soil | ecosystem: Environmental > Terrestrial > Soil > Garden | place: USA: California...
ACTGCTCATTCCGGCGGGATTGGTGAAATTGGCGAGCTGTATCTGTCCGGCGATCTGCGCCGCAGTCTGGCCGGGTTGGATGTAGCTGACTGTGCCATCCTGCGCGATGGTGATGCCCTGGGCCTCGGCTGGAATCGTGATCTGCGGCTCGATGGGATTGCCGTCGGCGGTGACGAAGTTGCCATCGCGGTCCAGGTGGAAGTTGCCTGCCCGCGTGTAAGCCAACTCGCCGCTTGGCATTCGAACCTGGAAGAAGCCGCGTCCCTGGATGACGACATCCATCGGATTTTCGGTGCTCTGGAAGTTGCCCTGGCTGAAGATGATCTCGTTGGAACTGGGCCGCGTGCCAAGTCCGAGTTGGAGACCCGTGGGGACTACAGTCTGGGCCCCGGCGGCGGCTCCGGGTTGAATGAGGTTTTGGTACAGCAGGTCCTGAAACTGGGCACGGCGTTGCTTGAAGCCTACGGTGTTGGCATTGGCCAGGTTGTGTGCGATGTTGTCGACGTTCATTTGTTGGGCCGACATTCCGCTTGCTGCGCTGTAGAGTGCTCTGATCATTTATATATTTCCCCGCTCTGTTAAGAACCAATACGCGCGACGTCTTCGCCGCGCTTGCTCATTTCGCTGCTGATTTGAACTGCCTTCTGCAAGATTTCGAACTGGCGCATTACGCTGACAAGCCGAACGGCGGCCTCCGAGGGAGAGGCGTTCGAGCTTTCGAGCATTCCCTGATGAACCGTGGCCGAGGTTGCCGGACGCGCCATCGCCGTTGCTGGGGCTCTGAAGTAAGTGCCGCCTTGTTTCTTTAACGCCTTGGTATCAGCGAAGTCGACGAGCGCCAGATTGGCTATCGTCGCCCCATTCTGACGAACTTCGCCGACCGTGTTGATTTCGACGGCCTGCGCAGGGTCCAGTCGGATGGGCGCGCCACTGGTGTCGAGGACCGCGTAGCCATTTTGGGTTTCGAGTCCGCCTGAGGGCGATAGTCGTAGATTGCCGTTCCGTGTGTACAGCTTCTCGTTGACACCAGACACCGTCAGAAACCCCTTGCCACCAATGCCGAGGTTGAGTGGTCCAGCGGTGGCCATGAGCGCGCCTTGGGAGAAGTCCGTCCAGTTGTTCTCGATCGACGGAGTGGAGAAGGCGAGGCCGGAGGCGGATTCAGCGTCGTCAGACTGATAGGTCCCGTAGAATTCGCGGTCGATCTTGAAGCCGGCGGTGGCCTGGTTCGCAATATTGTTCGCCAGCATTTCCAGCGATTGCATTCTGGCTTTCATGCCTGCTGCGGCGGATGTGGAAAGTGAATCCATAGTTGTACCGAAGAAACCGGAAGCAATTGTTGGGCCGTTGTTGTGAAAGCGCAAACTATTGCGAATAACGGTCCGATAAGATGTAAGGGAAGCCATCGAATCGGCAAACCATTGGCGAATCACCCCCGCAGGCTGACGGTTTCTTGCCGCGTATATTTCCTAACCTCTTTGGTTTCCAGGGATCGCAAATGGCCCTCGCATTGCACTTAAGCGATTCGTGTTTGCAGCAGCCTTCCCAGCGACAACAACGTTTCCCGGCCTAGCTACCTCGCTATTCCCCGATGTTCCATACCCGGGTAGCAGCAGCGCTAACACGCAGGCAAATCAGCAGAATGCGTTGGGAAACGCGGCGACAAGTACAAGTTTCCCTGGTTTTCTTAACTGCGTAGACGGAATCGTTGAGGAGGCTTCCAGCCTAGACTTTGAATTCGTATCCGAACCCACTTTGGAACATAGCGTTCCAGCACGGGACGGACTCGAAACAGAGAATCAGGGAAATGTTCCTCATGAGCTGCCGCCGCTGCTTCTGGCCCGCACCTTAGTTGTTTATATGTTGCAGGAGAAAGCCGTCCCCCTCCCGGAACCAGAAGACGAAATTTTAGAAGGCGGAATAGATAGTGAAGAAACAGGGGAATCTGAACAAGGACTCAGTGCCCATGGTGAAGATTCTGACTTTACGCTGCCGACCTTTGGGGAGCCACCAACCGGGCAAACTTCCGCTCAGACAGTAGCTGACGTTTACAACGACGCCAGCCGGATTTCAGTTCCGATTCTGGACGAACATAAGCACGATAAGCAGGCGACCGAGCAAGATCCAGCCCAGCGAGATCACCAAATATCCCGCTTGCCCTTTGTATCGGAGGCTCGGCCCATGACGGCAGGAACTGGGGTGGCAGGACCTGGGAAAATCACGCGAGACAGGGTCGGTAAAACAAAGGTCGATATTGAGCAAGAGTCCGGCGAGACGTCCGATGTTTTGTGTACCCTACCGCTAGCTGTCATCGAACCAACCGTACCACCTGTCACGAAACTACCTAGCCATCCAAGCAGCAGCGCGCCACTCGACGTCGATGCCGCGAGGGTAGACACTCCATCCACCATAGCGAGCCGACCTCCGCTGGCGTTTGCCATGCAGATAAAGAGTTCGGAACAGGAGAGGACACCTGAAGTAAGCAGTGATCAGAATATACGTGTGCAGTCTGACATCGTCGGAGGCAAAACCGGATCTTCCAAAGAGGACATGAATTCAAATTCGGGAGAACCGAACCATCAGCCGATCCGCCAGGGTCCGATGGCGGCGAAAGCGGTAGCAAACGCCCGCGTGCATCTGGCGCAAGAAATCGCAGAACTCTTACCGGCCCAGGACAATTCCTCACCCGGTTCTACCCGGCAATCTAATCGATCTAAATCCGCTGATCTTCCCCGGCCAGAAGCGCCGATTTCAACGGCCAGCCCGGCCACTCCTGTCACCGGCCCGATCCATCAACTGCATTTCCGTGTCGACGATGGCCGCAGTCAACACGTGGATGTTCGGGTCGACTCGCGCCATGGAGAAATCCAGGTATCGGTGCGAACAGCGGACAGCCAGTTAAACGAATCACTACGGCAAAGCATCCACGAACTCGTTTCGGAATTGTCATCGGCGGGAATCGACGCCAGCCCGATCACGGCACGGCAGGAAATCAGCTCCAGCGCATCACCCTCGGCAAAGGAAGACACACATGAGGGCAGGCATTCGGGCGGCAACTCTGCTGGTGAACAGAAGCAACGCGACTCCAACCGGCGTAAGCAAGAAGACTCGGAATTTATGGAAGAAAGCAGGAACTATCAATGGCAATAATCTCCCCATCGAGCGGAGCCCTACTGGCACCCGCGCCCGCCCCACCCAAAGACACAGCAGGTGAGACTGCGGCAGCAAACAAGGAAATGTTTCTGAAGCTACTCGTTGCGCAATTGCAGAACCAGAATCCGGCCAGTCCCGCCGATCCGATTCAGTTCGTTTCTCAACTTACCCAATTCTCAACGCTTGAGCAGACTATCGCCATGAAGCAGGAATTGGAATCCATCCACACGGCCCTCACCAACACACCGGCAGTACCTACTCCCAATCAAGGATAAAACATGTTCACATCTTTCTCGACAGCGCTATCGGCGCTTAGCGCACACTCAACCGCAATTGACGTCGTTGGCAACAACCTCGCCAACCTCAACACACCAGGATTCAAGGCGAACGCCATTTCCTTCTACGACCTGATTTCACAAAACGTGGGTGCGGGCCAGGGTGCCCAGGTCGGATTCGGCATTGGCACACCCATCACCATCCGGCAATTCACGCAAGGAGCAGTGAAGGTAACATCCGGCGCTCTCGACATGGCAATTCAAGGTGATGGATTCCTCGTGTTACGCGATCCAGGCACAGGTGCCGAGGTCTATTCGCGCGGCGGTAATTTGCAGGTAGACCGGGAGGGTAATCTGCTGTCGGCAACCGGACAGCGGGTGCAAGGCTGGACCGAGGTTGGAGGGGTACTCAATACAAATGCGCCGGTGGGAGACATTACTGTTCCGGTGGGAACATTGCGCCCGCCGATCGCCACGCAAAATTTCTCGTTCGATTTGAACCTGGATGCGTCAGCGGCAACGGGGGACACGTTCTCCAGGAGCATCGAGGTCTTCGACTCGCTTGGGGTATCTCATATTGCCACGGCGACGTGGACGAAGGCAGCCACACCGAACCAGTGGGACTACGCCTTGACGTTCCCAGATGCCGACGTGGCCACACCAATTACTCCTGTCACCGGCACGCTGACGTTCGATACGCAAGGCAATCTCGCATCGCCGCTTGTGACGGACCCTCCGATTATCCTGCCCGTCACGGGGCTTAACGACGGCGCGGCCGCGCTGAACCTGACGTGGAATCTCTACAACGGCCTCACGCCAAGAATTACACAATTTTCTCAACCATCGGCGGTGTCAGCCAATCAACAGGATGGCGCGGCAGCAGCACAATTGGTCCGAGTGGGAATCGGCGATGGTGGCACTATACTCGCCCAGTACTCCAACGGGCAGCAGTTGGTTGTAGGCCAAGTGGCAATGGCGTCGGTTCGCAATCCTGAATCCTTGCAGGCGATTGGCCAGAACAACTTCGGGTTAAGCGCACGATCGGCACTCCCTGCCATCGGCCTGCCAGGGACGGGAGGTCGGGGAACCATTCAAGGTGGTGCGATCGAGAGCTCAACCGTCGATATCGCCCGAGAGTTCACGAATCTTATTGTGTTCCAACGCGGCTACCAGGCTAACACGCGAGTGGTAACCACCACTGATGAGATCAGCCAAGACACGATTAACTTGAAACGTTAGGGCTAACACATGGAATCCATGGAGAATGTGGCACATCTGGCAGCGGTTCCGCTGCTTGTGGAGATCGAACTCGATCGAACCGTGATGACGGTCCGGGAGATTCTCGATTTCGTAAAGGGAAGTGTTCTCAAGATGTCAAGATCCGCCGGAGAAAACATCGACATTCGCGTCGGCGGAGCCCTGGTTGGTTACGGAGAGATTGTGATTCTAGAGGACAAGATGGGAGTCCGTATTACGGACTTCCACGAAGGAACATAGGCATGGATGCAATGAACCCCTTAGGGGCTGTGTTGATTGTTTTTGCACTACTGGGAGGAGTGATTTACCGGTTCGGCGGCGCGAACGGGCTTCCGGGAATGCGGCGCGGTAAAAACGCTGGAAGCGTGCTGGCCCGCCGCGGCAGCCTGCGGCTCACGCCACAACACTCGATCCACCTTGTGGAAGCTTCTGGCAGATCGTGGTTGCTCGCTTGCCACACAAGCGGAGTAACGCCGATCGCCGAGCTCAATAATTTCGAACATGACCTCGCGACGGTATCTAAGGTGAAGGGTGCTGCAATTTGATCCCCCTGTTTTCAAACACTGGCACAACCGCCTCTTCACAGGGCGTCCCGATGCAGATCGTGCTTCTGCTTGCGGCCCTGACGCTCTTGCCAGCCATCATCATGTCGGTTACTCCATTTCTGCGTATCACTTTAGTGCTGCATTTTCTCCGCCAGGCACTGGGTACGCAGACAGCACCCTCCAATCAGGTTCTGCTTGGACTCGCCCTGTTTTTGACAACGCTGATCATGCAACCGGTAACAAGCCAACTGGCAGACACCGTCTGGGGGCCATTGCAGCGGGGCGACATTACATTGGATCAAGCCGCTGACAAAGCGGCACCGACACTCAAACAGTTCCTATCCAAGTACACTCGCGAAAAAGACGTGGCGCTCATGCTCGAGTTGTCCAAACAAGGCTCGCCCAATTCTGTATCCGATCTGGACTTGCGGGTGCTAGTCCCTGCCTATGTCCTTTCCGAGCTCAGGACTGGCTTTCAAATCGGCGCTGTTCTATTCCTGCCGTTTCTAGTCATCGACCTTGTCGTCGCCTCCATCACTCTGGCGATTGGAATGGTGCAACTCCCGCCGGTCATGGTCTCGGCGCCTTTCAAAATCCTTTTATTCGTCCTGGTTGATGGCTGGAATCTGGTCATTGGCTCGCTGGTCAAGACATTTTAAAACATATGACTGCACAGACAACCGTCGAACTGGTGCGCCACTTGCTGATGATGGCCTTTTGGATCTCCCTACCTCTGTTGGTTGTCGGCTTTGTGGTTGGTATCGGAGTCAGCCTCATGCAAATTGTGACCTCAATGCAGGACCCAGCCTTCTCCGCAGTGCCTAGGCTGGCAGCATTCCTTGCCGGGCTCGTTGTGTGCCTTCCATGGATGTTGCAACGCCTGATGGACTATACCACCGACATTTTAGGAAACCTGAGCCAGTATGCCCGGTAACCCGATCGCGGCACTATCCATTCCGAATGCCACCATCGCCAGTTTTCTTTACGTGCTGGCGCGGGTAAGCGGAGCATTCGTATTCGTTCCTATCCCCGGGTTTCGAAATGCATCGGCCGTTCCCAAAATCGTCCTTGCTCTGGCAATGACGATGGTGATGATACCGCACTGGCCGAAGCTCGATGGGTCTACCTCCTTGCCCGGATTGCTTCCCTTGTTACTCGCCGAAGCAGCGCTGGGCTTGTCAGCCGGGGTGATTCTCGGATGGCTGATCGAGGGCTTCGTGCTTGCCATGCAAATTCTTGGCTTACAAGCCGGCTATGCCTACGCCTCGACGATTGACCCGACCACCCAGGCCGACTCCACAACGCTTCAAGTAATCGCTCAGCTCATGGCATCACTGCTGTTTCTGGCCTCGGGTATGGACCGGGAATTCCTGCGAGGGCTGGCAAACAACCTGGAGCACATTCCACCGGGGACCTTCCGAATCACGGCAGCAAGCGCGACGAGCGTAATCGGTTTGACAGCATCCATGTTCGTCATGGCTGTACGGCTCGCATTACCACTAGTCTCCTTGCTCATCATGGTGGATTTTGCACTTGCCCTACTGGGTCGGATCAACTCGAATCTGCAACTGCTGACGCTCGCCTTTCCGGCCAAGATGCTCACTTCGATGGCGGTGCTGGCAATCCTGGTGGCGGTGATACCACAGGTATTTCAGGAAGCCGGTCAGAACGCGGCATCCGCACTGAGCAGGGTACTCGGAGGGGCGCCATAAGGCGGCCGGAGATCATGCATGGCAGATTCATCAGGTCAGAAGTCAGAACAGCCTACCCCCAGGCGACTGGAGAAGGCGCGCAAAGAAGGTCAATTTCCTACCAGCCCGGAATTTGTTTCCGCCGTTCAGTTCGCCGTATTTCTGTCCTTTGCCTCTTACTTCGCAACGTCATGGATCGGTGCGTCCAAATACTGGCTGAGCCGGTTGATCGAGGCCAGCTTCCACACTTCGGTAACCGCCAAGGCGCTGGTCAGCACGCTTCACACCGTCGCCAGCGAAATCGTGATTCCTCTATTACTGGCAGGTGGAGCACTGATGATTCTCACCTTGGCTGCCCAGTTCTCGGTGACGGGATTCGGGATTGCGACCAACAAACTCGCTCCGGATTTTTCCCGTCTGGATCCGCTCAACCGGATCAAGAATCTACCTCGACAGAATGGACCACAACTGTTCCAGGCGGTCGCGTTGCTGCCTCTGGTTGGGTATGCCGTCTGGTTGATCGCATCCGAACACATCAGCGACTTTCTGTACCTGCCCAAAACCTCCATCGAAAATGGGGCCGCTGTTCTTGCCGGGGCGATCGAGGAACTTGCCTGGAAGGCCTCTGCTCTCTTTTTGATCGTGGGGCTTGTAAGCCTGGTTCGGCAAAAACGCCGCTGGCTGGCGGACATGCGCATGAGCAAGCAGGATGTCCGCGAGGAAATGAAGGAATCCGAAGGCGATCCGCAAATAAAGGCACGCATCCGCCGCATTCAGCGCGACCTTTTAAAGCGCCGCATGATGAGCGACGTCGAGAAAGCGACTGCTGTGGTCGTCAACCCAACCCACTTTGCGGTTGCAATTCGATATGTGCCATCCGAGATGCCCGCGCCCAAGGTGGTCGCAAAGGGAAAGAATTACCTCGCCCTGCGTATTCGGGAACGGGCAAACAAGCATCAGGTGCCCATCATCGAAAATCCGCCGCTCGCCCAGGCGTTGTACAAGTCGGCAGAAGTGGGCCAGGAAATACCGGCGTTTCTCTATCGCGCAGTGGCCGAGGTACTCGCGTATATTTACCGGCTGCAGAAGGGGCGCTGAGGTTTGGAGAAAGCCCATGGAATATGGAGAAAGATAATCAGTGAGCGCAGCCAATCCGGCATCACCTAAACAGGAAAATTTCGCGTCCGCGTTCCAAAGCATCTCCTGGGGCGAGTTGTCCGTCCCGCTAGGCGTTCTCGCGATCGTTCTGGCAATGATCGCCCCGCTGCCGTCGTTTCTGGTGGATTGCCTGATTGCTGTCAATATTGCACTTTCCGTCATCGTGCTGATGGTTGGAATGTACATCACGCGGCCTGTCGAATTCAGCGTTTTCCCCACAACGCTGCTGTTGATGACGCTATTTCGTCTGGCCCTCAACATCTCCTCATCGCGGCTGATTCTCCTTAACGGAAACACGGGCACGGCGGCCGCTGGTCACGTCATCGAAGCATTCGGCAGCTTTGTGGTCGGCGGCAACTACATCGTCGGAACCGTCATCTTTCTCGTACTGATCGCGATTCAATACGTAGTCATCAATCATGGGGCGGTCCGCATATCGGAGGTCACCGCCAGATTCACACTCGACGCGATGCCGGGCAAGCAAATGTCGATTGACTCTGATCTGAATGCAGGGCTTATCGACGAAGCCGAAGCCAGGCAACGCAGAAAGCAACTTGCCACCGAGTCCGAGTTTTACGGAGCTATGGACGGCGCCTCCCGGTTTACGCAGCGCGATGCGGTTGCCAGCATTCTCATCACGGCAATCAACATCATCGCCGGATTTCTGATCGGAGTCTTCCAGCACGGCATGGATTTGTCACGAGCGCTGGCAACCTACACCGTTCTTACCATCGGCGACGGATTGGTTACGGTCGTCCCGGCACTGATGATTTCCGTATCGGGCGGCTTAATTGTAACGCGCGCCAGCTCGGAATCCCGCCTCAGCACCGATTTTCGGCAGCAGATGTTCGGCAATCCCCAACCCCTCCTTCTCGCCAGCGGAGTCCTTGGAGTCCTATCGTTGTTCCCGGGGCTGCCGATGTTACCGTTTTTGCTGCTTAGCGGTGGAGTCGGCATTTTGGGCTGGCGAATGCGGGGCAAGACAGCCGCCAGCGCAGCGGCAGCCGCGCCGACAAAGGCAACAGAGAAAGACAACATCGAAGCTCTGCTTCGCGTGGATCCCCTCGCGGTGGAAGTAGGCCTTGGCCTCATCCGGCTGGTTGAAGGCGGACAACACTCCCCGCTCTTAAGACGTATTGGTGGCATCCGCCGCCAGCTCGCCTCAGACCTGGGCTATCTAATGCCGCCTGTCCGCCTGACGGACAACCTCCAGCTAAAAGCCGGCGAATACATCATCCTCTTAAAGGGATCCGAAATCGCGCGTGTTGAAATGCCTCAAAGCTGTGAGATGGCGATTCACCATGGTCCAGCCACGACGCCGCCTCCAGATGGCACGCCCACCAAAGAACCGGCGTTTGGACTACCAGCGTGGTGGATACCTGGTAGTTCCGCTGCCGCGGCCAGAGCAGCCGGATTCACAGTCGTCGATCAGGTCAGTGTACTCGGCACGCATCTGTCCGAATTGATCAAGCGAAATGGCTTTGAGCTATTCTCCCGCCAGGACGCAAAAAAACTCCTGGATCGTGTCGCTGAGGACCATCCTCGCGTTGTGGAAGACTTGGTACCCAAATTGCTTCCCCTTTCCCTTGTGCAGAAGGTTTTGCAGAACTTGCTTCGAGAACGCGTTTCAATCCGGGATGCTGTTTCCATTCTGGAAGCCCTCGCCGAGGGAGGCCAAGTGACAAAGAACGCAGTACTCCTCACCGAGTACGTGCGCCAATCCGTACGGCGCTCTGTCATACAACCGTACTTGAACCGAGCTGGCGAACTGTTGGCATACTTCCTTGACCCCGCTCTCGAACAGATGCTGGAGCAGAGTGTCGAGCATGGTGAACACACCTCGCACTGGAATATCGCCCCGCAACGAGTCAGAGAATTGATGGACCGGATCGGCAAGAGTCCTGCAGGGCAAGCTGGCGAGACTCCCGTTGTACTGCTTGCGAGTTCGCCAGGGCGCTATTTCCTGCGCCAGATCGCCGAACCTGCCATGAAAAACCTTATGGTGCTTGCACATACCGAGGTACCCGCAGGAGTAAAAGTCGTCTCACTCGGAGTGATTGCTTGATAGGGAGTGATTGCTTGATAAGGAGAACAGCATGCGCGTAAAGTCCTATTTCTCTGCGACAGTGGAGGCTGCAATCGCCCTGGCATCAAAGGAACTGGGAGAGGATGCGCTCCTGGTTTATTCTCGCGAAGCGGCTGCCGAGGCTCGCTACCTTGGCAAATATGAAGTTGTATTTGCGTTACCGGAAGCCACCGAGAGCGAAGCTCCACCTCCTTTGCCGGGTTCAGCTCCGACACCCGGGAGTCAACGTAGTACGGACATGGAAAGCGAATTGGCCAGCCTCGCCCGGGAAATACGGGCGCTGCGCGATCAGATGGACCAGATCTGCCAAATGAACAAAAAGCATCAGCCCATTTGGAGGCCAACCACGTTGCTTCACTCGCCGGACTCAGTCCGCCACGCCATTGAAACACTCCTCGCCGAGGATATTGCCGAAGACTTAGCCGCCGAAGTTGCCGAGCGCATCGCAAGCGCTTCGCACAGTGATGGCAATCCAACTCTTGAGTATGTTCTCGCCAGCATGGTCCCGACCGCTCCGTCACTCGGTAGGTCGGCAGCCGGTCCGAAGGTGGTTGCACTCGTCGGCCCGCCAGGATCAGGAAAAACAACAACACTCGTAAAGCTCGCCGCCCGTTTCGGATTGGGAGGTCGGCGACCCGCCCAACTCATCTCATTCGACACGAGCCGCATCTCCGGGGCCGATCAGCTCAAAACATACGCTGGAATACTCGGGATAAGTTGTGAGTCTGTCGAAACAGCCGGCGCATTGAGCCAGGTGATCGAGGAAAGCAGAAACAAGGAAATCATTCTAATCGATACAGCGGGTTACTCCGGCAAGGACATGGACACGGCGGGAGAACTCGTCAGATTCCTTGCCACGCACCCTCAGGTCGATGTGCATTTGACCCTATCGGCTTCTATGAAACCAGCCGATTTATCACGTGCGGCTGACCGGTTCGAACGGCTCCGCCCCAACAGGTTGCTGTTCACGCACCTGGATGAAACAGAGACATACGGAGCGCTTTGGTCGGAAGCAGTCACCCGTGCCAAGCCAGTCTCTTTTCTTTGCGACGGCCAACAAATTCCAGAAGACCTTCATGAGGCTACCAGCGAAGGTCTGGCGCGGCTGATACTGCGGCACCAACTATCTGAACCAGAGTCCGGAGCCGCAGCAGCAGCCTAATTCTCACTTAACCACCGTTACGCTCGCAGCACAAAGCCACCACTATGCCACCTTA
>Ga0315912_10005693_pt1 | contig 11382 bp, 11 predicted proteins | sample VfabasoilMG_FD_204469 | JGI IMG/M metagenome (GOLD analysis project Ga0315912, IMG submission 204469) | Garden soil microbial communities collected in Santa Monica, California, United States - V. faba soil | ecosystem: Environmental > Terrestrial > Soil > Garden | place: USA: California...
CCCCGATCCGGAAGCCGGAGGGTTCACAAGGCTAAGTTATGAAACCGGACAGATCACGTGTGAATAAAACCGGACAAGTTGACTTACTACGAACAGGAAGGGTTGTTCCAAATCCTTTACTGCTGGCTGTGGCTTGCCACTACACGAAATTTGTGTACACTAAAATCGTATGAAAAATGTGACCTTCAGCGCGGAGGAGCATCTTATTGAGCAAGCCAGACTGGTGGCCCGTATGCAGAAGACCACTTTGAATGGGGCGTTCCGGGAATGGTTGGAACAGTTCACGGCTCGATCGGGTGGCGGTGCGGACTTTGATCAGTTAATGAAGAAGCTCAAGCGTGTGAAAACCGGGCGGAGATTTTCCCGAGATGATTTTAATGAACGCTAGAACCTTTCTGGATACCAATGTGTTTGTCTACACGTTTGATTCTGCGTCTCCGGCCAAGGCACGGCGGGCGACCGAGATTATCCGCTTGGCGATCACCAGTGGTAAGGGCATGGTGAGTTATCAGATTATTCAGGAGTTCCTGAATGTGGCGCTGCGGAAGTTCGCCCGGCCGATGACAATTGAGGAAGCCCAATTGTACCTGATGACCGTTTTTGTGCCGCTGCTCTCCGTTCATTCTTCTGCAAGTTTGTATGCGGATGCGTTGAGAATCAGTGGTCGCTATTTATTGTCGTGGTATGACTCTCTGGTGGTAGCTGCTGCGGTCCAAGGAAAGTGCGGCGTGCTTTACAGTGAGGACCTTCAGGATGGAATGAAGATTGGAAACCTTCGGGTGGAAAACCCCTTTAGGTAACTATGGCCGAGGCACGCGGTGACCGTGTCTTGCGATAAGATCATCTGTGGGTTCTCTCAAGTTGAAGACTAGGAATTTGTTCATGTTTCGTTTTTCCAGTATCGCGTTGCTGATTGGATTGGCAGGCACGGTGCCTGCTTGGGGGCAGGCTCCGGCTGCCACTCCGGCTCCGGCTGCACGTGGTGGCCGTCCGGCTCCTCCCACTCGTGATCCGAATACCCCAGGTTACGTTGTCGCTAAGGAGTTGCCTGATGGTGTGAATGCTCCGGTGAATGTGGATGGAAACTTCATTCTGGGTCCGACGCATACGGCTGCGCCGGAGATGAGTGTGCAAGAGGGTGTGCCGCAGGGGACCGTCTATGATTTCACGATGGCTTCCACCGATAGCAAGATCTATCCGGGAATCGCGCGTCAGCCCGGGACGCTTGGTGTGGCTGATCCTGATGATCCTGCCAAGATGATTGTGACGACGAGCTATGCGGCTCCTTATACGCGTCGCGTGTCGGTGTATGTTCCGAAGCAATATGTCCCTGGTACAGTCGCTCCGTTTATTGTTGGCGCGGATGGGCCGGACCGGTCCTTATTCACTGCGCTGGATAATCTGATTGCGCAACGTCGTGTACCGGTGATGATTGGGATCTCGATTAGCAGTGGCGGTGGCGACGCGCAGGGAAGCCAGCGCGGCCTTGAGTACGACACGATGTCGGGCGTGTATGCGGAGTTTGTTGAGACCGAAGTGCTGCCCTTGGTGGAACAGAAATACAATGTGAAACTCACGAAGGATCCAGATGGACGGGCGACGATGGGCGGCAGTTCTGGTGGGTCTGCAGCAATGATCATGGCGTGGTACCGGCCGGATTTGTATCACCGCGTGCTTACGTATTCGGGAACTTACGTCAATCAACAATGGCCGAGCGATCCCAAAGTTCCACACGGTGCCTGGGAATTTCATGAACGGCTCATCCCGAATAGCCCGGTGAAGCCGCTGCGAATTTGGATGGAAGTCGGCGACCGCGATAATTACAATCCCAACGCCATGCGCGACAACATGCACGACTGGGTGTTGGCGAATGAGAACATGGCCAAAGTGCTAGCGGCCAAGGGATATCATTACCAGTTTGTATTTGCCAAAAACGCTGGGCATACCGATCGCAATGTCAAAAACCAGACGCTGCCTTCCGCGCTGGAGTACGTCTGGCAAGGGTATCCTATTGCGGGGAAGAATTAGCCGAGTTTGCTGCTACATTGGTTAAGTGGCGAACCTGAAACGAGTCGTCGACAACCAACCTTTCCGCGATGCTCGCAAACTGGCCAAATCGTCCAGCGAGTTTCTGGAAACCTCCGTTCGTCAATCCAATGCCCGCCAGCAAGCAAGAAACCGCCTGTTCAAATTGTCGCTGCCCATAGGCCCAATAACATGGAAACGCGATGAACTCTACCAGCGCTAGAAATCCTGTCTTTGTCGATACCCACGGCAGCCCGGCCATCGAAGAAGAGCATTCAGAAGCTGAGCGGGAGGTTTACGATTACCTGAAGCCGTCGGAGATGGCACCGTGGGAGGCAGTGTGCGGCCAGCTCAACGCAAAGTTGAGGGGCTGGCACAACTACTTTCGATACGTTGAGCAACGGGTGCGGCATTTTCTACGTCGCCGCCATATTCAGACGCGCTCGCGCGGGACACGCCCATTCTCTGGAAAGAATATCTTCGGACCACTCGGGGTGTACCGTTTGGAGCGGCTGAAATGACTGTGTGTGCTTTTGTGTGAAGTCTGTCGGAGAGCCGGATGCTGGAAATCGGCACGTCCGGTTCGATGAGCGGGGAGCGGAAACAAGGCCCGACAAGGCGCTTGCGCCGCTCCTCGACTCTACCCAAGGAAAGACGATAACCCTCAAGAAATACAACAGGATAGCGCCATTCCAGAACCCGAGGAAATCATACCCGAACCCGACGAATCCGCCACCCCTGCAACTGATTCAGAACTTCCGGCTCCAACCTCGCGGCCTTCGCTCAGTGAAGAATTCGATCGAATCTCGGCCCTGCCCGTGCCAATCCTCGAAGACTCACTCTCGCTCTTTGGCCCCGCCGAGGACGCCACGGTTTCTTCGTGATGGGTTTGTCTTAATACTCACGTGGCCGTTAGTAATCTTGGCAGTTACTACGGTTTGAAGCTCTGCGTGGAGGCGGAACTCGGCATCGAACTGGGCAGGCCAAGCTGGAAAAACGTGGAGCTGTCCGTAGTCAAACTGCAGTAGCGTCGCGAGTAGTGCGTTCAGCGGAGGCAGGCCTGCGGGTTTGATTCCCAAATAGGCGGAGTAAAGAGGATCTTGTGGTTGCAAGGCCGCGAGTGTTGCTGTCGCGAGGTCGAGATTTGCTTTGCCGACGCCGTAGAGGCGAAATGGGAATATGGCTTGGAGAGGCGATCCAGCGCGTTGGAGAATTACTTTGCCGTCCACTTCTTCTACGGTCACCGGCGGCAGCTCTTCGTAGAGCCGCTCGATACGCACACGGTCTTCTGAACTAAGTTCGTTTTTCAATTGCCAGAGGAGATTGCCTAAAACATAGTGAAGCCCGGCGACTTCATTTGTGGGGTTGATGATGCCGGCCTTATCGATGCGGAGCTTGCTTGTTTCGTCGAGAAGGTACCGCTCGTCGTAAAAGGTAAGGATCTCGTCAGCAATGGGAAGCAACGTGCTTCGCAAGAATGCCGGATTCGGTTGTTGAGAGTAATAGGCGACCATGAGCGCGACAAGTTCGAGAGCGTTGAGGTCATCGTCACTGGCACCTTCGGCTGCCGCGCCGTAGGGTGTCATTTTCGATGGAAAGTACGAACCCTTGTTTTGAAAACGCAACTGGGTTCTGGCGTGTACGAGTGGCATCACCTGCTGGTAACGGATAAAGAGTGGCACGAAGGGTTCGTAGTCGCCGGTAGCCAGTTGCCGCCAGTATTTTGAGAGAGGGGCGGTCAAGGGGGCGACAGCTTCCACAAACGCTTCGTAACGCTGTTCTTCCCAGGCCTGTGTCAAGGCGATGGCTTCAGGTGATCCTGTGATGCGGACATAACTGCGGTCCCAAAATCGTCGCCACCATTCGCGATTGGAGGCTCGTGCATGGCCGGCAGTTTTTGCGATCGGGTTGGGATGCCATTCGTTCGGGGAAATTTGTTGTGTTGCGTAGAGCTGAAGCTGTAGGGTTTGGACACGGGACGGGATAGTGGGCGTGATTGCAGCGCCACCGTAGGTAAGTCCGCTGAGGGGATCGGGAAAGCGAGTGACGAGTGACGCCAAGCCCTGATCGCGGAGAGTGGCGGCAAAGTTAGACGAGGCGTTGCGGTGGTACCAGAGCAGCTTGCTTTCGGAGGTTTGTATGGTGAATGCAGTTCCCGTGGCTTGGGCGGTGAGTAGGAACGGCTGTTTGGCGTTTGCTTCTATCCAGACAATGGGCTGAGCGGGGTCCACCCAAATCGCCCACTGCTCGTCACCCGAGCGTAGCGTCGCCTCGCCGCTTTTTCTGTCCAATACGAGTGATGGGTTGGGAAGTGCTCGTGAGAGGAACAGGGTACCAGCGGAGGCGGGTTCGCCCTGTTCATTGAAGGCGTTGCGGTGTTGCAAATCCAATTGGACACCGCTGCCCGTAGATGAGAGCCGGACAGAGATTGTTCCGTTGCCGAGTAATACGCTCTGTTGGGCGAAAACGCAAGTGGGCAACAGAAGGGCGATCGACAGAATCAAGAGCTTGTTCACAAGCACGTTTTCCTAACGTAGCATCCTTTCGGTCCTGCTATCCTACCTACTTATGCCCAACCCTTCGACGCCCAATTTTCAAAGTGGACTCGGCCCTGTCTCGGAAGCCACTACGGAAGACATTCATGTTGAGGTCGTGGCACAGTATGCGGCGAATCATTCCAAGCCTATGCAGGATGAATGGGTGTTTCAGTACACCGTACGGATTACGAATCGCGGTATGGATACGGTTCAGTTGGTGAGTCGGCATTGGATTATTACGGACGCGTTGGATCGAACCGAAGAAGTAAAAGGGCCGGGAGTGATTGGCGAGCAGCCAGTGCTGGGTCCTGGGGCATCGCACAAGTATTCTTCGTGGTGTCCTCTTAAGACGCCGACCGGGGTGATGCGGGGAACGTATCAGATGACTCGGCGTGATGGAAGCCAGTTTGACGTTGAGATTGCGCCGTTTGCATTCAAGGCGCGTGTGAATTAAGGTGTGAGGAGGAGAATTTCATGAAACGTTTCGCGACACTCGTGGCTGTACTTTCCCTTGGCCTGTTGGCGGCGTTGGCGCAGCAGCCTGCGGCCCCTGCACCAGCCGGCGCTGCCGCGCGTGGCGGGCGTGGCCCGGCGCAACCTCCTCCCGTGCCGACCGCCGAGCAGCTCCGTATGTATCAGTTGCGGATCAGCGAAATTGACGCGATTGTGCGGGGCCTGCGCGCAAAGCATGTGAATGAGGACCTGATCGCGGACGTTGACATATTTGCCAAGGCCGGAAAGTGGCTGCTTGAGTTTCCGCAAGGGTTTGGCAACCCGCAGGGGATTGAAACGTATCTGACTTTGTTGGAGCAGGGCTTGCAGCGCGGGCGGTTGTTGCAGAATGGCTTGTCGCCATGGGTTCTGGAAAAGGGCCGAAAGGTGTTGGGTTATTATTCGCCACTGGATGGTTCCGTGCAACCGATGGGCGTGACGATTCCTGACACTTACAATCCACAGAAATTCGAGCGGCTGTATGTTTGGCTGCACGGGCGCAACAATAATCTCACCGAGGCGAGCTTCATCAATGGATTTAAGAATGCTCCGCAGTTTCCCAATACTGCCTATACGGCGGATGTGGGACAGCTCACGTTGGATTGCTACGGGCGCGGCAACAATGCCAATCATCAAGCTGGCGAGGTGGATGTTTTTGAGAGTATTGCCGCGATGCAGCGGCGATTCAAGGTGGATGAGAATCGTGTAGTTCTGCGCGGGTTCTCTCTGGGTGGCGCTGGGGCCTGGCACATTGCGTTGCAGTATCCGGACAAGTGGGCTGCTGCGGAGATTGGTGCTGGTACTTATCCGGGGCGTCTGATGTATGCGGCTACGCCGTTCCCACCGTATCAGCACGGCCCGCTGCATATTTACGAGAACATCATTGACTGGGCTTTGAATGCTACGAACTTGCCGCTCATTGCGCATGATGGCGACGCGGATAATCAGGTTGCTACTGTGGGGGCGGCGCGCGGCAATGCTCCGGTGCCGAATCGCGGACAACTGGAATCGTCTTTGCGCGTGCGTGCGCAGTTGGGCAAAGAAGGATTTGCGTCAGAGGGTCCTGAGGGCAACTGGACGGTCAAGGGCACCCGTGATGTGTTTTTGATTTCATCCAACACGCAGCACGGCGTGAATCGCGAAGTAAAAACGAAGCTGGATGCGTTTTTGAAAGAGCATGGCGACAAGGGTCGGCAGGTGCCGGATCATATTCGGTTTCTGACCTATACGACGCGTTATAACGAGTGTTTCTGGGTGGTGTTGGATGCCCTCGAAAAGCATTATGAGCGGGCCGAGGTGGATGCAACACGTTCTCCTGATGGCAAGCAGTATCAGGTCACGACGAAGAATCTCACGCGGTTGACGCTGCGCGATACCAACAAGATTGCGACGATCAAGATTGACGGGCAGGAGATCAAGGTCAAGGGTGCACCGTCTACGACGTTAGAAAAGGTGGCATCGCAATGGAGATTGCCGAAGGAGAAGACGTGGTCCGGGCTGCATAAGACGCACGCGTTGCAGGGTCCGATTGACGACGCGTTTTTGAATCCGTTCCTGTTGGTGCGTCCCACTGGCGTTCCTTGGAACGATGCGGCCAATAAGTTTGCGCTCAGGATGCTGGAGCATTTTGATCGCACCTGGGCAGCAAACTATCGTGGGCATCCGCGCATCAAGGATGACACCGAAGTTACGGCGGCTGATTTTGTAACTTATAATGTGGTGCTGTTTGGTGATCCGGGGAGTAATAAGTGGATTGGAAAGACGCACTCCAAGCTGCCGCTGAAGTGGACCAAGGAATCGGTCACGATTGCCGGGAAGTCGTATCCGGTGGGAGAGAATCTACCGGTGCTGGCGTATCCGAATCCGCTGAGTCCGGGGCGATATGTTGTGTACAATACGGGGCTGACGATTTCTGATCAGGATTACAACGGCGATTACGCGATGCCGCGGTTTGGCGACATTGCGGTGTTGAAGGTGAAGGATGCAGTCCAGCCTCCAGAGATTGTTTGGGCTGCGTTGTTTGATGAGTTCTGGAAGCTGCCTAAGAATTAGAATCGTGGCGGGACTAGGCCAGCCAGGCTGTGACGACCTTATTCGCTATGTAGGCGCATATGTACGCCATTCCGGTCATGTAGGAGAACTGCACGATTGGCCATTTCCAGCCGCCGGTTTCTCTTCTTACTACGGCGACCGTGGACATGCACTGCATGGCGAAGGCGAAGAAGATCAGTAGCGCGACTGCGCCTCCGGGTTTGAGATCGCGTTGGAGGGCTTCCTGGAGGCGGGGATGTTCGCCGTCCTGGTCTTCGTCGATTCCGTAGATGGTACCTAGCGTTGCTACGATGACTTCTCGCGCGGCTAGCGAGGTGATCAGGCCGATTCCGATTTTCCAGTTGAAGCCTAGTGGCTTGATGACGGGTTCGACGGTGCGTCCGATGACTCCCGCGACGCTGTCCTGAATCGCTGGTGGTTTTCCGTCTTGCAGTGGCACGTGGGCCAACACCCAAAGTCCTAATGCGGTGGCCAGGATCACGGTGCCTGCTTTTTTGAGGAATACTTTGGCGCGGTCTAAGAGACGGAGTCCAAGTGACTGTAGTGTCGGCCACCGGTAGGCTGGCATTTCCATCACGAAGGGCGTGCGTTCTCCGCGCAGGATGGAGGACTTGAGGGCCAACGCAGTGAGGAACGCGGCGGCAAAGCCTAGGGCGTAGAGTCCTAACATGGCACCTGTTCGCATGGTTACGAACCCGCCGATCAGATGACGGTCCGGCGGGATCAACATGGCGATGACCATTCCGTAGAGCGGCAACCTTGCTGAACAGGTCATGAAAGGCGCAATCAGAATGGTGGCGATGCGATCCCGCTTGTTCTCGATGGTTCGCGTTGCCATGATGGCCGGCACGGCGCAGGCGTAAGAGGATAGCAGCGGGATGAATGATTTGCCTTGGAGCCCGGCGCGGTTCATCGTGCGGTCGGTTATAACGGCTGCCCTTGCCAGATAGCCGGAGTCTTCCAGAATTCCGATGAACAGGAACAGGATCAGGATTTGCGGCAGGAAAACAAGCAGCGATCCTACGCCTCCCCAGACGCCTTCAATCAGCACGTCTCTCCAGATAGATGGCGGCATGGCGGATTTCAGGGCATCGCCGGAGGTGCTCACCAGCCAATCCACTCCATCCATGAGCGGAGCGGCACCGGCAAAGATGGTCTGGAATACGGCAACTACGACTACGGCAAAAATAACAAGACCAAGAATCGGGTGCAGGAATATTGAATCCAGCCGCTTTGTCCAAATAGGTGGAGCGGGCGCGTTGTAGGCGTTCTCGGAAATCTTCGCGGCCCAGGCGCGACATGCCGGAACCTGATTGAGCACCGGAAGTTCAACGCGCGGAGTAGGGACGGCGAGCGCTCCGTTGAGGAACTCGCTCACGGGTTCTATTCCTTCGCCTCGCGCGGCGCTGATCAGCGCGACGGGTGCTCCGAGTTTTTGCGCGATGGCTGCGGTGTCGATACTGCCGCCACGGTCCTCAAGATCATCCGCCATGTTGAGGAGAACCAGCGTCGGAAGGCCGAGCGCCAGAACTGGCGCGGCCAGCATCAGATGTCGGCCAAGGTTGGTGGAATCAAGGATCAATAAAATCGCGCCAGGCCGACGGACTCCGGGCATGTCGCCGGTGAGCACGTCTTTGGTGACCCGTTCATCTTCTGACCTGGGCTCCAGGCTGTAGACACCCGGGAGGTCGATGAGGTCCACTTCCCGATCGCGACTGATTTGCATCTTGCCGCTTTTGTGCTCGACAGTTACGCCGGGATAGTTGGCTACCTTTTGGCGCAGCCCGGTCAGACGGTTGAACAGGGTGGATTTCCCCGAATTGGGCGGACCGACAATCGCCACCGAATGGTGGGCTGGCAGCAATAACCCTGTACGGGAAACGGGACCGGAACTGTGGCAATCCGACATAGTTTTACGCTACCCGTTTGACGGTAATTTTCTTTGCGGTTTCGCGGCGGAGGGCTATTTCGGATCCGTCGACCTCAAAGACACGCGGATCGCCGCCCGGGGCGCTGCGACCGGCCTTTACCGGGTGACCGGGGAGAAAGCCGAGTTCCATAAGCCTGCGCGAGACGTCTTCTGGGAGATCAAAGCTCTCCACAATGGCCTGATCGCCCCGTTTGAGGTCTGTCAGGAGTATCGGCCGGGCCGGTTTGTTGCCACTGAGTTGCACTAAGACCAGTATCGGACCAATGGACTGGGGTGTCAAGAACGCCCCATTGAGTGGCTTATTTCTGGAGTTGAGTGTTCATATTCTCAAGCGACAGTTGGAAGCTTCCGACGTTGGCGCTTGAGGAGGTGCCGTTGAGTTCGATCTTGTCACAGCATTCCTGGAATAGCGAGACCAGTTCGGGGTCACGCCAGCCTTTGCGGACTTCTTGTTCCATGGTTTGCATGGCTTCGTCGTGGGTGTAGGCCTTTTTGTACGGGCGGGAGGTTGTGAGAGCGTCGTAGATGTCGGCGATTTGGAGAATCCGGGCGAGAAGAGGAATTTCTTCGCCTTTCATACCATCCGGATAGCCGGAGCCATCCCAACGTTCATGGTGGTTTCGAATAATCGGGAGCACTGGTGTCAGTGTTTTCATGGGGCGGCAGATGTCTTCGCCTTTGGTGGTGTGGGACCGCATGATAACCCACTCGTCCTCGTCCAAGCGACCTTGTTTAAAGAGAATGGCGTCAGGCACCGAGATCTTGCCGATATCGTGTAAGTAGCCACCGCGATGCAGGGCCAATAGCTCTACGCGCGGGAGTCCCAAAGCGATACCCAGGCCAACGCTATAGCGGGCCAGACGGTCGCAGTGGTCCCCTGTGTATTTGTCACGCTTTTCGACTGCTTGTGCCAGCGCAAACAGAATGGTCTCGGCTTCTTCCAGGGAATCGATTGCCGCTTTGTTGCGCAGCATGTTGCGGATGCGCGTGCGAACCGATTCGGGATGCAGCGGACGGGTGAGAAATTCGTCGGCTCCCGAGGCGATACCTGCAATCTCGTTTTCCACGCCCTGGACGCTGGTGATCATCAGCACGGGAACCAACTGCGTACGCCGGTTCGTCTTCACTCTCTGACAGAATTCCGGACCACTCATCTCCGGCATCATTAGATCCAGAATGACCAGGTCCACTAACTCTGTATCCAGGATATGGAGTGCGTCCGAGGCGCGTTTTGCTTCTAAAACCCGGTATGGGGTCGCTTTCATCATGGCGCGCAGCAAACGCCGGTTGATGTCCAACTCGTCGACGATGAGAACCGTCTGCTGACGGTCTCCTTCGCGGACTGAGGCGTCCAGCGTGAGGGACGAGGGCGGCGGAAACGATCCCAAGCCTATAGGCGGTTTGACGGGCGACTCGAGTTTCTCGAACTGATCTGGCGGGGGCATTCGTTAAACGGGGGGCTTGAAGCTGGACCCGACTAGTTGTATCGACGTAAACCGCGAATGGTCTTAGAGTGATATCGGGAATGTGTGTACCAGATTTACCTTAGTGCGTACCCTCATGCGGGGGTATTCGTGTTTCGCCCGCAGCAGCGCTTGTATTTTATGTGGGAGCCGCAGGGGCAGGTGGCGTTGCGGGGTGTTTTGGCGCTGGCTGGAGGTTTTGGGGCTGGTGCCTGGGGTTCGTTTCGTACTGGGTTATCGCTTGGGGGCGGAGCGTTGACGATGGCGTCGAGCCTGTTGAGGAGACTGCGGTGGGAAGGGGGGAGTGCTTTGACGAGTATGGGTCCGGGCTGGTGTGTGTCATGGCGGGCGATGCGGGTGCTTTGGATGAGGCGGAGTTCTCGGAGGGCGCGGAAGAAACCACGTTCGGCGGTTACGTAGTAGCGGCGGAGGAGGATGAGTTCCTTGTGGCTGGAGATGTCGGAGCGGGCCTCGGGATTGTTTTGATGATATTGGACTTCCATTTCCCGAATTCGCGCCATGTTCCAGTCGGATACTATCATTTGGTCGACGAAAATAGATTCCATTCTATTGGCTGGTTCGAGTTCCTCGTAAAGGGAGTCGTGCAGTGTGTTGTAGGCTTCGCGCTGGTCTTCGCGGATGACGAGTTGGTCGCTACAGAGGCCGTGTTTACGGGAGTTTTGAGATGATTTGGCCTTGCCTTCGGCGGTGCGAGGGCCGGTTGCGTGGGTAGGGTTTGCGGGGTTGTTGTCGATGGGAGTGGCTGAGGTCATGGTTTGGTTTCTCCTTTGAATTCAAACTAAATCATACACTGCATTTATATCACAATTTGTAATTATTGCAAGCGCAAAATGAATCTTTTGCGGTTGTCTAGGGATTGGTG
>Ga0315912_10005694_pt1 | contig 11380 bp, 9 predicted proteins | sample VfabasoilMG_FD_204469 | JGI IMG/M metagenome (GOLD analysis project Ga0315912, IMG submission 204469) | Garden soil microbial communities collected in Santa Monica, California, United States - V. faba soil | ecosystem: Environmental > Terrestrial > Soil > Garden | place: USA: California...
GCGTCTGCTGCAGGATCTGCAGCCCGCGCGCGAGCGCTTGCGTGACGTGCGCCAGGGGCCCGATGGCGCGATCTACCTGCTGACCGACAGCGCGAAGGGACGCATCCTCAAGATCGTTCCCAAGTCGTAGATCAAGCCCGGACGGGGTCAGCCCCCTTCACATGATTTCGCTGTGAAGGGGCCTGCCCCCGCACACCTCCGAAAATAGTTGACCGCACCCGGTCCGCGGTGACACATAGAGGGGCGATTAGGCGCTGGTTCTCAGAGCCAATGGACATCGTCTCGCAGCGTACCGAACATATCGTGCCGCGGCTGCCTCTTTCGGCGAGGCTACTGCTGCTCGGGGTTCTGCTCTGGCTCGGCAACGAGTTCGGCGCGATGCTGCGCTACCCAGATCTTGGTAGCGCGGTACTGTTTCCACCGTACGCGATTCTGACCACCGCGCTGCTGTTCGCGCCATCTCGGGACTGGCCTTGGTACTTCCTCACCGGGTTCATGGCCCACGCCCTGGCGATGTGGCCGACATGGACATGGTCGTGGGTGGCACTGGCCGACGCAGCCAACATGGCGCGTGCCTTCGCCGCCGCGTGGCTCCTCCGCAGGATCTTCAAGGGCCCCCCGCAGCTAGTCAGCGTCAGCTCGCTCCTGCAGTTCGTGGGGGTCGTCGTGCTCGTGGCTCCAGCCGTCGGCGCAACGATCGGCGCGGCCAATGCGATCCTCCATCACACCGCAACGTCGTACCCAGGGGTGTGGCTCGCCTGGTTCATGTCGAACGCGTTGACAGGGCTGACCCTGATGCCGGCACTGATCGGCGCGATGACCACGATCACCGGCCCGAGCCCATCGACGGACCGGCGCCACGTCGCCGAGTGCATCGCCATCGCGTTGGGGCTCATCGTGTCGTGCGCCCTGGTGTTCCTTCCCCTCTACTCCAGCCCCGGCATCCGGACGCTGTCGCTCTACGGGCCGCTGCCGCTGCTCATCTGGGCGGCGCTCAGATGCGAGCCGGGAGGCGCCGGCTTCGCAACGACGGTCGTCGCGCTTGCGGCGGTGTGGGCCACCGATCGAGACACCGGCCCATTCATCTCGGCGTCGCTCGACGACAAAGTGCTGGGCATGCAATTGTTCGTACTCCTGAGCACTCTGCCCGTGCTCTGTCTTGCTGTCGTGGCCAGCGCCCGGCGACGCGTCGTGCGAATGCATGATGCACTTCTCGCGTCACTGCAGGACCAGGTTGCGATCATCGACGCGCGCGGCATCGTGCTCCAGATCAGTGATTCGTGGCTGCGGTTCGCGAATTCGAGCGCAGCGCAGCCGTTCGATCGTATGCGCGAAGGGGGCGACTATCTTGCCGCCGTTCGCGAAGCCGCGACGCACGGCAACACCATCGCCGCCGACGTGCTGGGGTGCGTGAGCAGCGTGCTCAATGGAGACCGCCCACGATTCCAGATGGAGTACGAACAGGGCTCTGCCGACCGGCGTGAGTGGTACACGCTGAGCGCCGAAGTCCTCGAACGCGTGGAGGGCGGAGCGGTGATTACGCGCTCGAACGTGACGACGCGCCGCCAGGCAGATATCGAGATTCAGGAGCAGCGGCGCGAGTTGTCACATCTGGCCCGTGTCGCCGTGCTCGGACAATTGTCGGGCGCGTTCGCGCACGAGTTGCGTCAGCCCCTGTCATCGATCCGCGTGAATGCCGAGGCTGCGCGCCTCCTGCTCAAGCGCGACCCGATCGATCTGCGCGAGCTCTCACTGATTCTCGAGGACATCGTAAGTGACGACGAACGCGCGGGCCGCGTGATCGAGAGCCTTCGCGGGCTGCTCAAGACCGGCGAGTCGCACACTCAGGAAGTGCGCCCACGCGACCTGATCGAAGAGGTGCTGGAGCTGGCACACGTCGAGTTGATGACCAGACGCGTGAAGGCGACGGTCTCGATCGATCCCCATCTTCCTCCCCTGCTCGGCGACCGCGTTCAGTTACAGCAGGTGCTGCTCAATCTCATCCTGAACGCGTGCGAGGCCATGGAAGCGGCTGACGACAACGAGCGGACGATATTCATGAAGGTCGCGCTCGCCGGGGACAACGACGTGCAGATTTCCGTGAGCGACAACGGAACCGGTATTCCGGGCGAGCTCATCGATCGCCTCTTCGAGCCGTTTGTCACCTCGAAGCCACAGGGGTTCGGCCTCGGTCTCTCCATCACGCGCACCATCGTCGCCGCGCATGGCGGCCGCGTGTGGGCCGAGAACAACCCCACTGGCGGGGCGACGATCCATTGTCTCTTCGAGTCTCTTGACTCCGCGCAGCTCGCGACGTACTCAGGGACGGCGGGCCTCGCCTCGTCCACGCCTGGCGGCATCACGTGGCCAACCCCGGCGACACGACGTTGACATCCGACACCGGCCCGGTACCTCGAACCATCTCGGTGGCTATCGTTGACGACGAGCCGATGATCGCCCGAGGACTGCACCGGTTGTGCAGGGCCTCCGGTCTGGATGCCGTGTCATACACATCCGGCCGCGAGTTCATTGCGCAACTGGAAACCAACGCGTTTCGTCCGGACTGTGTTCTGCTGGACGCGCAGATGCCGGACATGACGGGGCTCGAGATCCAGCACTATCTGACTCGCATGCGCCTTCCGACGATCATCATCACCGCCGACGACACACCGGAGCTGCGTGCCCGGTACCTCGCGGCGGGAGCGGCCCGCTATCTACAGAAACCGGTCGCTGCCGAGGAACTGCTCGCGGCGATCGCACATGCCGTCGCCCCATTGCAGGGCACAGGCTCATGAAATTCCTCGCCGGCGATCGCCGATCCTGCTGACCGACGCGTCGCCCGTCGCGCGTGCCTCTCCTTCTTCCATGCCGATCTCGACGCGCTCGCGTTTGATGTCGAGACGGAGTCGAGCGAACAGGCTCATGTAGAGATTCGCGACCCACACGAGCGAGAGCCACGCGATCAGCGCGCCCACCCATCCACCCGCCAGCAATCTGAAACCGCTCAGGCCGACGGCTGCCGCCGCAACGTAGTGGCTGAAGCAGTACTCACACGTGAAGAGATAGAAGAACTTGCGTGATGCCAGGCGACGGCACTGCTGACTCTGGCGCACGCACCAGCCGTGCACCTCAGCAAACACTTGCTCGTGCGTAACCGTCCACGCAACGCATGCGACAGGCGCCGCGAGCACGAACAGCCACACGAGCTGCGTCGAGAGCGAGGCATCAAGCGCAGCCATGACTCAGTAAGAAGTGCAAACGTGATGACACTCATTACACAGCTGAGCACGTATCACCACGACCTCTACCACTCAACCACGATCGATCGTGGGCGATAGTACGGATACAAACGAAGTTGTGCCCTTGATCAATCGTGGGCGCGAGCCGACTACGACCCGGCTTCCTCTGTGATGGGTAATTTCACCCCTACGGCAGACTCAAGATTGTTAGTGCGAATTACTTTGGAAATACCGTCGTTACGGAAAGTGGATCAGCTTGCACATTGTTCGTCCACTGCGCCATGTCGGCATCATTACTGCACGCGAGGGCGTCACGACCCTGAACTGGTCAATCCCCCTTGGTGTGTTTATGTCCGACAAGCCGTTATTTCTCGCCGTCAGTACACCCACCGTTCGATCACTCTATCGCCAGATTGATCGTGCGGCGCGTTCCGACGCCAAGGTGCTCGTCACCGGCGAAAGCGGAACAGGTAAAGAAGTCATGGCCCGTTTGATTCATGAACGCAGCCAGCGACGGACCTCCCCGCTGACCACGATCAACTGTGCAGGTATCCCCGACTCACTGCTCGAGTCAGAACTGTTTGGCTATCGTCGCGGCAGCTTTACCGGAGCTGTTCGCGATCGTCATGGCGTCCTGGAGAAAGCGCACGGCGGAACGCTGTTCATGGACGAAGTGGGAGAGATGAGTTTGCGGATGCAAGGTCTCCTTCTTCGTTTCCTGGAGACCGGTGAAATTCAACCACTCGGCAGCGAGGCAGCCGGACGCCATGTCGATGTGCGGGTGATCGCGGCCACGAATCGCCAGCTCGAACAAGACGTCACCGCTCAGTCTTTCCGACTCGATCTGTATTACCGCCTCAAGGTCGTGCACGTGCACATTCCGCCGCTGCGGCAGCGGCCGGACGACGTCGTTCCGCTGCTCGATCACTTCATGACGATGTACTGCGAGCGCTATCGCGTGTCGAAGCGGGTGATCTCGCCGCAGGCGATTGAATGTCTCAGGCGCTGCGCCTGGCCGGGGAACATTCGTCAACTGAAGAATGTCGCGGAACGCCTGGTTGTCTGCGCAGAAGACGGGCCCATCACCGTCGAAGAGCTCCCACTCGATGATCATGACGTCGTTGACACCGATGAACGCGTCGACCCACAGCCGGCCAGGGCCGAGGCCCTCTTCGATCGAATGATCAACGGCGGCGAATCATTCTGGCTCGCCGTGTATGGACCGTTCATGCTGCGCGATCTCACGCGTGACGATGTCCGCCTCATCGTGCGGAAGGGGTTGGTCAAAAGTCACGGCAACTACATGCGCATGCTGCAGACCTTCAACCTGCCTGCAGATGACTACAAGCGGTTTCTCAATTTCCTCCGGAAGCATCAGTGCCAACTGAGTTTTCAGCCGTTCCGTTCGGACACGCCGGCGCGGCTCTCACAACCGATCGAGACCCCGCCCTCGCGTCTGGCTGAGGCTGAGTAACGCAGCCGTCGTCGCCCTGCAGGGCGACTTTTTCTGATCACGCTCACGTCGATCAACACGCGTCGCGCGAAATGAGTGGGATATCGCCTGAACGAAGGGCTCACGCGCGCGCAGGCACAAAGTGGCGAACGGATTGCAGCGGCTCGGCGCACCCCCGGATTGAGGGCGCAAAGGTCGCGCTCGATTTCTCCGCGTGTGGATGACGCATCCGGAGGCTCAGTCTTATGAGCGACAAGCGACACAGGAAATTGATTGGCAGCAGTCAGCAGATGAAGGCACTGCAGCACCAGATCTGCCGCGTCGCGGCCAGCGATGCGAAGGTGCTGATCACTGGTGAGAGCGGCGTCGGAAAAGAGCTGGTGGCGCATGCGCTGCACAACAGTGGGCCTCGCGCCAGTCAGCGTTTCGTGCCTGTCAATTGCGCCGGTCTACCCGAGACCCTCCTGGAATCGGAGTTGTTCGGGCACGTGAAAGGCAGTTTCACCGGTGCCTTTCGCGACCAGGCCGGCAAACTCGAACAAGCGCATCTCGGGACGGTGTTCCTCGATGAACTTGGCGAGATGACACCGCGCATGCAGTCGCTTCTCTTGCGCTTCCTCGAGACCGGGGAACTGCAAAAGCTCGGCGGCGATGAGCTCGGAACGAGAGTCGATGTCCGTGTCATTGCCGCAACCAACCGCGATTTGCAGGCGATGGTGCGGCAGGGCACGTTCCGCGAAGACCTCTATTACCGCATTCGCGTCATTCATCTTCAAATGCCACCGCTGCGCGATCGACGGCAGGACATCCCCGAGCTTGTCGATCACTTTCTGGCGCGATTCACTGAAGGGACATCGTTCACGACTCGAAGCATCACTCCGGAGGCGATGGCGCTGCTCGTTCAGCACTCGTGGCCGGGGAATGTGCGCGAGCTCGAGAACGTCCTCGAACGGCTCGTCGTGACCGGGCAGAACGACACGATCCAGGAAGACGATCTTCCCGAGGAAGTACTGCCGCAAGCCGAGCAGTCTTCCACCAGTGCGAGGCAGTCGATGACGATTGCCGACGAGCTCTACAAAGAGTTGACGCAGGAAGGCAAGTGCTTCTGGACCTCGGTCTATCCGCTCTACATGCAGCGCGAGATCACGCGTGGCAATGTGCGCGACCTGGTCCGCAAAGCATTGGAAGAGACATGCGGTAGTTATCGCGTCGTCACGCGCATGTTCAACATGCAGGATACAGATTACAAGCGGTTCCTCAACTTCCTGCGCAAGCACGATTGCCAGGTTCCTTATCGCAACTATCGGCTGCAGTCACTGCAGTGAGGCACATCATGTCCACTCGCATCCTCATGATCGCGGCGGGCCTGACGGTGATGATGAATGTCTCACCCGTCTGGGGCCAGAGCCCGTCGGGGCCTTCTGAGGCAGCTCCGCCGGCCGCCGTCAACAATGCGCCACCAGCGAACGCCAACAGTGCGCCACCAGCGGCTGCTGCGCCGGCCCCACCTGCGGCACCGGCTGCCGTCGCCGCGCCGCTGCTGCCGGCCGGCTACGTGATCGGGCCAGATGACATCCTGCAGATCGTCTTCTGGCGAGAGAAGGAGCTCTCCGGTGATGTCGTCGTGCGCCCTGACGGACGCATCTCGCTGCCACTGCTCAATGACATCGTCGCGGCAGGTCGCACACCGGAGGAACTGCGCGCCGCACTGCTCACGGAGGCCTCGCGCTATTTCGGCAATCCGAACCCGACGGTCGTCGTCAAGGAGATCCGCAGCCGGAAGGTGTTCATCACGGGAGCGGTGGAAAAACCAGGGCCGTACATCGTGACCTCGCCGACCACTGTTCTGCAGTTGATCTCGATGGCCGGTGGGCTGAAGGAATACGCGGACAAGAAAAACATCGTGGTCATGCGGACGACGAATGGAAAGCAGAACGGGTATGTCGTCGACTACAGCGCCATCTTGAAGCGACAGAACCTCGAACAGAACTTCCTGCTGGAGCCCGGCGACACCGTCCTGGTTCGCTGATCGGTGAAGAGGAGTACTCGTCGTGCCATCTGTCCTCGTGTCTGGAGCAATCGCGGCACTGCTCGTGTCGAGCCTGCCACTTGCTGCGTACGCGCAGGAGGTACCCGAGCGGCGACCCGTTCAACCGTTGTTCGGCGCCCCCAATCCACGCGGGGAGAGTGACGGGGGCATCTCGGTTACCGGCTCGCTCTTTGGTTCCTACGACGACAACATTCTGCTCAGCGGCCAGAACTCCACGACCCGCCCGCCATCGGTGCCGGGGGTGGCCTTTGGCGAACCGCTGCGCGGCGCAGCAACCGGATACGACGCAGCGGTCTTCCTGAAACTGCCAAGTGAGCAGCCGACGTTCGAGGCCAACGTGTTCAGCACCGGCCGCTACTTCCCTGAGTTCCAGGAGTTCGTGGCCGGCCGGCAAGTTGCGGAAGCCTCCTCCTCTGTCTCTGGATCTCCCTGGCGCGATACCAATCTGCGCGTCACCGGATCGGGGCGTTACTCGATGAACGCTCCACCGTTTGCCACCGCCGCTGCTCTCTCTGACACCGACATCGATCTGCCTTTCGCCGGCGATGGCATCAATCTCCGGCACACCAACGATCTGCGTGGGGGGGCCGAGCTCGAGCGCGAGATCGGGACCGACAAGACGCTCGTCGCGCTGGGTGGCATCCACTCCTCACAGATCGACGGCGGAGATCGACACGAGATCTACGAGGTCGGTGGACGATTCGGGGCCAAGCTGGCGCAATACTCCGCCTTTCGTGCCAGCTACATTCGACAGGACGTCGATCGCGGTCTCGGGCGCTACACCGTCCATCACCTGAATATCGGTGGCGACTATGCGAGGCCGCTGTCGGCCTCGCGTCGAGCGTTCATCGCGTTCAGCGGTGGCTCAGCCGCCGTCGAGTCGCGCGACACCTTCCGCATGAGCGCCATCGGCGACGTCAACTTCTGGTACGAGTTCAAGCAGTCGTGGATCGGCGCCGCCCGCTATCACCGTGGGGTCACCTTCATCGACGAAGTCGTCGATCCGTTGATGTCGGACGCCGTCAGCGGCGAGCTTGCGGGGCTGCTGTCACCCCGCGTTGACTTCAATTCCTCAGCGACGTTCAGCCGAGGCCTGGTCGGGTTCAACAGCGGTCGCTCCTACCAGATGTACGGTGCCCGCGCGCAACTGCGATATGCGCTGTCGCGCGTGACCGCGTTATACGCCGAGTACCTCGCCTTTCACTATCAATTCCCGCCGACGATTTTGATCACCGGGGGGCTGCCGCCTTCGACGAGCCGGCAGGCGGTGAAAGTGGGGCTGACGGTCTCTTCGAAACTTCTCTCTATGGGGCCAAGAAACTGATGCTGCCAGGCAGGGTCTACACCCTCGACGACATCCTGGTGATGGTCCGGCGCCGCTTCTGGATCATCGTGCTGCCGATCCTCCTCTTCGGCGCGATCGCGATGGCCGTGCTGGATCGGATACCGAACAAGTACCGCGCGGACACACTCATTCTCGTCATTCCGCAGCGCGTACCTGAAAGCTACGTCCGATCGACTGTCACGACGCGGATCGAAGATCGACTGCAGTCGATCAGTCAGCAGCTCCTCAGCCGAACCCGCCTGGAGAAAATCATTCGCGACTTCGACCTCTATCAGGCCGAGCGTCAAAGGATGGCGATGGAAGACGTCGTCGAGCGGATGCGGACAGACATCACCGTGAAGATGGACAAAGGCGATGCGTTTCGCGTGAGCTACATCGCCACGACGCCGCTCATGGCGCAAAAGGTCACGCAGCAGCTGGCGTCGTTGTTCATCGAGGAGAACCTGCGCGATCGCGAGATGCTGGCCGACGCCACGAATGCGTTCCTCGACACACAGCTCGAGGACGCACGTCGCCGCCTTGTCGAGCAGGAGACGCAACTCGAGCAGTACCGCGTGCAACACTCCGGCGAGCTCCCGTCACAACTGCAATCGAATTTGCAGGTCTCGCAAAACTTACAAAACCAATTACAAGGCTTGATCGAGTCGATGAACCGTGACCGCGATCGCCGGCTCGTCCTCGAGCGCATGCTGCTCGAGACCGAGTCGGCCACGGTGGTTGCGTCACCTCTAAGCCAGGAGAAATCTCCCGCGGCGCAACTGGAGATGCTGCAGCAAACGCTCGCATCGCTCGAAGCCCGGCTCAAGCCCACGCATCCGGACGTGATTCAGACCAAGAGCCAGATTCGAGACCTCGAGGCCAAGATCGCCGCTAACCCGGAGTTGGCCGCCGGCGTGCCGGAGCCTAGCACCGTCACGGGCGAGCTCGCACGAAAACGCCGGCTCGAGTCGCTCAAGGCGGAGATCCAGACGCTCGATCTTCAGCTCGCCGACAAGGAAGCGCGACGTCGAGAGTTCGCCTCGCAGATCACTGGCTACGACTCGCGCATCGCCGCACTGCCCGCACGCGAGTCCGAACTCGCGTCGCTGACTCGCGACTACGAGACGCTGCAGAAGATGTACACGGATCTGCTGGCCAAGCGAGAGCAGTCGAAGGTCGCAGCCAATCTCGAACGGCGCCAAATCGGCGAGCAGTTCAACGTGCTGGACCCGGCGCGTCTGCCGGAACGGCCATTCAGCCCGAATCGGCCGGTCCTGCTTCTCGCCGGCCTGGCAGCAGGTCTGGCCTTCGGCGTCGGCCTTGCTGGCTTGCTCGAGTTCCGGGACACGACTCTGCGCTCCGACGCGGACATTCGTGCCGCGCTTTCGCTGCCGTTGCTCGGCGAGCTCCCGGTGATCCAGACGCTCAGCGAGCGTCGCCGCCGGCGCACCAAAGTCCTCACTGTTTCGTTTGCCACCACGTCACTGGTCGTTGCGGCCGTGTTCCTGGTGTGGAAGTTCTCGCTCATAGCGATTTAGCCCATGTCCAAAGCCCCGTTCGCACAGCCGTTCCCCCTCTCGGACGTCTCGGACGCCGTTGTCGCCGAGGCGCACGCGCGGGAAACAACGAGCACAGCCCGACGCTCGAAGCGCCCACCTGATCCGACGCGACAGGACTACGTCGACAATGCCTACTGCCGGCTTGCCGCGCAGTTGCATCGGATCCAGCAGACGCGCACGTTGAAGACCGTCATGATCGCCAGCGCAGTCCCTGGCGAGGGGAAGTCGCTGACGGCGGCGATCCTCGCTCGAGCCCTCAGTGAGGCGTACCGCAGGCGCGTGGTGCTGATCGATGCCGATCTGCGGCGGCCGTCGCTCCACTCGCTCTTCGACATCCCCAGCAGCCCGGGCTTGAACGATTGCCTTGCGGGCAACGTCTCAATGCACCCGGTTCGACTCTCCAACACGCTGTGTGTCATACCGGCGGGCAGCCCGGAGCCCAATCCACTCGAGCGATTGAGCTCGAGCGGCATGCGAGAGCTGCTGTCAGAACAGGCGCAACATTTCGACTGGGTCGTCATCGACGTCCCACCTCTGGCGGCGTGTCCTGATGCTGGCCTGCTTGCCAGCCTGGTCGACGGAGTTGTCGTCGTCATCCGCGCGGGAAAGACACCGCTGGCTGCGGTGGAGTCCACCATCACGGCGCTCGGCCGCGAACGAATCGTCGGCGTCGTGCTGAACCGATCGAACTCGCGCGCCCTGCAGTACGGATATCCAGCTCGAAAGGCCTAGCCCGATGCTCACGTTCCTCATGCAGAGCATCAACGCCCGCGCGACGATGCTGATCGGGCTGGAGTCGATCTTCATCGTGGGCTCGATCATCCTCGGCACGATGGTCGTGACGGGCGGGCAAGAGGGCTGGGCGATCGTCGGAACGCCGGGAGGCTTCCTGCGCGCAGCGCTCGTTGCCGTGGTCTGTCAGGCGTGTCTCTACTACGCGGACCTCTACGATCTCCGCATCATCGCAAACCGGCGCGAGCTCTTTGCGCGTACATTCCACTCACTCGCGGCGGCATCGATCATCCTGGCGGCGGTGTATGCGCTGCTTCCCGATCTCGGTGTCGGCCCTGGGGTGATGATCGCGGCGACCTTCGTCGTGATGGCCACCATTCCAGGCTGGAGAGTCATCTTCGAGTCCGCGGTTCATCACGCATCGCCGCGTGAACGCCTGGTCATTGTCGGTGCCAGTTCGGCGGCAGTGGGTCTGGCCACCGAGTTGACCGAGCGTCGTTATTCGCTTGGCCTCGAGATCGTCGGCTTCGTCACCGCGGGCGGTGGGCTGACATCCGCGGGTACGTTCCAGGTCCTCGGCGATATCGCGGATATCCCCGCGATCGTCCGTCAGTATCGTGTGGACCGCGTGGTCGTCAGCCTCGCAGATGCACGCGGAAACCTGCCGATGGATCGGCTGCTCGACATGAAAATGCGCGGCGTCACTTTCGACTATCTCGCCTCGGTGTACGAGCGGTACACGGGGAAGATCGCCGTCGAGAACCTGCGCCCAAGCTGGCTGATCTTCTCGGCCGGGTTCCGCGCCACCCCGCGGCTGCTCGTCTTCAAGCGGATGGCCGATATCGTCCTCTCCCTCGTCGGCCTGGTCGTCACTGCGCCGATCATGCTGCTCGTCGCTCTCGCGGTCAGGCTGACGTCGCCCGGCCCGGCTCTCTATCATCAGCAGCGCGTGGGCGAGCGCGGACGCATCTTTACAGTGCACAAGTTCCGCTCGATGCGAGTGGATGCCGAGGCCAACTCCGG
>Ga0315912_10005695_pt1 | contig 11379 bp, 9 predicted proteins | sample VfabasoilMG_FD_204469 | JGI IMG/M metagenome (GOLD analysis project Ga0315912, IMG submission 204469) | Garden soil microbial communities collected in Santa Monica, California, United States - V. faba soil | ecosystem: Environmental > Terrestrial > Soil > Garden | place: USA: California...
ATCGAGGACGGGCGCGTGGTGGGGATTGCCACCGGCGACATGGGCGTCGGCAAGGACGGCGAGCCGACCGGCAACTACGCCCGCGGCATGGAACTGCGCGCCACCTACACACTGTTCGCGGAGGGCTGCCGCGGCTCGCTCTCCAAGCAGCTGATGTCCACCTACAATCTGCGCGACGGGATCGACCCGCAGACCTATGCCATCGGCATCAAGGAATTGTGGGAGGTGCCGAAGGAAAACCACCGCCCGGGCCTGATCGAGCACACGATCGGCTGGCCGCTGAAGTCCAGCACCTATGGCGGGTCCTTCCTGTATCATTTCGGCGAGAACCTGATCTCCTATGGCTTCGTCGTCGGACTGGACTACAGCAATCCCTGGCTGTCGCCGTATGAGGAGATGCAGAGGTTTAAGACGCATCCGGATGTGCGCACGCATTTCGAGGGTGGGCGACGCATCGCCTATGGCGCGCGCGCGTTGAACGAGGGCGGCGTGCAGTCCGTGCCGAAGCTGGCGTTTCCGGGCGGCGCACTGATCGGCTGTGCCGCCGGGTTCGTGAACGTGCCGAAGGTAAAGGGCACGCATACGGCGATGAAGTCCGGCATGCTGGCGGCGGAGGCGGTCGTCCGCGCGATGGACCACGGCAAGCCGGCGGAACTGCCGGATTACGAGGACTACCTGAAGGCCAGCTGGATGTGGGAGGAGCTGACCTCCGTCCGCAATATCCGCCCCGCCTTCTCCCGCTTCGGGCTGTTGGGCGGCATGCTGTATTCCGGCATCGATACCTACCTGTTCCGTGGCAAGGCGCCCTGGACCTTCAAGCACAAGCACGCGGACCACGAGACGCTGATGGAGGCGAGCTCCGCCCCCAAGATCGAATATCCGAAGCCGGACGGCGTGCTGACCTTCGACCGCAATTCCTCGGTGTTCATCTCCAACACCAACCATGAGGAAAATCAGCCGGTGCACCTGACGCTGAAGGATGCGTCCGTGCCGGTGGCGGTGAACCTGAAGCAGTTCGGCGGCCCGGAAAGCCGGTTCTGCCCGGCCGGGGTGTATGAGTTCGTCGGCGTGGAGGAAGGCGAGCCGCGCCTGCAGATCAACGCGCAGAACTGCGTGCACTGCAAAACCTGCGACATCAAGGACCCAACCCAGAACATCAACTGGATCACCCCCGAAGGAGGCGGCGGCCCGAACTACCCCGGTGGGATGTGAGGGGCCGGATCTAATCCGGGCCGCGGTCAACGAGGACGCATGACAGGCGGGGGGTAGGGCTGATATCCTTCCCCCATGCCAATCCGAACCTCCTCGCGCCGACTGGGTAGCCTGGCCGTGGCTGCCGTGCTCCTGTGCGCCGCCGCGCCGGACTCCCCGCAGCAAAACGCGCCCTCGCGCACCAACCGCTACCAGACCTCCGGCGCCTATGGCGCCTTCCTGGATGCGCGCTTCGCCACGGTGCAGGGGGACCTGGACATCGCCGCCGCCGCCTACCTGCGCGCGCTGGAAGCGGACCCCCGCAACGTGGACCTGTTGCAGCCCGCCTTCGCCGCCACGCTTCTGGCCGGCCGGCCAGAAGCCGTCAGCCTGGCCCGCCGCCTGCCGGATGTGCAGGCGGCCCAGCTGCTGCTCACCAACCAGGACATAAAGGCCGGTGCCTGGGACAAGGCGGAGCAGCGCATCCGCGCCATCCCCCGCCAGGGCGCGATGCAGGCGATGAATGTGCTGATCAGCGCCTGGATCGCCCAGGGTGCGGGCCGTACGGACGCCGCCCTCGCCCTCCTGCGCCCCCACATGGACAATCCGCGCGAACGCGGCATCTACGCCCTGCACGCGGCCCTCATCAACGACATGGCCGGCCGCACCGCGGAAGCGGCCCGCCTGTACGGTGTGCTGCAGAAGGAAGCCGGGCCGCTCAATCTGCGCCTGGCGCAGATCATCGCCAGCTGGCAATCGCGCCAGGGCCAGGTGTCCGACGCCACGCAGACGTTGCGCGCCCTGGGCGAGAGCGGCGAGGACCTGCCGGTCTCCCTTCCCGTCCTGCTCGCCAATGCTTCCCGCCGACCGGTCGGCCGGGCATCGGATGGCGTGGCGGAAACCTACCTCACCCTCGCCGCGGTCATGTCCGGCCGCCAGGACGGTGGGGAAACCACGTCCCTGCTGCTGCGCCTGGCGCTGGACCTGCGGCCCGATTTCACCCCGGCCCGCCTGTTGCTGGCGGAGATCCTGGAAGGCGGCAAGCGCTGGTCCGCGGCGACGCAGATCCTGGCGCCGGTCGGCGCGGACGACCCGCTGAGCGGCATGGCCCGCTTCCGCCGCGCCCTGCTGGCCGAGCGCATGGGCCATACGGACGAAGCCCTGGCCGGGCTGGATCAGTTGGCGCGCGACTATCCTGACAGCCCGTTGGCCTATGCCCAGTCCGGTGACATCCTGCGCGGCAAGCATCGGTTCGCGGACGCCGTGGCGGCGTACGACCGCGCCATCGCCCGCAGCGGCGGCCCCCGCCGCAATGCCTGGACCCTGTATTACGCCCGCGGCATCGCGCAGGACCGTTCCGGCGCCTGGGTCAAGGCCGAACGCGACCTGCAACGGGCGCTGGAGATGGTGCCGGACCATCCCTACGTCCTCAACTATCTCGGCTATTCCTGGGCCGACCAGGGCCGCAACCTGCCCAAGGCACGCGCCCTGCTGGAAAAGGCCATGGAGCGAAAGCCGAACGACGGCGCCATCACCGACAGCCTGGGTTGGGTGCTGTTTCGCCAGGGCGACACCGCCGGGGCGATCCGCATGCTGGAACGCGCCGTGGAACTGCAGCCGACGGACGCGGTGATCAACTCCCATCTGGGCGATGCCTACTGGGCGGCCGGGCGCAAGCGGGAAGCCCAGTTCCAGTGGCGCCGGGCGCTGCTGTTCAATCCGGAGCCTGACGACAAGGTGAAGCTGGAAGCCAAGCTCCAGGAACACGGCAACGCGATCGACGCGCCCGCCGAACGCACGGTCCAGTAGGCTTGCCTGCGCCATGCCTGTGCTGACCGAGGCCGCGCCGGCCAAGATCAACCTTTTCCTGCACGTCACCGGCAAGCGGACGGACGGTTACCACCTGCTGGACAGCGTCGCCGTGTTCGCCGCCGCCGGCGATGTACTCACGGTGGAGCCGGACGAAGGCTTCTCCCTCGAACTCACCGGCCCGTTCGGCGCGGCGCTGGAAGCGGAGTCGAACAATCTTGTGCTCCGCGCCGCCTCCATGCTGGCGCGCGCCGCGCGGCTGGAACCGCACGGGCGCATGGTGCTGGAAAAGAACCTGCCCATCGCCTCCGGCATCGGCGGCGGCTCGGCGGATGCGGCGGCGGCGCTGCGCCTGTTGAACCGGTACTGGGCGCTGGACTTCTCCCGCGCGGAACTGGCCGCCCTGGCCGTGAAACTGGGGGCGGACGTTCCTGTCTGCCTCACCCCCCGCCCGATGCGCATGCAGGGGATCGGCGAGCTTCTCACGGAAGCCCCGGTACCGCCGCGCTGCGGCATCCTGCTGGTCAACCCCGGCGTCGCGGTGGCGACGGCGGATGTGTTCCGCGCCCGCACCGGCCCGTTCTCCCCGCCGGACGCGCTGCTGCCGGAAGCCTGGCTCAGTGCCCGCTCCATGGCCATGGACCTTGGACGCCTCCGTAACGACCTGGAACCGGCGGCGATCGCCACCTGCCCGGCCATCGCCGATGTACTGACCGCGATCCGCGCCGCCGATGGCTGCTTTCTGGCGCGGATGAGCGGCTCCGGCGCCACCTGCTTCGGCATATTCGCCGATGCGGACCGCGCCCGCCGCGCGGCGGATGGGATCGCCAACCCCGGCTGGTGGTGCTGGGGCGGCGAACTCACCCGCGCCTGATACGGAATGGCTTGAAGCGCCGGGCTTCCCGGGCCAAGTCTTGGTCATCATGACCGATCGTGTACCGATTGAAATCGAAATGCGGACAGACGGCAGCTTCGTCGAACCGCCGCGCCTGACCATCGGCCAGCGTGTCCTTCGCGTGGCCCTCATGGTCGCCGCCCTGTCCGCGTTGGTGGCCGCCGGGTTCCTCTTCCTCGGTCTCGCCCTGCTCCTGATCCCGGCCTCGCTCGGCGCGGCGGCAGTAGCGTGGGGTGTGCTGCGCTACCGGTTGTGGAAGCTCAGCCGGCGCTGACGGCGCAGCCACGGGCGAATTGCCGTAATTCCGACACGGTCACGGCCGACTCACCGCAACCGGCAGTTTACGATTCGGCGGAAGCAACCTAATCGTCTCCTCCTTGCCCCTGGCTACATTTGCCCCTGGTTGCATACGTCGGATTCCCATGGCCCCTTCCGTCTTCATCAGCCACGCCTCGCGCGATCGCAAGGTGGCGGACGCGATCTGTTCCGCCCTGGAATCCCGTGGCTTCGATTGCTGGATCGCCTTCCGCGACGTCGGGCCCGGCCAGAATTTCGGGGAGGAGATTTCCCGCGCGATCCGCGCCGTGAAGGTGATGGTGCTGGTGTTCTCCAGCCACGCCAACAATTCGGACGAAATCAAGAAGGAGGTCGTGCTGGCTGGTCGCGCCCGCGTTCCGGTGATTCCGCTGCGCGTGGAGGATGTGGAGCCGACCGGCGCCTTCGAATACGAGCTGGTGACGCGGCAATGGATCGACCTGTTCGCGGACTGGGACCGGGCGGTGGACGGGCTGGCGCGTCAGGTGCGCATGGCCCTGGAAGCCGCCGTCTCGCCGGTTCCCCCATTGCAGCCGCCCTTCGCGGCACAAACCGAACCGCCCGCGCCGCCGCCCGCGCCGGAACCCACACCACCTACTGCCGAACCCGCGCCGGCGACACCGCCGCCTCCGGCATCCGCGTCAGCCCCGCCAGCGGCCCCGTCATCACCCCCGGAATCTCCCCTTGGGGCACCTTCGCCCACGTCCCAGCGCACCATGCTGCCCCTGCTGGCCGGCGGTGGCGTGGCGGCCCTGGCCGTGGTGGGACTGGTTGCGTGGGGCATGTCGGGCAAGCCGGAACCTAAGGTGCCGGAAACGGTCACCGCCGCCGTTCAGCCGCCGGTTCCGGTCGCGACTGCTGCCCCGACCACACCGCCCGCGACCACACCACCCGCGACCACACCACCCGCGACGCCGCCGCCGGCGACCGCGCCAGCCCCCGCGCCGCAGGCAGCGCCACAGGTGCAATCGTCGCCTGCCCCACCGGCCGCCGCCCCGGCGGCCAGTCCGACGGAGGCCTTCCAGCGCGGCGTTGCCGCCTTCGGGCGCAAGGACTACGCCGCCGCCCTCGGCGCCGCCCGCCAAGCCGCGGATGCCGGACATCCGGAGGCCGCGTTGCTGGTCGCCTGGATCTATTTCAAAGGCTACGGCACGGCGCAGAACTACGCGGAGGCCATGCGCTGGTACCGCATCGCCACCGATCGCGGCGTGATCGAGGCGCCGAACGAGATCGGCTGGCTACACTACAAGGGCTTCGGCGTGGATCAGGACTATGCCGAGGCGATGCGCTGGTTCCGCAATGGCGATGCGATGGGCGATACCTCGGCCATGCTGAACATCGGCGCCATGTATCGCGACGGCACCGGCGTGAAGGAAGATCAGGCGGAAGCCGTGCGCTGGTATCGCAAGGTCGCCGATACCGGCACTCAGCCGATGGGCCAGGCGCTGGTCGGCGTGCATTACCAGATAGGCCAGGGCGTTGAGCAGGACTACGGGCAGGCGATGCGCTGGTACCAGGCCGCGTTGGCGCTGGGCGAACCCGGTACGGCTGCTGGTACGGGCCGAACCAAGGGGGCGAAGGCGGAAACAACTCCCGCCGCGCCACCCGGCATCAACCCGGCCACGGCCTGGTTCCGCGCCGAGAACGACGAGGACGAGGGCAAGAACCAGGCCCGGGTGCTGATCGGCACGCTCTACGAGAATGGCCTGGGCGTGCGCCGGGACTACGACGAGGCGCTGCGCTGGTATCGCATGGCGGCGGAACGCAATTTCGCGTACGCGTACTATTCGATCGGCCTGTTGCATGAGAACGGCCGGGGCGTGCCGGAAGACCCGCGCCAGGCGCGGGAATGGATGCAGAAGGCGGCCGATCGCGGTTTCGAGGACGCGAAGAAGTGGCTCGCCAGTCACTGACATCCACGCGGGTGGGCGTGTAGGTGGCCGGGGACAAGGTCTCGCGCACCAGCATCGCCGCTGCCCTGGGGCAGGAGCCTACGGGCCGGTTCGGCGCCTGGTGCCGGCGCTGGCAGTCCCTGTTGCGCGTGCTGTTTGGCGCCGCCGTGCTCGCGCTCGGCTTCTGGGGGCTGGTGCTGAAAACGCCGGTAGCGGACTGGTCCGGTGCCTTCAACGCCGCCTTCCAGACGCTGCAGATGCTGACCTTCCAGTTCCCGAAGGACATCGACGGGGCGCTGCCCTGGCAGTTGAACCTGGCGCGGTTCCTGCTGCCGGCGCTGGCGCTGGTGGAGACGTACCGGCTGGTCCTCGGCTCCGTCCGTCGGCCGATCCGGCTGGCGCTGGCGGGCATGTGGCGGGACCATGTGGTGATCACCGTGGGCAGTGCGGCGGCGGGGTTTCACCTGCTGCGCCACCTGCGCGGTCGGTCCATGAAAGGCCAGCGCCGCCACGTCGCGGTGATCGCGCTGGGACTGGGGGAGGACGAGATTGCGTTGATCGAGGCGCAGGGCGCGGCGGTGATCGCCGGCGATCCGCGCTCCGGCCGCGCCTGGCACGGGGCGTGCGCCGACCGGGCGGCGGCGGTGATCGTGGCGCATGGCATTGACACAGAGAACCTGAACGCCGCGGTGGCGATGATGGACGCCATTGGCAAGCGCGCCGCGCGGCGCGGCAACATGCCGGTGGCGGTGGTGCTGATCGAGAACGACACCCTGGCCGCCCGCGTGGAGGTGGCGCTGGACGGCGCGACGCGCGAAAGCGGCATGCGCTACCGCCGCCTGTCCGGCGCGGAGGAGGCCGCGCGCGCGGTGTTCGTGCAACCGCCGCTGCCCGATCGGAAGGCGGATCGCGACGCACCATCGCACATCCTGGTCCTTGGCGGCGGTCCGGCGAGTTCGGAGGTGATACGCGCCGCCCTGACCCTGGCGCAGGACGCGCCTTCCGGCCCGCCGCTCGTGACGATCCTGGCGGAGGAGAAGGAGATCGAGGCCCGGCCGCTGCTGGACGAGGACGTCGTGCCGGGCTTCATCGGCGATGTCCGCGTTGTGGAGTGCAAGTGGGATGCCGGCCTGCCGGCCAAGGGCAAGCTGGCCAAGGCGCTGGATGGCCGCCCGCCCGTCACCCTGGCGTGCGTCTGCCGGGACGACGACGGCGGCATGTTGACCGGACTGGCCCTGGCGCGGCTGGCGGAGGCCGAGGACTGGCCGGCGATGGATATCTGCGTGCACCAGAAGGAGGAGGACCGATTCCTCTCCACCCTCAGCGCCTCCGACGTGCCGTTCGCCAATTCCGCAAGGCTGCGCCCGTTCGGCGGCGTGCTGCCCGCTGGTACGATCCCGCGCATCCTGGACGGCATCGCGGACGTGATGCCGCGCGCCTTGCATGACCATTACCTGACCGGTCTGGAACGCCAGGGCGCCGGCGTGCCTGGCACGCGCCGGGGCTGGGAGGAACTGCCGGAAAACCTGCGTCATGCCAGCCGAGCCTCCGCCGAGCATATTCCGGTGAAGCTGGCCGCCATCGGTTTCCGGCTGGAACCCGAGGCGGGCACGTCCGACGCCATGGCGGATGAGGAGATCGAGGCGCTGTCCCGCATCGAGCATCGCCGCTGGGCTGCCGAGCGCGCCTTGGCCGGCTGGCGGCACGGCAGGATGCGGGACGATCGCGCCCGCCTGCACCCCGACCTGGTGCCTTACGAGGAACTGGATGACGCGGCGCGGGAGAAGGATCGGGACATGGTGCGCGCCCTGCCCGAGGTGCTGGCGCTGGCGGGCATGCGGATGCGGCGGATCATGCCGTCATGAGGCGGTGATGCGCCGCGCCCGGAGCAGCAATGGGACCAGCGGCAGGGTGGAGGCGAGCGAGACCAGTGCCCAGTAGGTGCCGAGGCTGAGCGTGCCGTTGGCGTAGAGCCCGCCGGAGAGCAGGCCCAGCGCGTAGCCGCAGTCCCACAGGGGAATACACAGGCTGAAGAACACCGCCTGCCGCTGCGCGGAGAGGCGCTGCTGCATCGCCGTGAACCAGGTGGCGGTGGAGAGTATTTCCGGAATGCTGGCCAGCGCGAGGATCGCCATCGCCACGCCGGCCGTCGGTGCGGCCAGCAGCGCCAGATGCAACAGCCCCTCGAGCAGGCCGGTCACCAGGGTGAAGGTGTAGGCCGGCATCCGCCCCAGCAGCGCCCGGCTGAACATGCCGGAAACAAGCGCGCCGACCAGCGCGCCCAGGCCCTGCGCGGCCATCAGCCCGGCCCAGGCGGTGTCGGTGGCGCCGAACCAGTCCCGGTTGGCCCAGAACAGGAAGGGGCGCAGCCCGCCCAACATGACCATGTAGGTGCCGGCGGCGATGAACAGGCCGCGCAGCAAAGCGTCCCGTCGCAGCATGTCCAGGAACTCCACCGGCGCGCGCCAGGCGGTGGCGGTGCGGGCGGAACTGTCCGGCGCGGGCCCGGGCAGACGTAGGGCCAGGCTCGCCGCCGCCAGGGTGACCAGGCCAAAGCCCAGGAAAGCGGGCACAAAGCCGGCCAGCACCGCGACGCCTCCGATCAACGGCCCCACCACTTTCGCCAGCCGGTCCGCCACGGAACAGAGCGTGTTGCCCGCCATCTCCAGCCCCGTCGGCATCGCCGGCCCACGCAGGGACAGCAGGGCCGGCATGGTGAACACGTCCAGCACGCCGATCACGGCGACGAGGACCTGGAACGCCACGAAATCCGAGCACCAGGGCAGCACCATGGTCAGCGCGCCCACGCCGGCCAGGGAAAGGGCGGCGATGCGCACCGGGCCGAAGCGACGCAGGATCTCCCCCGCCACCGGCGCCAGCAGGATTTTCGGCAACAGGCGCAGGCCGAGGCTGAGCACCAGTTCGCTGCCGGCGCCGAAGCGTTCTGCGACCAGGATCGGCAGCGCGGCGATGACGCACCAGCTGCCGAGGTTGTTGCAGACCAGCGTCAGCCAGAGCGCGCGGAACCGCGGCGCCGCGAGCAGGGTGCGCCAGTCGTGCATATGGCGGTCGGTGCCGCCTTTTGGCTAACGGCGGATCAGGCCGGTCAGCGGGCTGGACGGGTCGGCACCCATGCGGCGGGCCATGCGGCCGGCGAGGAAGGCGTGGCGGCCGGCGATGACGGCGTGCTTCATCGCGATCGCCATGCGGATCGGGTCCTGCGCCATGGCGATGGCGGAGTTCAGCAGCACCGCATGGCAGCCGAGTTCCATGGCCACGGCGGCGTCCGACGCGGTGCCGACGCCGGCATCCACCAGCAGCGGGACCTTGGCCTGCTCGATCATCATGGAAATCATCGCCGGGTTCTGGATGCCGAGGCCGGAACCGATGGGAGCGCCGAGCGGCATGATGGCGACGCAGCCCATGTCCTCCAGCTTCTTGGCCGCCACCGGGTCGTCTGCGCAGTAGACCATCACCTCGAACCCGTCCTTGATCAGGGCCTGGGCGGCTTCCAGCGTTGCTTGCATGTCCGGATAGAGCGTGGGCGGCGGGCCGAGGACTTCCAGCTTCACCAGGTTCCAGCCGCCGGCTTCGCGGGCCAGGCGCAGGGTGCGGACGGCATCCTGCGCGGTGTGGCACCCGGCGGTGTTGGGCAGGTACATGATCTTTTTCGGATCGACGTGGTCCTGCAGCATCGGCGCCTTGGGGTCCGAGAGGTTCACGCGGCGCACGGCGACCGTGACGATTTCGGCGCCCGAGGCCTCGATGGCCGCGGCGGTTTCCTCCAGGTCCTTGTATTTGCCGGTGCCGACGATCAGGCGCGAGCGGAAGGTGCGGCCGGCGACGGACCAGGTGTCTTCTGCTGGGACAGTGCCGTCCATGTCAGCCTCCTCCGATGAAGTGCACGATTTCAAGCTCGTCTCCGTCCGCCAGCATCGTGGCGATGTAGGTGGAGCGGGGGACGATTTCCATGTTGCGCTCCACCGCGACCTTGCGCGTGTCCAGGCCGAGCAGTTCCAGCAGGCCGGAGACGCTGACGGGCGCATCCAGGGCGCGGCTTTCGCCGTTCAGGGTGACGGTGAGGCGGGTTTGCATGGGGGTGGAGTATGGCGTTGTCCTGGTGGTGGGACAAGGACGGGCGGGGTGTACCATTTTGCATGGGAGTGGGTTTGGTACGGCTGAAACGGGTGGTACGGGTAATCGAGGGGTTGTTGCGGAGGGTCGTCTCATGTTGAGGAAAATATTCCGCAAATAGCATTGAGGCAAGGCCCTCGCCCATCTCCCTCTCCCGGAGGGCGAGGGAGATGGGTTATGGTTGGGAGATGCGGATTCTTGCCATTGATGCGGCGCTGGCGCGCTGTTCGGCCGGTGTGGTGCGGGGCGAGAGCCTAGTGGCTTCGCGCGTGGTGGAGCAGCGGCAGGGCCATGCGGCGGTGCTGCCGGAGTTGTTGCGCGCGGTGCTGGACGAGGCCGGGGAGACGGTGCCTGGGCTGGACCTGATCGCGGTGACGGTGGGTCCGGGGAGTTTCACCGGAGTGCGGGCGGCACTGTCCCTGGCGCATGGGCTGGCGCTGGGCGGCGGGATTCCGGTTGTCGGCGTGACGGTGGGCGAGGCGCTGGCGGATGCGTTGCCGCATCTGGGTGGGCGTGAACTCTGGGTCGCTATCGATAGCCGGCGGGGGCGGGTTTTCCTGGAACGGCCTCGGATTGCCGGGGCGGACATACTGTCCTTGGCGTTGGAGGAGTTGCCGAACCCGGCGGGGCCGGTGGCGCTGGCGGGGGATGGGTCCATCGCCGTGGCCGGGCGGCTCGCGGCGCGGGATGTGAACGTGATGCTGACCAATGCGCGGTTCCCGGCGCCGCGGCATGTGGCGATGGTGGCGGCGGCGCGGCACGCGGGGCGGCTGCCGGCGCTGGCGGCGCAGCCGATCTACGTCGATCCGCCGGAGGCGAAGCTGCCGGCCGGAGGGTTGCGGCCGGCGCCGGTGTGACGTTGTCCCTATGACGGTGGAAGTCGCGACCAAGGCGCATGTGGACGTTATGGCCGCGATCCACGCGGCGGCGTTTCCGCCCGACGAGCAGTGGAACGCCAATGTGATGGGCTTGCAGCTAGGCATCCTGGGGGCGTTCGGGTTTGTCGATCCGGATGGCGGGATGGTGCTGGCGCGGGTGGCGGCGGATGAGGCGGAGATTTTGACGATTGCCGTGCTGCCCGAGTTGCGGGGGCACGGGATGGGGCGGCGGTTGCTGGACGCGGCGATGGATGAGGCGCGGCGG
>Ga0315912_10005696_pt1 | contig 11379 bp, 11 predicted proteins | sample VfabasoilMG_FD_204469 | JGI IMG/M metagenome (GOLD analysis project Ga0315912, IMG submission 204469) | Garden soil microbial communities collected in Santa Monica, California, United States - V. faba soil | ecosystem: Environmental > Terrestrial > Soil > Garden | place: USA: California...
CGCCCGGCGAAGCGCTTGAGCGCGTCGATGCTCGCCAGGCGCACGTTCACGTTCCCGTCGTGCCTGAGCGTGTCGAGCAGGGCGGTGACGATTTCATCGCTGGGACCTTCAAGCTGACCGCTCCAGCTCACACCTTTCAGCCGTTCACTGGCCGACTGCTGCTGCAGCAGCGACAGCGCCACCATGTGCCGCAGATCGCGCACTTCGTCGCGCAGCGCCGTGACGTCGGGCGTCGGCGTCGGCGTCGCGCCGCTGCGGCCGATGAACACTCCGCCGATGAGCGCCAAGACCGCCACGCTTGCGGCGAGCGCATAGTTCCACGGCACGCCACGCGCCGGTCGCGTCGCGGCTTCCTCGCGGCGAATCGCCGCGTCGAGCCTGGCGCGCATGGCGCGCGAGTCCGGCGGAGCCACGTGAACCTCCTCGAGCGCCGACCAGATGCCGCCGAGCGACTCGGTCTCGCGCCGGCAGGCAGCACAGCCCGCGACGTGCCGCTGGACCGCGGCACGTTCCTCCTCGCTGAGCGTGCCGGCTAGATAGTCGGCGTGCCGTTCGGCAATGTCTTCACATCGCATGTGAGCCTCGTCTCCATGGAGAGGAACTTGTCGCGCAATTCCTTGAGTGCCCGATGCACGCGCACCTTGATCGTGCCGACGTCGGTACCGAGCAGTTGCGCGATCGCCTCGTATTTCAATTCGCTGAAACGCGCCAGCACGATGAGCTCGCGCTTGTCGGCGCGCAGCGCGAGCAATGCCCGCTGCAGCCGCGCCGCCTCGTTCGCATCTTCGATCTGGCGCTCCGGTCCCGGCGTCTCATCCTCGCCGTCGAGTTCGTCCGACCAGGAAGCGGTCGGTTCGCTGCGGCGGTAGTAGTCCGAACGCGCGTTGCAGGCGATGCGGAACATCCAGGGCCGGAAACCCGCCTCGCCGCGATACGTTGCCCGGTGTTTCAGGATGCGTTCGAATACGTCCTGCACGAGATCCTCCGCCACCGCCCGTTGGCCGGTGGTACGAACCAGAAAGTCGAAAACCGCACGGTGATGGCGATCGAACAGCACGCCGAGTTGCGCGAGGTCACCCTCGCGAACGGCCTGCATGAGCGCCTCGTCGGTTTGCTTCATCGAAGAAGAGTACGGCGGCGCACTGAAAAGGTTACACGCGCGCGTAAGTTACGGACGAAGAAGGGGAAACTGCGCCGGGTTCCACTACTTCAATGCCTGGCGCAGCGGGTCCCGGGCGGCCCGACCCTTCCGCCGGTCAGAAAGTCGAGGCAATTTGTCGATCCCGAATCCCGCCAATCGGCCAGCCATCACAGCCAGCAACCGCTGGCACAAATGGGAGTACGACGATGCGAGTCCTAGTGATCCTGAAGGCCACCCGGAACAGCGAAGCGGGAGTCATGCCGAGCCAGGCGGACATCGAAGCCGGCATCCGTTTCAACGAAGAGATGACGAAGGCTGGAATCCTGAAAGCCGCCGACGGCTTGAAACCCAGCAAATCTGGCAAGCGGGTGAGCTTGCGCGCACACCGCAAGCCATCGGTCACCGACGGTCCTTTCGCCGAGACCAAGGAACTGGTCGCGGGCTACTGGCTGTGGGAAGTGAAGTCGATGGAGGAGGCGCTCGAGTGGGCGCAGCGCTGCCCGGCCCCCGTATCGGGCGAGGAATCCATCATCGAACTCCGGCAGTTCTGGGAGCCGGAAGATTTCGGCGCCGACTTCACGCCGGAGATGCAGGAACGGATCGACGAGATGCACAGGACGGTCACGCCCAAGGCGTGACCGCCCGTCCAACTGTCAGCTTCAATTCTCAGCGCGCAGCGAGACGCTGCCTCCCGAGGTGTGCGCATAGATAGGTGCGCCGCCGCCATTCAGCGTGCCGACGAGGCGAGTCTCTTTCAGCTCCGTGGTGGTGACCGGCAGCTCGGTATTGACGTTGCCGCCGCTGGTCGACGCGTCGATGTTGGCGGTGGTGCCACGCGGCAGGCGCAGTTCGATGCCGCCGCCGGAGGTTGTCGCGGAAATTCCGCGGTTCGCGCCCACGAGGCTCACGCTCACGCTGCCGCCGCTGGTGTTGCCGCGGATTTTTCCGTCGATGCGCGTCAGGCGGACGCTGCCGCCCGAGGTGTCCGCATCGACGTCACCCTTGATCGTTTCGGCCACGATGGAGCCGCCCGAGGTGTCCAGCTCGATGTTTCCCACCACGTTTTTCGCGTTGATGCTTCCACCCGAGGTTTTCAGGGTGGCGGCGCCGACGGTGTCATGCAGCTGGATGCTGCCTCCGCCGGTGTGAACGTTGACGACGTACTGGCGAGGCACCTTGATCTCGATTTCCTGGTCGCCGCTCCATCTGCCCCACCAGGTCCAGCCTTTCCTTTGCTTCTTCATCGTGACGGTGACGTCGTTGTCTTTCTGTACCGCGTCGAGGGTGAGACCGGCGACTTCGTTATCCGAGCCCCGGAAAAGCATGTGGACGACCACCTGGTTGGAGTCGGTGCCCGAGACATGGACCGAGGAGCCGTCGGCGTCCACGAAGAGGGTGCCGCCAGGGGAAACGTTGAAGCTCCGATCGAGCGTCTTTTCGGCCGCCTGGGCGGAGCCCGCGGCGATCAGCAAGAGGGCAAAGGCGTATAGGCGAGGCATGGGGGCTCCTGTTCCCGGGTTGCGCTGGCATTGAGACGAGCCAGGGGTCGATCGGGTTGCAATGGAGCCCGCAACCGCAACGGGCGGCGGCCCAATGGATACCAAGGTGTCATAGACCTTGTTTGCCGGCTGGGCGAATGCTGCACCCACGCGTCGCGCTTGGCCGGGGGCAAGGATTGATTACAGGCGTGAACAAACTGACACTGGCCCAGCCTCTGGCGACTGTGGCAGGTGTCAACGTGTCCGAATCAGTCATCGCCTTCAACGGCCTGGTCCCCGGTAGCGAGCCCGCCTTCCGGGTGCTTCACGGCGGCCGCGTCGTCAATTCCGGTCACCGCAACATCACGATCCCGGCCGATGTCCTGCAGAAATGGCAGCGCATCATCGACCTGGCGGCAAACATCATGCAGGTGCCCTCGGGCGTGATCACGTGCATGGAGCCGCCGTACCAGTCGTACACCACCATCGTCTCCAGCCACACCAAGGGCAATCCCTTCCCGGTCGACGAAGTCTTCTCGATGAAGATCGGCACCTTCTGCGAGACCGTCATCAAGCAGAAGCGACCGGTGCGGGTCGCCAATGCCACGCTGGACGATGAGTGGAAGAACGCGCCGGAGTGCGGGGTGGGCGCGGTCTCGTATCTCGGATACCCGGTGTGCTGGCCGGATGGATTGGTGTTCGGGACCATCTGTGTCCTCGACCTCAAGACCAACGGCTACAGCGATCTCTACCAGGAACTGCTGGAGCAATGCCGCGATGTCCTTCAGTCGGACCTGGAGACCCTGGTCCGACTGAGCAGCGAGCTCGAAGAACAACGCGCGCATCTCAGCGAGCTGTTCGCGCGCGTTCCGGAAGCGGTGGTCATGGTCGACCGAGACTCGACCATCACGCGGGTCAACCCCGAGTTCAGCCGGATCTTCGGGTATTCGGCCGATGAAGCCGTGGGTCAGCGAATCGACGATCTGATTGCGCCGGACGATCTTCGCGAGGAAGCCGAACGCAACACGGCCCGGATGTTCCAGACCGGAGAAGTATTCGGTGCGGAAACATTCCGCAGGCACAGCAGCGGCGCGCGCGTACCGGTGGCATTGATGTGCGTGCCCGTGTCGTCGCATGGCGGGCGCGAGGGCGGATACGTCATCTATCGCGACCTGACCGAGTCGAAGCGGCGGCAGGACGAACAGCGGCGCTACCACGAAATCCAGCTCGAACTCGCGCACGCCAACCGAATCGCGACGATCGCGCAATTGTCGGCGTCGATCGCACATGAACTCAACCAGCCGTTGACCGGCATCATCACCAACTGCAGCACCTGCGAGGCGATGCTGGCGACCGAGCCTCACAACCTCGACGGCGCCCGGGAGGCCGTGCGGCGCACGCTGCGCGATGGCAATCGCGCGGCGGATGTCATCTCGAGGCTGCGCGCGCTGTTCAGCCGGAAGGTGCCGGCATCCGAGGCGGTGGATCTCAACGAAGCCACGCGTGAAGTGATCGCGCTGTCGCTGGCCGATTTCCAGAAGAGCCAGGTGGTGTTGCGAACCGAACTCGCCGACGACCTGCAGTCCGTCGCGGCGGATCGCGTCCAGCTACAGCAGGTCGTGCTGAACCTGCTGCGCAATGCGCTGGATGCGATGAGCGCCGTCGAAGGTCGGCCGCGCGAACTGCTGGTCAAGACCGAACGCGATGCGGACGACAACGTGCGCCTGAGCGTGAAAGACGCCGGTGTCGGTTTCGATCCGCAGATCAAGGACAAACTTTTCGAGGCTTTCTACAGCACGAAGGATGACGGCATGGGAGTGGGGCTGTCGGTGAGCCGCTCCATCATCGAGAACCACCAGGGGCAACTTTGGGCCGCGCTGAACGATGGCCCCGGGGCAACGTTCTCATTTTCCGTGCCACGGCAGGCGCCATGAACACATGCCATTCACTGGTGGCGGTGGTCGATGACGACGTCTCGGTGCGCGAGTCGCTGCCCGAGTTGCTGAAGGCATGGGGCCTGTGCGCTCAAGGGTTTTCATCCGCCCGGGAATTTCTCGACTCGGACCTGATCGGCGAGACCCAATGCCTGGTTCTCGACATCGCCATGCCCGGCATGTCAGGACCCGATCTGCAGCAGGAATTGCTGCGTCGCCGCCAGGAAATCCCCATCGTGTTCATCACCGCCAAACGCGACGACAGATTGCGGCCGCGGCTGCTCGCCAATGGTGCGGTGGAGTGCCTGTTCAAGCCGTTCAATGAGAGGGCTCTGCACGACGCGGTCAACACCGCGCTGGCAAGGAGACAGTAATGGACGTAGGGTCAGCTTCCGAATCCGGGTCGAAGGCAGGGCGCATGCTTCACACGCGCATCGTCAAACCGGTCGTGTTCGTCGTGGACGATGACGTCTCCGTGCGCGAAGCGCTGCGGCCGTTGATCGCGCAGGCGGGTTGGCAGCCGGAGGTATTCGCATCGGCGGCGGAGTTCCTCGAACACCGCGGTGAGACAGTTCCCGGATGTCTCGTACTCGATGTGAGCCTGCCCGATCTCAACGGGCTCGAAGTGCAACGGCGGATCGCCGACCGCACCGAGCTGCCGATCATTTTCATCACCGGATACGGCGACATTCCGACGACGGTTCGCGCCATGCGCGCGGGCGCGGTCGAGTTCCTGACCAAGCCGTTTGCTCCCGAAGTGTTGTTGAGCGCGATCGAGGCCGCGATTCAACGCAGCCGGAGCGTGCTGGACGCGGAGACCGCCGTGCGAGGGCTGCGCGAACGGTTCGAACAGCTGACCATGCGTGAGCGTCAGGTCATGGAACTGGTCGTGTGTGGCCGGCTCAACAAGCAGGTCGGTGGCGAGCTCGGGATCAGCGAGATCACGGTGAAGGCGCATCGCGGCCGCATGATGCGCAAGCTCGGGGCCGGATCGCTCGCCGACCTCATCCGGATGGCGACCAGACTGGGCTACACGACCAGTTTGAAGTTCTGACGCAGCTGCAATCAGGCGGCGGCGGGCCGCTTCGACTGCACACCCAGGTAATCCCGCTTTCCGACCGCCACCCCGTTGTGACGCAGGATCGCGTACGCCGTGGTGAGGTGGAAATTGACGTTCGGGATGGTGTGCTCGATGAAATAGTCGGCGCCTGTCATCCACTCACCCTTCCAGCGCGGCTGACTCACCACGCGGGTTGCGGCGCCGTCGAAATCCTGCGGCGTCAAGCCTTCCAGCAACTGGATGGTCGAACGCACGCGGGCCTGCAACTCGGCCATGGTCTTCTCGTTGTCTTCCTGCGCCGGCATCGGTTTGCCGGTGAGGAAGGCGGCGGAGAGCTTCACGGTGTCGCAGGCGATCTGCACCTGGCGCGCGAGCGGAAACTGATCGGGTGCGAGGCGCAGTGAGACGAAGACATCGGGATCAAAGTTCTTTGTCTTTGCGTACTCGGTGGCCATGCCCAGCCACTTGTCGAGTTGGCCGAGCTGCTTTTTGAATTGGGCGAAGGTTTCGGTGTACATGGCGGCAAGGATACGCGAAGCGGCTCAGCGGTCGCGCACCTTTCGAAGCTGGAGCAGCGGTTCGAGCAGCAGCAGCGGCAGGGCCCAGCAGGCCCACGACATGATCATCAGCGCGTCGCCGGGCGCCATGCCCCGCCAGGCGATCAGGCCGTCCACGCCTATGCGGAACGTGACGAAGGCGAAGGTCACCGCGTAGCTGCGCATCATCCACTCGCGATGTTGAAGCCGATTGTGGCGGCGGATGGCGAGCACGCCCATGGTCGTGGTGATCACCCAGGCGACACACAAGAAGAAGAGGCCGGCCGCGAAGGGTGCGTGGTCCTCGATCGCCGCGGCCAGGTAGAAGCCGCCAATGCTTCCCAGGGCGATCGCGGCGACGTAGACCTTGCCGAGCGAACGATGCAGGGCAGTGATGCGATTCGTGAGGCCAAGCCAGAGTTGGACGATGCCCACGGCGAGCGCGGTGACGCCGCCTGCGATGTGAAGTATCAGCCACCAGCGGCGCGGCCAGAAGTGCGGGCCGTACTGCGCGGGTGACAGTTCGAAGTAGGGCAGCGCGCGTCTGGCGATGAACCACGCTGCGGCCAGCGCGAGGGCGCTGAGTAGCGTGATGATCAGGACGCGGGAATTACCGCGTACGGCCGCGGCGGTGGTTGCGTTCATGAGTCGAGACCTCGAATTCCGTGCGCTTTGGACGGCCACGTCGGGCAACGGGTTGCAAGTGTCCCTAACCTGGTGCCCTCGCTTGATTCTACTGGGGTGATAACCTGCTTGCGTGCACCGCAGGCTGCTCATCGGCATCTTCATCGCGACGCTGGTGACGCTGGCCCTCGTGATCGCGGATCTCGCGATGGGCGGCCGTCCAGACCCACCGCAGCTGCGCGCGGCTGCGACGCTGCTCGATGGTTCGTGGAAATTTCACACCGGCGATGATCCGAGCTGGGCTGAAGTGGGCGCCGACGACAGCGCCTGGGACACCATCGATCTGACCGCCGCGCCCGGCAGCCATGACGGCGACGTGGGCTTGCCGGATTACGTGGGCGGTTGGATGGCGCATGGACATCCCGGATATACCGGCTACGCGTGGTACCGGCGTGAGGTGAGTGTCCCAGCCGGCGACACTTCGTGGGACATCCTCGGGCCGACCCTGGTCGAGGACGGCTACGAAATCTACTGGAACGGGCGATTGTTAGGCGGGTCCGGAAGACTCGGCGCAAGCCCGCGAGTCGTGGGTACGCGGCCGATGATATTTGCGTTGCCCGTCGATGCCGCAGGCACCCGCGGCGTGCTGGCCGTCCGCGCGTACAAGCTTCCGGGCGAGGGAAGCGCCGACGGTGGTGGCATACACGCCGCGCCCATCCTCGCTCCCCGGCCAGTCAGTGGTGTGCTGCATCGCGTGCAATGGCAGCGAACCATTGCCGGTTACATCGTCGATGCGATCGAGCCCTTGTGCATGCTGGCGGTCATCGGGCTGGCGTTCTGGTGTTGGCCTCGCAGCAGTCGCAAAGGATTCCTGCTGTTCGCCAGCATCGCGCTGGCGCTCACGGCAGCCAGGCGCTCCAACAATGCGATCACGGCCTGGACCGATCTGATGTCCCTGCCCACCTACGCGTGGCTGGCGAAAGTGATGTGGATACCCACCGTGGCCGCGTGGACGCTGGCCTGGAATCGCTGGAGCGAGCACCCGTGGCGTGGCATCGATGTAGCGGCTCTCGTATTGGCGATCGCCGCGATCACCGGCACTGCGCTCGAGTCAGAGGGCGTCATCACCGCGAGCCGGATCGGGTCGATCGCGCTGTTCGTCCTGATACTCGTGCGCATCTTGCGCAAAGGGCCCTTGCGGGCCCTCGCGACAATCACCGTGGCAGCGATTCTCGCCGTGACCTTCGGCGGTGAGCTGCTCGATCCGCTCGGCGTACCCGGGATCTGGTTTCCGTTCGGGATCGGCGTCTCGCGCTCGCAATACCTCTACGCCGTGGTCATTCCGTTGATGGCTTGGGTCACGGCATCTGCCGCAGCAGGTAAATGAGGTCGGAACCCGCCAGGAAAATCGGCCCGTAACCGTGCGCCGCGTCCACGCTCGTCGGGCGATTCAGATAGAAGGTATCGTCCCAGCCGAGACCCGTGCCGACGCAGGTGCCCTCGACCTGGCCCGTCGCATTCACCTTGGTCGTCAGGCCATTCCAGCCGCGTATCACCACCGGACGGAAAGTCGTATTGCTCAGCCAGCCGTACCGGATGCCGCGCGAGATCGCGAATACGAACATCGCGCTCGATGACGTCTCCTCGTACGAGTCCGGGCGATCGAGCAACTGGCGCCACAGTCCCGAAGGAGCCTGAACACGTCGCACCGCGTTGGCATGCTGCACGAAGATACTCAGCAACGCCGCCCTCTTGGGATGATCCAAGGGCAGTTCGGTCAGCAACTCGGCCGTGGCCATGAGCGCCCATCCGTTGGCCCGCCCCCAGTGGAACGTCGGGTGAGGGTCCATCTCCTGCACCCAGCCGTGCCTCCAAAGGTTGCCGCCCTGAATGTGCATGCGGGCGTAGAAACTCAGGATCTGTTTCGCGGCGTCGTCGAAGTAGCGGTTGTCGCCGGTGATTTTGCCCATCTGCGCGAGGCACGGCACGCTCATGTAGGTGTCGTCGAGCCACAGTGAGTTCGGCATCGGGGTGTTGCGGGCGAACGTACGGTCAGGCAGGCGGAATTGCCGGTTCGACACCCAGTCCGCGTAATTGTCGATCCACGTGCGCAGCGAGCCGCTGCCGATGCCGGCGCGATGCGCCCGGGCCATCGCAAAACACATCGAGCCCGAGTCGTCCAGGCTCTGCGGGAAGATCATCCTGCGCAGCGTGTAAAGGCTGCCGGACGTGGATGTCGGATAGGTGTCGAAGGTCGCCGTCGGGTAGTTGGTCCGCATGTGCGCCGCCATGCGCGCGAGCCCGGTGAGCCGATCGTTCACGTAGGTGCGATAACGCGTGTCGCCCGTGGCCTGCCAGGCGCGCAGGATGCCCGAATACATGACGCCCGATTCGTAGGTGTTGATCGTCATGGTGGTGCGCGCGAGCGCGACGTTCCGCGGCATGTTGTTGAGCGAGACCGCGGCGCCCGTATCGCCATTGATCGGCCGCAGCGGGGTCGCCGTGAGCAGATAGCCATGCACGCGTTCCATGACCGCGCGGATGGATTCTTCGGTGGGAGCGGGGGTTTGCGCGAAGCTCGCGCTTGCAGCGAAGAGCGAGACGATCGATGCGATGAGAACACGTGCCATTGGTAGATCCCTCTTTGGAAGCTACCGAATAACATTTCGCCCCTAGCTACGCGGATCGGACGGGGCGCTGCACGCGTGCGGCTGCCGTCCTACGGCGGGCTTGCGATTTGGGGAGTCAGAAGCGTCCGGAGAAAATGTGGGACGCAACGGTTCTGGAGTTGGCTCCCTGGGTTGGACTCGAACCAACGACCAACGGATTAACAGTCCGACGCTCTACCGACTGAGCTACCAGGGAACTGGGAACCTGTGAGGGCGCGCATTCTGGCGGCGAGTCCGTCCGCCGTCAAGCAATCCTTGCGGATCAGGGACTTAGTTCCACTTGCGGTAGGTCAGACCCGCCGGGATTTGACTGAAGGGACTGCAATCTGGCCTCCGCCCGGGCCTGCAGGCGATCCAGTGCCGAATCGGTGGCAAGAGTCAGCCGGCCGTTGAAGTCGTAGGCCACCATTTCGATCCGGGTGCCACCGAGTTTCGCGCACTGACCGGCGCGGTTCGCGACCACGAATTGCCCTGGCTGGCTGGCGCTCACATACGTGCCGGCGGAGTTGCCTTGGCTCGTGCCGCGCATCTCGCACACGAACTCGCGCCCGTCCGCAGCCAGGCCGACGCGCGCGAGGTTCACGTAGAACACGGCGCCAAGTGTGTGGCGGACGGTGACGGTGTCGAGATTGTCCTCGATGGGAAGATAGTCGGGGAATTCTCCATGCCTTCTTCGATCGATCTTCTGCCGATCCCGCAGATAATTGATGGCCCGCAACTGCGCTTCGAGCTCGCGCACCTGGTTGAGGTGCGCGGCCTGCATGGCGCGCGCTTCGGATGGTGGGCCGGGCTCCGAAGGTCGTGTGGCCTGCGCAGCCGCGATCAGCTCGCGCCACGCCCGCACGCGCGGCGGTCCAACAGGTATTGCGTACATGCTGCCGGCCGCCTCGGCGATCACTTCGCTCTTCCAGATCCCGTCAGGCGCGGAGATCACCGACAGGTACAAGGTTTTTTCGGTCGCGAGACGCGCGGTTAGCTGGTCGAAGTCTTCGAGCGCGGCATCCGACCACCAGCCCGGGCCCGCCTTCTCCCAGTCGCCGACGCGAAACTCGAGCGGTTGGCCGGAGCAATCGGGCAGATCGGGCCGCTGCGAGGCGAGGCGCAGCCACTGCTTGTGCCCGGGCGTGTATTCGACGCAGGAATGAAATGAGCCGTACTCGCTCCACAATGCGCATTGATAGTCGAGACCGGCGCCGAGCTTCGCGTGGCTGCGACGCAGGTCGAGGCACAGGGTTTCGCTGCCGATGTTGGTGACCTGAACACCCTGTCCACTGTCGATGACTTCGAGCATCGGCGGCACGACGCCTTCGCCGCCGTGCGCGCCGGCGGAGCGCAGATCCGCGGTCCAGCTGGTGCGCAGTCGCATTTTCGCGGCGGCGTAGTCATCCGTGGCCTGCTTGTGCGCATCAATTCTGGCTTGCGTCACACCCTTGTCGTGGAGCAGGGGCAGCAGGAAACCGAACAGGAAGAATCCGTACATCACGAGAAAGAAAACGGTGCGCACGCCGCCGCGCAGGAAGTGCCCGATCACGAAGATGGCAACCAACGCAATGATGAGGCCGACGCTCCACAAGAGGAGCACGCCCAAGGCGTAAGCGAGGTGGTTGGACTCGCTCCGCATGCCCCGCTGCATCAGGTAGAGAATGCCCATCGCGCCGCCGATGGCGCCGAGGAATTCGAAGGCCTTGCGCATGCGGTTGATGAACGCGCGCTCGCGCTCCAGGGGCGACAGGTGATCGTCCGCGCCCTTGGGCCGGTCGAGTCCAAGAACACTGATCAGCGGCACGGCAATCAGTGCCGCGATCAGCCAGAGGATGATCTGGGCTGTAATGGAGAACACCGGGGCGCATGTTAGCGGCCCGCCGGGGCAGGCTGATGTGCGCGAAGTCTAGATAAGAACCGTTCTTATGTACGGCCCTCTCTTATATATAGGTCAG
>Ga0315912_10005697_pt1 | contig 11378 bp, 7 predicted proteins | sample VfabasoilMG_FD_204469 | JGI IMG/M metagenome (GOLD analysis project Ga0315912, IMG submission 204469) | Garden soil microbial communities collected in Santa Monica, California, United States - V. faba soil | ecosystem: Environmental > Terrestrial > Soil > Garden | place: USA: California...
CATCGATTCCGCCGTCGACGAATCACTCGACGCGATCGGCGAGGCGCTCGAGCAGAACGGCAAGGTCATCGTCACGGGATGTCTCGGCGCGAAGCCCGAGAAGATTCTCGACCGTCATCCCCGCGTGCTGAAGGTCACGGGGCCGCAGGCCTATGAAGATGTGATGACGGCAGTTCACGAGCACCTGCCGCCGAAGCACGATCCATTCGTGGACCTGGTGCCGCCGCAGGGCATCCGCCTGACGCCGCGGCACTACGCGTACCTCAAGATCTCCGAAGGCTGCAACAACAAGTGCAGCTTCTGCATTATCCCGTCGATGCGCGGGTTGTTAGCCAGCCGGCCTATCGACGACGTGCTGCGTGAAGGCGAGAAGCTGGCGCGCGCCGGTGTTCGTGAGTTGCTCGTGATCTCGCAGGACACATCGGCGTATGGCGTGGACATTCGCTACCGCGAAGCCGAGTGGCGCGGAAAGAAATACGAAACGCGTTTCCTCGATCTCGCGCGCGGGCTCGGCGAGCTGGGCATCTGGGTGCGCATGCATTACGTGTATCCGTATCCGCACGTCGACGACGTGATCCCGCTGATGGCGGAGCGCAAGGTGCTTCCGTATCTCGACATCCCGTTCCAGCACGGCAGCCCCACGGTGCTCAAGCGCATGAAGCGCCCGGGCCAGGTGGAGAAGACGCTGTCGCGCATCAAGGCGTGGCGTGAAGTCTGTCCGGACCTGACGATCCGTTCGACATTCATCGTGGGATTCCCCGGTGAGACCGAAGCAGAGTTCGAAGAGTTGTTAGCCTGGCTCGATGAGGCTCAGCTCGATCGCGTCGGTGCATTCAAGTATTCGCCGGTGGAAGGCGCGCCCGCGAACGATGTGGCGCCGCACATTCCGCCCGATGTGCAGGAAGAGCGCCTCGCGCGATTCATGGCGAAGTCGGCCGAGATCAGCGCAGCCAAGCTCGCGGCAAAGGTCGGCAAGACGATGCGCGTGCTCGTCGACACCATCGACGGCACGACGGCGGTCGCCCGAAGCGAGGGCGATGCGCCGGAGATCGACGGTGTCGTTCGCATCGCGCGCGGCGGCAAGCTCAAGGCCGGCGAGTTCGTCGACGTCGAGATCACAGGGTCAAGCGACCACGATCTCGAAGCAAAGGTAGTCAAGCCGAACTAGACGGCGTCGAACACGCCGTCGCTCGTTACTCCGCCGGAACGGAAACGAACAATTCCTCTCCCGCCTGCTGGTTGACGCACGCGACGAACTTGTCCATGTCGATGCCGTTGCGGCGTCCGAACTTGTAGTTCTCGCTGAAGCAGTGCTCGGCGTGTTTCTTGACGGTCTCGATGCAGGCGGCTTCGCCGCTGCACATTCCGATCATTTCTTCCCGCGTCTTCTTGGCTTCACTGCTGCGGTCGTACATCTGCCATGCGAAGAGCGCGCCTGCAGCGGCGATGCCCCAGAGGATTCGCTGACCAATCGAACTCGTTGCGCTCATGCGGTTTTCCTGGCTTTTCTTGTGACGAATGGATGGCTCGAATGGAGCCTGTGTCACGTGTGCGGATTTCGTGACAGCTGGACCCGCTACTTCGGCGCGGGCGCCCCGAGACTCGTCAGCGGCACGCGCGTGAGCTCTACGTCTTCCTTGTTCGTGGCATAACCCACGTACAGGTAATCCCGCCAGATGACGCTCTTCGGGTAGTGGTACCCCGGCCGCTTGTATTGCCCCTCATACCGGAGCGGCTGCAGGTCAGTCGGCCCTCTCAGCAGCCACGCGCGATCGAACAGCTTGCCGTCGCGGCTCAGCGTGATCGCGAGCGGATTGCGCAGCTTGTCGGAGCGCGGCGCGTTGATGAGAAACGCGGTGCCATCGGGAAGATTGCCGGCACTCTGCTTGGCGCGCGCATCCGGCATGCCGGTAAGCGCGGGAGTGGTCCAAGTCTCGCCGGCGTCGCAGCTTTTCGATGCGAGCTGCCGGAAGCTGTCCGCCTGGTCACGGAACACCATGACCACGCACTTGCCACGCGTGAACGTGCTGGGCTCGAGTTCGCGGCTCTGCTTCCCTTCGTGTGACAGGTTCTGCATCTGGCCGCGTCGCCAGCCGCTGATTCCGAGCGCGTCGTCCGTGTAGAACGGTGCGACGACGATGCCAGGTTGAACATGAAACGCAGTGACTACCCGTCCGCTCGCCAGCAGCAGCGGGTCCTGCTCGATGATGCCCGGTACGGGCTTTCCGTCGGCTCCGGTGACGCGTCGCGACTTCGACCAGCGCTTGCCATCCTTGCTCAGTAGATAGTCTGTGTATCCGCCCTCGCCCGATTGGAAGCCCGTCGGCCAGACGTTGGTGAAGGCGACGAGTGTCTTGCCATCGGTCCACCAGCCGCCGCTCGAGCGCATCTCGGGCGCCTTGCCCGCAACCGCGAGAACCGCCGGCGTCGACCAATGCCGGCCGTCGTTGCTGACGCTGTAGGCCACCCAGGTGTCCTGCGAGTCTTCATCCCTGGGCGAGCTTTGCCACTGCGCGTAAAGCCGGCCTTTGAAGGGCAGCAACACGACGCCATTGCTGAACCTGTTTGTTCCGTCGGTGGGTTTGAAGATGGAGATCGTCTCGAGGCCTGGCGCCGGCTTGAGTCCGAGGTCAGGCTGCCCTTGATCGAACAAGCCAGGGGCTACCGAGTAAGGCGCCGGTGGCGGTTCTTCCGCCAGCGCGGCTGACATTCCCAGGACACACACCAGCGCTGCGATACACCACTTCACATACATCCCGATTTTCTAACCTGTATCACGCGCAAGGGCAAACAGGACGCGTCGAAATGGTGATAATCGAACGCAGCAGCCGGAGAGCTGCAGGAAAAGGGAGTTTGATGATGCGCATGCGTGTATTCGCACTGGCGATGTGCGGGTCTCTCTATCTCGGAGCTGCGCACGGTGCCGACGCCGTCCAGTATGGAAACGCGCCGGAATGGGTGCGACCGGTTGCCCGGCCGAAGGACGACGGCTCGATGGCACAGGCGCCCTCGAAAATCCTGCTGCGCAATCACCAACTGAAGTTCACTTCGACGGGCCTCGACTCCTACGTCGAATCATTCACCCGCCTGCAAACGGCACAGGGCCTGCAGGCTTTCGGAAGTCTGGCGTTTCCGTGGAAGCCGGACACCGACGTGCTGACCGTACACAAGTTCAATCTGATTCGCGGCGACAAGGTGATCGATGTTCTCGCTTCGGGCCAGAAGTTCGAAGTGCTTCGCCGCGAGAACAACCTCGAATACGCGGCGCTCGATGGTGTGCTGACGGCCGCCATCCAGCCCAGCGGAATGGAGGTCGGCGACATAGTCAACTTCGCATTCTCCATTCATCACCAGGAACCGCTGTCACTCTCGCCCGATTTCGTCCTTGCGGGTTTCGACATCGTGCCGATCTCGCGTGTCGACGTCCGCGCAACGTGGGACAAGAGCCTTCCGTTGCGGTGGCAGGCAACCGAAGAGGTCAAGGGAGCCAAGGTGTCGAACTCGGGCAACCAGGTCGAACTCACCTGGACGGCGGACAATCTCGGGCCGATCACCCAGCCCACGAACGTACCGCTACGATTCTGGCGGGAGCCACGCATCGTGTTTTCGCTGAACCCGAGCTGGAACGATCTGTCACGCAAGCTCGCACCGCTCTTCGTCACGGCTGCGCGAATCGACGCCGCCTCGCCGCTCATGGCCGAAGTACAAAAGATCGCGTCCTCTACGAAGGACCCTGTTGCCCGGCTCGAAGCCGCACTCAAGCTGACGCAGGACCAGGTACGTTACGTCTTTCTCGGCATGGGTGAAGGCGGCATCAAGCCCGCCAGCGCAGACGAAACGTGGAAGCGCCGGTTTGGTGACTGCAAGGCGAAGAGCGCATTGCTGATCGGCCTCCTTCGCGAGCTCAAGATTCCGGCGGAAGCCGTCGCGGTCAATACGAGCGCCGGCGACATCCTGGGAGGGGAACTGCCGATTCTCGCCGGGTTCGACCATGTCATCGTTCGCGCCACGGTGGGCGGAAAGAAGTACTGGCTGGACGGCACCGTGTCGGGAAGCTGGCAACGGGCCAACATGGCCATGCCTAACTACTACTGGGGGCTGCCGCTGACCGAGCGCGGTGAAGGCCTGCTGCAGATGATCGCCGAGCCGGCCGCCGAACCCCAGGCCGAAACGAGCACCTACATCGACGCCAGGGCCGGCCTGCACACCGACGTGCCGTTCAAGGCGCAGACCATTCTTCGCGCACCCGCCGGATCGATGGTGAATGCGCGGTTGTCGTCATTCACGCCGGCCGACCTCGAGACGGCGCTGCGCAAGTACTGGAAGGATCAATACAGCTTCGTCGAAGTCGTGAAGGTCTCGGCCACGTTTGACGAAGCCACCGGCGCCGAAACGCTCAACCTGGAAGGCACGGCCGACATGGATTGGGGGGACTACAAATACACCACCGATGGATTGCGTACGGGCCAGTACTCGGATTTTTCCCGCGAACCCGGCATCAATGTCGATGCTCCGTTCCTGCAGACGCATCCCACGTTCATCGTCGCGAAGCAGCGCATCGAACTGCCTGAAGTCGGCACGTTCACCACCAAGGGCAAGGACTACGACCTGAAGCTGGCCGGCACCCATTTCGTACGGCGCGGCAAGATCGAGAACCGCGTGTTCACCGGCGAGTCGACGCGTCGCTCCCTCGTCTCCGAGGTCACGGCTGTGGACGCGAGAGCGGCCGAAAAGCAGCTGAACGACATGTGGCGCGACAAGCTCGAAGTTGTCGCGAAGAATTACCCTGTCACCGATGCCGATGTCACCGCGCTGAAGACGCGGAAATACACCAATTCCGAAAGCCTGATGTGGCGCGGAAATGTCTTCCTCGACCACGGCCAATACGACGATGCCTACTCCGACTTCGACGCAATCGTGAAGCAGGATGACAAGAACTACGTTGCACTGGCGAACCGCGGCATCGCGAGCCTGTGGAAGCGCAATGAGGGGAAGGCGAAGGCTGACTTCGATGCCGTCCTGGCGGAAGAGCCCAAGAATGCGATAGCTCTGCGGGGGCTCGGCGTCCTTCATCGGCAACGAGGAGAGAATGCACGCGCCATCGAACTACTGACGGAGTCGTTGGCGGCGGATCCGGGCAACACCTTTACGCTGGGCAATCGCGCCTATGCCTACGCCATGAAGCCGGATGACGACAACGCGCTGGCGGACGCCGCAGCGGCCATCAAACTGAGTCCCACCTACGTCGACATGTTCGACCTTCGTGCCTGGGTTCTGTCAAAGCGCGAAGACCCGGCGGCGGCCATCCAGGAAGTGAAGACCATGCTCGCGACGAATCCGGACAATCCGGCAGCGCTGGAATCCGCGGCGCGTATCTATGCGCGCCTCGGCATGTACCCGCAGGCGGTCGCGGCAGCTGACAGCGTCGTCGCCAGGAAGCCCACTGCCCTCAGCTATGTGAATCGCGCCTTCGCGCGCGACCCTAAAGACACGGCCAACCGCCTGGCAGATATCGAGCTGGCGCTCAAGAAGGAGCCGGATGACAAACGTGCCATCCATGAGCATGCGCAGCTGCTTTCGGCGTCCGGCGATCACAAGGCAGCAATCGCCGCCTATACGAAGCAACTCGAGAAGGAGTCGGATCCGACCGGCCAGCGTTACCTGCTGACGTATCGCGGCATCGAGTACACGCTGGACGGCAATACTGCGTTGGCCTCGAAGGACTTGTCGGCCGCTCTCGCCAACAAACCGGGCCCGGAGACGTACAACAACTTTTGCTACGTGCTGGCTGGAGCCCGCGTGCAACTGGCGCTCGCGCTCGCCGCCTGCGAGAAGGCGCTGGCCAGCGATCCGAAGGAACCCGCGTTTCTCGACAGCAAGGGATTCGTGCTGCTGCAGTTAGGCCGCCTGGATGAAGCCATCGCCTTTTTCGACGCGGCGCTCGCGACGAGGCCGCATCAGGCGGCGTCGCTTTATGGCCGGGGCGTGGCGAAGAAGCGCCGCTGCAAATGCGATGCCGGGGATGCCGATATCAAGGCCGGGCGCCTCGACGATCCGACGATCGTGCACGCGTTTGCGAAGGCAGGACTGGCGCCCTGATCACCGGGCTCAGGCCACTCGCGGATAGGTGAACAGCAGGAAGTGCGTGGCGTTCACGCCGAAGTGAACTGCCATGGCGGCTTCGATGCGGCCGGTTCGCAGGAACGCCCAACCATAACCGAGTCCCGCAACCGTGGCCGCGAGGATGTACGGAACTCCGCCGCCGAAGTGCACCAGGCCGAACAGGATCGCGGCGATCGTCAACGCGACGCCCGAGGCCAGCGCGCGATTCGAGCCAATACGTGACAACTCGTGCTGCACGAAGCCACGGAAGAATGCTTCTTCCGAAAGACATGTGAAGAACAGATTGACCGGCAGGAACCACAGGAAGAGCGTCGTCCACTTCGGCGCGAAGCTGCTGTAGCCCATCGCAACCACCACGACCATACCGACGACGGCCGTGGCGATGTAGATGGGAAGTGCGCAAGCAAGCACACGGCCGAGCTCGTTCCAGGATCGAACGAGCAGCGGATTGATGAGGCCCAGGATGATGATGCCGGTGGCCACCTTCGGGAAGCCGACGGAGATGCCGTACGGCGCTGCTCCAGGAGACAACACCTGCGGCTCGACGAGCACCACGCGGTGAAAGCCGGGCAGCAACGCGAGGCTCATCGCGACGGCATACACGGCAAACAACAGGCCAGCGAAGGTTTGCCAGAGCTTCTTGTCAGGCAGCGTCTGGTTTTCCCTCATGTGGACGTACAGCAGCGCCAGCGCGGCAAGGATGGCGATCCACACGGCGGCAAGCCAATGCAAAGCCCCGGTGAGAATGCCGGACAGCACCGCAGCCGCCAGCGCGGCCACCCAGAAAGTTCGATTGATCCAGAGCCCGAGAACGGCCGCGAGCAGCAGGCCGAAAGTCAGGTAGGCAGTGGTCATCAGATCGCTTGGTACTTGAAGTTCCTGAAGCGGACTTTGCCATCACCCGACGCGTAGAGGCCAGGCCGCAAGCTCAGGAAGTCATACGCCACGTTGTGGTGATAGCCGGACACTTCCATCTGCACGTCGAACTTGGTCCAGGTCGCGCCGTCGGGCGAGGTGTGGAAAGTCACGATGTGCCTGTTGTTCTCGAAGCGGATGAACAACCGGCGATCGATGCTCTTCGGCTTGGCGCGTGGGCCGTCGATGGCCGTGCGATGGCGCACGAGCTGGCGATCGTTGAAGCCCAAGCCACAGTACATGCGCTTGTTGTAGAAGAAGAGCACGCCACCCGTGGCAGCGCCCTCCACTTCGATCTCGACCTCGCAACGATAGGCCTGGTCGCCGGTGATACAGGTGATCGGTGAGCAGTTAGACGGGCTATCGCCCTTGCCGGTCATCACCAGCGCGCCATTCTCGTACGTGACTCTCGCGCGCTCGTTCTCGCCCGGCGCGTAAAACGCCCACTGGATGCCGAACTTGTCCTTCGTGAAGTCGTCGGAGAGTGCAATGCCATGCGGGTCCTTTGACTTCGCGGGTTTCGCCATCGGTTGCGAGAGGTCCTTGCCGAGGAAGCGGAACCAGCCGTCGTCGGTCCACTCGATGCGGTCGAGCAGCGTCTGGCGGCCAAGCGTCCAGTACGCGTTTTCGTAGCCGTGATAAACGCTCCACCAAGTGCGGTCCGGCCCTTCGACGAGCGACGCGTGACCGCGGGACCACCATTTCTCGCGCGCGTCGGTGGTGCGTACGAGCGGATTGGCGGAGCAGTTTTCCCACGGGCCGTGGATGGATTTCGAACGAGCGGCAATGACCATGTGGCCAGTGGGCGGGCCAGCGGTGCCGCCGACGGCAGTGACCATATAGAAGTAGTCGCCGTGCCGAAGAACCTTGGGGCCTTCGGGTGAGAAGCTCTCGACGACCCAGTCGTCGGGATAACGCCACGGGTCGTAGACGTGTTCGACGGCGCCGTCGGTGGATAGGCCATCGTCCTTGAGTTTCACGCGGTCGCCGCCCGACAGGAACAGGTAACGCTTGCCGTCTTCGCCGACGATGTGACCGGGGTCGATGTGGCCCGGCAGGTTGAGGTCGATGGGGTCGCTCCAGGGGCCGCGCATCGACTCGGCGTGCACTACGTAGTTAGAGCGGCGGGACGGCGTGCGCGCCGGGAAGTAGATGAAGTGGCGGCCGTTGTGTTTGGCGATGTCGCAGGCCCAGACGGAGCCCACGGGCTTGGTCAGCGCGGGGCCGACGGGTTGCCAGTTCACGAGGTCGCGCGAGTGCCAGACCACGATGCCGGGGTACGAATCGAATGACGAGAAGGTCATCCAGTAGTCGTCGCCGTCCTTGAGGATGGTGGGATCGGGACGATCACCGGAGAACACGGGGTTGAGAAAAGTGCCGTCGCCGAGATCGGCGATGCGCTGGCCTTCGTGGCCCTTGCCCCAGCGCAGGTCGGACCAGTCGGTGCGCAAGTGGGTCGCGCAAGCATCGGCAGAAGCCGCTTGTTTGGGCTTGCCGGCCTCGGCAGGGGCTGCGGCGACGGCCGCGCCGCCTACGACGAGGGACTTGAGTGCATCGCGACGACTGGTCTTTTTCATGGCCGCAAGATAGCCACAAATGTCACCGGTGTCATCGAAATGGGGTCAGACCCCAATTCCTAGAAAATGGGGTCTGACCCCATTATTCGACGGTGACGGACTTCGCGAGGTTGCGCGGCTGGTCCACGTCGGTGCCCTTGAGGATGGCGACGTGGTACGCGAGCAGCTGCAGCGGGATCGTATAGACGATCGGCGCCTGGAAGTAGCTCACGTGCTTCGGCATGTTGATGACCGTGACGCCTTCCGACGGCGTGATGCCCGACTCCGGATCCGCGAACACGATCAGCTCGCCGCCGCGCGCACGCACTTCCATGAGGTTGCTCTTGAGCTTCTCGAGGAGGTCGTTGTTCGGCGCGACGGTGATGACGGGCATGTCGGCATCGACCAGCGCCAGCGGGCCGTGCTTGAGCTCGCCGGCGGCATACGCCTCGGCGTGGATGTACGAGATCTCCTTGAGCTTGAGCGCGCCTTCCATCGCAATGGCGCTCAGCGCTCCGCGGCCGAGGAACAGCGAGTGGTGCTTGTCGGCGAAGCGCTTGGCCAGGTCGTAGATGACCGGATCGAGCGACAGCGTCTTTTCGATGATGGCCGGGATCTCGACCAGGCGCTGCACGAGATTGCGCTCGCGCTCTGCGTCGGCCGCGCGACCCTTGGCCAGCGCCACCACCAGCATGCTGAGAGCCGCGAGCTGCGTCGTGAACGCCTTCGTCGACGCCACGCCGATTTCCGGGCCGGCGCGAGTCAGCATCACCAGTTCCGATTCACGAACCAGCGAACTCTCGGGCACGTTACAGATGGCGAGTGACGAGAGATAACCCGCCTGCTTGGCCAGGCGCAGTGCGGCCAGCGTGTCGGCGGTTTCGCCTGACTGCGAGATCGTCACGAACAGGGAATTCTTCGGCACCACCGGATTGCGGTAGCGGTATTCGCTCGCGATCTCGACCGTGCAGGGCAGCTTGCAGATCTGCTCGATGAAATAACGCGCCACGACGCCCGAGTGATAGCTCGTGCCGCAAGCGATGATGTGCACGTGCTCGACCTTGGCGAACACGGCCGTGGCCGCCGGGCCGAACGCAGCCTCTAATAACCGGCCATTCGCCACGCGCTCGGCCAGCGTGTCGGCGACGGCGCGCGGCTGCTCGTGGATTTCCTTGAGCATGAAGTGGCGGTACTGGCCCTTCTCGGCTGCATCCGCTGACAGTTCGCTCTCGCGAACCGGACGCTCGGCAGTGTCACCGTTCTTGTCGAGCACCTTGATGGAAGTGCGGTGAATGTCGGCGACGTCACCTTCCTCGAGGAACATGAATCGGCGCGTGACCGGCAGCAGCGCTGCCACGTCCGACGCCACGAAGTTCTCGCCGACGCCCAGGCCGACGACGACCGGGCAACCTTCGCGCGCGAGGATGATGCGCTCCGGCTCTTCTTCGCTCACTACTGCAAGTGCATAGGCGCCTTCGAGCTCGGCGACGGTGGCTCGCACGGCCTTGAACAGATCCTTCTGCGCCGCCAGGTGGAAGTGCACGCGGTGAGCGATGACTTCGGTGTCGGTCTCCGACGTGAACTTGTAGCCGGCTTTCTTCAGTTCTTCGCGCAGCTCTTCGTGATTCTCGATGATCCCGTTGTGGACGATCGCGAGCCCGTCGTGCGAGATGTGCGGATGCGCGTTGCGCTCGGACGGCACGCCGTGCGTGGCCCAGCGCGTGTGCGCGATGCCGACGGGGCCGTAGGTCGGATCCGCATCGATCGCGTCCTGGAGCACCTTGACCTTGCCTACGGTGCGTACGCGCTTGAGCTTGTTCGTGCCGTTGAGCACGGCGATGCCCGCAGAGTCATAGCCTCGGTATTCGAGCCGGCGCAGTCCCTCCATGAGGATGGGGACAACGTTGCGCTCAGCGATGGCTCCGACGATTCCGCACATTTAACAGTGCTCACAGGGCTTGAGGGGGGCGCTAGTTTGCCCTACCCGGCTCCGGGAGCGCAGCGGAAAACCCACCCTTAGAGGGCCTTCTGATACCCCGTTCACAAACGGTCACTGGATGGGCCGTAGGGTGTTGGGAATCAACACCTTAGGAGAGCCTCAAAGCAGGTAAAGCAGCCAGGCGGCCGTCAGGCAGCCGGTGGCGACCGCGGTGCCGAGGATCGGGATGCGAAACCAGTACTGAACGGCCATCAGAAGGTAGAGCGAGCTGACCGCAGCCAGCGCGAAAAGCGCCCACGGCGAAAACGCAAAAATCCGGAAACAGGCGGCGACGATGAAGCAGGCCGCCGCGAACATCATGGCGCCCAGGCTGTGGCTGAGATTGAAGCCGACCCATCCCTGCCACATCGTGGATTCGCCGCGCGTCAGCCGGATCTTCGATGACTGCATGGCCGTGATGACCGCCGGATCGTCCGGCACGATGCGACGCGGGTTACGGACGTCGAGGAATGTGTACAACGCATGCAGCGCGCCTAACAAGCCATAGATCGCGCCAGCGATGCACAGCAGTGCGCCGACCATCATGGTGTGAAACTCATGGAATGGACGGATCGATTTGCGCGCGGAACGCCGGGCGCACGGACAGGCGCTGGTAGTACCCGTGAACCGCGTCGAGGTGGGGCTTGTCCATCGGCGTGAGCAGCCAGCGCTGGGTGGATAGCCCGAGAACGACATCGGCCAGCGTGAAGAACTCACCCGTGACGAACTGGCCGCTGTGCGCGACGTGGGAGTCGAGCAACCGCATGTGTTCGTTCCAGCTATCGGCGCTTTTCTCTATCGCCTTG
>Ga0315912_10005698_pt1 | contig 11378 bp, 10 predicted proteins | sample VfabasoilMG_FD_204469 | JGI IMG/M metagenome (GOLD analysis project Ga0315912, IMG submission 204469) | Garden soil microbial communities collected in Santa Monica, California, United States - V. faba soil | ecosystem: Environmental > Terrestrial > Soil > Garden | place: USA: California...
CGGCCTTGGTCACGACCGGAACTGAAAGTGCGCCGAGTGTAAGGCCGAGTGGTATGCCCGGCTCGATCTCATCCAGAAGTCGTATCCCGTCGATGCCAAGCCGCGTCAGCAATGCGGATGCGGTTTCTCCTCCGGTCGCCACCAGCGCGCTCGCATGGCGCGCGGCCGGCGCCAGCAGGCTGCCCAACATCGAAACGAGTTTCGGATTGGCCACGATCTCGGGATCAGCGGTTTGCGCTATGTCTGCCACCACATCGTTACCGGCGCGCAGCAGGTCTTCGATCTTCTGCGCCAGCGCGGCGTGCGGCTCCGTTTGGCGCTCGCCGGCCAGCAGCGCTGGCTCGATGCTGACGCTCCGCACCTGTGGCAAAGCGATCGTTCGTGCCAGCGCCGCCCGCGAAGGCTGTGCGCGCGAGCCGACGACGACGAGTGCGCCGCTTCCCGATGGCTCGCAACGATGGCTCGTCGCACGTGGCATCCCGGATCGAGACACATGTTGTGCCAGCGCATGCGCGAGTCCGGCACTGCCGATGAACAGCGCGGGCCGGTCATCTGCCAGGCAGATCTCCGCGATGCGTCCAAGATCTTCTTCGGTTTCGGCATCACAGACTGCGACCGCGGAGTCATCCGCTTTCGCGAGCGCGGAAGCCAGCGAGTCGGAGCCCGCACGCACCGCTGCCAATTCGACGCTGCACGCGCGCAAACCGGCGCTCTCGAGCAAGTGCACGACATTCGCGAGCGCCGGTTCGTTGCCCTCGCGCCAGTACTCGGTGAACTGCAACGGCACGCCATGTACGTACAACTGCGCCGCCCGCACCGTGCGACCCATTGCGGGAAACGACGGTGCGAGCACGACGCGAGTCGCCGGCTCGTGCGCGAGGATCACATCGAGCATGGCCGCGATTTCATCGGCGGGATGACCACGAAGCGTCGAGTCGATCTTCTTGAACAGTCGCGCCCGCGAACTCGCCACACGCTGCGACACTTCGCGATGGCGGCGAGCAGCGGATGCCGCATCGAGATCACGCGTCGCGGCGTCGTAGGCCGTCACGACCGCATCCGCGGGAGACTCCGGCCATGCCTCTCCCCAGATCACCCGCGAAGGTACTCGCCGGCGCGCAAAGGCAATCGCGCTGTCCGCCGCACCCGTGAGATCGTCAGCCAGGATGAACCAGGGACGGCCCATCTACTGAGCAGTCCGCGACACCCTGCGGGCGGTCCAGGCCGTGGCGAGCGGCACGAGTATCGCGGTCACGACGACGCTCGCCGCCACGAGGATGGTGGCCTGCGCCGCGGCCTCCTGGTAGACCGGATTCGCACTCGCGATGATGGCCGGAACCGCGACGGCATTGCCCGCCGTGGATGCGGCGGCGACACCGGCGACGCCATTGCCGCCGGTGAGACGATCTGCGAAGAACAACGGGATACCGGTGACCACCACGACCGCGATCCCCAGTCCCAGGCCTAACAAGCCGGCGAGCCAAACCTTGCCCAGGTCGAGATTCGCGCCGAGCGCGAATGCGAAGAACGGAATCAGCACGGGAATCGCGCGGCTCAGGAACTCGCGCATCTCGCGGTCGAGATTTCCGATGATCATGCCGACGATCAGAGGAAGGATGCCACCCACCAGGGTGGGCCAAGGAAAGGCCGAGAGCCCGGCCACCCCCAGGGTGACCATGGTTAGGAAGGGTCCGGACTCGAGCGACATCACGCTATAGGCGCCGACGTCCCGTGGGTGGCCATACTGGCCCATGAGGGCCATGTAGAGGCCGCCATTCGTATCGTTCATGGCGGCGACGATCGCAAGCGTGGATATGCCGGCGAAGACGCCCGACGAGATCGGCGCTTCTCCCAACAACCTGCCGAAGAGCAGTCCTAACAAGATGCCGATGCCGATTTTCACGCCGAACAGCGTGCCGCCCTTCTTGAGGATGTAAGGCGTGGCGCGAAAATCGATGCTCGCACCCGTGCACACGAAGAACACCGCGAGTATCGGCAGCGCACCGGTAAACAGTGCTCCGGTGAACGAACCGAAGAATTGCGGCATGGCGGGAAGGAATGTCGCGAACAGCGCACCACTTAACAGTGGCACGACCATCAGCCCACCTGGCACCCGCTCGATGGCCCGTTTGATGGGAATCTGCCTCATTCTTGCCATCCCCCGCCGGCACAGGTAGCGTGCCGCCCCATGAACAAATATACCCGGATCGCACTCATCGGCAGCCTGCTCGCGGCCACCTTCACTGCTCACGCAGAGGAAAAGGCCAAGGTCGACTGCACCATGAAATTTTCCATGAGCGGCTGGTCGGCCTTCTACAAGCGTGCCAGCGGCACAGGCACCGTCACCTGCAACAATGGACAAACGGCGAACGTGAAACTCGAAGCGCGCGGCGGCGGCCTCACGGCCGGCAAGTCGAGCATCGAAAATGGCTCGGGCGAATTCTCGAACGTGAAGAACATCGAGGAGATCTTCGGCAGCTACGCGCAGAGCGAAGCCCATGCGGGCGCGGTGAAGTCTTCCGGCGCGCAGGCCATGACGAAGGGCGAAGTCTCGCTCGCGCTCGCGGGCACGGGCCGCGGCTGGGACCTCGGCATTTCCTTCGGCAAGTTCACGATCAAGCGCGAATAGTCAGGCTGTCGCCAGCGGCTTCGGCGTACGCGACCGGCCCAGGCAGGCCGTGAACTCGGCGCCGAACAGGAATATCTGGGCCGAGTAATAGAGCCACAGCAGCAACGCGGCAAATGACGCCGCGGCGCCGAATGCCGTCGGCTGCGTGGCACGTCCGAGATAAAGACCGATCCCCCAGCGCCCGAGGTGGAACAGCAGCGCCGTGACCAGCGCCCCCGTGATCACATGGCGCCACGCGAGTCGGCGCGCCGGCAGATAGCGGTACATGAGCGCCACGAGGCCAGTACCCAGCGCGATCGATATCAGAAAATCCATCGACGCGAGTACGCCCACCAGTCCTTCGAAGTGCCGTGTCACATAGCCGCGCAATGCCGCGAGTGCCGTGGTGAGTGTCAGCGACACGAGCAGCAGGAACCCGATGGCCAGAATGAAGCCGAAAGATATGAGGCGCGATCGAACGAATGCACGCCAGCCCCGCCGCAGGGAGTCTCGCCCACCCCACACCTGTTGAAGCGCGCTTTCGAGCGCGGCGAAGACAGTGCTGGCGCCGATCAGGAGCATGACCACGCTCAGCACTGTCGCCCAGACCCCGTCGGTGGATTGCGCTCCCTTCATCGCGGCGAGAATCAGCTCCGCGCTCTGTTTGCCGAACAACAGCGTCAACTGGTTGCCGACATAGGAGAACGCGAGTTCGCCGCCGACGATCCAGCCGGCAATCGACACGATGATGATCAGGAGCGGCGCGAGTGAAAATGCGCAGTAGAACGCGAGCGCGGCACTGATGCTCGACGCCTGGTCCTCGAGCCAGTTGTTCGTCGTGCCGGTCAGTATCTGCCAGAGTGTTCGCCGACTGCTCACATCGCGAATTTTGCCCCAGCGCGTGAACTAACAAGCTGCCGGGCCTGTCGGCGAAGTTCAGCGTCCCGCGACAGCGCTCGCCTACATCTTCATCTCGACGCCCAGGCGTCGCTGTGCGTCGAAAGGTAGTTGGCATCATGCCGGCTGATGAGCAAGGCAGCCAGTCGACGCCGGTTCGCGAGCGCGATCGCATCATCGGGCGCCATCGCCATGAAGACCGTGGCCAGTGCATCCGCTTCCATGCAGCCCGCCGCAACAGCCGATGCCGAAATGGTGGTGTGTGTCACCGGCCAGCCGGTGCGCGGATCGATGATGTGCGAATAGTGCCGTCCATCGATTTCGAAGAAGCGGCGATAGTCTCCGGCCGTCGCCACGCTTTCGTTCTCGAGCGCGACGACTTGAGGCTTGAACGCCGGCGCTCCGGACGTGACGTCGGGCTCCGGTGCTTCGACCGCCACACGCCACGGCTCGCGATGACTATTCGTGCCGCGCGCACGCAGTTTCCCGGAGAGGTCGATCAGGTAGTTGGATACACCGCCGCGGTCGAGATATTCAGCGACACGATCGACGCCGCGCCCTTTGCCAAGGGAGGAGAGATCGATCCGTACACCGGGCGCCTTGCGCGCTCGGCGTTTCGACGCGTCGACTTCGACTTTGTTCCAACCGACCCGCGCTCGCGCTGCCTCGATGTCGGCGGCGTCGGGCACACGCTTCCTGGAGGGATCGGGACCGAAACCCCAGAGATTGACGAGCGTCCCCACGGTGATGTCGTACGCACCCCCGCTCGCGTCGGCCAGTTCGAGCGCATAGGCCAGTACTTCACCCAGCTCCGGATCTATGTCGACCCATTCGCCGCTGTCATCGCCGTTGAACCGGCTCAGCGCCGAGTCGGCACGATAAGTACTGAGCGCAAGATTCACGAAGTCGAACCGCGCCTGCACGCCCGCGCGCAGCTCTTCGGGGGACGCCGGCAGTTCACCCGCGACCTTCACGGTCCAGGCGCTGCCCATCGTCTGCCCGGAGAGCAGCGTTTCGCGCATCGGCGACGGGGTGGTGCATCCGGCGAGCGCCAGCGCGGCCAAGCCGATGAAAGCCCGCATCAAACTACTGCGTCAGGACTTCGAACGTGCCGGCATAACTCGCGCGGCGCTTCTTGACGTTCGGCGCGGTGGCGCCTTCGTCCTGCACCGAGACTTCCAGCCAGTACATGCCCGCTGCAGGCCAGGTGATGGCGACTTCGCCATTCTTGTCGGTCTTGAGTTTCATCTCGCCCGGCGCGTCGCGATATCGCGTGCCGCCTGCGATGACTTCGACTTCGAGGTCCTTCGCCGGCTTGCCGTCGAGCAGGAAACGGAACTTCGCGGTTTCGCGCGCGTACAGGTCGTTGGGATGCTGGGTTGGCGAGAGTTCGATTCCCGCGCCGCCCGATGGCTTCACTTCCGACGGCGTGCCGACGCTCACGTACGTTTCCACGCGACGTTGGGTCTGTTCCACTTCGAGCTTGGCCGCATTCGCGGGAATTCCAGTCGCCATGTCCGCCGGAACACCGCGCCAGCGCTTGGGTTTCCCGTCCTCCTCCCAGCGCGCCATGACGGCGTCATCCGCCACCGCGATTCGGTATGTTCCGGCCTGACGCAGTTCCAGATCGAAGGAGCTGCGCGACCGGCTCTTTGTCACGTTCTGCGGCGCGACGGGCTGGCCATCGGGACCCGACACGACGAGCGTGTCCACGGGCATTGCACCCTGGTTCACCGAGAACAAGTCATCCGCCATGGCCGCATCCACGGCGACCCAGCCACCGGAACGAGCGAGCACGGTTTGCGACGGCAGCAACCACGGCCGCGCGGCTTCGCTCACCGCGGGAACGAACAACACGGACAACGTGACGAGTAACGAGGTTTTCATGGTGTTCTCCTCAGGCTCACGGGTTGAGCGACAGCGCGACGGCACCGAGCTCCGTACTGCCCTTCGCGCTCGCGCGCTGGGTTTTCTTGATGGGCCACTCGAAGGGTATGCGCACCGCTTCGCGTCCGCCCACCTCGCGCACCGCTTCGACGACCACCGTGTACTGGCCCGGCTTGAGAGCCGAGAGCGGCGCCTGCGCGGCGTCGAACTTCAGAAGATGTTGACCCACCGGCCGCGTGGCGCCCGTGAGGCCATCGACCGGCACCTTGAGATCACGGCCACCGCGACGCCACCACTGACGCAGATCGGGCAGCCACTTCGTGTGGTCACCGCGAAGCTGGTACCAGACCGCGAGGTTCGCCGCGATGGTCTGGTCGGCGCCTTCGATCCACACGGCGACATAAGGACGGTGGTATTCCGCGACCGGCAGCTGCGGAATCTCCACGTTGAGGCTGAGATCGGCGGCGTTGGCGGATCCGCAGCAGGCGGCGAGCGCCAGCCACGGTGTGACACGGGACTTGCGATTCATTCATTGCTCCGTAGTCGAGACTAACTATTCAATGCGCGAAGAAGATCATCAGGGCAGCCATGAGGGCGACGCCGCCGCCCACGAGCGGCCAGGTGGACGAGCGTTGCCGCGCCTGGATCCACAGAAGCAACAGCCCGGTCAGCGAGAAAAACAGCACGGCGACGGCCACGACGTCGATGAAGATCGTCCAGACGACGCCGGCGTTGCGGCCCTTGTGGAGATCGTTGAAGTACGCCACCCATCCGCGATCGGTGGCTTCGTATTTCGCGGCGCCATTCGCACGGTCCATGGAGACCCAGGCATCCCGGCCCGGCCCCGGTGCCGAGAGGTACAGCTCTTCTTCCGACCACTCAGGTGTTGCGTCACGCAGCGAAAGACTGAACACGCTCTCCGCCCATGCGATCACTTTCGGTGGCGGCGCAACTGCACCCGTGAGCTCCGGATTCCGCAGGTCCGCCAGCAGATCAGCCGGCAGTTGTGCATCGCCACTCGTTACTACGGGCTTCGCGCTGATCGCGCTCGCGTGATTCAGAGTGATGCCAGTCACCGTGAAGAGCGTGAGCGCCGCAAAGCACACGGCCGCGCTGATCCAATGCCACAGGTGCATCGTCCGGTACAGCTGCATGCGCGCGCGGGAATCCATCTGCCTCGGCTCCGAAAAAGGAGTGCGAACGCTACATGAGAAGAATTCTTATTTGCAACCGTACTCTTCTTATTACGGACTCAACGGCTCCAACGGCAGCACCCGCGGGTGATCGATGGTCACCGTACCGAATTCGGGAAGGTTGAATCGCTTGAGGTTTTTCTGCCGCCACGTTTCAAATTCGGAGAGCGTCAGCCCTTCGGGTGGCGTCGTCCCCCAGGGGTCCCGATGGCGATCGGTCCAGAGGTATTCCTCGAGAAAGCCGGCCTTGTCGATCTTCGTGATGACCTTGCCGACCTTGGACTTCGCGAGATCCTGGTCAGGCGCGAACATCCCCCGATAGATCCCCAGTTCTGTTTGCAGGCTCGGCACGAATTCGCCACCGCAGACCGCCGCGAGATCAGCCGATTTTTCCGCGACCTCGTTCAGCAACATCAGATACAGAAAGCTCGCTTCGAACGCGTCGTCGCCGCCTCCCATCAGGCTGTCCAGGCTGAAAGCCATCGAGCGGTCGGAATCTTTCTCCTCTTTGTCCTTCGGCTTCGCCGCGGTGAGATGAGGCTTGATGGCGTCGCCCACGACGGCGAGGACGGCTCGGCGCGCTTCCGGCAGTTCGTCGCGCAGGCGCGGATTCATGCTGAGGCGCAGTTTCACGAAGTGCTTCGCGGCCGTCGTGATCCAGATGAAGGAAATCAACGGCATTCCTTCGCGCTCGAATTCGTACTGCGCTTCCCGCATCTGCGGGAATTCGGCGGGCGGGTTGAGACGCACGCGCTGCTCGATCTTGAGTTTCGGATTCTGGTACGCCTGCATGATGCCCGCCTTGGCGATCTCGAATTCCCGGCAGGTCGACGACGTCTCCGCGCCGTCGACGAGGTCTTTCTCGCCGGCGTCGTAGACGTACACGGTGAGCGACAATCCATCGCCGCCGTACTGGTACGACAACCCCAGTCGCGGGTCGTCGTATTTGTGCGGCGAGCCGGTGTAACGCATCGGCCCGATGCGTGCCGGAAACGCCAGGGGTGATGGCAGCAACGGCACCGACGATGTCGCTTCCGCTCCCGCGGCAGCGACCGTTATCGACAGCATCGCCGCACAGGCAATGCTTTGCCAGACCCGCTCTTTCACTTCGGTACCCCGCCGTCGGCCACCCCGACGGCAGTGTAACGAATCCCGGTCGGCCGCGGGGCTAACTACCAGCGCTGGCGAGCGCGGGCGCCGGAGGACGCGGCTCCGGAACGCGGTTCTTCACGGCCGGAATCGACTGCAGGTATGTAAAAATTGCAGGCAGGTCGGAATCGGTGAAGTTCTCGTACATCGGGATGGGCACCAAAGGCCGGCGAACGCCGCGTGAGTGACGGCGGCCGTCATCTTCATCGGCGAGTGGCAATCGTTACAACCAGTGACCGTCACGATGCACGTAACGCGATCAAGCACCTCCTCGGCAACGCTCGCCGCCAGCGCCTCGGCTCCGCGCGGTCAACCCGACGGAAACGATCGACTTCTTCCGGGCAACCTGAAGGACAATAGTTAAGTGGCTGTCGCCGCGTCGAGACATTCACGTCTCGCCCGCCGTCGGGTATACATTCGCGCGCGAACTATCTAGAGGGAGCCGTCCATGCCGTCTAACAAGATCCTGCTGTGCGCCGTCCTGGCCGCGGCATCCAGTGCCCATGCCGATGTCACCGTCACCACCCAGACCACCGGCAAGGCGGCTTTCCTGGACGTCGGTGGCGAGTCCTCCAACCAGATCAAGGGGACCCGCCAGCGCAGCGACTTCACCAACAAGGGGAAGACCCTCACCACGATCATCGACATCGACGGCCGCCGCTTCGTGAGCCTCGATGCCAAGAAGAAGTCCGCGGTGGTGACGCCGCTCGACACGATCGCCGACGAGTTGCAGAAAGTCGGCATCGGCGCGATGGACGCGACGCTCAAGAAGACCTCTCAGACGAAGCAGATCGCGGGTTACCCCTGCACGGTTCACGACATCAAGTTGTCCGTACCCTTCAGCCCCACGGGCAAGATGGGCGAAGGCATGGATCTCATCATGGAGCTCGCGGGCACCGTGTGCCTCAGCACCGCGGCCCCGGGACTCGCGGACTACCAGGCCTTCTACAAGGCCGCGGCGGATTCCGGATTCATCTTCGGCGATCCGCGCACCACCAAGTCGCCGACGGGCGCCGCGCAAGCCAAGGCCTATGCCGTGTTGACGCGCAAGATGGCTGAAGCGGGAATGGCGCTGGAGAGTCGCGTCAACATCTCCGCCTCGGGCGACAACCCGATGGCCGGCCTCATGGGCAACGCGGCCAAGAGCGACATCACCACCACGGTCACGAAGATCGAGACGGGCGCACTGCCGGCCGAGTCGTTCGACATTCCGGCGGACTACAAGGTGAAGACGCAGAAGTAGCCCGAGGCGCCACTTCTGCGTGAAGTCTTCGACGGCCTACTTCTTCTGCGCGGCTTCGGCCTTGCGCACCAGCTGCACGAACTCCGCGCGATAGCCGAAGCGATCTTCAACCGTCGCGGACTGCGCCTGGGAAATCACGTCTTCGTAGGTCAGCGGTCCCGTGAAGCTTCCGCCTCGCAGCAGCTGGCCAAAGCCCGCCACCGCCGTGGAGAAGGTCACTTCGCGCCGGATGTCCGGGCCGACCTGCGTCGTGAGCGGAATCGGCCGTTCGAGCAGCCGCGACTTCGACTGCCCGGGTAGTTTGTAGCGGATCTTGAGGAAGCCGTATTCATCGCGGCTGCCTCGCGAGGCGGCCGAGCGGCGGTTCTCCGGATAACGCGTCTGATCAACCATACGAGCCTCCGAGTTGGCCGGCGTGATCTCATAGATGGCCGTGACCGTGTGACCTGAGCCGACGTCGCCCGCATCGATCGCGTCGTTGTTGAAATCCTCCCGGCGCAGCGCACGCGTCTCGTAGCCCACCAGCCGATATTCGGACACCGTGACCGGATTGAATTCGACCTGCAGCTTCACGTCCTGCGCGATGGTGAAGAGCGACGACGTCGCCTCTTCCACGAGCACCTTGCGCGCCTCGTTCAGCGTGTCGATGTAGACCGCCACGCCGTTGCCGTTCTGGGCCAGTGCCTGCGCGAGCTCGTCGCGATAGTTGCCCTGGCCGAAGCCCAGTACCGATAGATAGATGCCCTTCTCGCGTTTACGCTCGATGTAGCCCTTGAGCTGGTTCGTGTCGTCGATGCCGACGTTGAAGTCGCCATCGGTCGCCAGCAGGATGCGATTCACGCCGCCCTTGCGGAAACTTCTTTCGGCAAGCTGGTACGCACGTTCGATGCCTTCGGCGCCGGCCGTCGAGCCGCCCGGGGACAGCTCGCGCAGCGCGCGCAGGATCTTCTCCTTCTCACGCACCGGAGTCGGTTCGAGCACGGTGCCTGCAGCACCGGCATACACCACGATACCGACCGTATCCGTGGGCTTCAGGCTCTCGAGCAGCAGCTCCATCGACTTCACGGCCAGCGGCAGCTTGTCGGGCGAGTCCATCGAACCACTCACATCGAGCAGCAGCACCAGGTTGGAGTCCGGCGTCTCGCGACGATCGATCTCGTAACCCTTGATGCCGATGTGCACGAGCTTCTTGCCCTTGCCCCACGGGGAGTCGCTGACGACCACCGTGGGCTCGAACGGCACTTCGGCGGACTTCGCCGCGGGCCAGGCGTAGTCGAAGTAGTTGATCATCTCCTCGACGCGCACCGAATCCTTCTGCGGCAGCTCGCCGCCCTTCAACATGCGACGCGCGAAACTGTAGGACGCCGTGTCCACGTCCACCGAGAACGTCGACACCGGCTCGTCGGCGACCTGTCGCAGTGGATTCACTTCGAAGTGCTGGAACCGGTCGCGCGCCTCGGGCTCCACATAGGCTTCGGGAGCTGCCGGTGTAATCACGCCCGCGACAGAGTTGCTCGCAAGCTGGGCCTTGGAGGTGCGAACCGCGGGGAATCGCTGCAAGCTTTCGGCTACGTTCTTGTCCGGAAACTGCCCGACGTCTTCGGCGCTGATGGCATCCACCACAGCCACGGCGTCCCGCTTCATTTCCATGGAAGCCATCAACCTCGAGCGCACGCCGGTGACGACGATCTCTTCTTCGGCTTTCTGCTTTTCGGTCTGGCTCGCGGCATCGACGATCTGAAATCTCACTCGACCGTCGGCTTTCTGGGCAGCCGCGCCCTGCGCGGCGGCGAGCTTGGCGAGTTCATCCCTGGTGACGACCGAGCCCGGAGGCACGCGTTCTGCACGCAGCGCCGGGCCGGGAGTCGAAGGCTGATCGAGAACAGGCTTCGGAATCGGCATCACCGTTTCCGGCGGATCCTTCTCGAGGTGCCATACATATTCTTCGGTCGTCGACGCCTGGGTCGCGAGCAGCCGCTCGTCCCCGTAGCGCGTGAAGATCGGCCACACCATCGCGATCCCCAATCCCACCACGCAAGCGCTTGCGACACCCGCGAACAGATTCCGACTAACAAACCAGGTCATGGAAGTTCTCCCGTGCGATGAACCATCACGGAAGAGACGGAGTGCGTTCCACAAACCTTGGGATGACTGCCCGGAGGCCTCCGCGTCGCCCTGCGACGCCGCGTGCACGCGCGCAAACTCCGCGAGCGCCGCGCGCTTCGCGCGCAGACGCATCTTCGGATCGGGCGCCGGCGCCTCGAGATTCGCGAGCGTGGATTCGATCGGTCGTTCTTTCATAGGCCACCACCCACACGGGCTTCCTGCCGGTTCATGTGCCTGCGAATGGTGTGGACGCGCCAGGAAATCGTGGATTCCGAAACGCCGAGAATGGCGCCGG
>Ga0315912_10005699_pt1 | contig 11376 bp, 7 predicted proteins | sample VfabasoilMG_FD_204469 | JGI IMG/M metagenome (GOLD analysis project Ga0315912, IMG submission 204469) | Garden soil microbial communities collected in Santa Monica, California, United States - V. faba soil | ecosystem: Environmental > Terrestrial > Soil > Garden | place: USA: California...
GGCGCGGAGACACCCGAAGGTTGGGCCTCGGACGTGACGCGAGTCTGGCCCGCGCGCGGCGAGTTTTCGAGCACGCAGCGCGCGATCTACGAAGTCGTGCTCGCCTCGCAGCTCGCGGCCATCGCCGCGGTGAAGCCGGGCGTGCGCTATCTGGACGTGCATCGCGTCGCCGGCCTCGAGCTGCTGCGCGGGCTGATCGAGCTCGGCATCTTCCGCGGTGAGCTCGAGGACCTGTATGCGCGCGGCGCCGGCGCGCTATTCTTCCCGCACGGCATCGGGCACCTGCTCGGTCTGGACGTACACGACATGGAAGATTTGGGCGATCGCGCGGGCTACGCTCCCGGTCGCGTGCGCAGCAAAAGCGCTGGCGACCGCTATTTGCGGCTGGATCGCGACCTGCGCCCCGGCATGTGCGTGACCATCGAACCCGGCTTCTACCAAATCCCGGCGCTGCTCAGGAACGCAGCCGAGCTGTCCGGCCTCGAATCAGCGCTCGATCGTGAGCGCCTGGCTGCATTCGCCGACGTGCGCGGCATCCGCATCGAGGACGACGTGCTGGTGACCGAGAGCGGCTGCGAGGTACTCACCAGCGCCATCCCGAAAACGATCGCCGAAGTCGAAGCCGCCGTCAGAGATCGGTGATCTGATAGTCTTTGATCTTGTACAAGAGCGCGCGGTGGCTGATCTCCAAGACTTCGGCCGCGCGCGTGCGGTTGCCCTTGGTTCGCTGCAGAGCGCGTCGAATCAGAATCTCTTCCACGATGCGCATCGTCTTTTTGACGCTGAGCTCGCCACTCGCCAGCTGCGTTTGCACCGGGTCACGCGCTTCGCGCAGCCGCTCGGGCAGATCTTGAGCCACGATCTGATCGCCCTCTGCCAGCACCATGGCCCGCTCGATGGTGTTCTCGAGCTCGCGCACGTTGCCCGGCCAGGGATATTCGAAGAGTAGGCGTCGCGATTCGGTGTCTAGGCCGCGGATCGAGGTGCCCAGGCGCACGTTGTTTCGCGCCACGAAATGATCGATCAGAAGCGGGATATCTTCGCGCCGTTCGCGCAGCGGCGGCACCAGGATGGGCAGCACATTCAGGCGATAAAACAGGTCTTCGCGAAAGCGCCCGGCCTTGGTTTCGGCCAGCAAGTCGCGATGCGTGGCGGTGATGATGCGCACATCGATCTTGATGTCACGCACATCGCCCACGCGCCGGATCTTCTCTTCTTCTAGCACGCGCAGCAGCTTCACCTGCAGTGCCAGCGGCAGCTCGCCGATCTCGTCCAAAAACAAGGATCCGCCGTCGGCTTCTTCGAACAAGCCCCGACGGTCCTGCACGGCATCGGTGAAGGCGCCCTTCTTGTGCCCAAAGAGCTCGCTCTCCAGCAAATTCTCCGGAATGGCCCCACAATTGACGGCCACGAACGCACCGCCGCGCCGCGTGCTGCGGTGGTGAATGGCGCGCGCCACCAATTCCTTACCGACGCCGCTCTCGCCCGCGACCAGCACGGTGGTCTTGTACTCGGCGATTTTGGAAATGGTCCGAAAGATGTCGAGCATCTTCTGACTCTTGGCCAAAATGTCGTCGAAGCGATGCTCCTTGCGGATCTCGTCGCGCAGCGCGCGATTCTCACGCCGCAGCAGCTCGCGCTCTTCCGCCTTGCGCAGCGCGAGCACGACTTCGTCCGGCTTGAACGGCTTTTGAACGTAGTCGTACGCGCCGGCCTTCATCGCTTCGAGCGCCAGATCCATGTTCCCGTACGCGCTCATCACGATCACGGTGGCCTCGTTGCCCTTGGCCTTCAGCGTCGTCAGCAGGTCGAGCCCGCCCATCTTGGGCATGCGCACGTCCGTCAGCACCACGTCCGGGCCGAACGAGTCCACCATCCCCAGGGCATCCTCACCGCTCTCCGCGGTCTCGACCTCGTAACCGTGGCGCCGAAGCAAGGTGCGGAGCACGAGCCGCAAATTCTCTTCGTCATCGACAACAAGGACGCGGCGCACTGTGCAAAAAATGCTAGCCTACCCAGCCCGATCCTGCAACTGCTGCATAGCTGCCCCCAGCCGGGTCGCGTTTCGTTATCCTCGCGGATCTGATAGGGAATCCCCGCAGGTTCTCGGTATCCGAGCGGGCCTCCGGAGTGCCACGCGGGGCTCCCGCCGCCCACACAGACAAGGACTACACACCATGCTTTGCGGAGTCGATCAACTGTTCACCGGCCAGCTCTCTGGCCTGCGCCGTCGCCTGCGTGGCAGTCGTTTGGGAGTGCTCACGCACGCCGCCGCCGTCGACCGCCGCGGCCGACACCTGCTCAGCGTACTCGAAGAGTTGGGCGCCTCACCACGCCTGATCTTCGCACCCGAGCACGGGTTGGAAGCGACCGCGCAGGCCGAAGAAGCCGTAGGCTCCGAAGCCGCCGAGGGCAAAACGCCGATCTTCAGCCTGTACGGCAAAACCAAAGAAGCGCTCACTCCCGCCCCCGAACAACTCGCCGAGATCGACCTCTTACTGATCGATCTCGCGGACGTGGGCAGCCGCTACTACACCTACGCGTGGACGGCGCTGCTCGCGGCGCGCGCTGCGAGTGCCGCTTCGATTCACACGGTCGTGCTCGACCGACCCAACCCGATCTCCGGCGATCCCGCGACGCTCGAAGGCGCACCGCAGCAAGAAGGCTTCTTGTCGTTCGTGGGTCTCGAAGCGTTGCCCATTCGTCACGCGCTCAGCATCGGCGAGCTACTCGCCCAGTTCATGGAGCGCGACGGCAAGGCGCTCGGGGCGGATGGTGCATTGTCCGTCGTGTCGCTGCTCGGTTGGGAGCGGCACCGCGGCGCTGAGGCTTGGGGACGGCCGTTCGTGATGCCTTCGCCCAACATGCCCACCGCCGAAACGGCGCTGGTGTATCCGGGTGGGTGCCTGATCGAAGGCACTAATTTGTCCGAGGGTCGCGGTACCACCGCTCCGTTTCAGCTCGTGGGCGCGCCGTTTTTGGACGGGGAAGCCTTGGCCGAAGCGCTGATCGCGTCGGGTGCGCCGGGTGTTCAAGTGCGGCCGGTGGCATTTCGTCCGAGCTTCGAGAAGCACGCGGGTCAAACCTGCCGCGGCGTGATGCTGCACGTCACCAACCCACAATTGTTCCGCCCGGTCGCGACCTACTTGCGCTTGATCGCGCTGGCGCGCGCGCAGGCGCCCGAAGCGTTCGCGTTTCGCCACACGCCGTACGAGTTCGAGACCGAGGTGCCGGCGTTCGACTTGCTCACAGGGTCAGCTGCTGCACGCAGCGCGATCGAAGCCGGTGCATCGCCGGAAGACGTCGTGTCGCTCGTTGCGCCGGTTGATCCGTCGTTGGCTGAAGCGGTGTTGGCCGCCGAAGCGCGCCTCGAGCGGGCTCAGGCGTGAAAGGGGTGCCCCGCGCGTGAGACGCCGACTGCGACCATGATGATGCCGTTGGTCAGCGGCATGATGCACGTGTAGCTGACCAACGCGGCGCTCAAGCAGCAGATGAACGACCGCGGCGTGCCGGGTGAGCGCGACGGGAGAGCTGAAGTACAAGCGCACCGAGCAATGAGTACGAGAGCGCCGACGTGCACGGCAATCCACCAGGCGGCCAGATCTTCGTGCCGAACTACAACGGTGGAGTGGTCGTCTATGAGTTGACCAAGTGAGCGCTCGCCGTTGCGTGGCGAACTTCCGTGCCCACCAGAAAGCGCGCGCGTCAACTGGCGGATCTCGCTTCGCGCGCGGCCAATTATCACTTGCTCTGCGGCGCGCGGTCCGCTATCAAGCGTTGAGTACGGGGGCGCGCGGGGCGCTCGAAGAGAGCGCAGATGCTCTCTTTTTTGGACGTTGTTAGGGAAGGGATCAAGATCATGGGGCAGATGCGAGACTGGTTGGGTACCTTTTGCGCAGGGCTGGTTGCGGCTAGTGCGCTTTGCGGCTGCGGGGCAGACGCAGCGGGCGAAGGAGGCGAGGGGAGCGTCGCGCGTGAGAGTGAAGCGTTGGTCATTACCAACTGCACGGGGGCGGCGATCTCCGCTGCAATCACCGCCGGTGGCAACATCGTGCTCAACTGTGGGGCCGCCCCGGTCACGATCCCAATGCCTTTCACGCCGGTGTCGAACTCGGTGCAGTTGACTGCCGCGGTGCCGGGCAGCGTGACTTTTTCTCACCCCTCGGTGCTGTTTGAGATTGGGTCGGCCGCCACTTTCAGCATCAGTGGCATCTCTTTCGACGGCTCGCTCGTCACCAGCGCGATGGCGTTCAATACTATTTCGAGCGGCGTCACACTCACGATCAGCAACGCGACTTTCGCCCACTACCACAATGGGTTTGTCATGCGTGCTGGTGGCGGAGCATCGCTCACGGTGTCGAACGCGACATTCGACCACAATACGGCCTCCGGCTTTGCCGCTGCCATCTATGGCGAAGGCGCAAACGTTACCGTGAACAATTCCCGCTTTTTCCGCAATATGGCGACTGGGTCGGGCGGCGCGATCACGTTGGTTGGCGGCGGCACACTCAACGTGAGCCGCAGTACGTTCGCCTTCAATCGCGCCGGGCTGGGCGGGGCCATCTACGCGAACCAGGGCCCCACGACGATCGACAACAGTACGTTCTATGGCAACACTGCCTCTTCCAGTGGCGGCGCGGTCTACACCATCAACCCTGCCCGAATCTCGAATTCTACATTTTCCTCGAACCCGAGCCCGACCGGCACCATTTTCAACGCGCAGGTAGTTTCGAGCATTATCTACGATGCTCAAGCGAGTCAGTCCCCCTGTACGATCACGGGCACGAGCAACATTCAGTGGCCCGCAGTCACGCCGTTGTGCGGGGCTGGCTTTCGCTTCGCCGATCCCAAGCTCGCAAGCCTGAGCAACAACGGAGGATTCACCGAAACGATCGCGTTGCTTCGGGGTAGCGCTGCCATCGACTCATCCACCGCCGCCTGTGTACCGGGCTCGGTGGACCAGCGCGGGTCCTTCCGCCCGCGCGACGGGGATCGCAACGGCAGCGCACTCTGCGACGTCGGGGCTTACGAGGCCGTATTCTGAGCTCATGAACTGCGCGCGCTCGTAGGCGATTCGCCTCGAGCGCGTCGAGACCGTCCGGCCCTCGCGCCGCTCGAGCCCCATCGACGAACTCGCTGGGGCTCGAGCGCGCTCGGCTGAGCTTGAACCACACAGCGCAAGAAGTCGGAGGTTCAAATCGCGGGGGCGCAACTCGACTTTCCTGCCCAGCAATTCCAAGGGGTTGCGGCGGCGTGGGTGCCGTTCGAACAGGCGGTCGTGATTGGGTGGAGGTAGCAGAGGAACGGCTGCGAGCGGCTACGCCGCCGCCGCTTCTTCATCGCCTTCCCAACCGACTTGGCAAGCACTTCGAGTAGCGCCGTAACCCCTCTGGACCACTGATTGACCGAAGCTTCGCAGGCCGGTCGGCCGCCGCCCCGCCCCTTCCGTGTGGTAGGTTCGACATTCGATGTCACATCTTCGGGGTTGTGCGGGGATCCTGATTTTGGTCTGCGGCTGCGGATCGTCCAGGGCCGGCAGTGTTCCGGCAAACGGCGGCGGTTCGCAGGGCGGCAGTGGCGCGCTAAGTGACGGCGGGGCGCGCAGCGATGGCGGTGCGCCAAGTGACGGCGGCGAGTCGCAAGGTGGCGACTCGCCGAGCAACGGCGGCTCGGACGCCACGGGCGGCGCGAGCAGTTGCTCGCACGGCAACATCGAGCTCTTCGCGACGCAGGTCTCGGGCACCGTTACCGTCAACGGCGCTCCGTTCACTGCTCCACTCGACACTGAAAAGGGCGACCTCGTCCTGCGCAATGCTGCGAACGACTACGCTCCCCTCACGACCATTGCCGATGGCGACGGTTCCTATAGCGCGTTGATCGCGCCTGGCACTTACGACCTCTACTATCAACATACGGGTCAGTCGGTCGTACTGGCTGGTAATGACTCCGCGCTGCTTCAAAGCGGCATCGTGGTCGGGACTGAACCGCTATCGCTCGATATTGACATCCCCGTCGGCACCGTTTCCGGCACGCTGACCATCGCGGGTAGAGTGTTCATCGACCCATCCGGCAAGGACTTGGGGGCGATCGAGCTTTCGAGCGCGACGAGCCGGCGGGTGCTGCTCGGCACCACTTTGCCCAACGATGGCCGCTATAGCGCGCTCGTGATCGCGGGCACCTATGATGCCTTTTATCTCGGTGGTGCCAGCGTCGCAATTCCGCGCAACTATTTCACGCAGGTTCGCAAGGGCGTCGTGGTCAGCGGCGGCAAAACGCTGTCGCTCGACTTCGATGTGCCAGACACCACGGTCGCCGTTTCGCTCACAGTCAATGGCGCGCCAGCCACCAACCAAGCGCAGCTCGTTCTGCGCCATGCTTCGGACCAGGATTCGGACCAAGTAGTGCTCGATCAGACGGGCCCGGGAAAGAACACCCATTCTGCGCACGTGATTCCGGGTAACCGTTACGATCTATACTACACGGGGCTCGAGAGCGGGCCCAACGCGCTGCTCAATAGCAAGGCCGTCATCAAGACCGGAATCGACATCGGCACCGCGCCGGTCTCCTTGAACGTGGACGTCGCCGCGACAGTGGTCTCGGGCAAAGTGACGCTGAACGGCGCGCCGCTCTCCCTGACCGACGGCACCGGTTTCTACCTCAAAACCGCGGCCGGCGATCAGGTGCCACTCCTGGCCCCAGACGGCACGTACTCGGCTGTGGTGGTGCCAGGCACGTACGACATGTACTTCGACGGCGGATCGGCAGGAATCGCGGACTTCCCCAACAGCACGATCGAGCTCCGAAGCGGAGTGGTCATCGGCGCATCACCCGTATCACTCGACGTTCAAATCCCCGAGCCAACGCCTGTCTCGGGGAAGATTACCGTCGCCGGCGACCCGATCACGGGCAATCCGCCATGGCTGACTCTCTCCGATGGCACCACCATCGCGAGCGCTCCGAGCGGGAACACCTATTCCGCGCTCGCCTTTCCAGGAACATACGACCTTATTTTCCATGCCCCGCAAGACGCAGGCAATCTGCCGAGCAACTACAGCGCCCGGATCAAGACCGGCGTTGTCGTCGGTACCTCGCCGCTCGTGCTCGACATCGACATTCCGCGCGCCACACTTTCCGGTACGATCACCCTCAATGGCGCGCTAAAGGGTGACGCCGAGCTCGACGGGGGGTACTTCATCATTCGCTTTCCCGATAAGAGCGGGCAAACTCGAATCGGAAGTCCGGTCGGTGTCGCCGGCACTTACACCTCGTTTCTCGTCCCTGGCCGCTACGAGCTCAGCTACTCGACGAACGGCAGCGGGCACGGCCTTCCCAGCAACCACAATCTGTCGCTCGGTTGCCTGATCGTCGAGTGAACGAGTCGCAACGCCAATCACGGATGCGTACGTTTGACGAACATGACCCACACCCTCCTCGTCTTTCACGGCTTCACCGTGAACGGTGAGGTGATGCGCGCGGCTCTCGAGCCACTCGCGGCAACACCCGAGCCCGAGGTGCGCGTGGTGGCCTTGCCGCACCGCCAGAACGGATGAGTGATCGGTCGGCGCGCAGTGATCATGAACAAGCGGGCTGCCGGCCGACCGCAAGACATCGCCGATATGAAGGCGCTCGGCGAAAAGTAGTGCGACCCACGGCGCCAATGAAAACGCGCAGCCAGCTTTCGCCAACTCCGCGTTTTTCTTTTGTTGCGCGGGGACGCAACCACACGTGGACAACTGGGTTTACCGTGCCGATTGAGGGCCGAGTGGCGTAAACTCATGCGGGGTGCATTGAGCGCGGATCAGCGACGGGAGCCCACCGCTATTCTAGATGGGGATTGGGTTAGCGGGCGCGGGACGCAGCGCGCGTCGCGTAGCCCGCTTCAACACCGCCGCACTGACGACGGCGAGCGGAGCCGCAATGCGTGGATTTCTCCAAGCACCGGACTCTGCCAGTCGCGTGCCCCAACCCTTTGCGACGTCTGTCAACGATCTCCGAAAGCGCCTCCCAACAGCCGAAGAACAAAATCACGTCGGCATAGTGGGACGGGGGAACTCGGTGCGTTGACGCGAAACTCGCGTTTCGCTTAGCTTGGAGCCTTAGATGAAAAGGCCAAGGGTCTCTGCGCGCAAGGTTGCGTGTCGCGCCGTCTTCGCGTTGGGTTGCTTCGTCTGCGCTCAGCTGGTGGGAGTGCGCGGCGCGCAAGCCGATAGCGCGAGGAAGGTGCAGGGGTTTGACGTGCTCGGTACGGTCGGGTACGGAATCCGCGGCCCCTATGGCATGACGTTCGGCCTGGACCTCGGCTACACTCTTCCCTTCGGACTTCGATTCGGCGCTGACACGAATTACGGGTTTGGCCGAACCCTCGAGGAAAAGAACGCGAGGGGGGAAACTGTCGAGACGATTTATCACGCGAGCTTTACTTTTGGGGGCTCGCTTGGTTGGGACTTTTTGTTGCCCTCGTTCCGGTTGCGGGCTGACCTCGATACGGGATTAAGCTGGTATTCGTACGACAGCCATAACTTCGAAGGCGCAGCACCGGGGGTGCGGCAGTACCTCGGTCCCCGGGTCGCGCTGCTTTGGCAGCACCACAACTTCGAGTTCGGACTTCAGACCAAGTATTGGGTAATGGAGCACGATCTCTTTCTTGTGGGCCTCATGGGCGGCGTACGGTTCTGACTCGCGGCCACCGGCGCCAAACTCGCGCTCACTCGGAGCTTGAGACGGCGTGCGACGGCCGGGTCGCTCACCAACCTCCATCAACCAATCAATCCGCTCCCCAAGCCGCCCAATAACAAAAGTAAAAAGGCCCCGATTTATCAGGGCCTTTTCGTCTTGTTGCGCGGGGGCGCAACGCGGTCTCCGCTTGTTGCGTTTGATCCGCAGAAAACGACAAACCCCAGCCGGAATGGAGGGCCGCGTCTGCGACCCGCTCGCTCGAGCGGTACACACGTTGAGATGCGGCAAACGTCATCGCAGCTTGGCGCCGGATGAGATTGGTACCTAGGGTCCGCCCATGGCGCCCGTCATGGCTCTCGCTGCCATCGCCGCTCAGCTCGCACGCGCCATTGATGCACATCGCCGCGAAGGAAGGGTTGTTCGAGCTCGCCATGGAAGGCGAAAGCGGCCGATCACTGGGGCGACTGTCGCGCTGAGAGGTGCAGCGAAGGCCCTGTGAGCGCCCCAAACATCAACAGTTGCACACCCACTCTCCGCCCTGGCAGTCGCAAGAGCAGTACGAGGCGTCGCCCGGATCGTCGGGGGTGCACGAGTAGCCCGGGTAGTTTTGGGGTTTGTCAGTGCAATCGGGTGCGGTCTTGGGGCAACACACTTCGCAGGAGTGACCGAACCGGTTGTAGCAGGCATGCGGCGGCGTGCCGTCGTCCTTCTGACCTTGCTCAGGGTGAACGAGATCACAAAGCGTGGTGACGTACGGGTTGCCCTGGCAGACGTCGGTTTCCGTTGGTTCGGTCTGTCCGCCTTTGATCTGCGTGGCGGTGCCGTCGCAAAAGCCGCCTAAGTCGTCCCAAACGGCCGCGCCGGTGAGCAGCGGAAGGCCATCCAGGTCTTTGCTTCCGTAGTAACAAACCTTGCGGCGCGTGGGCGAGACCTCGAAGCTGATGGTGTTGTAGTCGAAGCAGCTCGTGAGGCTGGTCTTGATTGCGCCAGCAGGGAGTGCGCTGCAATCGGATGCCAAGAGGTTTCCGTCACAGAGCTCCTTTGGGCAGCTGAAACCCCAAGCGTCGGCAACCTCCGCGAGTGTACCCACGCAGCTCGGCTCGCCGCCCGCGCCCGCGTCGCCGCTGACCGCATCGTTAGCGGAGCCCGCCTTGTTCGACCCCCCCGGGCTGTTCGACGCACCCGCACTGTTCGACGCACCTGCGGCTCCCGCGCCGTCGATCGAGACCTTGCCCGAACAACCGGCCACGACACACGCCACCCCAGCAACCCAAAGCCAACCCTTACTTGCCATCTATTGGCATACTGCACGAAGGATGCCGTGCATCATTCTCGGACCTAGCTCACGATCTGCTCGGATTTGCCCGAAACGCGAGTGACAACTAGGTAGTTCGGGGCTCGACCTGGCACACCATCCGGCACACGCGCGATCCCGAGATCACCACGTGCGTTTTCGCGTGGGTCACGGGCGACCTCACCCGGGGAGCGGAGAGCGAAATCGAGGAGACGAGCAAACGTCGGCGGCATTGTCGAAAAAATGACGTCGGCGGCACTGTCGAAAAAATGACTACGGCGGATTCTCCAGTGCGGCGGTCCCGCGCTCGAGTCGCCGGCGATAGGCGAGCGCAAGGCGGAGCTCATGCCGCGTCATCGGTCCGCGTAGCCAAGAGAGCGCATGACGCGGTTGAACCAAGAGCGGCCCAGAGCGGGCATGCGCGTTCGCATCACAAGAGCGGGGCGAGATCCGCCTGTTCACCGGCTGCCAAGCGGCGTTCGGTGAGCACGCTCAAGGGCACGTGTTCGGCGACTTGCGTGCGACGGAGCCAGGCGCAGCGCTCGCTTCATCCTCGAATGGCTGGGGCGTGCCGCCGCCCGCGAGTGCGGGCTTGCTACTCGCCATTGAGGGGTTGTCGTTCACCGTCGTGGTGTCGCCGTTGGTTGGGTTGGCGGGGGGCTTCGCGCGCTGCGTTGCCGATGCGCGCGCTCTGCGCGCCGCGTATAAAGAGGGGATGATGCGGTCCACGTCGCCTTCATCGCGGCGCAGGTATGCGATGCCGAAGCGCATCTCGTTGTAGCCCCGGACGTACAGGGAAAATGTGCGATTTTGCACATCACGTGCCTTGATCACCTCGGGGGACTTGGGATCTGGACGGCCACCGGCCGTAAGAATGGTGCGTGCCAGCAGCGCGGCCCGCTCCACTTCGGGTGGCAGCACCGCGCCTGACGAGGCCGCGTACGTTCGATGGACGTGCGCGAGCACCGTCAGATCTGTCCCCAGCTCCAAATAGCCCTTACCGCGCTGCAGACCTCTCAGTGGCGACTGATCCAACAGTCCGCGCGCCGCCAGCGCACGCCAGTCATACATGAGCACGCGCCGAAGCTGTCTTGCCTCCAGCCACACCTCTGGCGCGCAGCGCTTCGGCCGCGTGAGGGTCAGATACTCCGCACGGGCGAAGTTCAGGGCCAGGGCGTACTCCTCCAGCCCATCCACCCATTCAAACCGGAAGCCCCATAGCTTCGACAAGGCTTCGCGGTGTGCCTGTACATTCGGTAAGACTCCCAGGCCAGTCGCGATTGCCTCGGTCAGATTCAAATTGACGACCATGACCTTCTCTTTCGGCAGTTCCAGGATCTCGGTCATGCGGCGGAGATAGGCATTCTGGCCGAGCTCCTCCTCTGCCCAACGCGGCGATGCCTTCG
>Ga0315912_10005700_pt1 | contig 11376 bp, 10 predicted proteins | sample VfabasoilMG_FD_204469 | JGI IMG/M metagenome (GOLD analysis project Ga0315912, IMG submission 204469) | Garden soil microbial communities collected in Santa Monica, California, United States - V. faba soil | ecosystem: Environmental > Terrestrial > Soil > Garden | place: USA: California...
GGGCCCTGGATCTGCCCGTTGTTACCCGCGCCGCCGTCGCCCGTCTCGGCGTTGCACGCTGTAAGCAGTGCGACCGCCCAAATCGTTCCCGTGAAAGCGTGCTGCTTCATGACGTCTGCTCCGCTGCAGAAGGCACCCACTGGATACGATGTAGGACAAATCCATAAACTACTCAATACAAATTGTGTATTTAATGTACATGGCTATGAATCATAAATAATTACAATATATTATGTCGTCAAACACGAGGCATATGCCACCCATGTTTAGTTGTTCTAATACTTGATTCGGGCGTGAGGCCGCGCATCGCTCGCGCGCCCGCAGGCGACCGTTCAGCGGCTGCCGGATGCGTCGGAAGGGCCCGGGATGTCCGCCCGAATCAGCGGATCGATCAGCCCCTGGACGGCATTGTGCGTCCACGTTCCCACGGCCCGGGCCACGCTCTCCAGGTCGCGCTGCGGATCCTCCATCAGAAACGCCACAGCCTCGTGGTTCGTCGTGGTGATCAGGCGGGCGCAGAGCGTGAACGTCTCGGTCTTCAGCGAACGCAAGCCGCGGCGCACCGCGCCTTGCCAGAGGTCGTCGGCAAGCATGCCGTCGGCCTTGGCTGCGGCCTCGCGAATCGTGCGGCCCAGCTCGGAGTCCTCGTGCCGGCAGCGGATCGCCAGCCGGGCCGCGTCGGGAGCGTCGAGCGACGCCTGCAAGTACACGCGCGTGCGGAGGATCGACCGCTCCACGCCGGACTCGCTGGGCTCGCTCAACACACGGCGCAACTTGGCGTCGCGCTCGACGAGCTGCTTGCCGATTTGCTCCGCTGCGGCCCGAACACAGGCCTCCACGTCGGCAAAATGGTCGTAGATGATCGAGCGATCGACCCCGGCGCGCTCGCAAATCGTCGCCTTGGTGAGCGAGCCCGAGCCCGACTCCAGGATCAACTGCTGGGTGGCGTCGATGATCTTCTGGCGCGTGATGGGCTTGCGCGCGTCGAGCCTGGTTCGCTTGGGCCTGGCCTTTGTCACGACGCCACCGAAGCTAGCCGCGCCGGGCGCAGGTGGCAACACGTTCGGCGAGCGCCACGCGCCGCTCGACCATCCGCGCCATGCCGATCTCCGCGCCGCGTGCCTGGGCTTCGGTCTCCAGCGCCTGCGCGTGCGCCTCGTCGCGCCCGGTCCCACGGCAGCGCAGCACGAAGGCTTCGTCGAGCATGCCGAGGACCGCGAAGGGCCGGGCCCCGACGCGCTCGGTGTGCTCGCGCGCCCTGGCGCAGTGCTCGAGCGCCCGGTCGAACCGGCCCAGCGCCGAAGCCAGGAGCCCCAGCGTGCCTTCCACGGGACCCAGGTGCACGAGTGTCAGCTCGTCGAGCCCAAGGCGATCGCCGTAGGGCTCGAGCGCTGCATAGATCGCTTCGGCCCCGCGCGCTTCGCGCAGCAGGCCGAGACCCGTGCCCACGAGCTGCAGGTTCCACAGCCAGTGCTGATCGCGCGCCAGGCTCTGCCAGTCGTCGAGCGCGGCCAGCGCTTCGCGCGCGGGCAGCGTCGGCCCTTGCAGCGTGAGCAGCATGGCGTCCCACGCGCGGCGAGCGAAGGAGGCGCTCGCAGTCATGGGTGCGCCCCCGAAAGTCGCAACCGCCGAGACGCCGCCGCCCTGGAGAAAATCGAGCCAAGCTGCTTGCACGCGCTGCGCCAGGCTGGTCGCGACGCGCTGTTGGCGGCGCTCGCCCGGCACACCTGCGGCCAGTCGCTGAGCGCTCTCCGCAAAGCGACCTTCTGTGATGTCGAGGCTGACGCGCACGTGATCGAATATCCACATCGCTGGACCCATGCGCAGCGCCTGCGCGACGCGTTCCTGATCTGCACTCGCCAGGCGCGCCGCGGGCAAATCGCCACGCGCCAGGTGGGACTCGGCCCGGTGATAGTAGGCGACAGCTTCGTGCATGAGATCGCCCGCGTCTCGCGCCCGCTCGAGGAGCTCCTGGCAGCGCGGACCACGCGGGTCGAGGCCGTCCGGGCTCAAGCCCGCCATCAGTTGCGCGCGCAGCGCGCCCAGCACCGCGCGCGCATTGCCTGTCGCGTACGCCAGTTCGGCCGAGCGATCGGCGAGCTCGGTGCGCCGCGACGGGGACTCGCAGTCAGGCGGAATGGTCGACAGGCGCCCCAGCAGAGCTGCCCTCAGCCTCGCGCTGCCGGACTCGCCAAGCGCCTCCAGCGCCTCCAGCACCAGTGCGCGCCCCGCGGGATCGAGCACGCCGTAGTTGAAGAACGATCCCGTGAAGCCGAGCGCCGCCTGCCCCAGCTCGCGAGTGCGCGCGACCGAGCGCGCCCACTCCGCGACCCGCAAGAAATTGGCGCGCGAAGGCGCCTCGTCGCCCAGGACGAGCTGAGCCTGACCGAGTCGCAGGAGCACGTCGCTCAGGCGCTCCATGTCGGCCGGGTGCTCGGCTTCCACCAGCTCCACGCACACTTGGAGGTGGCTAGCAGCCTCTTCGTGCGATGCGTTGGCGGTCGCGCGCTCGGCCGCAGCGAGGGCCTCGGCCAGCGCCCGATCCTGGACCGACTCGGTCGGCGCCGGCGCGCCGTGTTCCCGAACCTGCAGCGGTGCGACGAAGCGGTAGCCGCGGCCGCGCGTGGTCTCGATCAGTGCCTGGCGTTGCGCCGAATCTCCAAGCGCGCGGCGCAGGTCCGCGATGCAGTGGGGCAGCACCGTGCGCGTCACGTGCTGCGGCCAGTAGCACTGCAGCAGCTCGCGGCTGGTGACGAGCCGTGCACGCTCGCGAATCAAGTGCAGCAGGACGTCGAAGGCCCGCGGCTCGAGCGCCACGACCTCGCCCTGGTAACTGAGTCGAGCGAGTGCCGGGCTCAACTCGAACCCCGCGAATCGGTAGACTTGCGCGCCCTTTTCGGGCGCTGTCGGCCGCTCGTTCATCAAGGTCATCAAACCTTCAACATTTCGTTTGCACAACCTCAGGTATAGCGACTTCCAGGCGTGGGTGAAGGTGGGCGGTCCACGAAGTTGGAGGTGCAGGATGAAGTCGCAAGCGTTGGGTGTGGCCGCCGGATTGGCGTGCGTGTTGGGTGTGTTGGTGCTGACAGGCTGTCCGGAGGAGTCTACCGGCAGCGGCGATAACGGCCTCGGCGCGGGGGGCACCGCAGGCGCACTCCCAACCGGTGGCGTTGGCGGTGTGGGCGGCGCGGCCGGTACTGCAGGTGTCGGCGGCGCGGCTGGCGTTGGCGGCGCGGCCGGCCAGGCGGGAGTTGGCGGGGCGGCTGGCGTTGGCGGTACGGGCGGTGCCGGTGGTACGGCCGGCACGGCAGGCGTCGGCGGTACGGCCGGCACGGCAGGCGTTGGCGGCACAGGTGCTACGGGTGGCACGGGCAGCAGCGAGTGCGTTGAGAACACGATCGCGAATGCACCTCCCGGCTCGACCACTCCGGAATGCGCGGAGTGCCTGTGCACCAAGTGCGCGACCGAGCTGGATGGCTGCTACCCGGCGGACAACCAGACGTGGACCGACCAGTGCCGCGCGCTCGTCCAGTGCGGCAAGACCGCACCGTGCTGCGGCAAGGCCTGCTACGGCGAGTACGACTTCGCGACGATGACGGGCGACGGTCCGTGCGTGCAGGAAGTGTACGACGCCGGTGGTGGCAAGGCGGCGGTCGAAGCCACGCAAGGCTCGTGCGACATGATCGGCCCGCCAGCGGCCAACGCCTGCGCGGCGTCGAAGGTGTTCGGTCACTGCACCGCGACGAACTGCAAGGCTGAGTGCATGTCGCCGTGCAACCCGGCGGACTTCATGCTCCCGGGCGGCTTCTAAACAGAAGCGCGCACGAATCGATTGAGGGCAAAGGAAACGCCGGTCTGCTCTTCGGAGCAGGCCGGCGTTCTTCTTTGTGGCCACGCGGTCGTCGGCTTCCCGCTGTGGTGGACCACGCGCAGTCGCGCCTTCAGTTCACGAGCGAGGTCCCGCCGTCGACGACGAGGATCTGGCCGGTGATGAAGGCTCCCGCGGGGCTCGCGAGCATGACGGCCACGCCCGCGATGTCTGGAGCGCGGCCCCAGCGATGCAGCGGGATCGTCCTGATCTCTCGTTCGTAGGCCGCCGCGTCCTTGCTCACGTACTCCGTCATCTTGGAATGGAAGCGGCCCGGGGCGATCGCATTGACACGCACGTGGGCTTCAGCGAGCTCCGTGGCCAGATTGCGGGTCAGTTGATGCAACGCCGCCTTGGAGGCCGCGTAGCTGAAGCTGTCGAGGGCGCGGCCTACCATGCCTGCGATCGAGCCGATGTTGATGATCGCAGCGGTGTTCTCCGCCGTGGCGCCCTTCTTCAACAGGGGCGCGAGCGCCTGGATCAAGAAGAAGGGGCTCTTGGCGTTGAGGTCCATGACCTTGTCCCAGCCATTCTCGGGAACCTCGCCGAAGGGCGCGCCCCAGGCGGTGCCCGCGTTGTTCACGAGCACATCGAGCTGGCGCTCCCGCGCGTTGAGCACCTGCGCCAGCTGCTGGATGCCTGCTGCGCTGCCCGCGTCACCGGGCAGTGCGACACACTCTCCATACTGGCTCAGCTCCCTGGCCGCCGCCTCGCAAGCCTCGGCCTTGCGCGCGGTGATGTAGACGCGCGCAGCGCCGGCTTCCAGAAAGCCTTGTGCGATGTGTTGCCCGAGGCCGCGTGAGCCGCCGGTTATCAGGCAGACCTTCCCCTTCATCGAAAATAGCGTCTCCAGCATGTCCCCATCCGATCGTGGAATTGATTGGATATTCTACTATAGGCTTGTTCAATCATGCAAAGTGTATTATCCACTAATCCGTAATGGCTCACTCGTTACACCTGGTCGCGGACGACGGGCGGACCCTGCCGGAGCGGATCGCCGACCACTTCATCGCCCGCATTTTCACCGGAGCGCTGGTCCCCGGTGAGCGGCTGCCGCCCGATCGGGAGCTCGCCCTGCAGCTCGGCGTCGATCGCACCTCGCTGCGGATGGCGATGCAGCGGCTCTCCCACCTCGGCCTGGTGAAGGCCGTGCGCGGCTCGGGGGTGAGCGTGCTCGACTACCGGCGCCACGCCGGCGTCGACCTGCTGGCGGCGCTGTTCGAGCTGCCGCAGCTCGTGCTCGGCGGCAGCTTCATGCTCGAGATCCTCGACGACTGGCTGGAGATGGTCCCGCTGGTGTTCGGGCGCGCGATGCGTCGCATGACCCACGACTCGGCTCGCGAGCTGGATACGATCCTGTCGAAGCAGCTGGCCGTGCTGAAGACCGGTACGGACATCGATCGGCTGGTGACGCTCGAGCTCGAGCTGCAGGACGGCATCGCGCGCCTGGTCGCGAACACCACGATGCTGCTGCTCAACAACTCGAACCGCGCTGCTCGGCGCTGGCTGACCACCAACCTGTTCGAGACCGCCGATCCACGCGAGCTGATCGAGGTCCACCGCCGGCTGCTGCACGCGGCGATCCAGCGCGGGGACGCACCGATCGACGACCTCTCGGCCGAGTACCGCGAGTTCCTGAGCAAGCACACCCGGCCGATGCGCGAGCGCCTGCTGGCGCTGCCGATCAGTCCCACGCTGGTTTCCGAAGGAAAGCCAGCCTGACCCCACGTCGAAGGAGTAAGCCGATGCCCCTACCGTTCCTGGTCAGTGTTCAACAGAAGCGCGCCGCCGACCTGCAAGAGCTCTCGGCCGAGCACCTCGAAGGGTTCCGCAAGAGCCAGCAGGTCGCCTACGCCTGTTGCGAGGCGATCGAAGCCGAGCTGCGCGAAGGCATGACCGAGGTTCAGGTGACCGGCATGATGTGGGCGTGGCTGCGAGACAACGGCGTGCGCGAGTTCTTCCACATGCCGTTCGCGTGGTTCGGCGACCGCACCGCGCTGCACTTCAAGAAGGACGCCGAGTTCTACCCGACCTCGCGCGTGCTCGAGCCCGGGATGCCTGCGATCATCGACGTCGCGCCGATCGTCGATGGCCACACCTCGGACGTCGGGTACTGCTGCAAGCTCGGCGAAAACGCGCTGCACGACCAGATGCTCGACGACCTCGAGCCCTACCGGCAGTTGATCCTCGACGGGGTGCGCGCGCGGCGGCAGATGTCGGAGATCTACTACGACGTGAACCGCCTGATTCAGAAGCAGGGCTACCAGAACCGCCACCAGCGATACAGCAACCGCGTGCTCGGCCATCGCGTCAACTTCGTGCCGCGGGAGAAGCGCAGCGAGAAGCTGTTGCTCGGCTTCGGTACGCCCGCGGTCAAGTACCTGTTCGGCCGCCAGTTGCAGAGGTTCCGCGGCAAGGAGCATCTCTCGCCGTTCTGGAACGATCGTCCGAGCTCCGATCACCTCAGCGAGCCCGGGCTGTGGGCGGTCGAGCCACACCTCGCGCTGCGCGACACCGGTGTGAAGTGGGAGGAGCTGCTGGTGGTGACCGAGGACGGCGCTCACTGGCTCGACGACAACCTGCCGCACGTGCGCCGCTGGCAGCGGCGCAAGCAGGCGGCGGCCCAGACGCAGCGCGGACTGGAGGCGCGCGCATGACCCGCGATTTTGCAGGCAAGTGCGCGCTGATAACGGGCGCTGGCAGCGGCATCGGGCGCGAGACCGCCTACTCGTTCGCCCACGCCGGCGCGGTGCTCGAGCTGGTCGACATCGACGAGGCGGGTCTCGAGCGCACCGCGCTTCTGGCCAGGCACCTCGGCGCCTCGGTGAGGACCCACGTGGTCGACGTGACCTCGGCCGAGGCGATGAGTGCGCTCGCCGAGGACGTGCATGCGCGTCATCCTGCGGTCGACGTGCTGTTCAACAACGCCGGCGTGGGCTGCGCAGGCGACTTTCTCGGCACCGATCTCGGCACCTTCGACTGGGCCTATGCCATCAACGTGAAGGGCGTGATTCACGGCTGTCACTTCTTCGTGCCGAAGATGATCGAGCGCGGTGGCGGCGGCCACGTGCTGAACATGTCCTCGGGCACGGGCCTGGCGGCCGGCAAGCACATGTCGGTCTATGCCATGACCAAGTTTGCCGTGACCGGCGTCTCGGAGGTCCTGCGCGAAGAGCTGGCGCCGCACCGCATCCTCGTCACCACCGTGTGTCCCGGACTGATCAACACCCCGATCGTGGCCAGCACGCGGGTGTCCGGCCAGCTGAGCAGCACGCCGGGCCATACCCAACGTGCGGAGAAGTTCTACCAGCGCCGGGCCTACGGCCCCGAGCTCGTGGCCGAGGTGATCATCAATGCGGTTCGCAAAGGCCACAGCGGTGTCCTGCCGGTGTCGCCCGAGGCATGGGCCGTCTACCTCGGTAAGCGCTTCGCCCCGGAGCTGCTGCGGAAGATGCTCAACCGCGACCTGCCTGCGGATACGGCCGCGCCCTAGAAGCGGTTTCAAAACCTGGTTCTGAAAAGCCAGATCATTTCGATCGCTTAGGGGTGGTGATTGCGTAGATTTTGCCGTCGTGATCCATGACGGTGGATGAGACACCTCGAACGCGTCACCGATGAGCAGTGGGCTCTGATCGAGCCTCACCTTCCCAAACACGCTGCACGACCCAAGGGCGGCCGACCACCAGCGGATGACCGCGGCTGCTTCGAAGGGATCCTTTGGGTGCTTCGAACGGGCGCGCGCTGGAAAGATCTTCCCGACGCTTACCCGAGCCCAGCGACCTGCTGGCGCCGACTTTCGAAATGGGAAGACGAGGACGTGTGGCTAAACCTCTGGCGGGCGTTCCTGGCCCAGCTCGATGAGCAGGGCCAACTCGACTGGAGCGAGGCATTCATGGACGGCACGTTCATGGCGGCCAAAAAGGGGGATCTTGTGTCGGAAAAACACGCAAAGGTAAGGGGACAAAGTGCATGGTACTGGTCGACGGCAAGGGTCTTCCTCTCGGAATGCTACTTGCGCCCGCCAACCTCGCCGAGTCGCAGCTCGCGCACCAAACGCTCGACCAAGTAGCCGTGCCTCGCGCTGGTCGGGGACGGCCGCGCAAAAAGCCCGAGCGCATCGTCGCCGACAAAGGCTACGACTCTCGAGCCGTGTGGCTGCGCATGAAGAAGCGCGGCATCGACTTCATCTCGCCCCATCTGTCCAACCGCAAGACGCGCTTCCAGGACGGCCGCAAGCTACGCCGCTATCGCCGCCGATGGATCGTCGAGCGAACCTTCGCCTGGCTGTTCAACTTCCGCAGGCTCTTCGTGCGCTACGAGCGCCAAACACGCCTCTTCCACGCGTTTCTCTGCCTCGCCTGCGCTCTCATCGTCATGAGGAGGTTTTGAAACCGCTTCTAGTGCCGAACGCGCTGGCTACGCCGCATGCGACCCGTCCCGGGTTGGCGGAAACGTGGACCGATGGAGTGCGACCCTCCTGCTTTCTGCGGGAAGACTACCGGCCGAGTGGCGGACTGGCGGCCGATTGGCGAAAGACCGCCAACCCGGGACGGGTCGCTGGGGACGCGTATGTCACTCTCGACAGCTCTTGTGGAGGACGTCGTATGGGGTGCCAGGCTCCTGCGGAAGGTTTCCGGCCTTCAGGAAGCTGGGCATCCAACCGGGCGATCTGGTGCCGCGTATGTCTGGTCGGTTGTAGTACGCGTTCAAGCGCTCGAACGTCTTGCTGGTTTCGACAACCTTGCCGTCGGCGTCGCGGAGCCCCAGGAAGCGCAGCGCATTCAGTCCCATGAAGTCATGCTGAAGCTGGACGCTGCTTTCGTCGGACATCCCGCTACCGGCGCTGACGTCGTGCAACATTGCCTGGAAGCACGCATGGCTGTTCTTGAAATCAGGCACGAGCGCGTAGAGCCACCAGTCGCTCGCATACAGCAGCCGCTTTGGGAGCACATCACGGCCTTCGGGCAACAGCTCCTTCAGGAGGTACTTCATGTAGCGCTCGCGGTCATCCTTGGCGCCGAGAAGCGGTGAGAAGCTCAGATCGGCGTAGACGTTCGGGTGCGTCACCATCAGTCGAGACACGATGTGCTTGGCCCAGGCCACACAGCAGAGCACAGTCTGATCGTCGTGGACGCCTTCGAGGTGGCCGAAATGGCCGAAGCTGACGCGAAGGTCAGGAAACTGATCCAGCACCCACTTCCAGGGCCACGGCGATCCGCGCCACGCGTAGTCCTTGCTGAACCCGTTGCCGTTGCTGGCATGCGTCAATACCGGGACGTCGTGTTCGGCGCAGAACTCGAAGAGATTCTCCATGACGTCATCCAAGTCTCGACCGAACTGGGTGCCCTTGTGCTCCCCGATGTTTGCATTGCCGTGAGGGAGAAAGCCGCTCGCCGGATAGAGCTTCACGCCCACGAACCCTCGATTCTTGTCCTCGTAGTCGCCGACGCCCAGCGCCTCCTGGAGCAATCTCATGGGATCCACCGCGTCCCGGCCTGCGTCGAATTGGATCTGGCGCCACGGATTGAACGCCATGTAGGCGTGCATGTGCTGCTTTGCATTTGGGACACGGTTGATCTTGTCGAGAGCCTTCGCGTGGAGGTCGACCGTGTTCCGCAATCCGTTCTTCGCGGGCTCGCTCTTCGTACTTCGGCCGTGATCAACCCAGTATTTGTAGTCGACGATCGCAGGTAGAAAGAGCGACACGCTTCCGTAGTCTGCCTTCAGCTGCTCAGGCACCGTCAGAGGACGCCCTTTGGAGTCGCCGCCTCTGTAAACGTCGCGAGTGATCACTTCCAAGGCGGCGATCACTGCCTCGATCAACTCCTGCGGTGCTTCGGGCACGGGTTTTCCTAGGACTTTTCCGGCCCAGGCGGTGAGGGATCTTTGGGCGAGTCCGAGGGCGGTGCGAATCGCCTTCGCGGCATCTTGGGCGCTGATCGTTGCGTTGCGTCGGTCATTCGCAACTTCCACCAACTTCTTGTGCAGGCCTCGAGAGAACGGTGTGAGCGCAGCGTCGAGGAAGGTCGGCACCCCGATGCCGTGAGCGAATGCGAGGGCGAAGCCATCGATGGGAAGGTCATCGACGTTGAAGATGTGGCAGTGGGCATCCACCGTGAAAGGCAGTGGGATCCTAGAGTCTTGAGCAACCACGCGCTCTGCCCACCACGGCAGGAGCGTCCCGGCCGCGGCCACCTGACCGGTGGCGGCAAGAAACGAGCGTCGAGTGAGCGGTCGTTTGGACATCCGTCCTCCCTACTCTGCGAGCTGCGCAGCCCAGCCCGAGGCGCCGTTGAGGCTGTTGACGAGGTCGCTGCTCATCTCGCCGCTGAAGCCGAGGCCCAGCCAGTAGCCCACGTTCCCGTCGCGGTAGCGCACGCTCGGACCTCCGGTCAGCGTGACGCCCCAGCCACTGCTTCCGATTTCCATGGCGACCGGCGCCAGAAGGATGATCTCGTCGATGGAGTTGTCGAACGGAAGCCCCACGGCGGTGGAGAGAAGCACGGTATGGCGGCGAACCCGATACTCAGGGCCGTACAGCAATTCGTACTGGTGCCAAAGCGCGTCCAGTTGATTGAGCTTGTCCTGCGGATCGTCGGGAGCGCGCTCCAGCTGTTCAAGACATTCGAGCAAGAGCTGGGCTTCTTCGGAACGTTTCCCGTCCTCTTCGATTTCGCGCTCGAGGACGTCGCGGAAGGTGTCTGCCATCGTGTCGAACTGACCTCGAATGGCCACCTGCTCCTGGACGGACGGACTGTCGGCGATTTCTGCCGCGTGACTCATGGTTTCTGAGAGATCACGCGCGGTCTGTTCGAAGCGCATAAACGCCACGGACTCGTCTTCGGTCTGCAGCCGCGGCAGGAACTGCGCCTTGTGATTGCCCCCAAAGCCGGCCCAGGCCAGGCCGAGGATGCCTGCGACGCCGGCTCGTGCGCAGTCCTCCCCGCTGGAGTCGGGACAGTTCCGTCCGTAGTACACCGACGCGGTCAGGATCACATGCTCCTCGCCGAACAGCTGCCGCGCCGTGCGATAGGCCTGGCGCATACGCTTCGCTTCGTCGACGGCATCCTCCGCTTGGCTCGCTGCGTATTGCTCGTTCGCGACCTTGGCCTCTTCGGCCAGCAGAGCTTGTTTGTACTCCGCGCTGACGTCTGCGAACGTCTCTTTGCCCGTCGCTTGCGGCGTTTGCGGATCGGGAGAGGACGCCGGTTCCTGCGCTTCAGACCGCGCCACAATCAGCACCGGCAGCGCGACGCTGAGCGCTGCGCAGAGCCACGTCGCTGCAGAATGGGGCGTCACTGCGTCCGACCACACGCGATGGTCGATACCAGGGCTAGACCGCTGCTCGCGCTGAAATCCGATTCCGGTTGTCACCCTTGCGCGTATCGATCGTTAGTTTCTGTAAGGCCGCGCACCGGAGTCTCTGCGCTGCAAGCGATCTGAGTGCTGTCAGCAGCCTCGAAGTCGCAGCAGATCGCCCCAAAATAGCGAGAGGTGACACGAATTTT
>Ga0315912_10005701_pt1 | contig 11375 bp, 10 predicted proteins | sample VfabasoilMG_FD_204469 | JGI IMG/M metagenome (GOLD analysis project Ga0315912, IMG submission 204469) | Garden soil microbial communities collected in Santa Monica, California, United States - V. faba soil | ecosystem: Environmental > Terrestrial > Soil > Garden | place: USA: California...
TGGCGTCGTACTTGAACCGCGCCTGCTCGACGGAGTTCTTGGTGACACGGGTGAGTTGGTTCTCCGCACTCCACTCGTAGCCCCAGGCGTCTGATCCCTCGACCTTCGTTGCGAGGTTTCCATTTGGGTCAATGGGAGCCCCTGTGCCCTCCGCGGCCCGAGACACCATCGCCCAGGAGGTGCTTTCCGGAGCGGATCGGCGGAGCTGGAGCATGCCCAATTATCCCTCCGCAGGATCGCGGGCCGTGCATCGCGGGTGCGCGCGTGCGAAGACGTCGCGCAGGACCTCGGCCGTGATGATGGGCGATTCCAGTGGGGATGCCTGGGCCCTCGGATGCGAGCGCGTGAAGACCGCTCGCAAGTCGTCGGCAGCGACCCGCGTGTAGACGGCGGTGGTGGTCAGCCGCCGGTGTCCAAGGATCTGCTGCACGTGCCGGATGCTGGCTCCTCCCTTGAGGAGATGCGTGGCGCAGGTATGGCGGAGAGTGTGCGGCGAGACGCGCGCGCGTACGGCCTCACCGTGCCGGCGAGCGAGGAGTTGCACCGCCTGGCTCCCGATACGCTGACCGAGACGGGAGAGGAAGAGCGCACCCGTGGGCCGATTCTCCAGCTCGGGACGCACCTCGTCGAGGTAGACGCCCAGAGCGTGGAGCGCGCGGCCCGGCACCGGCACCACGCGATCTTTTCGACCCTTGCCGTTCCTCACGAGGAGAAGGCCCTGCGCGAGGTCGAGGTCGCCCAGGTCGCAGCGCACCAGCTCGGAAAGCCGAATGCCGGTCCCGTAGAGCGTCTCCAGGATCGCGCGGTCACGTTGGCCGATGGGGCTGCCCGGAAACGGCGACGCCATGAGCCGGCGGGCCTGTGCTTCGTTCAGGACGCCTCTCGGGAGAGAAGACACCCTGGGCAAGGGAATGGAAACGGCCGGATCGCGGAGGATCACGCCACGCCGCTCGAGGAAGGCGAAGAAGGATCGGATCGTGGCCGCGGTCGCGATGTGCGTCCACACGGAGAGCGGCTCGCCGCTGTGGCGGTTGCGGGCCCGCCGCCGCTTCGCGACGTACGAAGCGAGGTGAGCCTCGGTGATGGCGCACGCTCTTTGGACCCCACACCTCTGAAGATGCTCGAAGAGCCGGGGCAGCTCCCGGTCCGCTCTCTCGATCGAGGCCTTCGAGTAGTGGCGGACGCGGAGGTGTTCGACGTAGCGGGCCAGGAGCGGGTGAAGGTCAGCGGCCGCGCGGGTGGGCACGCTTCACCACCGTCTGGAGGTCGGAGATCTCCACGCGCGTGTAGCGCTCGGTCGTGCTGAGGCTCGCGTGGCCGAGGAGCGCCTGAATGTGGCGGATGTCAGCGCCGCGCTTCAGGAGGTGGGTGGCGATGCTGTGGCGAAACACGTGGGGGGTCACGCGCTTTGCGATCCCGGCCTGCTTCGCCCAGTGGTGGACGATGGTGTCGAGGGTGGCGCGGTAGAGGACGCCACCGCGGGCGGAGACGAAGAGCCGCCGGGTGGCCTTGGGCGGGTAGAGGCCGGCGCCGCTTCGCTCGACGTGGAGCAGTTTCGGTCTTCCCTGGGCGAGGTAGACGGCGATCGACTCGGCGGCGGCGCGGGTGAGCGGCACGTGCCGGTCCTTGCCCCCCTTGCCGCGCAGGACGCGCAGCATTCCCTCCTCGGTGTCGACGTCGTAGGGCGAGAGGTTCAAAAGCTCGGAGGCGCGGATCCCGGTGGCGTAGAGGGTCTCCAGGATCGCGCGGTCCCGCCGCTCGATCGGGCTCTGCCCCGCGGGAGCCTCCACGATCTCCTTGACCTCGCGCGGGGTGAGGATCGTGCGCGGAAGGTGCTGCTCCAGGCGCGGCCGCTCGAGCCCGGTCGTGGGATCGGACAGGATGAGGAGCTGCCGCATGAGGAAGCGGAAGAAGCTCTTGATGGCGGTGAAGCGGTTCATCTGGAAGCCCGTGGAGTAGGGCCGGCCGTCTTTCCGGCGCAGCGCGAAGAGCTCGGCCTGGTAGGCGGCGAGATCGCGGCGGTTCAGGGAGACGAGGGCCAGGCCCTTGCCTTCCACCCACGCGAGAAAGGCCTGCACGTGGGCCAGGTACTCGGGCCCCGTGCGCTCGCTGTAGCGGACGGTCAAGTGATCCTGGTAGAGGCGCAAGAGCCGCCGTGGATCCGCTGACACACTGCCTTGCTGGTTTTCGTGGCGAGGTGGCGATTTCGAGGTTATCTCCTTGAGCCGTCTCGAAGGAGAAACCGCCACGGGCATTTGGCGGTTTTTGGCGGATGGCGGTTTTTCGCTAGACCCGCCCACGCAGGTCCTGGGGAGAGAGGAGCCCGAGCGTCACGTCGGCCCTGGGAGCACGTTCCACGATCCGGTAGCGGGTCGTCCTTCCCGCACCCTTGGCCCCCGCCTCGGCCACGGCCAGGTACTCGAGCTCCACGAGCTCACTGAGCCAGCGCCTCACGGTCGAATCGGGCTCGGCCAGGGCCTCGCGGATCTCCCGGCGAGACACGGCCCCGTCACCATTAAGGGAAAGGCCGCGGATGCGCTCGTAGGCGCGCAGGAGCGGCGTCTTGAGGTCGGTCAGGGTTTCCTTGAGGAGCTGGCCAGCCAGGGCGTAGGCGGCCGCGTAGTCGGCGAGCGAGGCCACGATGGCACCACCCCGCCTCTCCCGCTGGTGCTGGTGGAGGAAGGCAGAAACCTCGATGAGGTTCAGGAAGCGCGCGTGATCGCGCCGCGTCCGCATCCAGGCCGAAGGGAAGGTGAGCCGGTCCGCGAAGGGGATCACCACGGGGAGAGGCTCGAGGAGCCGCTGGGCGTTCCAGTGGCGGCGGGCGATCTCTTCTCCGGCCCGGCGCAGCTCGAGCCCGCGCTCCGTGCGCAAGAGCCGCTGGCGCTCGTGGATCCGCTGCGTCTGCTCCGGAGACTCGTCCATCGACAGCTCGAAGCAGCGGGTGGCGTTCTCGTGGTTGACGCTGCTGGCGGTGGTGGCTTCGATGAAGGCGGCCCGGGCCTCCACGGTGAAGACCTTGGTGCGCATGTTCCCCGTCTGGGGATCCTTGATGGGAGCGGCGGCGATGAGCTTCTTCCGGCTCTGCAGCACCCGGATCGAGTAGTCCGCTTCGAGCGAGCCGTAGCGCTCCTCCACGATCACGAGCTTCTTGTCCAGGAAGCCGGGCTCCGTGTAGTAAAGGCTCTGCGGCGTGAGCCTGGTCAGGAGCACGACGTCCTCGGGTGGAGAGAGCTTCTCGATGACCTCGGTGAGACCGCTCTTCCCAGCCCCGGACTGAGAGAGCACGATCGCGGAGAGCGGATCGTCGAGCTTCCTCGAGACGGCCACGAGGTAGAGAAGGCGCTTGTTGGTGTCTTCGCCCACGTAGCCCAGGGCGTCAATGTCCCGGGCGACCTGGTCGAGGAGGTCCTGTCGCTTCAGGAAGGCGAGCGCTTCTTCGCGCTCGCTCTCGGTCATGGTCACGACCGGCGAAGTCTCGGCCTCGGTCTGCTCCTGCTCGGCCGCCTTCTCGGCCACGACCAGGAGGGCGAGGAGAGCTGACTCTACCGCTTGGACCTCGACGCCGAAGGCCTTCTCCACCCGGCGCGCAAACTCGGCCCGGCTCCTCGAAGCGTAGAGGTCGAGGGTGTCCACGTGGAAGACGTCGCCGCGAGTGACCTTCACCGTGACCCGCAGCCGCCCCAGGAGCGCCGACTGGACCCGTGCCTGATACGTGAGGCCGGCGCGGGAGAGGACGAGAGCCTCCGTGGCCGCGGGCTTTTCACTTAAGGGAGAAGGAGACGAAGACGGTGCGGGCGTCGGCGGAGTTGGTGGAGCCGGCCTCGGCTCGGCCGCGTCGAGGACCTCGCGGAAGGCAAGGCCCGCATCGCCGTTCCTCGACACGAGCAGCTCGTTCGCGTCCTTGATCCCAGGAGGGAAGCTCGCGACCCGCACGAGCACACCGGCCGCCGTCAGTTTCTCCTTAATCGCGTCCGTGGCCTTCCTCCCCGCTTCGTCGCCGTCGAGGGCGAGGATCGCGCGCTTCACTCCCTCGCGCTTCAAGGTGTCGAAGTGATCGGGCGTGAAGCCGTTCGTGCCGTAGATCGGGATCGCGATCGAGATCCCGGCCTGGTGGAAGCTGAGCGCATCGAGGATGCCTTCGGTGAGCACGACCTCGGGACTAAGCCGCGCGGCCTGGAAGTTGAGGACGCCGCGGAGGGGGCCCGGGAGGTAGCAGTGACGGTCCGTCCGCAGCCCCCGCCCGTAGAGCGTCGTCCACTGGCCCGACACGGGATCCGGGATCGGGACCACGATGCAGCCACCGAGGAGCTCGCGCCCTTCCGCCGTGATGACACCGAGAGCCTTCAGTTGTTCTCGGACTTCGCCGTCCTTCGGGACGACCTTGAGGAGCGAGCCGTCGGCATAGCCGACCTTGAGGGCGCGTAGAAGATCGAGGTCGGTGAGGCCGCGCTTCTTCAGGTACTCCCGAGCGTCTTCCCGTTCGCAGAAGGTGCGGTGGTAGTGATCCACCACTCGGGCGAGCACGGCTGTGGCTGGCGCGCTATGGAGGAGCGCGCCTTCGGCTGCGCCCTTCGAGGTCGAAGCCGCCTTGCCGTTCGGGGGAGGGGTCAAGGCGTGAAGAGGTGTGACCAGGACACGCGGCCGGTCCTCCATGACCTTCGAAACCGAGAGCCCGGCCCGCCTGGCCAGGGACTCGAGAGCGCCGCTGAAGCTCACCTTGTCGTACTTGGTCACGAAGCCGATGACGTCGCCGGCGGCGCCGCAGCCGAAGCAGTGGTAGAGCCCTTTGCTGGGTGTCACCGTGAAGGACGCGGTCTTCTCGTCGTGGAATGGACAGCGGCCCACCACCACCCGCCCTTTCTTCTTGAGCTCGATCCCGCGGTCGGCGATCACGACCTCGAGGGGGTTCGCGGCCTTGACCCGTTCGATCCCCTCCTTCGTGACCTGCATGCCCCCTCCCGCCGCCGCCCTGTCAAGGGCTTGATTTGGGATCCAAATATATTAGATTATCAAATACTGTGTCAAGCGCTCTCTATACTCCCTTCATGGCCAAGCCGAGCGCCGACCTCACCCCGGCTATCCCCTTGCCCGACGACAAGGCCTTCGGAAAGCGCCTCCAGGAGATCCGCAAACGGCGCGGCCTGAGCCAGGTCGAGCTGGCCCATCGCCTCGGCATCCACCAGTCCCTCATCTCCCAGTACGAGCGCGGTTACCTGCGCCTTCACGGCGCCCTCCTCGTGCGGCTCGCTCAGGCCCTCAAGACCACCCCCGACGAGATCCTCGCCCTCAAGACGACCAGAGCCGGCGACAGCCCACACACCATCGACCGCCGATTCCTTCGCCGCCTCCACAAGGTCGACAAGCTCTCCTCCCGAGACAAGAAACTCCTCCTCGGCACCATCGACGCCTTCCTCTCCAAGGTCTCGTAGCAGCAAAGAGACGTAGACAGGATGCAGCCTCGTCGGTTCGTCAAGCTCGCCGAGCTCCCGGACGACAAGCTCTTCCCGGAGCTTGAAACGGGGCTCTCACTCGCAGCGCAAAACGCCTCCCGACTGTCGATCGCTGCGACGGCGCTCTCAGAGCAAGGCCATGCTCGCCCTGCCCGGATCCTCGCAAACCACGCCGAAGACGAGGCCGGAAAGTTCCTCCTGCTTCTCGATGCCGCCCGCTGTCCGAGGGAGCGCTTGACGGATCACCTCAGGCGCGCTGGGCAGCACCTGGCGCGCCTGCTCTACGCAGAAACAGCGAAGCTTTATCCCGCGACCTTCGAAGAGCTCGTTGGCTACATCAATTCCAGCCGGAAGTCCCACTACCTCGATGGCCACATCGGAATCGAGTGGGTCTTCAGAAACTCCATGCTCTACTGGCGCGAGCACGCCCTCTACGTGGACTACGTCGAGCAGGAAGACGGCTCATGTGGATGGCAGGATCCGGACCACTACGAAACACTGCTGGCTGGGCTAGACAGGCCCTTCACGTTCGCGGCGGACCTTGTCGCCGACCTGGCCACGGCACGACTCCATGTCGCACCTGCCCTCGCACTCGTGAGCGCGCGATGGCGACCGTTCGTCCCCAGCGATCCGACCCACATATCCGAGGTTCAGCGGTTGACCACCTACACCCTCAAAGACCTCGAAGGGCAGGGCATCCTGGGGGCAGACAAGGAAGCTTGCGCTCGTATCGTCGAGCATTGGACGTTCCCTCTGTGGAATGTCGACCTCGCGGAGCAGAAGATCCCTCGTTCGAAACTCCTCGAAGAGCGGGAGCGTCGTAGCTCGGAATTAGGCTGAGACCCCCGGCGATCAGGACCGCGCCGGACCTCGCGTCACGCCGCGTGCAGACGGGCTGGACGACCCGAGCACGCGTCGCGCCGCTCGGAGGCCGCGCCCGACCTGACGCGCGAGGCCGAGGGGCCGTTCACGCGGGGCGCAGGATGGCCACGATGGATTGGCGCCTCGCGCCCGTCCCCACCGCCTCGCGCCGGCTTTCCATAAGGATGCCGCCGTGGCGCACGAGCTCGCACCACGACGGTAGCTCGCACGCCACCGCGGCGCTCTCATTAAAGGGCGGGGCCGCGATGGCTTCCCGGCTGCTTACCGACCCCCGGGGCAGGTACGGCCCGCGGGCGTCGCGCCCCGTCACGCGGACTGCTTCACGGCCGCCTTTAAGGAAAGGCTCCTGGCCGCAGCCCGCGCGCCGGGGTTCCCTCGGGGTGCGCTCCGCTCCCTTCGGTCGCTCCGCCCGATAATCCTCGTGGATTATCGGCCCCTCGGCGCTTTGGCCCGCGGGCACGCGCCGCTCGCAGTGGCGGTGCGCGGCAAGGTCGCCCCTTCGGTCACGCGCCGTGAAGACGGCCCCGTTCGGCATCACGGCGCGCGCCCTCGCGGCAGCGTCGTCCGTTCCGCACCGCGTCTTCATCAAGCGGCGCTCTTTACATAACGAGGTTATGCAAACCTGCCCCGGGGGTCGCTGGCTTCCTGGCCTCTGGCGCGGCCCCGCCAACGGCCCGCGCCCGCCCAGGGCCGGCATGCGGCGCGCACAGCGGCCAAACGATCTCGCGCGCCGCCCGCCGACCCACGCCGCGCCCGACCACGTCGGTTCAGACCACGCCGGAGAATAGCTCGCGCACAGGAACGAAGGCACGGTTGGTCTCTGCCGCGCGCCGCGACTTCCGTTCGAGCACGTCCCGCAGATCCAGCTTGCCGTCGATCACGTGGCACAGATCGAGCCCGTCCATGCAAATGATGCTGGTCGCTTTGCCGCGCCCAAATGCCTCGAGACCGTCCGTGGTGAAACCTGAGTGGCTGATGAAGAGTCCACGTGACCACGTCGCCTTTCCCGTTACCTTCCCAGAAAAGACGAGCAGGTCCGCCTCTGCTGCTTGCGCTTCCCGCCACCTCGCTTCGACCAAATAGGTCTCTCCCTGAAACTGAAAGCTGCCGTCGATCTGCTCGCCCACGAGCCGGAACGACCCCCGAGGCGTGAGCTCGTGGACGTCGAAGAGCTCGTTCAGGAAACGCTCAAAGCCGAAGCCTCGATCCTGCGCGGGGAGACTACTCACCTCGAGCAGCTCCTTTCGCAGCGCGGCGAGGACCGCGGCATCACGTGGTCCGCGAGCGTCGGACCCCGCGCGCACCCCTCGACGCGGCAGGGATTCCAAGAAAGCTGGGTCCCAAAGCTCGGGAATCTTGAAGCCCATTTTGAGCACCAGCTTATTGAGGTGCTCAAGGTCCTCTCGCACAAGGGGGTCCTTCTTCTGGCGATACGTGATCCCACGCCGGACGATCTCGATAAGGAGGCCACAAAACCGGCCCCGCTCACGCTCGAGCGTCTGCGAGAGCATCTGCGTCACGGCGGGCAGCTTGCTACCGCCAGGCCAGTAAGCACCGACCCCGGCACTCGCTGCAGCTCCAGGGAATGAGATGTCCTGGCTCGCGTAGGGATGAGGCGTCCCTGGAAGAAACGAGTACAAATGCTCCGCGATCTCCGCGACCGCCTGAGACGCCTTCAAGGGTAAGCCCACGTCCCACGCTCCGCGCGTCTCTTCTAGAACGGAATCCTCATCTGCTTCAGGTAGGGGAAGCAGACCTTGACCGATCCGAGGACGCCCTCCTCGTAGCGGCTAACGAGCTTCGGCTCCGTCGTCCACATCTCGTCCACCTTGGCGAGCATGGCCGCCGCGATGTGAAGGGCATCCACCGAGTGAAGCTTTCGCTTGGCCTCTCGACAGCGTACGCGCATTTCGCCCGCGATCTGGTGAGCCTGTGTCCGCAGCGGCAGCATCTCGAAGTCGGGGCAAGCCTCGAGCTGTTCCGCAATCGCGTTGGCTTTCGGGTCGTTCCGCTGACCGAAGACCTCCACTCGGTAGAGATCACTCGCGACGATCTTCACTTGACCGCCGAGCATCTCCTCGAAGGTCGCCTGCAGCGCGTCCAGCTGCGGACGCGGCGTCGTGGGCTCAGCGTTGAAGAGCGCGATGAAGCAGTTGGAGTCCCAGTAGAGCCGCCGCTTTCTAATCGGCAAATCCGGCCGCCTTGCGATTCGCCTCCAGGTAGTCGCTCACGCTCGTGTCCTTCGGCACCAGGTGGAGCGCGCCTACGTAAGACCGGAGAATCGAAGGATCCCAGGCCAGAGGCCGCGGCGCCCCGCGCACCTCCATCCGCAGCGGATAGATCCCTACCGGAGCAAAGTAGCCCGTCCCCGCCACCCGCACCGTCTGCTTCAAGAGGTCGGCGACGAGCTTGAGCATCTCAGGCTGGAAATGGCACTCGACGCGGTCCCCTTCTTCGAGCTTCGGGTAGACGTAGAAGCTAAATGGCGCTTTGTGCGCGTTCACTGCATCGAGATGACCGACCAGGGCCACGTCCTCGGCGACGCGTTCCTTGAGCGCCACCTCGAAGCCCTTGCGAAAACTATCGTCGACGACTACTCGGTCTCGCCCGTGGGCATACTCCACCACGGCGCCGGCATCCTTCAGACTCGTGACGAGCGAGCGGTAGTGCTTGGTCAGGCCAGGGGTCAGGTCGGCCCGGTAAGACTGCTTCCGGATGTCCGATAGGTCCTGCGTGAAGGTGGAGACGAGGCGCTCGGGCTCTACTGCTGCGCCCTCCTCCGCCACGGCCACCAGCCCGAGGGAGAGGCTTCCTACCGCGGCGTCGACGATCTCAAAGTCGATCCCCGCAGCAGCACCGCCGGCGAGCTGGTGTGCAAGCGCCCCGAGCGTTCGCTGCAGCCGGTCCGTCAGTTCCTTGAGTTGGGAAAGCTTGACCCGCTTGTCCCCGATCCGCAGCTTCACGTCGAGAGAAGCCTTCACGGATCCTCCAGCCCCAGATTAACCGCCTCGTGCGCCAGGAAAGTACCACATCGCCGACCTGCCCCGCGCACCCTCACGAAAGGTGGGTGCGCGGGGCCATCGGCGGCAGCAGAAGCCCCCCCCAGCCCGCCCCCGCGAGCGGAGCGATGCGAGAGGCGTGACGCCGGCGCCAGAGCGGGCCGCGCCGGCGGCGCGGCTCTCGCCGTGCCCGCGAGCGCTTCACGACGACCGCCGAGGCCGCGCCGGCCTCGGCGCACCGCTCAAAACCCAGGCGCGGCGTCGGGCGCCGGCACGAGCACGCCCACCAGCTCGCCAGCTGCGGGCAGAGTGACGGCGCCCGGTTCGGCGCGGGCCGTTCGTGCCGGCGGCGGCTCCGAAGCCAGTAGGCCAAAACCACCAGGCCGGGGCGCGCCGGAGCCGAGCAACAAATCTTATGTACGACGAGCGCTGATTGACGGCGCGCGCGAAGGCGCGCGCCTCCTTAACCGCGAGGAGCTTGAAGCCGCCCCCGGTCGCGGCCCTTGCTCACCGCAGAGTGCGGGGCGCTCGCGCGGCGCCCCGCACCAGGAAGCACAGCGCGATGCAAGGGCCGTGACGGATCAGGGCGGCTTTGCATAAGACTTTGTTCTCGGCAGAGGCGCCCGCCCGCAGCCATCAAGCCGGAAAGCCACAGGCTGGCCGCCGCCGGCACACTCAATACGACAATGCGGTACGCCGTCTGCCGCAGTCGGTCGAGCGACTACGGCACCAGTATCCCCCTGCGCCGTCAGTCCGACATGAAAAGCTTCATCACAATGATTGACACGACACTCACGCCGAAGGTTACTAGGATGAAGGCGGCGGCGGCCACGGTGACAATCGCCGCCGCCAAAGCAAGATGACCCTTCTCCCGCCTGAGGATGCTGATAGCACCCAGAACTACGGTGATACCCGCCAGCCAATAGAGGTAGTAGTGACCACCGAAGGGAGGGACTTGATACGGATTGAGCGCCGAGGTCGCTAGTAAAAGGCCGCTGCCAATGACTACAACTGATATTCGAAGGCGGTGCGGCTTTGAGTCGTTCGGGAAGGCAGCGCTCACTAGTAGTTGCCCCTCGGGCAAGGTTCTGGATCCTTTTGGCACTTGAGATATCGAGGGTCGCACAGACGCGAGCAGTTCTCGCTATTGGCTAGTGCAAAAGCTATCCCTGCTGCGTTGTTCGCCATGTCCATGTTCGATGAGCAGGGATGGCGACTCTCATGCTCGTGCGAGGTGGTAACCTCGTAGGCTGCTTGTGCGCCAACCTTCCTGGCCGTACAGCATGCCCACAGGCAATGCTTCCGTGCGTTTCCAGGGCTATCGTCGGGTGCACCAAGCGTCAAGATCCATGCCATTAGAGAGCAAGTACTAGAGTAGTTACATGTCCACGCATTGGCTGGTCGGAGGCAGTAGTCAGTCGCGCTTCGCCCGGTAGGGTCGATTCGGTCAGCTGGCATGTTCCTGACGTAAGAGTACTGATTGGGCCCCTCACGGAATCCTTCTGGATCCTCGCTGAGGAAGCGCCCATCGATGGCGCTATAGAAGCGGGCCCGGTAGTAGTGTAGGCCAGCCTCCGGCTGCCACTCTCGTCCCGTGAACGCGTAGCCCGGCACCGATCCTCCGACTTGCTGGCCACCCCACACGTCGTACTGGCGAGCAAAGGTTCCCGCTCCCATCGAATCCGTCGTGCGTATGACTGAACCGAGGGAATCTGCGTGAAGGTATGAGTATTGAGTTCCATCATCGGAGGCAACGGGCTCGTCGACGGCCGGGCCGTGGACAAACTTTAGAGTGCTCGAGCCACCTACTTGGCGAAGGACGCTTGCAGCGTCATAAGCATAGGAGATGCTCGACCCTCCTACTACGATAGTCTCCACCCTCCGTCGCATGGCGTCGTACTTGAACCGCGCCTGCTCGACGGAGTTCTTGGTGACACGGGTGAGTTGGTTCTCCGCACTCCACTCGTAGCCCCAGGCGTCTGATCCCTCGACCTTCGTTGCGAGGTTTCCATTTGCGTCGTAGGTGTGTGTGGCCCCGGCC
>Ga0315912_10005702_pt1 | contig 11375 bp, 12 predicted proteins | sample VfabasoilMG_FD_204469 | JGI IMG/M metagenome (GOLD analysis project Ga0315912, IMG submission 204469) | Garden soil microbial communities collected in Santa Monica, California, United States - V. faba soil | ecosystem: Environmental > Terrestrial > Soil > Garden | place: USA: California...
GCCCACCGCGCCGCCATCAAGCGCAAGCTCAAGCTAAAGACCGGCCCCGAACTCACGCGCCACGCCGTGCTCTGGGTCGAGGCGGTGGGATGACCCGTCGTGCGGCGGCATTTGCTTTCAGCCATTAAAGTCTTCCGGCAGGATGGCCCTCCATGAACGCTCTGACTTGGACCGGCATCGCCCTGTGCTTAAGCCAGGCGGCCATGTTCTCCGGCCTGAACCTGGCCGTGTTCAGTGTCAGCCGCCTCCGCCTCGAAATTGATGCGGCGGGAGGTGACAGGCCGGCGGCCCGCGTGCTGGCGCTGCGACGGGATCCCAATTTCCTGCTCGCCTCGATACTGTGGGGCAACGTCTGCGCCAACGTGCTGCTCACCTTGCTGGCGGATTCGATTTTGACTGGCGTGGCGGCTTTTGTCTTTTCCACCGTGGTCCTCACGCTCTTCGGAGAAATTTTCCCGCAAGCCTACTTCTCCCGCCGAGCCGTGCGCGTCGTCGCAATCTGCGCTCCCGTGCTCAGACTCTATCAGTGGCTTCTGTTCCCGGTGGCCAAACCCACCGGCTGGCTGCTGGACCGCTTGGTGGGACCGGAATGCATCACGTTCTTCCGTGAACGAGACTTTCGTGAACTGATTCGCAAGCACGTCGAAGCCTCGGACTCGGACGTGAGCCGGGTTGAGGGCGTTGGAGCGGTTAACTTCCTCGAACTGGACGACGTGCCGCTCGCTCATGAAGGCGAGGCTGTGGACCCGCGCAGTGTCATCAATCTCCCTGTGAAGCAAGGCCGTCCGGTGCTGCCGGAGTTTCAGCGAACCGCCGGCGACCCGTTTCTCCAACGCATACAATCCTCCGGCAAGAAGTGGGTCATCATCATTGACCTTGTCGGCGAACCGTGCCTGGTGATGGACGCGCATCGATTCTTGCGCGGCGCGCTGTTCGACCGGGACCACTTTAACCCAGACGCTCACTGGCATCGGCCCATTGTCGTGCGGAACGCGGTCACGCCGCTGGGTGAAGTCATCGGACGGCTCAAAGTGCGCCCGCACTCGCCCGAGGACGATGTGGTGGATGAGGATTTTATTTTGCTCTGGGGCGAGGAGAAGCGCGTCATCACTGGCTCCGACATTCTGGGCCGCCTGCTCCGCGGCATCACTCACCGCGAGCCTGCGCACGCGGCTTCGAAAACCAAACCCGATTCCCACCATGCCTGAAACGACGCCTGTATTCCTCGACGAATACGTGAGCCTGCACCCGGCAGATTTGGCAGATCGGTTGCAACGTCTCGATACCAGCGAAGCCCGCGCCTTGCTTCAGCAACTGCCGCCGGAGAAAGCCGCCGCCGCCCTGGCCGATCTGGAGGAGGAACGGTTGCCTGATCTGCTCGGCGCAATGGCACCGCCATCACTCGCCAACCTGCTCCAACATATCGCGCCGTCGGACGCAGCGGATGTTCTCCAACACCTGGTGCCGGCGCAGCGCCGCGAGACCCTCGCCGCCTTTTCGGCGGATGCCGCCGCCGCCATCCGGGCGTTGCTCAAGTATCCCGAGGACACCGCCGGCGGCATCATGTCGAACCGCTTCATCGTGCTGCGGGAGGACATGACGGTGGAACAAGTGCGTGAACTGCTCCGTGCGCGCGCCCAGGAGGAGCGCACCGAGGACATTGCGTATCTCTATGTCGCCGACACTGAGCAGCGGCTGGTGGGCATCGTCAGCTTGCGCGACCTCGTCTTCCGTCGCGCCGAGCGGCGCATGACCGAGATCATGAACCGCGAAGTGAGGTTTGCGCGCGTCTCCGATGACCAGGAGGAACTGGCGCGCAAGTTCGAGCACTACCATTACCTCGGCCTGCCGGTGCTCGACGACGAAGGCAAACTCGTCGGCGTGGTCAAAGCCAGCGACGCGCTCGAAATTGCGCGCAAGGAAGCGACCGAGGACATGCAGTTGATGGTCGGTCTCTCTGGCGAGGAACGCGCGCTCACGCCGTGGCCGCTGTCCGTGAAGCGCCGTCTCCCGTGGCTCTACATCAATCTCGGCACCGCTTTCCTCGCGGCCTTCACCATCGGCCTGTTCGAGAGCACCATTGCCCAATGGACCGCACTGGTTGTTTTTCTGCCGATTGTCGCCGGACAAGGCGGCAACGCCGGCATGCAAACCCTTACCATCATTATTCGCGACCTCGCGCTGGGCGAAATGGCGCCCGGCGACGGGCGACGTGCGCTGACAAAGGAAATCATCCTCGGCCTGGTCAACGGGCTGGCCATCGGTCTGGTGGTCGGCCTCATAGGTTGGCTTTGGAAAGGAAGCGCGACGCTTGGCCTCGTGGCGGGTGCAGCGATGGTGCTCAATCAACTCGCCGCCGTGATCGCCGGCGTGATGATTCCGCTGGGATTAAAGTCGGTGAAGCTCGATCCGGCGCTGGCCTCGAGCATCTTTCTGACGACCGTGACTGACGTGGCAGGGTTCTTCTTTTTCCTCGGGCTGGCGGCGCTGGGGTTGAAGTGGTTTGGGGCGTAGGTTAACCATTACCGCTTCAGTTCGCTCGCCGAAGCAGTGGGGGCGGCGCCCTCTGCAACAGAGTCGATGACGGGACTTTCCCGATGCGGACTGTCGCTGGCGGCTCTTGCCTCCGACCCCATTGGCAGCAGCAGGATGGACGGGATGGTCATGAACAGCCCGGTGAGGACGAGCCACGCCGTGAGGCGCGCGTCGGTGCCGTGGTCGAGCATGGCTTTGGCGGCGAGGGCCACAATCGTCAGGTTCGGGCAAAGCAGCAGGAAGGCGCGCCGGTCGCCGCCGGTCTTGAGCCAGCGGCGATGCAACACCTCGCGCGCAGCGAGCAGCACAAACGCGGCGGCGACCGCCAGAAGCACGAGTTTGTTGAGGAACAAGCGCCAGTTGATTTCCAACCCCAAGGCCACGAAGAACACCGGGATGAGAAAGCGATGGCTGATGGGCGCCATATACTCTTCCAGACGTTTCCCGTCATGTCGCGCACGGCTCATGAATAGGCCGAGAAAGAACGCTGTCTTCGCCGCGTCCAGCCCGAGTCGCTGGCCGAGCGCGCAAATCGCCAGCACGAGTAAGACGAGGAAATGCACTCGCCAATGCGTGGTCCGCTCCAGCACCCATTGGAACATTTTGGTGAGGTGCGTGCTGAATCGGGCGATGAGGAAGACTGTGACGACGATGCCAGCCAGCTTGAGCAGCGTGAACCAGTTCACGCCTTTGCCGAGCGCGGTGGTTTCGACGGCTAACAGGATAATAGCAAGGGTTTCCAGCAAGACCATCACTTGCAAGGTGAACTCCTTGGGCACCTCGTTCAGCCCCGGATAACTCTTCCACGCCGGGTGCGCCATGCCGACCGAGCAAGCCGTGAGCGCCGCGGCAACCACGAGACTCTCCAGCCAATCCAGGCCCACCAGGAAGGCCAGCGCGAAGACGAGCGGATACTGGATGAGCGACCACGCGGCGGCAAAGCGCAACGGACGCAGCAACTCGCGCAAGCGCGGCAGATCAATTTCCAGCCCCACCTCGAACAACAGGAGAAGGAATCCGACTTGTCCAGCCTGCTGCAGCATCGTTCGCACACCGTCGGACGCGAGCGGTCCGAGCAGAACGCCAAACACCGCAAAGGCGGAGAACGCCAGCGCCGGGCGACCCAGCTTCCGGCACACGTCCGGCACCGCCATGAACAGCAGGACCAGACAGATGATGATTTCGATGTTGTTCATCGTAGTGTGTGCCACGGCATCCGCATACCCGCCGTTGCGCACCTTCGACGGCCGAGTTGTAGCTGCTGGCCTCACTTGTTGGCAACTCGGGGGCTAGTCGTTTCGCTGAGATGTGGATGGCACTCCCGCTAGTAGTCACTTGCTCTGTTCACGTCGTAGTTTGCGGGCATGAAACGCACTGATCGAATCAGCATTGAGTGGCGCACGCCCTTTGCGTGGGAGTGTCGTTTACTTCCGCGCCGCGCCGCGCCGACGCGGACAACAAGCCCGTAAAACGGTTGCGTTCGCGCCGGCGCATTCTTTCCAGGGGTTCGTTCACGACCCTGGCGTGGCTCTCGATTTCGCGTCGTGCGGAGGAACTTAAACTGAGGGCAAGTCATGACCACATCCGACTCGAACCCAACCTTGCGTGAGCCCGGCCAGAATCCGACTCCGGGCTGCTTCGAAGCAGTGCTTGACGAAATCATCCATCGACCCGACGCGCGACCTCGGTGGGGCATCCACGAGTAAGTGTGCGCATGAGATTTCGCCGCAGGCCGCGCTTCGAGGCCAATGGCGGCAGCTTGTCTGCGCGCGATGGAGCAAAGCGACGGGTTTTACGCCGCTATCGTGACGAAGTGAGAGAGACCTGCAGTGCTCGGCAGCACGACGGAGCGAGTCGTGCGGCACGCCCCTTGTCCTGTGTTTGTCGTCCGGCGCCGCAGCTAGTGGTTTCGCTGAGGGGCGCGTGGGAGGTAGCCCAATAGTCGACCACAGCTCCAGTGAATAGATTGGAATACGTGAGAAATGAACGATCGAAACTTCACTTAGGCGCAACCGCGCAGGCCTTGCCGGGCACTATTTCCGTCGCCCCCGGCGGGCCTCGCGCGGTTGCGCTGTCTGTTGGTGGGCTTGTTGTGACGCCGGGCAAGCTGGAGCAAGGGCCGCGAACAAGCGGGAACGCAGGAATTTTTCGCTTCGCCTCCAACACGAAAGCGGCTCGAAGGACGTATCATGCTCACTTCAACTCACTTTCCACGGGCCATGAAAGGCCGCCGGCTCGGTGCCAGCCGACAACCTCAACCGCATGTTCCGGGGCTCACCCGCAAAATGGTGTGCGCCCACGCGTGTCGCGTGTTTCGCGACGTGTTTCCGGCCCGCGCGCTCACTTACCATGAGTGGCGTCTGGTCGAGGCAGACCTGGCGCGTCGGCTTGAAAGCACCGGCTGGTAATCCCCCGGATTGGCACAGAGGAAGACAACCATTATGGAACAGAAGAATCCATTCAACGATGAGAAGGAAACGCAGCCGGTCACAACTGCTACGGCTCAACGCGAGCCTTCCGAGGAGCCGGCGGGGATCAAAGCTTCCGAGAGAACATCCCATCGCGGGCGTTGGCTGGCTGGCGGGATAGCCATCGTGCTTGTGTTCCTTGCGGGCTTCGTCCCTATGTGGCTCCAGGCTGGACGCAAGGCGGACGAACGCGATGCCGCACAGCGCCAAGTCAAGGTGCTGTCGCTCGAAAGCCTCGCTGCAGCAGCCGCCGTGGATGCGCGTCGCGGCGAATACGAATCGGCTCGTCAGGCAGCCAGCCAGTTCTTCACGACCCTGCGGGCAGACCTGGACCTGGGACCGCGCTCTTTTCTGAGTGCCGCGCAACAGGCGGCGCTGAAGCCCTTGCTCACGCAGCGTGATAGTCTCATCACTTTGCTCGCCCGCAGCGACCCGGCGGCGGCAGAAAGGTTGACCGAAGTCTATCTCGCCTGCCGCAAATCGTTGCGCAGCGGCTGACGCTTAAATGGAGCACGATGCTTTGTTGAAAAACTGAAAACCAGAAAGAGAAAGGAACGAACATGGAAACGCACTTCCAGAACATGGGAAAGGAACACGCTCACAGTACCCTCGCGCGTGAGCGCGTAATGGCGGACTTGAAATCGCTTGTCCGCGATTCCGAAGACTTGCTCAAGGCCACAGCCGGAGATGTGAACGAGAAGGTGAAAGAAACTCGTTCGCGCCTGACCTCGGCGTTGGAACGGGCCAAGGACACCTGTGAGAATCTGCAGGAAGAGACCGTGGCCACCGCGCGAGCCGCCGCGAACAAGGCGGACACGGTCATTCGCACCCATCCGTATGAATCCCTCGGCGTCGCCTTCGGTGTCGGCTTGCTCATTGGTGTGCTCGTCACCCGCAAGTAACCGGTATGAAAGTCGACGCACACCAAGCGGATGGATGGTTGCACTCGCTCCGATGCGCGGGCGACTCGTTACTCGGCCTGGCGCAGAGCCGGTTCGAGTTGTTTGCCGTGGAGTTGCAGGAGCAAAAACTCCGCGCGTTGAGGCTGCTCGCATGGCTGGTGGTCGCACTGGCCCTGATCGTGGCGGGGTTGATTGTTGTCCTGGGCGCGCTGGCCATCTTCCTATGGAACGTCGCCGGTTACTGGGGTCTCGTTGGACTCGCACTGGCATCGCTTGCAGCCGGAGCGGGCGCTCTGTGGCGAACACACCATCAGATTGAGAACGCAACCCCGTTCGCCGAGAGCATCGCCCAGTTCAGAAAGGACCGCGAATGTCTGCAACGCCTCCAGTGACACGGCTTGCGGAGCGCAAGCGGCTGCTCGTCTTGCAAGCCGACATGCACCGAACGCTGCTCTGCGCCGTGTGCGTCGATGCACGCGCGCGATTGAGCTGGTTGAACGAAGTTCGGCGCAAGGCCCGGTCCGCCTGGCCGTGGCTGGCCTCGGGTGCGACCGCAATGGGATTGCTCGCGGCAGGGCAGTGGCGCAAGCCGGCGAAATGGATATCGGTGGCGCTGGCAGCCTGGCGAGCTTGGCGCAAGTTGAAGTCGGACTGAAATAGATTCCGTTCGCAACGGCGAACGAAGCACGAAACAACAACATCACGAAGAGAAAGGCCGTTGTTATGGCTCGAAAAACAAACAACGATAAGGGCAGCACAACACAGGTGTTCTCCATCACCGCCCCGGCCGCGCAGAGCGTGCAGTTGGTCGGCGATTTCACCCACTGGCAGGAACGCCCCATCAATCTGCGCAAGGAAGGCAGCGGCGTCTGGCGCGCGACAGTTGAACTGAAACCGGGCGAGCATCGCTACCGCTTCCTGGTGGACGGCCAGTGGCGCGACGACCCTGAATGCACGCTGCGCGTCGAGAACCCATACGGCAGCCATGATTCGGTGCGCCAGGTCAGTGCCTGACCTGGCCGCTGGCGATTGGGGCGAACGAGGATGCCAGTGAGAAACTGCGTCAGCTTCAAGATGTGGCTCGCGGCCCTGCTGCTGTCGGCTATAAGCGCTGGGGCCGCGGAGACGGCAGGCTATATCAAAATCAACGGCGCCATCGGCCCGGCCACCGCCGGATACATTGAGCGCGCGGTGGTCGAGGCGGCGGCGCAGCGGCATGTTTGTCTTGTCATCCAGCTCGACACGCCCGGCGGGTTGCTCGATTCGACCAAGGACATCGTGCAATGCCTTTACGCCTCGAAGGTGCCGACGGTGGTGTATGTCGCACCCGCCGGGGGCACCGCGGCCAGCGCCGGCTGCTTCATCACTCTGGCCGCCGATGTGGCTGCGATGGCTCCGGGCACGAGCATCGGCGCCGCTCATCCGGTAACGCTCGGGGGCGGGGGCAGCGCGGGCGAATCCAAACCGGACGAGGTGATGAAGCAGAAGCTGGAGAACTTCGCCACGACCTTCATCGAATCCATAGCCGCCAAGCGCAAGCGCAACGTCGAATGGGCGAGGTCTTCCGTGCGCGAGAGCGCCGCCATCACAGCGGAAAAGGCGCTCGAACTGAAAGTCGTCGAGATCCTCGCGGAAGACCTGCCGTCCCTGCTCAAGCAACTCGACGGTCGCGAGATCAATGGCGTGACGCTGCGCACGGCCGGCGCCAACCTTCAGGAAATCTCGATGCTCACCCGCGAGCGCATCTTCCAGAAGCTCTGGCGGCCGGAGGTGATGTTCATCCTGATGCTCATTGCCATCTACGGGATCGTGGGTGAGCTGAGCAATCCCGGCGCGATTTTTCCCGGCGTCATCGGGGCCATCGCGCTGATCCTCGCGCTCTACATGGCGGCGGTGCTGCCGGTGAACTTTGCCGGCATCGCGCTCATCGTCCTGGCCGTCGCGCTGTTCGTTGCGGACATCTTCACGCCGACGCACGGGATCCTCACGGCCGGCGGAGTCGTTTCCTTCTTCCTGGGATCGCTGATGCTCTTCGGGAGGGTCGATCCATTTTTCCGGCTGTCGCTGGCGCTGATCATTCCGGCCACGCTGATCACGGCGGCGTTCTTCATCTTCGTGTTCGGGGCGGGATTGCGGGCGCAGTGGCTCCCGGCCAGGTCAGGCAGGGAAGCGATGGTCGGGCTGACCGCGAAGGCGTTGACGCCAATCGACGCGCGCGGCGGCAAGGTGTTTGTCGAAGGTGAATACTGGAACGCGGTGAGCGAGACGCCCATCGAAGAAGGCAGGCCGGTCGAGGTCGCCGCCATCGAAGGGCTGACGCTCCGCGTGAAACCCAAGGGATGAGAGGATCGTTATGAACACACTCGAACAATGGCTTCCCCTGCTCTCGTGGCTGATGCCGCTGATAGTTCTCGGCGCGCTGGTGCTACCGATGATGGTTCGCGTCCTGCGCGAGTACGAGCGCGGCGTCGTCTTCCGGCTGGGCAAGCTGCTGCGCGCCAAGGGGCCTGGCTTGGTGCTGCTCATACCCATCGTGGACCGCATCGTCAAAGTGGACCTACGGGTCGTCACCATCGACGTGCCCAAGCAGGAGATGATGACGCGCGACAACGTGCCCGTGACCGTGGACGCGGTGGTCTATTTCCGCGTGATGGACCCGGAGGCGGCCATCGTTAAGGTGGAGAACTACTACAAGGCGACTTCACTCATTGCGCAAACGACGCTGCGCAGCGTCATCGGCCAGGCCGAACTGGATGAACTGTTGTCACAGCGCGAAAAGGTCAACCACCAGTTGCAGGAGATCATCGACCGCCAGACCGATCCCTGGGGCATCAAGGTCACCGCGGTCGAAGTCAAGGATGTGGTGCTGCCGGAACCCATGAAGCGGGCGATGGCCGGACAAGCTGAAGCCGAACGGGAACGCCGCGCCAAGATCATCAATGCCGAGGCCGAGTTTCAGGCGGCGGAAAAACTCGTGCAGGCCGCCGGAATGATCAGCGCCCAACCGATTGCCTTGCAACTGCGTTTTCTGCAAACCATGAGCGAGATCGCCGGCGAGAACAACACCACCACGTTCTTGCCACTGCCCATGGACCTGTTCACACCTTTTCTGAAACGGGCTGCGGAGGAAGCAGGAGGCAAAGTTTAATTCAAGAAATGAAGGAAGCGGGCTATGACAACCGAACCCACACCAACATCGCCGCCCACTCCGGCGGATGTCGCTGAGTGGAAAAAGATCGTGATCGAATTTCAAAAGCCCTCGACCGGCCGGGCGCTCTGGCAAATCATCAACACGCTCGGCCCGTATGCGCTGCTTTGGTATTTGATGTACCGCAGCCTGGCGCTGTCGTGGTGGCTCACCGTCCCACTGGCGGTGCTGGCGGGAGCTTTTCTGGTGCGGGTCTTCATCATCTTCCATGACTGCGGGCACGGCTCATTCTTCAAATCCCGCCGGGCCAACGACCTGGTGGGCTTCTTCACCGGAATTCTGACCTTCACGCCCTTCTATCATTGGCGCTGGGAGCATGTCATCCACCACGCCAGCTCGGGCAACCTCGACAAGCGGGGCACGGGCGACGTGTGGACGATGACGGTGCAGGAATACCTGGAGTCGACGCGGTGGAAACGTTTCGCCTACCGGCTGGCGCGAAACCCTGTCGTGCTGTTCGTCCTCGCGCCGCTGTTCCTGTTCGTAATACGGCAACGCTTTCCATCCTCAAAGGCGAACCCGCGCGAACGCTGGTCGGTGCATTGGATGAACCTTGCAATTCTCGGGGTCGCCGCCCCGATGAGCTGGGCCTTTGGCCTCGTGCCGTATTTGCTCATCCAGTTGACCGTTATGGCAATAGCCGGGGGCGTGGGAGTGTGGCTGTTCTACGTGCAGCATCAGTTCGAGGAGGCTTACTGGGAACGCACGGAGCAATGGGACTACGCGGCAGCGGCGCTGCAAGGCAGTTCATTCTACAAGCTGCCGAAGATTTTCCAGTGGTTCTCGGGCAACATCGGCTTCCACCATATTCATCATCTCAGTGCGCGGATTCCCAACTACAATCTCGAAAGGTGCCATCGCTCGCATCCGATGTTCCGCAACGTGAAACCCATCACCATACGTTCCAGCCTGAAATCATTCCCGCTCCGGCTGTGGGATGAGAAGTTGAAAAAACTCGTGGGCTTTCGCCACCTCCGGGACCTCCGTCGCAACACGAACCATTCCCATACTTCCTCGAAGCTGTCCTCGGGCGACTGTGGAAGAAAATGTGAACCGCCAGGTCAACTAGAACAAACCGATCAAAGCGAGAATTTCCAAACGCGCAATGGCCTTGACCCTATCGAACAGTTAGCGGATGCACTCTCCACCATGAACGAGTTCCAATTCAACTGCCCCAAATGCGGCCAAAACATATTGGCTGCTGGCAACTGGGGCGGCCGCCGCATGACCTGCCCCTCCTGCGAGACCCGAATCATCATTCCCGCGCCGACCGCCGCTCCGAAGAAGGGCCGCGGCCGGCCAGTCGGAACGGAAGCGCCTCCGCAGGCCCGAATCCGAGTGCAACTGCCGCCCAAGACCGCCGGGAGCGCCTCAGCCTCCGCTCCCAGCAAGGCGCAAATAAGAGAAGTCAGAAGGCGACGACAATAATTATTCCGCCGCGAGTGGTAGAAAAGGAGTCGCCGACACGGCAGGCGGCACCGCCTCCAAAACACAGTCGAAACGATGAAAACTAAATCAAAAATTTCTGCGTTCAAACGCCCGTCCACATCGCCGAACAGGGGCGGGTCCGGCGCTTTGAGACGCATCCTGGTCACGACAGATCTCTCCGACGAATCAAAGAAAGCTCTGCCGTATGCCGCGGCGTTCGCCGGGCAATTGGGCGCGGGAATCGACTTGCTCAACGTGCTGGAGCCGCCGCCGCGCTTCGTGGGCACGGAGATCCTGACGCTGCTGCAAACCGGCGACGCGACCGTCGGCCACGCGCTTGGGCAACTCGATTCCCTCGCGAAGCATGCCTTCGGCGCGGGAACGAAAGTCAGAAACCATGCGCGGCCCGGCCAGCCCTTCCGCGTCATCACAAAAGCGGCGCGCGACTTTGACGCCGACCTCATTATCATGGCGACCCACGGTCACAGCGGACTGAAGCGCGCCTTGCTGGGCAGCACCACGGAGCGAGTGGTCCGACACGCTTCGTGTCCGGTGCTCGCGGTGCGAACCGTTGAAACAACAAGTTCCAAACCAACACGCAAAACCAAGCCTATCCGTCGCATCGTGCTTGCCACCGACTTTTCAGCAAATTCGCTGAATGCGTTTCCTCTCGCACGTTTGCTCGCCAATAGATTCAAGGCCGCGCTGATCCTGCTGCATGTCGTCGAACCGTTCCACGCGGACATGCTGATGGACACCGGTGAACTTCAACGCGAACGGCGACGGCAGGCGCTGGAGCAGCTCCGCAAACTGGCGGCACGCGAATTCACCGGC
>Ga0315912_10005703_pt1 | contig 11375 bp, 9 predicted proteins | sample VfabasoilMG_FD_204469 | JGI IMG/M metagenome (GOLD analysis project Ga0315912, IMG submission 204469) | Garden soil microbial communities collected in Santa Monica, California, United States - V. faba soil | ecosystem: Environmental > Terrestrial > Soil > Garden | place: USA: California...
GTTCATCGCCGACCGCAACCTATGGTGAATCTTTTACGGGTGTGACCGAGGTGCGCGCAGGTGTGTATATGTTTTTTGATTTGTTCATGGCCGGGCTGTCAGTGTGCGGCGTGGACGATATTGCGCTGTCGGTGTTGTGCTCGATCATCGGTCATCAGTCGGAGAAAGGCTGGATCATCACCGATGCAGGCTGGATGGCGCTGTCGCGCGACCGCGGCACCGCCGGCCAGAAAATTGACCAGGGTTATGGTGTGGTGTGTGACACCGGTGGTGCGCCAATCGATGATCTGATTGTCGTCGCTGCCAATCAGGAACACGGTATTGTCGCGCGCAGAAATGGCGGCGCGCTTGATGTGACACGATACCCTGTCGGCAGGTTATTTCGGATATTGCCGAATCATGCCTGCGCCACGGCCGCGCAGCATGCGGGATACCATGTGATTGGAAGTCGTACAAATATTGAAGCGGTTTGGCCGCGATTCAGCGGCTGGTAAGCAGCATGGTGTGCTGAAAAATCAAGAGGGTCGAAAAAGTCCGAGTACATGCGAGTGAGGGCGAACTGTCTATCATCCACACAGGAGACGAAACATGAAATCGCTATATGAATTGTTGACAGCGAGTACGATCGCGGTGGCGTCCATCGTAGCCGGTGTTACAAGTGCGGTTGCCCAAACCGCTCCGCCGCCACCGCCGGTGGGTCCGGCGTACACGGTGATTTACATCGAGGCCGCGCCCGGCGCCGGCACCCAAGTGACGAAGTTGCTGCGCGCTGTGCACGCAGCGGCACGCAAGGCGGACGGCAATTTGCGCCATGAAATTCTGCAGCGCCGCGAGCGCCCGAACCATTTCGCGATCCTCGAAATCTGGAAGGATGCAGCGGCGTATCAGGCTAATCTTTCGGCGGAACACACACGCAAGTTTCGCGACGGTCTGAAGCCGTTACTCGTCGCGGCGTACGACGAACGCCCGCATACGGGCATGGATATCGGTGAAATTTCTGCGGGTGCCGGCGCAAAGGGCGGTGCCGTTTACGTGGTAACACACGTCGATTTCATCCCGCCGCGCAAGGACGACGGCATTGCTGGACTGAAGGAACTGGCAACGCCCAGCCGCAAGGATGGTGGCAATTTGCGCTACGAAGTCCAGCAGCAGAACAGCCGCCCGAATCATCTGACGCTGGTCGAAATCTGGAAAGATCACAATTCGCTCGAAGCGCACGAGAAGACAGCACACGTGGTGAAATTCCGAGATGCCTTGCTGCCGATGAGCGGCAGCCTGTTCGATCAGCGGCTGTACCGGGCGATCGAATAAAACTAGTGCGAGATCAGTTGGGTGCGAATGCCGCCGCAGCTTCCGCGCCGCCGTACATGCGTTTAGCATCGTGCCCGACGTTTGGAACTTCGATGAGGCGCCAATTGAAGGCCCAGCCTTTCTCCTGTGCCAGCGTTCGTGCCGCGCGAAACGCGTTCATCCCCCGTTCATAGCGCATCGATCCTTGCCGCATCGCCTGCGGCAAAACATCCAGATCGGGCGTGACATTTGTGTCTGCCGTGCCCAGCAGCAGCGTCATCGGCTGCGCCAGGTAGCGCTGCAGTGCCGCATCGTCGCTCATGTCGGAGGGCAGATCGCCAAATCCATAGGGAAAACGTGAGTTGCGCGATGGCCACACGTACGACGACGGGTTCGCCATGACGATGCGCCGTGCTTGGTGCGGTGCGAACGCGGCGATGCGATTGGCGATTTGCGCACCGGCGGAATGTCCCAGCAGGTAGTAATCCAGTTCTCCCCGTCCTTCGCGACCGCGTACATGGTCGATCAGTTTGAAGATGATGGCGCTGGTCCAGTTTTGGCGCGGTTCTATGGGAATACTTCCTGTGGTTACTTTGCGAGGTACGCGTGTGATGCCCAATGCCTGGTAGCGCAGGTATGGAAATCGTTTGGTATCGAATAACGGTGCCACAACCAGCATGCCGTGCCGGTCGGCAATAGGCTTGGCGGCATCGAGATAACCGGTGGCGTTTCGGCTCAGGCCATGAAAACTGACGAGCAGCGGTCCGCCATCATAGCGCGCGGGCTTGTAGTATTGAACCTCGATTGCTTCGCCGTCGATATCGACCGATTCGACGCTCACTCCTACCGGTGCCGCCGCGGTTGCAAAGCGTGAAATCAGGGCAAGTGCAAGGCATGCAACCCGAAACGGGAGTGTGCAATTCAAGTAAGCGCTGTCCTGATAATCAATACGGTACCGTGCCGGTAAGCGTGGTGCGCTCCATGTGGCGGCGCAACGGCAGTTTGTAGTCGGGCACGGCCTGGTGTTGCACTAGGCAGTTGTCCCATAGCAGAAAATCGCCAACCTGCCATTTATGCCGGTAGATGAATTCGGGCTGCGTTGAGTGCGCGATCAATTCAGCGAGCAGTGCATCGCCGTCCGGATTCTCCATTCCGGCTATGTGCGCGGTGTAGCCTTCATTCACGAACAGACATTTCTTGCCGGTGTACGGATGCGTGCGCACAATCGGGTGTTCGACATCCGGCGTGCGCGCTTCCTGCTCCGCCGTGAGTGGTTTGCGCGGGCCGCTGTTGCGCTCTCGGTAATAGCCCTTTTTATACGACTGCACGGCTTTGAGGCCGGCTATTTTCTGTTTGGTCGATTCGGGTAGCGCGTTGTATGCGGCAACGGCGCTGGCGAATTTAGTGTCACCCAGCGGCTCGCCATCAGCGTCGTGCGGCACTTCGAGCGCATAAAACAGCGAGCCGCGGCTGGGCTGTTTCAGGTAGCACAGATCCGAGTGCCAGAAAAGTCCCGCGTCCTGGGAGCCTATCGGCTTGCCGTCGACGACGATGTTGGAGACCACGAACAGTTCGTGAAAGCCTGGCCGGCAGCAATCTTTGCGTACATGCAGTTCAAGTTCGCCGAAGCGGCGGCTGAATTGAACATGCTGTTCGGGTGTTAACTTCTGGCCGCGCAAGAACACGACTTCGTGCTCGTGCCAGGCATCGACAATTTGATTGAACGTGGTGTCGTCGATGTCTTGCGACAAATCAACGCCTAGGATTTCCGCGCCGAGCGCGGCGCCGGTGCGGCGTATGGATAGCATGAGAATTATTTCCTGTGTGATTCTAACGCCACGAATGTAGCGCAGTTCACTGGCTGGGAGAAGCTCGGTGGCGCAACAAGCCTGCTACAATGCGATCTTCATGTTGTTACCTAAGTATTTGTTTATAAACAAGTTTTATAATGACAGAAGTTGATCTCAATAAACTGCGCATCGAGCGTAGCCCATCCACCGCGGGCATATCGCGGCGCAGACGTATATGGCCATGGCTGGTTGCGCTCGCTGCAGTGGGTGGTGGCGGCTACTATGCATTTGGCCATCGTCCCGCGATTACGGTTGAAATCGTCACGGTGACGCAGGTGTATCCGTCACAGGCGCGCACGCAGTTGAACGCCACCGGTTACGTCGTTGCACAGCGCAAGGCGGCAGTGGCATCGAAGGCCACGGGCCGGCTCGAATGGCTCAACGTGCGCGAAGGCAGCGAAGTCAAAGCGAATGAAGTGATTGCGCGTCTGGAAAACAAGGATGTGGCAGCGTCGCTGCAGCAGGCGCGCGCGGGTGTCGGCGTGGCGCGTGCGAATCTCGACCAGGGTCTCGCGGAAATGCGCGATGCCGAGCGAGCACTCGTACGTTCGCGTGATCTGCTGGCGAAAAATTTCGTATCCGCGTCGGTGCACGATGTGGTGGTGGCGCGCCATGAAAAGGCAGTTGCGTCTATCAGCGGGCTGAAGGCCTCCATTGCCGTAGCGGAAGCGAATGTGCGCTCGGCCGAGGTTGCGGTAGAGCAGACACTGATACGCGCGCCGTTCGATGGCGTGGTGCTCACCAAAAACGCCAATGTCGGCGATGTGATAACGCCGTTCTCATCGGCGCTCGGATCGCAGGCGGCAGTGGTGACGATGGCCGATATGTCCACGCTCGAAGTCGAAGCCGACGTGTCCGAATCCAATCTCGCGAAAATCCGTCCCGATCAGCCGTGCGAAATTCAACTGGATGCGCTGCCCGAAAAGCGATTGCGTGGCGTCGTGCATCGCATGGCGCCGACGGTGGATCGCTCAAAAGCGACCGTGCTCGCGAAGATACGCTTCGTGGATCATGATCCGCGCGTGCTGCCCGACATGAGTGCGAAAGTCGCGTTTCTCACACAGGAAACCGCGGAAGGCCAGCGTGCGCCGCGCACCGTACTCGCGCCAACGGCAATTATCGAACGCAATGGCAAAAAGATCGTGTTCATCGTGCGCGACGGCAAAGCCGTGGAAACACCCGTTGTCACCGGAGAGCGCATCGGGGAAATGCTCACTGTGACACAGGGCGTCAAGCCCGGCGACAAAATCGTCAGCAAGCCTCCGGAAAAATTGCACGGCGGTGCGGCGGTTACGGTGGCGGCGAAGTGACGTTGTTTAAAGTCAACTGCGGGCCGCAAAGCCGCAAAGAAGTGCGGCAAAATTGTTTTGAGAGATTTCCTTTGCGTTTACTTTGTGTCTTTGCGCCTTTGCGTCGGGTGTTATGTCGGCACCCGTTGTAGAAATCCGCAATCTGGTGAAGTCCTACCGGCGTGGCGGCCACATCGTGCCAGTGCTGAATGATCTCACATTCGATATTCAAGCCGGCGATTTCGTCGCGCTGATGGGGCCTTCCGGGTCAGGCAAGAGCACGCTGCTTAATCTGATCGCCGGCATCGACAAACCTGACAGCGGCACGCTGCGTGTGCAGGGTGAAGATATCGCCCAACTGTCCGAATCGGCACTGGCCAGCTGGCGTGCGCGTAATGTGGGATTCATTTTTCAGTTTTACAATTTGATGCCGGTGTTGACGGCGTTTGAAAATGTCGAACTGCCGCTGTTGCTCACACGCTTGTCCGCGCGCGAACGGCGCGAACACGCGGAGGCGGCACTGGCGATGGTGGGGCTTGCCGATCGTGTCGATCATTATCCTTCCGAACTGTCCGGCGGCCAGCAACAGCGCGTCGCTATTGCGCGAGCCATTGTGGCTGATCCGGCTATACTCGTCGCCGACGAACCCACCGGCGATCTTGATCGCGCATCCGCCGAAGACATACTGACGTTGATCGAGCGGCTTAATCAGGAACTCGCGAAAACCATTGTGATGGTGACGCACGATCCGTATGCCGCGAAGCGCGCGCGCACGATTCGTCATCTGGAGAAAGGCGTGCTCGCTATCGACGTCGCTAACGCCAGTGCATAACTCGGGCGGCGTGCTTCACAGGCATTTTGGGGACGCGTATAGTGTGAATAAAATATTGTTTTAAATCATATAGTTAAATATTTATTTAATGGGTACGGATCCGGCGCAGGTTGACCGCCGCATAGTATTCGCGGAGCAGGTCAGGCTCATCTATCAACTCGGCGCTACGGGCGGGTTCGCGTCGATGATGGTGGGCTGGCTCTACACTTTTTTGGTGTGGCCTACCGCGCCGCGGATTGAGTTGCTGGCGTGGGTGATGGCGATAACCATTGCCGGGGCGATCCGCGTGCCGCTTGCCCGCGTCGGCAATCGCGAATTCAGCGGCAACGCCACGCGCAATTGGGCGGCAGGATTGATCGCGCTGGCGAGCATTACCGGCTTGCTGTGGGGCTTTGCGGCGACGGTGCTCTTTCCGTACAACCGTCCGGAAATTCATGTCATTGCCGCTTTCATACTGGTCGGACTTCCCGCCGGGGCTATTGCCACATTCGCCCCGTGGGCGCTGTCGTACGCGTGCTATCTTGTGGGTACGGTTTTTCCGTTCGGTGTTTACGCCATCATGCGTGGTGGTGATGCCGCGGGCTGGCTGGCGTTGTCGTCGATCATATTCATCGTGTTTCTGCTTCACGTTGCGCGCTGGTCCGAGAAAACCATCCGCGACAATATCGCGCAGCGCATCAGGATCGAAGGCATGGCGCAGGTGCTGACGCAGGCGCGCGATGCCGCCGAATCGGCGAGCCGCGCGAAATCGAGCTTTCTCGCCAACATGAGTCACGAAGTGCGTACGCCGTTGAATGCTGTGATCGGTATGAACGAACTGCTGCTCGACACGCGGCTTGAGCCCAGGCAACGTGGCTATGCGCACGCGGTGCGCGAAGGCGCAATGTCGTTGCTTGATATTCTTAATTCGATGATCGACATGAGCCGTATCGAAGCGGGTCAACTCGATTTGAACGAGGAACGCTTCGCACTGCGTCCGCTGGCCGGCCACATAGAGCGCATGTACCGCCCCGTTGCCCAGCGCAAGGGACTCGACTTCAAGGTTTCGGTTTCACCCAGCGTGCCCTATGCGCTGCACGGTGATCCGGTGCGCTGGCGTCAAGTGCTGGGAATCTATGTCGATAACGCGCTGAAATTCACCGAGCGCGGCAGCGTCATCGTCGCCATTGAAACGCAGGAAAGTAATACTGATTCCTGCTTGCTGCGCGGCGTGGTGATGGACACCGGTATCGGCATTCGGAACGAGGACCGTCCGCTGCTGTTTCAATCGTTCACACAGGTAGACGCATCGCTCACGCGGCGCCACGGCGGCACGGGCGTGGGCTTGCGTATCGCTGCCGAGCTTTCAAGATTAATGGGCGGCGAAGCGGGAGTGGAAAGCGAGCCGGGCAGGGGTTCGAGTTTCTGGTTCACAGCGCGCATGAAACTCGCCGCACCCGATGCGACGATGCAGCCGATCAGCGTGCAGGGCGCAGGGGGCGCGGCCAGTGCCATCCCGCGCAGTTTCCCCGGTGCGAAAGTATTGCTGGTCGAAGACAACGCCATCAATCAGGTTGTCGCCCGCACCATGTTGCAGGCACTGGGCTGCAAGGTTGAGAGCGCGGGCAACGGATTGGAGGCGCTCAAGTGCATCGAACATGCCCGCTTCGATCTGGTGTTCATGGACTGCCAGATGCCGGAGATGGATGGTTATGCCGCGACCGGAGAAATCCGCCGCCACGAACGCGGCGGCGGCTCGCGCATGCCGATCATCGCGCTCACCGCCAACGCGCTCGAGGGCGACCGCGAGCGTTGCCTTGCCGCAGGCATGGACGATTACCTCGCCAAGCCCTATGTGCGCGACCAGCTTATCGCCATGATGCAGCGCTGGCTGCCGCAGTTTTCGAATCGTGACGCGCGCGCCGCGCCGCAATGACATGTACCTGCTGAAACTCATTTTTCGTAATGCGTTTCGTCACAAATTGCGCACCTCGCTCACGATGCTGGGTTTGCTGGTCGCGGTGCTGGCGTTTGGCCTGCTGCAGACCGTGGTGGACGCGTGGTACGCGGGCGCCAATGCGGCATCGACGACGCGGCTCATCACACGCAATTCGATCTCGCTGGTTTTTCCGCTGCCTACCACTTATCAGGAGCGCATACGCCAGTTGCCCGGCGTGCGCGCGGTGTCATATGCCAACTGGTTCGGCGGCGTGTATATTGCGGAGAAGAATTTCTTCCCGCAGTTCGCGGTGGAGGCGCGTGGTTACTTCGAGCTTTATCCTGAATTTGTCTTTGTACCGGATGATTTCCGCGAGTTTTTGCGCGACCGCAAAGGCGCGGTGGTGGGGCGCAAGCTCGCCGATACGCATGGCTTCAAGGTAGGCGACGTGATACCCATACGCGGCACGATATTTCCGGGCAACTGGGAGTTCGTGGTGCGTGCGATTTATGATGGCGCCGAAACCGGCACCGATACGTCGCAACTGTTTTTTCATTGGGATTATCTCAACGAGACGATGAAAAAAACCGCGTCGCGGCGCGCGAACCAGGTCGGCATTTATCTGATCGGGCTCACTAGCGCCGACCGCGCGGCCGAAGTGGCGCAGGCGGTAGACGCAACCTTTCGCAATTCACTTGCCGAGACATTGACCGAAACCGAAAAGGCGTTCCAGCTCGGGTTCGTCGCCATGACCGAAGCCATCGTGGTGGCGATACGCATCGTTTCTTTTCTGGTGATTTTTATCATCATGGCGGTGATGGCCAATACCATGGCGATGACCGCGCGCGAACGCGTTGCCGAATACGCAACGCTGAAAGCCGTCGGATTCGGTCCGGCGTTTCTCGCGGCGCTGATCGTCGGCGAATCCCTCGCGATAGCAGCTATCGGCGGTGGGCTCGGCATCCTCTGCACATTTCCGGTGGCTTACGAATTCGGCAAGGCGATGGGCACGCTGTTCAAGGTGTTTGAAGTGAGTCAAGAAACCGTGCTGCTGCAAATTGCCGCCGTAACCGTTGTTGGCGTCGTTGCCGCGGCGGTACCCAGCGTGCGTGCCGCGCGCGTGAAAATCGCGGAAGGGTTGCGGCATGTTGGGTAAGGATAACCGGAATTCAAGAGGACCGGCGCTGTCGGTAACCGCAGGTTGTAGCTATTCTTAGTTCACGAAAATGTCCCTTCCGCTCTCCTACACTTTCCGCAATCTGTGGGCGCGCAAAGTCACCACAGTACTCACCGCGGGTGGGATGGCGCTGGTGGTGTTTGTCTTTGCCACGGTGCTGATGCTCGAAGAGGGCTTGCGAAAAACACTGGTGGAAACGGGCAGTTACGATAATGCGGTGGTGATCCGCCGTTCGGCGCAGACCGAGGTGCAAAGCGGGGTTGACCGCTCGCAGGCAGGCATCGTAGAGACGCAGCCCGAGATCGCGATCGGCGGCGACGGCGGGCGGCTTGCATCGAAAGAAATCGTGGTGCTGGTGAATCTGTCCAAGCGCGCGACGAATGCGCCGTCGAACGTGATGGTACGCGGCGTACCGGCGGCGGGGCTTGCGCTGCGTCCCCAGGTGCGTATCGTCGAGGGGCGCATGTTTCGTCCGGGTTCCACCGAAATCATCACCGGCCGCGGTGTCGCAGAGCGCTTTAACGGCGCGGCGCCCGGCGAAACCATGCGCTTTGGCGGACGCGAATGGACGGTGGCAGGCGTGTTCGACGCTGGCAAGAGCGGATTCGACTCCGAAGTGTGGGGCGATGCCGATCAGTTGATGCAGTCGTTCCGGCGTCCGGTATATTCGTCGGTCATCTTCAAACTCGCCGATCCGGCCGCGTTCGATGCGGTCAAGGCACGGCTGGAGAGCGACCCGCGCCTGACCGTGGAAGCCCTGCGCGAGGTTGATTTCTATGCCGAACAATCGCGCATGCTTGCAAGCTTCATACGTACCCTGGGACTCACGTTATCGATTATCTTTTCGGTGGGCGCGGTGATCGGCGCGATGATCACCATGTACGCGTCCGTCGCAAGCCGTACCGCAGAAATCGGCACCCTGCGCGCGCTCGGTTTTCGCAAGCGCAGCATACTTACCGCGTTTCTGATCGAAGCGATGTTGTTAGGCGTTACCGGCGGCATGATCGGGCTATTCATGGCCTCGTTCATGCAGTTCTTCACGATATCCACCATGAACTGGCAAAGTTTTTCGGAACTCGCGTTCAGCTTTACGTTGAACGCCTCCATCGTCGTCAAGGCAACCGTATTCGCGCTTTTAATGGGGGCAATCGGCGGTTTCCTACCTGCGGTGCGTGCCGCACGACTGAAGATCGTGGACGCGTTGAGGGCAGCGTAGCCGCGAAGTGACGACAGCAGGTCGAGAATCCGGAGTTCGAGGCAAAACTACCCCGAACTCAGGTTCTGCGTGGTGGTGCTTCTATCGTTCCTAAATGGAATCCAAAATGCCCGCTGCGCAAATCATGATAAAAGTGATTGAGCGTGTTGCGCACGGTCGCGAACGCGATTTGATTCCATGGAATGTCTGCTTCCGTGTAGAGCACGGTTTCCAGCGTTTCCGCGCCAGGACGAAAATCAAGGTCAATGAGGCGCGCGCGAAACAGGATATAGACCTGGTTCACATGCGGAATGTTGTAGATAGCGAACAGTTTGTCGATTTCAACACGGGCGTTGGCTTCTTCCAGCGTCTCGCGCATTGCGCCGGCTTCCATGGTTTCGCCATTTTCCATGAAACCAGCCGGAACCGTCCACAGGCCGTGGCGCGGCTCGATCGCGCGCTTGCACAGCAGCACCTTGTCCTCCCAGTACGGCACGCAGCCGACGATCATGCGCGGGTTCTGGTAGTGAATCGTGTCGCACGCATCGCAAACGTAGCGCGGCAGCGAATCGCCGGGAGGGATTTTGCGCGAGACGGCTGCCCCGCAGTTACTGCAGAATTTCATGTGATCGAGGGTGTGAAGGTATAACTATACGGCAAGTCGTAACGCACTCAAACCTGTCGCCATGTTGCAAATTGATTCCGTTGCGCTAAATGGATTGCTGGCTAGGTAAGCGCATTACCCGCATCGGCGCGAAACGGGCTGTGTTCATGCAACTCGTCGATGTAGCTCGCAACGCCTCGTGCTTCGCGGGCGAGAAACTGTTCGATTGCCGCGGCGAATTGCGGGTGCGCCAGCCAGTGCGCGGAACAGGTTTCGACCGGCATCAGCCCGCGCGCCATTTTGTGCGCGCCCTGTGCGCCGCCCTCGAATATCTGTATACCGCGCGAAATACAGTATTCGATGACTTGGTAATAGCAGGCTTCGAAATGCAGCGCAGGGTGGTGCTCGATCGCGCCCCAATAGCGCCCGAAAAGCTGGCGGCCGTTGTGCATATTGAACGACGCGCCTATGCGCTTGCCACCGCGCTCGGCGACGATCAACAGCAGATTTTCAGGCATCGTGCGACTGATGCTTCTGAAGAAATCGAGGTTGAGATAAGGCCGCGAGTGGTGTTCGCGGTAAGTCTGGTTGTAGCAGCGCACAAAAAATGCCCAATCGTCGTTACTGATATTGGCGCCGTCGATCCAGCTAAAGCTGATGCCGGCATCGCGTACCTTGCGCCGTTCCTGCTTTATTTTCTTGCGCTTGGTGTGATTCATGTGTGCAAGGTATTGGTCGAAAGTCAAATCGCCCGCGTTGGTCCAGTGAAACTGCACGCCGTGGCGCAGCATCATGCCGCGCGCAGCAAGGCGGTCGGCTTGCTCCCGCGGTGGAAACAGGCAATGAAACGAGGACACGTCGCTGTCGCGCGCAGCGGCGAGCGCGGCGTTGGCGAGTTCGTCGAACACGCTGTCGGATTCAGCGAGTATGCGTTGTCCGCAAACCGGTGTGAACGGCACCGCCGCCAGCAGCTTAGGGTAGTACTCAAGACCGTTGCGCTCGTAGGCGTCGGCCCACGCCCAGTCGAAAACGAATTCGCCGCGCGAATGCATTTTGAGGTAAAGCGGCATCGCGCCGGTGAGGCGCTTGCCATCGAACGCCGCGAGATATCTTGGCGCCCAGCCGGTGTCTTCGCACGCGCAGCCGGTTTCGTGCAGCGCGTGCAGAAACTCGTGGCGCAGAAACGGATTGTCTCCGGCCAGGCGGTTCCAATCGTCCAC
>Ga0315912_10005704_pt1 | contig 11367 bp, 8 predicted proteins | sample VfabasoilMG_FD_204469 | JGI IMG/M metagenome (GOLD analysis project Ga0315912, IMG submission 204469) | Garden soil microbial communities collected in Santa Monica, California, United States - V. faba soil | ecosystem: Environmental > Terrestrial > Soil > Garden | place: USA: California...
CGACATCCGCCGCGCATCGCTTGGGGTGTGATGGGTGGACCATGCGTGCCCTACACCAAAGACACAGGCGCCCAGCGCAAGTCCGAGCGCCGTCCACGAGCTATCGCCGAGCGCGAGTCTGGACGCTAGGACGGCTACGGCAGGCGCTGTGACAGTCAGGACCCACATCCAGGTCTTGGAGGAGATGGCCGCTTCACAAACTTTGTTGGCGGCTTCTAGATCCAAGGAGGCCTCGGCCAAATTGGCCAAGGGAGTGATGAGAGCGCCCAACCGCTTTTGGAACCGCGCACAGTTGGTCTCGAGCAGATAGTTGGCGAGCGCGGCGCTGGCCGCGCCGCAGGCGATGCTGAGGCCAAGCTCGAGCGGGGAGCCGCCCTGGGGGAATTCAAGTCGTGTTTGCAGGCTTGCCACGGCGATCAACAACCCAAGCCCAGGCACCAGTCCGAGCAGCTGCCCGCCCCGCTGCTCGAGCACGGGTGGGGGGAGGTCGACGAACGCCAACGTGGCGATGCTGCGGCGTGTAGCCTCCACCGAGTTGGCCAGCAGCCAAACCGTGGCCAAGGGCAGGGCAGCGGCCGCTCCAGCACCTAAAGCTGTGCTGAGCTCAGCGGCGGACAGCTGGCTCACGGTTAGTCGGGCGCAGCACAGGACCAGTATGGTGAGCAGGGCCAAAAAACCAACCGCCCTGCCGAGCGGACGCGGGGCGCGCTCATCTACCGTGGGTTGCGTGCTCACGAACGCGGGCAAGAGCACCAAGAAACCCGACATGCACATTGGTGTGGTGCGCGCGAGGGCGGGTGGGAGTTGCGAAGAAAAGGACCAACAGCCGATCACGAGCAAGGCCCACGTGACGAGCCCCGCGCGGACCCAGCCGGAGCGAGGCGATTCGTCCTCTGACACGCGCACGGCCCACGCTCCTAGACCTGCCGCAAATAGCCCGAGCAACTGCAACAGCGGAGGGTACACAGCGCGATCGGGTTGGGTCACTGCTGCACTCGACGGGACTACCGCCGTAAAGGTCGGCAGGAAGGCCAAGTGGCTGAGGATGGCCAGGAGCGACCAAACGCACAACACCGAAAGCGGGTAATGAAACGACCTGCCTACCAGCGTCGCTAGGCTCGCTCCATGCGGATCGGCCGTTTGCGTGGCGACCCGGCTCGTGAGCGCAGAGGACGTGGCCGCGCGCGACAAGAGCGCGCACGTAAGACCCACGCTGACCAGGCCGAGCAGCACGAGCAAGCGCACCTTGGGCCCGTCGAGAGAACCTTGGGCGAAGACTTCTATCGACCAACCCAGCGCGACGGCTGTCCCTCCCGTCAGCGCCACCGCCGCCATGAACTCACGCGCGCAATGCCCAAGACCGGGGTCCCGACCATTCAATATCACCGAGCGCGCGATGGCGCGGTGCACGAGGCGCGCACCCAAAAACATAGTGATGGACGACAGCAGCGCCCCGAACACAGGCACAAGCAAGGTCCAGGGCAGTGGTATTCCGTTTTGCATCCCAGCCACAGACGCGACGACCCCAAGCACGAGTGCGCTTGCCAGGCCCCAGCGCACGGGGACGATGAGTTGGGCGAATGCGGCGCGCTCGACCGCGTGCGTGACGCGACGAACCTGGTCGGATGCAGGATGAAGGTGCGCGCTGACACTCGACATCACAAGGACGAGCGTGATGAGGCCAGCGTAGATCGCGAGGAGAATGGAGGGGACAGCCAAAAGAAATATTCACCGTTGGCGCGGCCCAGACACGCTCTGCTTCCGCCCGCATGGGGAACCAGGCGCCGCTGCTGCCGCAGGTTTCGCCATGAGAGCAACCAGCGGTCCACTGCTTGCTCAGCCGGGGGCGATACCCGGACGGCGCCTCTCGCCGTCAATAGCGACGCTAGCTGAGGTTGAGTGCATCATCAACTCCCCCATGAGCAACCCCAACTGCGGGGGCGGGTGGGCTCAATTTGCGTAAAATAAGCAACGGGGCCCCTGGGGACCCCGCCTACTCAGCCTTTGTCTTTGGTTTGCATGACCATGAGGTGGTACCTGCCAAACTCGTTCTGTCCCAAAGTGAACATCACCTCGATCAACAGCCGGTAAGGTGTGGTGCCATCCGCAATGATGATCGCCTCGGATGTGCTGGGGTCTTTGCCCTTCTTTTGCCGGAGGATCTTGTCCGTCTTGCGCGCCTTCGCGAGCGCGTTGCCGAGCGGGGTGATGTACAAGTCGTTCGGTCCGTTGCGCTTGTTGGAGGTGCCCACGCCGCTCTGCACCATCGACTCGCGGCTGGGCAGACGGAGCACTCGATTGTCTCCGACCAAGATCTGGGTCTTGGATACGGTGATCACGACACCTTCCTGGGACGGTTCCGTACGGAGCACCGAGGTGGGCAGACGCAAGTCATCACTTTGCGGAACTGCAGACGCCGATTCACCCAAGTTCTTGAGCAAGAACACCAGGATGATGGTCATGATGTCCAACATGGCCGTGATGTTGAGGAAGTTGATTTCCGGTTCGTGTGCTCTGCGTCTGATTTCTCGGCGGAGCGCAGCCTTGAACTGAGGCATGGACGCTTTGGTCGGCTCGCTCATTTGGAAACTCCGAAGGTGACGTTTTCAAAGAGCGGACCGCGCCCATCAGGGGTCTTGCGCAGTGCGTCAATCACGTTGATGACAATTTCATAAGCGATGCCTGGATTCGCGCTGATTTGAACCTGATTTTCTTCAGCATACGCGGGATTGGATGCCTTCAGCTTCGCCGCGCATTGGGTGAGCTCAGCGTAATCGTATTGATTGCCGCGCTTGCTGATCGAAAGGCCGCTTCCGACCCCCAGACAACCGGGCGCAACGTTGCCCCCCTGCGCCTTGAGTGAGAAACCTTCGTTGACGATCAGCACCGTGAGATTCAAGCTGTCCTGTGGCACCGCTGACCGCACGCCGGCGCTCTTACCGGCAGGTGGATTGGTCTCGATGGTTGACGTGAACGTTACAGCAACCGTGGCAAGCACGAAGATCAGGATGTTAACGATGATGTCCAAAAAGGGCACGATGTTGAGTTCACCGCCCTCTTCGTCCGGTGCCAATTCTTTGGGTTGACTGAGGCGCCGAATCTTACCGCGCTGGGCTACGCTGAGCTTCGCCATACTTTGTCCTTGCAGCTAGATGTGGAAAATCTACATGTCGGAGAAGTCAGGGAAGGAGATGCCTCCCCTTTTCGTCTCAGGACTGCGGACGCTGAATGGTCAGCAAGTTAAACGTGCGTTCCATCAACGCTTCCAAGTCGTGCTGAATGGCCTTGGCGCGGGTGTGCAAGATGATGTGCGTGATCATGCACGATACGGCGATGCCCAAGCCGAGCGCCGTGTTGTACATGGCTTCGGCGATACCGTTGGCAAGCAAGCTTTGCTTGTCAGCCTGGGACAGGTCTGGGCTCGCAATGGCGGCGAAGGTGGTGATCAGACCAAACACCGTGCCGAGCAACCCAATCAGGGTCGAGATGTTGGCGAGCGACCACAACGCCCCGATGCGCTTCTCAGCCTCGGGCTTCAGCTCCGACAGGCGCTCGCTCAGCGCGGCGTCAATCTGCTCCTCACCCTTGTTGGCGTTGGTGAGACCGGCTTTGACCAGGCTGAGGACCGGGTAGTCCCCCGCCTCGCATAGTTTGACCGCGCGGTCGATGTTACCCGCCACGACCAACTTCTTGATCTGAGCGAAGAATTCTTTTGAATTGACGCGATAGCGCGTCAGCTGGAAGTGGAAGCGTTCGATGACAATGGTCAGCACGATGGCGGAGCAGCACAAGTTCAACACCATGAACGTTGGATTGTGCTTGAACGCGGAAATGAGCTGGTTGAGCTGACTTGTTCCACCTGCATTCAGCAGAAGATGCATTCCCCTATCCCTTTCTAGAAATTTTTAAGCCCCAAATTTTTGAAGCCCCCGCGGCGGACTGCCTTGGGATATGGCTGGTCGATCTGGGTGATTCGGCCACCACTGTGGCGGACCACCTCATGTCACCCATCTTGGCCAGACGACTTGGGACTATAACGAGCGGAATCTTCACTCCGCAAGGAGAGGTTGGATCACTTTTTCTTCGCGGGGTTCGTTGGAGTTCGATGCAGCGTTTCTTGGAGTTCGAGCCATTATTGAAGGTCGTGGCGCTCGATGTCGTGATGGGCAGCTCAGGTTCACCCCTGGGGCGCCACAGTGCGGTCCGCGGGTTGGGTGAGGGTGGGTCGGGGGGCGGAAGTAGGCCGAGAAATCACCACAAGTACGCGGGTGTCGTTGTTGGAAAATTTTGGCCAAAAACAAAGTGCATGTCTTTCGCGCGTCCCCACTTGACGACACGGGGTGAATTCCAGCAAGATTGCACGGTCCTGAGCCACCGGACTCGGAGTTTAGGGCGAAATCATCAACAATTGCGGCAACTTGCCGGCGTTCCTCGGGGGCAAAAAGCGCCTCCTAGGGTCCGGCAGTGGGGAGCGGAACAACTCAATCAACCCCGTTCCAGCCCCCCAAACCGCACCCAGTAGACCCAATCAAGAGGATTAGAGACAAATGTCAGACGCTTGGCACCATTACCAAGAGGGCGGATGGGCGATGCACCTCATCACGTTCTGGCTCATCTGCGGAATCTCTGTAATCGTTGAGCGCACCATGTATCTCGTCGGTGGTTCCATGAACAAGGATGTGTTCTTGGCAACCATGCAGAAGTGCATCTTGGCCGGCGACATCGCGAAGGCAGTGAAAATGTGCTCCGCCGCAAATTCACCTTTGGCGCGTATTGTTCAGGCTGGGCTGGTCAAAGTGAACCGCCCTGATGAAGAGGTTCAAGCCGCCATGGACGAGGCAGCTCTCATCGAGATGCCCAAGATCAACAAGCGCACGGGCTTTTTGGCCATGTTCGCGAACTTGGCCATGTTGTGCGGTCTGTTCGGTACCATCGTTGGTCTGATCAAGGCGTTCGGCGCGGTGGGTGGCGAGTCCATCGACCCCAGCCAGAAGGCACGCATCCTCGCTGAAGGTATCTCCGAAGCGATGAACTGCACCGCTTGGGGTCTGCTTTCAGCCATCATCTGTCTCATGGGCTTCGCGTTCCTCAACGGCAAGACCCAGGGCATTGAAGACGACATCAACGAAGCGAGCGTTCGCGTTCTGAACTTGGTTGTTGCCAACCGTCAGAAGGTCAACCTCGAGGGTATTGAGCAAGCTGCCTGATTGTTGAATCGCATTGGGCTCGGGTGAAAGTTCCTGCGTTTTGGGAACTCCCACTCGGGCCCATTGTCCAACTCATTATCCAAGCTGCTCTTTGACCCACTCACTCACGTCCCTCTACATTTCGAGGTTTTACAATGGCTGGTATTGATACTGGTGGAGGTCACGGCGGAAAACGCTCGACCAACCATGAAATTCCCCTGATTCCGTTCATCGACTTTTTGCTCTGTTTGGTGATGTTCCTTCTGGTGACCGCGGTGTGGAATCACATGGCGCGCATCCAGGCTGATGCCAACGTTCCCGGCAAGCCCAAGGACGAACCCGAGGACAAAATCGAGAAGGAGAAGGAGCTCCACGTCGAGATGACGGGCGAGCGGCGTTTCCAGCTCAAATGGCAAGAAGGGACCACGGTGCTGAACACCATCGACGTCGAGCGCAAGCCCGTCGAAGTGGGGTCGGACATCACCTATCCTGATTTGGCCGAGAAGATCCAAAAAGAGTGGTCAGCCAACGGCGCCCACAAAGCGACCAACGACAAAAAGTTTGATCGCGCCATCCTGCACACGGACAACTCCACGGAGTTCGCTCACGTGATCGCCGTGCTCGACGCCATCTACGCGGCGAAGCGCAAGTTTGATGTCGGCGGCGGCAAGCTCGAAGATTTTGCAGCATTTCAAGTGACTTTTGCAGCCAAGTAAGGCGATTGAGGTAAATAGACCATGTCTGGAGACAAGCCCCTAAGTCGCTTTCATCAGCCGATCAGCACGCCCGGGCGTCGGATGCTGCATCACATTCCGCTGAACTTCGTGCGCAAGAAGGTCATGGGTGGCGGCAGCCGCTCCGTGAACCAAGACTTGCCTCTGGTTCCGTTCATCGACTTCTTGCTCTGTTTGGTGCTCTTCCTTTTGGCGAGCTTCTCCGCATCGGGTGAGCTCCCCATCGACAAGAACGTCAAGTTGCCCAACGCACAAAATGCCGAGGACATGATCGAAGCTCCCATGGTGGCAGTTTCGGGCACGCAAATCTTGGTGGACGGTACGCCCGCCGGCTCCACGCGCGCTATCATGGATGCCAACCGCTTGCAGCGTATTGAGGAGCTCGCCGAGATCCTCAAGAACAAGCGCGACCTATGGACGCAGTTGCATCCTGGGGAGAAGCATCCCGGCAACGTGATCCTGCAAGTGGATCGTCGCGTGCCGGCACTCGTCGTCAAGAGCGTGTTCAACACTGCGGCTCAGGCGGGATACCCCGCGGTGAGCTTCATGGTTGGCAAGATGGCCAAGTAACCGAGACAACACACGCACACAGAAACGCCGAGGGAGTTATGCTCTCTCGGCGTTTTCAGTTGAAGAGAATGAAGCAAAAATTTCGCAACCGAGGCTTACCTTCGCTCAAGGAATCAGCGGTCGATCGTCGTCGACAGTTGGTGACCGGACGCGCTCGGGTGGGCGGGGGGATCCCCCCCAAGGTCTTCTTGTGGGGATTGGCTTTTTTGCTGGTGAGCGGCTTCATCTACTTTCGGCGCGCTCAGGCTGAGTTGGAAGAGCAGCGCAATGCCATCTTCAACAAGCAGCGTGCAACGGCGCAGCTGCTCTCACCCAAGTTGATTCCGCTGCGCGACACTGTGGAGAAGTACGTGGTGGAGTTGTCCAAGCCCGGCAAGGAATCCATCGCGTCGGGCACGGATTTTCAGAAAGTACTGAGCTCACCCACAGTGTATTTGCGCGTGCGCTTGGATGAGGCTCGAGATCGAACCACGCTGCGCAAAGCGGCGGCCGAGTCGCTGCGGGATGGGTTTACGTCGTGTCTACTGCGCGATGAGAGCGCATCGTCTCCGACGGCCGGACGGTCTTGTCGTGAGAGCACGGAGTGCGCGCCGGGCGAGTTGTGCAACGAGTACAAGAAGTGCTCTCAACCCAGCTCACCCTTCAACATGCGTTTGCTGTACCGTGGTCTGTTGATCCTCTCCGATGAGTGGACCCGCGAGGTGAAGGAAGCAGGTACGGACACTAAGTTGCTGGCCTACGACCGCAGCCTGGACGCGGTCACCCGGGTCGACATCCCCATCGCTATCGAGGTGCATCAACGCGCCCGGTATGCATTGGTTGTGATCGACGAGGACCCCAAGGAGGGACTGCCCAAGCCATTGTCGGAGGAATACGAATCGGCTGCAGAACGCGTGCAGCGGGTGACCCATGCCGCGCGCGTGGGCCTCTGGGACATCCAAGAGGATGCGTTACTGGCCCGGCTCGACGGGGTCGCCGATGGCGAATTGCGCGCGGCCGGCACGCGGGCCCCAGAACTTACACAAAAGACTCAAGCGGCACGCGCACGCCTGGCCAAGAGTTGTGGCCTGGCACTTCAGATCAAGTCGAGGTTGCTAGCTGCGGCTGATGCTCAAGCTGTGCCGTCGCCGGGGACGCCGTAGCCGCCGCCACCGGGGGTTTCGATGCGCAACTCGCTGCCCGGCTCCAGGTTGCCGGCGACGCGCCCGGGCAGGGGGACCCGGTCCAAGAAATTGCGGCCAGCTGCGCCGGCCCCTCCGCCATGCAGGCCAAATGGAACTGAGGCGCGGCGATCTGCGAGAAGCGAATAGCGAAGTGGCTCGAGGGCTTCGATGACGCGAACGATCCCGTCGCCGCCGTTGAACGCGCCTGTGCCACCACTGCCGCGGCGCACGGAAAACTCACGGAGTCGCACGGGAAAACGAGCCTCCATGAGCTCTGGGTCGGTGATCTTGGTGTTGGTCATGTGTGAGTGCGTGGCACTGGCTCCGTGTCCGCTGCGGCTGGCGCCCACCCCACCGGCGATGGTTTCGTAGTAGCCGAACGTATCGTTTTCGAAGCTTAGATTATTCATGGTGCCCTGCGACGCCGCGCACAATCCCAACGCTCCAAGCAGCACGTCCACGATGCGCTGAGAGGTTTCGACGTTTCCCGCGGCGACCGCCGCGTGTGCGCTGGGGCTGACGACGCTGCGCTCGGGGAGATGGAGCGCAATGGGGGCGAGGCAACCGTCGTTGAGGGGGAGCGGCCTTCCAATCAGCGTGCGAAGCACATAAAGGACGCTGGCCAGGGTCACGGCGTACGGCGCGTTGATGTTGCTGGGCTGTTCTGCGCTCGTTCCGGAAAAATCGATGTCGAGACGCCGGTCGCCGACGTGGATCGAGGCGCAGATGACGGTGCCGTCGTCCATGGTGTCACAGAGGCGCCGTGTGCCGCGGGGCAGCTTGGCGATGCTGTCCTCGACCCAGCGCTGGGCAAGCGCACAAAGTTCCCCCATCCCACGCAATAGCCCATCGCGCGACAGCTCGCTTCCGAGCTCTTGCAATAGGCGGGCTCCGAGCAGGTTGGCCGATAGCTGTGCTTTGAGATCCGCCAGATTTTCTCCGGGGTTGCGCGCGGGGTGAGCACCGAAGGTCAGTATTGAAAGGACGGACTGGTCCAAGAATTGACCAGCTCGTACCAGCAGTTGCCCGGAAAATACGACGCCCTCGTCGGCCAGAGTACGGGAATGTGCCGGCATGGACCCAGGCGAGATCCCGCCCACGTCCGCGTGGTGGCCTCGGCTCGCAGTAAAACCAAGTAGTCTTTGTTCGGTATCGAAGATGGGGGTAACTACCGTGATGTCGGGCAGGTGGGACCCTCCGAGCGCGGGGTCGTTGCTCACATAGCTATCACCTGGCTGCATCTTGGGGTGCAAGCGCTTCATAGCGCGCACGGTGGCGCTCATGGCCCCCAAGTGCACCGGAATGTGGGGAGCATTGGCAATGAGGTTGGCCTCTGGATCGAACAACGCGCAAGAATAGTCGAGCCGATCGCGCATGTTGGTGCTCGACGCGCTGCGGCGCAGCGCCTCGCCCATTTGCGTGGCGATGGCCGTAAAACGGTGCCCCAAGATGGCGGCGCGTGCCGCGGCGTCGTACGACTGGTTCGCTTGTGGAGTGTGGTCCACGAGCTGGATCATCTCGCCCTGCAGCTGAGCGCGAAATCCCGCGTCAACGAGCAGGGTACCCGCTGCATCGAGCAAAAGCGCGGGGCCTTCGATGCATTGTCCGCTGCGCAGCAGGTGGGTGTGATAAAGGGGCACGTCGCGCAGGGTTCCGTCGCTGAGGTGCACGGGCTGGAGCCTCACCCAGCTGGCTGGGCGCGCACTGGCGTCCGGCTCGGTCTTGAGCTCGTGCTGGGGCGGCCGCCTCCAGCGCAGTTGGGAGCGCACAAGGACCACCTCCACTTGATGTTCGTGTCGCGCATAGCCAAAGCGCGCGGCGTGCTCGGCGTGAAACTGGCGCAGCGTCTGCTCCCAGCTGAGCAAGTGCACCGCGATGGTGGACTCTGTGCCCGTGTAGCGCAGCTCCACCCAGCGCTCTACGTGGAGTTGAGCGCCATCCCAAGGCGGGCGCTGTGAATGCTCTCCTCGGGCTTCCATTGCTGCAAACTGCTCGCAGAGCTGAGGATAATGGTCGGCGTCCAGGACGAGGCGCCCCCCGTCCTGTTCTTGTTGCCATAGGGTGTCGGCGTGGCCGATGCCGTACGCCGACAGCACACCGCAAAGACGATGGACAAAAATGCGACGAATGCCCAAATACCTGGCTACGTCGCAGGCATGTTGGCCCGACGCGCCGCCGAGCAGAAGCAGGTCCAGCGTGTGGACGTCGACGCCCCGTGACAACGCGATCGAGCGAATGGCCTCGGCCATTTGCACCGCCACCACAGCGGCAAAATCAAGCGCCAGCCGCGGTACGGTGGGGCGCTGTCCGGTGCGGTCAAAGATGTTGTCTGCGACGCGCTCAAGACCTTGTCGGGACGCCTCCGCACGCAGCGGGAAAGGGAAAAAATCAGCGCCCAAGCGTCCGAGCACCAGATTGACGTCCGTGATGGCGACGTCAAGGGCAGCGGGTGCAGCCTGGTCTTGTGGATAGCACAACGGACCGGGAACGGCGCCCACGCTCTCTGGGCCGACGACCAAGCGGTAGCCATCAAACCCGCAAATGGAGCCACCGCCGGAAGCGATGGTGTGAATGTCGAGCACGGGGCTGCGGAGCTTGATGCCCCCGATCACCGTGTCGCGACGCAACTCACAGCTGCCCAAAAAAAGACTCACGTCGGTGGAGGTGCCGCCCATGTCCACGCTCACCAATTGGGTCAGACCAAGTGTTTGGGCGATCTTTTCCGCCGCGACGATCCCACCTGCGGGGCCACTCAGGATTGCCTGGGGTCCTCGAAAGTGCTCCGGCGGACTCAGCCCGCCTGCGGACTGCATGAGTTGTAGGCGTGAGCCCGGGAGTTGTTCCTGCAAATGCCCGAGGTACGCGTCCAAAGTTGGGCTGACGTAGGCGTCCATCACGCACGCGCCTGCGCGCGCCAAGAGTCCTTGTTCGGCCAAGGAATCTGACGAGCAGTAAATGCGCGGCCGCTGGCCCACGAAATGCTGGAGTAAGCGCTGTGCCAGGCGCTGCTCAAAGCCGGGATGGGCTGTGGCGTGCATGCACACCAGCGCCACACTGCTGGCGCCCGCGGCCAGCAGTTGTTGCGAAAGGTCGGCCAAGTCTTCCTGGCTGGGCTCAGCCAGGACATTCCCCTGCGCGTCCAAGCGCGCGTCGATCTCAAACGTCCAAGCTTGGAGTTGGGGGCGGGGTGGGATGCTCAGCGCGAACAGGTCCGGGCGCGTTTGGTCTCCAATCGCCAGCACATCGCCGAAACCGCGTGTGATGACCAGCGCAGTGGGGGAACCTTTACGCTCCAAGAGCGCGTTGGTGGCGAGCGTCGTCCCCATATAAATATCACAGGGCGGGATGGCGGTGGTTGGGGCGAGCGCGAGCAGTTGGCGCAGGGCGACGAGGGGGGCATCGTCCGATGAGAGAACCTTGGTGATGGTGCGCGTCTGCGTGTGTCGGTCGAACAAGACACAATCCGTGAAGGTGCCGCCGCGATCGATCCAAACTTCATAGCGCATGGTGTCGTCTTGGAAGCTCGAGTCGGCCGTTTGTCAATCGGCTCGTGATCCTGACCGGGCTGGCCGTGGGCGCCGCTGACCGCGCGAGCACGCTACCCCTGCCGAGCGCACCGGGTGGGCTAGGGGGCGACGAGACACCGCCGGTGAGCTGCGCCTCGTCGTCGCAGCTGACCCCCCACAAATGATGTCGGTGTTGGAGGGGCCGCCC
>Ga0315912_10005705_pt1 | contig 11367 bp, 9 predicted proteins | sample VfabasoilMG_FD_204469 | JGI IMG/M metagenome (GOLD analysis project Ga0315912, IMG submission 204469) | Garden soil microbial communities collected in Santa Monica, California, United States - V. faba soil | ecosystem: Environmental > Terrestrial > Soil > Garden | place: USA: California...
CTCGTGAATTTCATGAGCCCCTCTCTAACACTCGACGATGTTCACGGCCAGTCCGCCGCGCGAAGTCTCTTTGTACTTGGTCTTCATGTCCGCGCCGGTCTCGCGCATGGTCTTGATGACCTTGTCGAGCGACACATAGTGAGTGCCGTCGCCGCGCAGCGCCATGCGTGCCACGTTGATGGCTTTGGCCGCGCCAATCGCATTTCGTTCAATGCAGGGGATCTGGACCAGGCCCCCGACCGGATCGCAGGTGAGTCCGAGATGGTGTTCCATCGCGATCTCCGCCGCATTTTCGACCTGCCGCACGGTCCCGCCGAGTACGGCAGTGAGCGCCGCGGCCGACATGGAGCAGGCCACGCCCACTTCGCCCTGGCATCCGACCTCCGCGCCCGAGATCGAGGCGTTTTCCTTGTACAGGAAGCCAATCGCCGCCGCGGTGAGCAGGAAGTCCACGATGCCGGCGTCGTTGGCGCCGTGCACGAAGCGCGCGTAGTAGTGCATCAGCGCGGGCACGATTCCGGCGGCCCCGTTGGTGGGCGCAGTGACCACGCGTCCGCCCGCGGCATTCTCCTCGTTGACCGCCAGCGCCCACAGATTCACCCAGTCGAGTGCTATCAAGGGATCGGCGGGGCCGGGCACTTGCGGCGCCGTCAGTTGTTTGTAGAGCGGGGGTGCACGACGCTTCACCTTGTAGCCGCCCGGCAGCGTGCCGTCGGTTTCGCAGCCACGATTCACGCAGGCCTGCATCACGTGCCAGATGCGCAGCAACCCGGCGTCGATCTCGGCGTCGCTGCGCCACGCACGCTCGTTGCGACGCATGATTCCGGCGATCGAAACCTTCTCCCTTTCGCAGAGGGCCAGCAACTCGTCGCCGGTGTGGAACGGAAAGGGCAGCACGGTGGAATCGGGCACGATGCGTTTTTCCGTGCTGCCACCGGCCGCCGGCTCGTCCTGCACCACGAATCCACCGCCCACCGAGTAGTAAGTGCCCGTGACGAGCCCGGAGCCGTCCGCGGCGTACGCGGCGAAGAGCATGCCGTTCGAGTGCAGCGGCAGCGTGTCCTTGTGATTGAACGTGAGGTCGCGGCGCTCATCGAATGAAAGCACATGCGTGCCGAGCACTTTCAGTTCATGGGTGTTCCGGATGCCTTCGACTATTCCGGCGATCGCATCGACATCGACGCTATCAGGCTCGTGACCGGAAAGGCCGAGCAGGATGGCCTTGTCGCTGCCGTGCCCCTTGCCCGTGGCGCCCAGCGAGCCATACAGCGTGACACTGATGCGCGCAACCTTGCCTAACAACTGCGAATCGCGCAGGCGCACGGCGAACTGGCGCGCGGCGCGCATCGGGCCCACGGTGTGGGAGCTCGAAGGCCCGATGCCGATCTTGAAAAGGTCGAAGACGCTCAATGCCACGCGGCATTGTAGCCCTATCGGGTCGGCAGCTCTCCGCCCAGGAGATCGATCAGCATCTGCGGGTCGACGGGCTTGGTGAAGTGCAGGTTGAAGCCGGCTGCCGCGGCGCGGTTCTTGTCGCTTTCCTGGCCCCAGCCCGTCACGGCAATCAGGAACATGTTCCGGATCCGCGTATCCAGGCGCACGCGACGTGCGACCTCATAGCCGTCGATCTCCGGCATTCCGATGTCGAGCAACGCAACTTCGGGACGCAGTGTCTCGAGGGTCGACAGTGCCTGCCGGCCGTCGTGCACCACCGTGACCGTGTGACCGTCCATCTGCAGCAGCATTGCGAGACTTTCCGCCGCATCGCGATTGTCGTCCGCGATGAGCACCCGCCGCTTGCGCGTTGTCTTGGGTTCGATGGCGATAGTCTCCGGTTGCGGTGAGTCAGACACGATCCGGCGCGGGATGCGCACGATGAACTCGCTTCCCTTGGCGGGGCCCGCGCTGCGGGCTTCGATGGTTCCGCCATGAAGCTCGACCACGCCCCGGGAGAGCGCAAGCCCGATGCCCAGCCCGCCTTCGGACCGATCCTGCGAAGAACGTACCTGCGAGAACATCGTGAATACCGCGGACAGCGCATCCTTCGTGAGGCCTACGCCGGTGTCGGCGACGGAAATCTCCACGTCCTTCTCATCCGCGGTGGCGCGCAGCCTGATGGTGCCGCGAGGGTCGGTGTATTTCGCGGCGTTGGTCAGGAGGTTCGACAATACCTGCGCCAGGCGCAGCGGGTCGGCCGCGAACTTCGGTGGATCGCGGGGCAATTCGATTTCGAGCGTGTGGTGCTTCGCGTCGATCAGCGGCCGTGACGTTTCCACCGCTGAATCGACGACCGTACGGAGGTCCGTCATTTCCGTACGCAGTTCGAGCGTGCCGCGCGTGATGCGCGAGATGTCGAGCAGGTCATCGAGCAGCAGGGACATGTGATGGACCTGCCGCGTGATGACCTCGTGGCTCCAGCGCTTCTGCTGTTCATTCGCGCCGGGCGCCATCGAGATCATGGTGGCCTGGCGAATCGGAGCCAGCGGATTTCGCAGCTCGTGCGCCAGCGTCGCCAGGAATTCGTCCTTGCGCTGGTCCGTTTCCCGCAGCGCCGCTTCGGCGCGCTCGCGGCTCGCGATCTCGCGCTGCGCGGCCTCGTACAGTCGCGCGTTGTCCATCGCCACGGCGGCCTGGGCGGCGACACCGACCACGAGTTGCTCCGCGCGTTCGGTGAACTGATCGGTTTCGGTGTGCCCGAAGAACAAGCCACCCATGACTTCACCGGAACGGGAAATCACGGGCACCGTCAGGTAACTCCGGACCGGCAGGTGACCCGTGGGCATCCCATGATGAGGAGCCATCTGGCCGTAGCGCGGATCCTTCGTGATGTCCGGCGACCGAACCACACCCTGGCCGGTGAAGGTGGGATTGAACACCGGCGTATTGCGCGGCATCCCGAATTTTTCGAAGGCTTCACGCGGCGCGCCCGACAAGGTGTAGAGCACGAGGGCTTCGCCCTCTTCGTTGATCACGTTGTAGAAGAACGCGCCGAACTTCGCGCCGGCCAAACGGGTGGCAGTGTCTGTCACGGTCTGCAGGACGTTCTGCAGGTCGAGTTGCGAGGAGATCGTCTTGCCGGTGGTGTCGAGCAATGCGAGCACGTGCGCCTGTTCGCGGATGAGAATCTCCGAGCGCTTCTGGCGCGTGATGTCACGCGCGATCTTGGAAGCTCCGACGATGCGACCCGCGGAATTCTTGATCGGCGACACCGTGAGCGAGACGTTGATCAGCTCCCCATTCTTGCGACGGCGAATGGTTTCGTAATGATCGATACGTTCGCCGCGCCGCAGCCGCTCGAGGATTCCGGGCTCCTCGTTGAGATGATTGTCCGGGATCAGCATCGTGACGGGGTTTCCGATCGCCTCTTCTGCCGTGTATCCGAAGAGCCGCTGTGCGCCGGGATTCCAGGAGGAAATGATCCCGTTCAACGTCTTGGTCACGATCGCGTCGTCCGAATACTCGACGACCGCCGCGAGGTGGGCCAGCATTTCCTCGGCCCGCTTGCGCTCGCTGATGTCCTGGATGATGCCGATGAACTGCGCCGCTTCGCCGCTTTCATTGCGCAGCAGCGTGACCGTCGTGCTGCTCCAGACGTTGCTGCCGTCCTTGCGGACGTAGCGCTTTTCCAGCGCGTAGTTTTCGATCTTCCCTTCACGGAGGGCTTTGACTTTCTCCAGCGTGCTGACGACGTCTTCCGGGTGCGTCAGCTCGAGAAATGTTCGCTGTCGCAGCTCGTCGAGCGAGTAGCCGAGAATGGAACAGAATTTCAGGTTTGCTTCCTGCAGGCGTCCGTCGAGGCTGGCAACCGCGATGCCGAGCGCGGCCTGGGAGAACACCGCGCTCAGCCGGCCTTCGCTGGCGCGCAGTGCGCGTTCCGCGATGCGGCGCTTGCTCACATCGTGGAATACCATGACCGCGCCGGTGACCTTGCCGTCCGCGTCGCGAATCGGTGCGGCGCTGTCCTCGATGCTGACTTCGTTTCCGCTGCGGGAGATCAGCGCGGTGTGGTTGGCGAGGCCAACCACCTGACCGGTTTCCAGCACCTTTTCGATGGGGTTGTCGACGGGATTGCGCGAATCCTCGTTGATGATGCGGAACACCGTCGGCAACGGTTTGCCCTGTGCTTCCTCCAGCCGCCAGCCCGTGAGGTTTTCAGCGACCGGATTCAGGAAAGTGACGCGCCCTTCGATGTCGGTGGTGATCACCGCGTCGCCGATGCTCGCCAGCGTCACTTCGAACCATTCGCGCTGCAGTTGCAGCTCGGCGGTACGCTTTTCCAGCGCCGTCTTGGCCGCCAACAACTCCCGCTCCGCGCGTTGACGCGCGACGAGAATGGCCTCCACGTTCTTGAGCGCGGCTTCCCGCAGCGTCCTTTCCTCCATGTCTTCGGCGGACACTAGTTGACGCCCAACATCGTTGAAGCGAGCGCCGTGCCGGCGATACGTGCGCGGATCTTGGCGAACGCCAGATCGCGCGAAGTCGATTGGTCATCACAGAATGGCGCGAAGCCGCAGTCGTCGGTGGTGCCGAGCTGGTCCAGGGGAATGAAGCGCGCGGCCTCGAGAATGCGATCGCGCACGATCTCAGGGCTCTCGAGTCGCGTGTCGATGGGCGAAATGACGCCGACAAAGGCCCGCTGTCCGGGTTTGATGTGCTCCGAGATGATCTTGAGCGCGCCCTCGCGGTCGCGCTCGCCGGCCATCGCGACGAAGAAGTTGCTCACGTTGAGCTGGAACAGGCTTGGCAGCAGCGCGTTGTAAGGAACGTCGGCGCTGTGCGTGGAATCGCGATCGCCGCCGGGACAGGTATGCACGCCGACGCGCAGGCGCTCCGCCGGAGTCAGGCGGCCGAGCGCAAGATTGTTGAGGTCGATGAAACTCGCGAGCAACCCCCCGGTGGGGTCCACCTTGAGCGTGAAGCGCGCTTCGGTGAAGTCGATCTGCACGGAATGAGCGCCGGCCTCGAGGCAACGACGGACCTCGGTCACGTGTTCGTTCACAAGGTCTTCGATGAACTGCACGCGCGGGTAGTCAGGGATGCCTTCGTTCGGATACATGAGGCTCAGCGCGGAAGGGGAGATTACCGCCTGCTTGACCGGCACGGTGGAATGCCGCAACGCCTGCTCCAGGAATTTGTCGGCATAGCGGTGATAGCGAAATGGGCCGCTCGTGAGTCGCGGCATGCGTCGAACGTGTCCGGCCGCGAACGGAATCCTGAAGCCATCGGGGGCGGTGTTCGGGAGGCCTTCGACGCTGTAGGTCCAGAAATTGTGATACTTGCGCTGCTCACCATCGGTGATGACCGGCGACCCGGTGGCTTCGAACAGGCGCACCGTGTCGGCAATGGCGGCCTCGTACATGGGCTCCAGCCCCGGATCGGTGCCGTCACCCAGCCTGGCAATGGCATCGATGAGTTCTGTCGGGCGGGGAATGCTTCCGATCGGCTCGGTCGGGATCATCGATCTTGTTTTTCCGTGGCGCAGCTAAAAAGGCTGGCAAGTCTAGCCCGCGGCATCCCGGATGCGAGCCGGACATCTGCTCTTCGCGTGTAGGACTATTCGGTCAAATGGGCGGCCGGCGCGCTCCCAGCCAGCGACCCGCGAGGATCACGGCGGCGCCTGACAACAGGCCACCCGCGATCCACCACTCGTAGCGATGCAGGTCGTCGACCCACTGCGTGAAAAGCCTGCGGGTTCCGTAGCCCAGCAGGCCAAACAACGTCGACCAGATGGCGGCGGATACGAGGTTCAGAAGGAAGAACTTCCGGCCATTCATGCGCGACATTCCCATGGCCACGGGCAGAGCGATGCGCAGGCCCCAAAGGAACCGCATGCCTAACACCACGAGATTCTGGTGGCGCTCCGCCCGATGAACCGCAGTACGAACCTTGGCGTGCAACCTGGGGAAGCGCTCGAACAGTCGCGCGGCGTGGCGGCGCCCGAGGTGGAAGAACAGCTGATCGCCACACACCGCGGCCACGAAGGCCGTGACGATCACGCCGCCGAGATCAAGATAACCGCTGTGCGCGAAGTAGCCGCCGAGCAGCAGCAGCGTCTCCCCCTCGGCGAACGTGCCGAGAAAGATCAGCAGGTAGCCGTAGTGATGAAGAAGAGCGGGCAGATCCATCTGCCCGCATTCTAGAGGTCAGATCGCCACTTCCGCTTACGCTGTCAACGTTCAACCGCCCGGCGTGACTCCAGGCGTCGGCACCGACGCGGGCGCGCCCCTGTCCTTGACCATGTACACGAGGAATTTCGCCGGCGCGCTGCTACTGGCGTTGGCGGATGTCACGTGCACGTCGCCCGGTGCTTCGAAGAACGTGTCGCCTGGCTTCAGCGTGACGGGAGCGCTGCCCGAGACCTGCATGGTCACCGAGCCTTCGAGCACGTAGACGAACACCGTCGCGTTGTGTCGATGCGGTTGCGAAACGCCTCCGGGCGGATACTCCACGACCAGCACCAGCATTTCCTTGCCGGCGATGCCTTCGAGGTCGCGTGTCATGAGCGGTGTGACCTTCGCGGGAGGTGCATTCTCCGCCGCGAGAGAAATGACGGGTATCGCTGAAACCATGATCGCGGCGAGGACGAGGGTTTTCATGTGACCTCCGGAATCCACGGTTGATAAGATCGGGGCATGCTCACACGAACAATACTCTTACTACTGCTGCTGCTGCTGCCCGCAATCACGGTCGCCCAGACGCGCGAGAAAGGGCCGTGGTGGCCGAATGCGCAGTGGGGTGCCGAGGATGCGGCGGGGGGCTCGAACTGGATCACGCCGGAGAAAGTGGTCAGAGCGACTGCATTGGTGAAGACCGGTCGCATCATCGAGCTCGGGCACGTGTACGAGCGCGGCATGCCGCTCAACGGCAGCCGCAGCTTCAACATCTTCATCCCGTCGTTTCCCACGCACGGGCCCATCCTCGAGCGCGGCGTGGTGTTCAACGACGAGTACGTGTCAGCCGAAATCGGACAGGTGGGTACGCAGTTCGATGGGCCGGGTCATGTCGGGCAACGCGTGAAGATGAGTGACGGGAAGGAAACCTTCGTGTTCTACAACGGCGTTCCCGCCGAGGAGATGCGCAGTCCCCACGGCCTGCTGAGGAATGGCGTGGAGAACGTGAAGCCGATCCTGACGCGAGGCATCTACATCGACCTCGCCGCGTACAAGGGCGTGGCCACGCTACCGGGAACCTACGAGGTTTCACTCGCCGACGTGCGAGGTGCGCTCGCGCGGCAGGGCATGAAAGAGAGTGATATCGAGCCCGGCGATGCATTGCTGTTCAACATCGGCTGGTGGCGCCTGTGGCCGGATCCCAGGATCGAAAGCGCGCCGCACGCCCATGCGGGGCGCGAGGTCATCGACTGGATCATCGCGCGCAAGCCCTCGATGATCGGCTCGGACTCCAACTTCGACGGGCCCGAGGCGCTGGTGCACACCGAGCTCACGATGAAGAACGGCATCTGGAATCTCGAGAACATGGATTTCGCGCTGATGGAGAAGGAAAAGACCCATGAGTTCATGTTCGTCTTCACGCCGCTGCGCCTGAAGGGAGCTACCGGTTCACCGGGGCGGCCGATCGCGATTCTCTGAAGAAGACTGCCAACCGTTCGGCCATCGCGCGAGGGTTTTGCAACTGCAATAGATGAGTGGAGCCGGGAAGCACGAACGATTCCGCGTGAGGCAGCAAGCGCAGCAGAGCTTCGTGACGTTGGCGCCAGACGGGCGACACTTTGTCGCTGCGCTCGCCCATCACCAGCAATACCGGCACGCGTATCCGCTTCGCCTCCTCGTCTCCAAAGCGGAACGCGCGCACCGCGGGCAGCTCGTGCTCGAAGAATGTGGGCGCATCGATTCTCGCCTGGACGAAGGCCTGTGGATTGATCCGTTCGACGGTCGCGCGGTAGTCCGGTCCCGCCACGGCTCGCATGAAGGTGTCGATCGCCGCTTCAGGTTCTCCCGCGCCATATTGCGACAAGGCTGTACCTATCCCGGGACTCGGCTGGCCGGAAATCGGCAATGCGGGTTCCAGCAAAGTCAGCGTCCGTACCACGTCTGGCGAATCGATCGCGAGATGCATCGCGATGAGCGCGCCCGAAGAGTGACCCACGAGATGCACGCGTCGAAGTCCGAGTTGTCCTGACAGCAACTTCAACTGCGCGGCCTGATCGGCGATGCTCGTCGACTGCGCGACACGGCTGCTGCCCGCGTAACCGATGCGATGGTAGGTGACGAGCTTCCAGGCGCGCAGCGCCGGCTCGTCGATGAGGGGTCCAAACCAGTCGGCGAGCACACCCGCGTGCACGAACATCACGGGTTCACCGCTGCCATGCCGCTGGAATTCGAGTTCTACCGTGCCGACCGTTGCGCGCTGCCACTCTCCTGCGGCCCCAGGACCTGACATCAGCAGCGACAACATCAGCGCACCTGCCCGCATCTATTTCGCCGGCCGCAGAGCGTTCGCGACGATGTAGCCGCCGATGCGGCGGCCGAGGCGGGTGCCTTCCACCGAGTCGTAGCGGAAGTGAATTCCGAGATACACGCGCGAGAGGGCGCATTCACGGGCTGCAGCCGAAAAGCTGTCGAACGAGCGCGTTGGTGGCTTCATGGAAATCTTCGGTGACATCGGTCCCGCCGCGGCTACCTGTGGCGTGGACATCTTGAAATAGCGACCGTCGCCAAAGGTGTTTGCCATCACCGCCATCGCGGCCGCGCAGGCCGTGCCGTGCGCAGAAGGATAGGAAGGAAACGCGTAGGTATGTCGATGCAGGTTGTTCCAGTCGACGTCTCCGTGCGTGGCGCGATTGCCGTCGTGCTCGGCCCAGTGGATAGCCGTGTACGGCCGCCAGTGGTTGTAGAAGAACTTGTTGTCGAAGACGCTGATGTACGCGTCCATGATGCTCATGTTGAGCAGCGCGAAGAGTCGCGCCGCCACCCAAAGGTCGGTCTCCTCATCGACGACGAGACCGCGTGCGAGCCGGTTGTGCGAATTCTCCGCGAAGTCCTTCCACCACATGGCGAGATGAGTCTGGTCTGCGGTGCGCGTGGTGCTTTCGAAGCTGCCGACTTCCCTGACCTCCTCGAAAGCTCGCGTGTATTCGCCGCTGCGAATCGCGGGTGGGGGAGGCGAGCGGAACTGCGACGGTGAGCGCAGGACAAAAGGTTTCGCCACCGCCCATCCGGCGCCGAACACGAATCCCTGGGGCGTGCCGCTGTGCTCGTTGAATTCGGCGTAGACGCCCGGTGCCATCGGGCGCCACTGGTAGATTGCTTCGCTGTCCCAGCCGTCATTTGCGCGCTGCGCGAGAACGCGCGCAGCTGCCGCCGCACCCAGGACGAGGCCGCGGTCGGTGTCACGACCTGGGCGCACGCGCGCGAGCCATCGGCGTCGCTCGGCATCCCATTCCTTGCGCCGCGCTGGATACTGATCCACGGCAATGGCGTAGGCGGCCTGGGTGGCGGCCGCAATGGGATCCGCGCCGCTGCCATCGCCCTCGAACGCGAATACGCGATAACGCCGGTCGATGCTGTTGAGAGTGTCGTGAATCGCCAGGTGCATCATGGCGGCGGTGCGTACGCCCTTGAGCGTGAGCAGCCCGTCCTCGGCTTCGGCCGCCGCGAATAGCCGCGCGTTCCAGGCCACCAGCGCCTGCGCGTCCGTGCCGGCGTGTGCGCGGCCGCCGACTGCGATGACGAAAAGTGCGAAGAGAATTCTGCCGGGGCTTTTCACGGCGGCGAGCGTACGATCGGTCTTCCGGGTGGACTACTATCGTTTCAGTAGTAGTCGCGGCTGCGTGACACTGCTAAGGATCAGCGCCTTGAGACACGGATACGGCCAATACTGCCCCCTCGCGCTCGCGGCGGAATTGCTGTGCGAGCGCTGGACCATGCTCGTGATCAGTCGCGTCATCGATGGATGCACGCACTTCAACGCGATTCATCGCGGCGTGCCGCGCATCTCGCCTGCGATGCTCACCAAGCGTCTGCGCCAGCTCGAACGCGCCGGCCTCATCACGAGCAAGCCGGCGCGCAAGGGCACGCCTCGCACCTATGCTCTTACGCCAGCCGGGCAGGAACTCGGCCCCTTGATAGATAGTCTTGCGGTCTGGGGACAGCATTGGGCGCGCGACATGTGCATGGACGATCTCGACCCGGGATTCCTCGCGTGGAGCATGCACACGCGGCTCGACGCGGCGCGCATGCCGCCCGGCCGCACCGTGCTTGCGTTCGAATTCTCCGGTGCGCCCCGGGACTGCAGGCGGTTCTGGCTGGTCAATGAAGACGGCGCCATCGACATGTGCCTGAAGGACCCGGGCTACGAGGTCGACGTGCACATTCGCAGCGACCTGCGCTGCTTCATCGAAGCCTGGCGCGGCATCCGGGATTTGCGCGCCGAGATTCGCGCGCGCCGCATCGTCCTCCTGGGTTCGCCGCAGCTCGTGCGTGGATTTCCAGACTGGCTGCGCCTGAGCGGGCTCGCTACCTACCCGCGGCTTCGTCACGGACGTGAACTCCGGCTCATGCAGAACGACGGACAGCGGACTAGGGGAGAGTAGTGAGACGAGTCTTACTACTTCAGAAGCTTTGCAATTTGACGGCCGATGGTGAAACACTCGCGCGCAGAGATGACAGCCCGGCTCAATACGGCCTTTCTCATCCTGGCAGGAGCCGGCCTCGGCGTTGCTCGCGCCGCTGATGGCGGCAGTGTCGAGGCGCTGAAGACGATGAGCCTCGACGAACTGTCGAACCTCGAAGTCACCTCGGTTTCGAAACGGCCCCAGAAACTCAGCGAAACCGCGACGGCCATTGCCGTCATCACCAACAGCGACATCCACCGCTCCGGCGCCACGAGCCTTCCGGAAGCGCTGCGCCTCGCGGGCGCACTCGAGCTCGCGCAGATCAACGCCGCGCAGTGGGCCATCAGCACTCGCGGCTTCAATGCCCCGCTCAGCAACAAGATGCTCGTGCTGGTCGATGGGCGCACCATCTATTCACCGCTGTTCTCGGGTGTGTTCTGGGAAGCGCAGGACGTCATGCTCCCCGACGTCGATCGCATCGAAGTGATCAGCGGGCCCGGCGCCACCGTCTGGGGCGCGAATGCCGTCAACGGCGTCATCAATATCAGTTCAAAACCGGCGCGCGACACGCTCGGCCTGTACACCGAGGCAGCCGCGGGGACGACCGTGAGCTCGTTTGGCGCCATTCGGTATGGCGGCGAGATCTCGCCCGATACGCAGTATCGTGTCTACGGCCAGTACAAGGATCGCGACAGCGCCATCATGGTCAACGGCGACAATCCGGGTAATGCGCTGAGGTACGCGCAGGGCGGATTCCGCGTCGATTCGGCATTGACGGGCAACGACGCGCTCAC